>Ga0073934_10000464_pt1 | contig 116638 bp, 126 predicted proteins | sample LarsenN4metaG_FD_76834 | JGI IMG/M metagenome (GOLD analysis project Ga0073934, IMG submission 76834) | Hot spring sediment bacterial and archeal communities from British Columbia, Canada, to study Microbial Dark Matter (Phase II) - Larsen... ...
ATTCGTTCCAGACTCGCGCGGGTGTTCGGGTCTTTGAGTTGGTGGCGTTTGGGAATGCGCTCAATTTCCCTTCCTTGGCGGGTTTGCCAGATGCCGGTATTGAGCGTTTGGATGGTGTCGGTTATGGCGTCCTTAAAGTCCGACATGGAGCTTTCGCAATGGAAGGGCGTCGTGAAGCACGGACGATTGAGAACATGGGCATACTTCTCGAGGATTTCCTCGTCAGTAGATGCGCTTTGAATGTTTCCGGCGTTAAGGCGATTGTCGTTGCCAATAATTGTATTGTTTCCATTGCCCCGGACCGTGACTTGGTTAATGGTGACTTGCACTAATTCGGCTTTGGGAATTCCGTAGTCGAGGTCATTCTTCGCATCGAGGATGTCTTCGCGGACAAGGATGTCGACAATAGTAGGATGACCTCCTTCCGTATCCTCCAGCGGCTCGATGAGGCCGCGTTTCTTGAGCCGTCGGACTACGATCCCAAAGAGGTTCGCATCTTCCGTGAGATGTGCCGGGAGTTTCCTAGGGTCAATAGAGGCGCGAGCGTATTCGGCGAATGTCACGATTAGGTCTTGCTCAAGGAGATCGGCAGGACTCTTTAGGTCCCTTACCATTGACACTTTCGTCAGACCGTATCGCTTGAGCAACGGAGTGGTGGGTACGCCATTAGGCTTGATGTTTTTCCGAGCTTGCAGATAGGCAGCGGCGGCCGTGAAAGCCTCGTCGGTCATGTCCTGCTCGCGGAGGTCGTATCCGGCAGGAGTTTGGGGATGGGCGTCGCGGAGCTTTTCAACAATAGTATAGGCGTTCCTGTACAGCATTGGCGTGCGGACCCTCCTCTCCGAGGGCGTTCATTATACTTCTTTTTTGAACAAGCTCAACTAGGCTATTGCTCTGCCAGCGCCAGTTGGGCGGTAGATTTACGCAAGTAAACCGTACAGGACTCAACCGCCCCTCCTAGGGTGCCTTTTTTCCTTCGGTATCGAAGATGATCTCCTGAAAGCGAAGGACTTGCTCTGGATAGTGAGCTTTCATGAAAGCTGCCACGCGCTTGTTCTCCATGAGTTGCCGCACGTAGACGCATAGCGCGAGCAGGTCGGTGACAAATTGTCGGTACTGCTCAACCCAGAAGTCGTGGCGACGAGAGGTCTCCTCCAGTTTCGTCGCTAGCCCCTCCCGCTGGCGCGAGCCGCGGTTCCAGGGATTGGCGCGACGACCTTGGTCTAAGCGAAGGTGTTCTGGTGCTCGGAGGATGAGGGCTCGGGCGTGTGCCGAGCTGAAGTCTCCGTTTTTCTCCATTTCTTTCACGATGGTGCTTTGGTATTCGGGCTTAACGAAGACCATGTCGTCCGCGCAGATGCGGAAGCTCAGTTTCTTCTGGTCGAATGCTTGCACTACTGAGGGATGGAGCCGTTTGAGCAGATTGTCCTGCAATCGGACGCGGATGCGAGCCACTCCCAAGGCTGTGGAGATGGTTTCCTCTTCGAGTCTTCCTTGGGTGAGCGATTGGCTGATCATCCGGTTTTCTTGGACCGGCGAGATGTGGTTGACCATTCGGTTGCAGGTATACGCCTCTTTGGTGGGTAAGATGAGGCATGGAACCGTGTCGAGGTCGAGTTCTTGGCAGACGCGATAGCGTAGGTATCCGTCGAGCAGGATGAACTTGTCGCCTTCGGGATAGACGCACAGCGGCTCGATGAGGCCGACCGCTTGGATGCTGGATTTGAGCTTGCGGTATCCTCGGGTCGGGGCTGCTCGGGTGTGCAAAGGGATAATCCTCTCGAGGGGAACGTCCTCGCCCTTTATGCCGTCGCCTTTGTCCATAGGTTCTCCAATTACGGGGTGGTTAGAGTTTGTGGGGACCCTGAAGTACGGGAGCGTCCCCTATTCCTTCGGCGCTGATGAGCGCTTTGAATTCCTTGTTTGCTCGCAGGACTTTGAGTCCTTCGATGAGTCCGACGAGTCTGCTTTCCTTCACTTCTGCTTCGCGAACGTAGGCTTTTTGTTCGCGGCAGGTTTTTGCAATGTCGCTTTTAGCTCGTTCACGGTGTATTCGGCTTTCTTGTCGTTCGGGCGGGGGGAGTGCCTGACGCCGAGGCTTTTCATGCGTTCCTTGATGATCTTGCGCACCCAATAGATGTTGCTGGTTTTGACGATTCCGCTATCGAATGCGTCCATGAGCAGGTCCTGGATCCTGGAGTCGTCGGATTCCGCGACTTGCATGGCGAAGTGCATCGGGAAAATACCTTGCTCGACTCCGCTCAGGAGACGTTCTTCTCCCCTTTCGACGAGATTGACGTACCCCATGACGTTGGTTTCGCTCTTGCCCACGATGCGGGCAATGTCAGCATAGGAGAGGCCTTCGTCGTGCATGCGCTTCATTTCATTCGCGAACCACATTGTTCCGGCAGGCACGCGTGCGATATTCTCGATCAGCGACAGGTGTGCGCGCCCGAAAAAGTGAGACAAACTCGGCCGGAATTAACCTGACACTTTCGGGGCCTCCGGTTTCTCCGGGTATCGGACCAGCTTGTACTTTTTGACGACGACCAGGGCGGCGAGGCGCATCGCTTCGAGTTCAGCGGCTTCCCGTCGCTCGCCGTCCGGCGAGTAGCGCCGCAAGATCTCTTCCCTCTGCGCATCCCAATCTGAGTATAGCGCCTGCCGATCGACGCGGGCTGCGGGTTCGCTCTTGAACACCTCGGCCGGCGTGCGGCCTCCGAGGACCGCTTTGGAGCGCATGTCGTTCTCGTCCAGGGTGCCCTGAGTGAACTTCTCGATGACGCGTGCCAAGGTTGGACGATCCGCCTCGGTAGGTGCAATCCACTGGCGGGCGGCGAGGTTGGCGCGCTCGTTCTTCCCGTTGAAGCGGGGATAGTACGGCGGGCTGGGGACGGCAATGATTTGGAAGCTGCGCAGCAGCGCCTGGACGAGGCCGCTCCTGAACTCCGGTCCCCGGTCGTGCTTGAAGAAGAGGGGTAGGCCGTGCTTGGAGATGATGAGCTTGATGAAGGCTTCCACATCCTGCTCGGGCCAATGGTCCTTGTGCTCGAAGCCAAGGGTGTATCGCGCCCGCTCGTCCTGGATCCGCAGGACCCGGCCGCGAGGACGGACGGACACGAAGTCCGTCGAGTAGGCCACCCGAGGGGCCACGAATTCGTAGCTGAGGGACCGTGGTCGGCTCACGCGACCCTCCGCCTTGCGTCGTTCATCGAGCACCTCGTCGATCTTGCTCCGGGGGATGATGGCGCCCAGCGCCTCGTACATGGTCTTCGTCCCCCAATTGCCGTCCTTGGAGCGGTCGAAGGCCCGGACCTCCCACTCCATGACCTTGGCGATCTCCCCCTCCGGCTTCGGCCGCCCGATCTTGCCCTGCTTGGCTTGCCCCTTCCATCGGTAGTGAGTGGCCCGGGCGTGCCCGATCTCCTGGCAGAACTCGACGGTCGTTTCTCCCTGACTGACCCGCTCCTCGGCTTTCCACAGCGCCAGGCGCTTGTACTCCATCGTGTACCTTCGGCCGGTGTATCCGGGAACCGCGTCGAGGCCGACCTTTTTCCCCCCGAAGGACCCCGATCCCGCGGCTGATCATCTCCTTGTGGAGATCTTCCAGGTGCTTCACCTTGATCTCGAGGATCTCCTTGTCGCGCTCCATCGTCTTGAGCTTCTCGACGACGGCTTCGTTGACGGGTTCTGAGGTCGGGACCTTCGGGCCTCGCTTTCCCGGCGTCACCGCCTGCAGCGCCGCCCGGATCATCTCCTCCTCGATCTGGTAGTAGTAGCCACGCGTGATCCCCAACTCCTTCGCCGCTTCCGTGGCGTTCATCTGTCCCATGAAGACCTTCATTACGACTTCCATTCGCTTCCAGTAGGGGGTCTGCTCCCCCTCTCTCCGAGATGCCATCGATCAGTCTTCCTTCCTCGTCAGGTCGTGGTCGCCGCCAGCGGGGGCCGGCCCGGCCGGCGGGGCTCCGTCGGTGTCAGGGAGCCTTCCGCCGTCGGGGTTGCCTTCGGAGGCCTCCCCAGAGGGGTTTTTCGGGGTTTCCGGGTCCCCGACCGCAGGAGTTTCTTCGAAATCCGCAGCAGGCTCTGCATCCGGCGGTGCTCCTGGCGAAGCGTCTCCGTCTCGCTGGCCAACTGCGTCGCCTCCGTCAGGGGATCCTTCCTGCGGCCGCGTCCCGGCTTCAGCTTCGCCGTCGCCACCATCGCCCGGACCATGCGCTCTTCCAGCTTGTAGTAGTGGATCGGCTTGAGTCCCGCCTGGCGGCAGGCCTCCGCGATCGTCTTCTCGCCCGAGAGGACTTCCAGGACCACCGACACCTTCGCCTTCGCCGCCTGATCCTCCTCGTCCATCCCGTCCAGGGGCTGCTTCTTGCGTCTCATGGGTCTCCTCCTTCGGTTTCGAATCGTCCAGCACCTGGTCACCCAGGCGCACGATGAACTTGCCGCCCTCCTTGCGGACCTCGACCACCTGCTCGCCCAACGAGCTCTTGCCCAGCACCTGCGAAGGCGGGGTCTTCGACAGCGCGAGTTCCTTGGCATTCTTCCGGATCCGCTTCTGGATCTCTTCCCGGAGCGCCTGCTGGTACTGGAAGTAGCGCTCGGCGGGCGCCCCGCCGACTTCGGTGTGGAGGCGCTGGAAGTTATAGAAGGCCATCCAGTGGCCGAGGCGATCCCGGACTTCCTCAAGGTCGCCTTTTCGCTTCGTTTCCTGGACGAACTCCTCCTTCACCGTCCCCCAGAAGGCCTCGATCTTCCCGTTGGCCTCAGGTGTGCTCGCCTTGATGTGGGTGATGTCTTCGCGCTGGAGGAACTTCTGGAACTGGGTTTTCCCCCGCCGGACCCAGTACTGCGGCCCGTGATCGGTCAGCATCTCGCTGGGCCGGCCGTAGACGGAGATCCCCCGGCGCAGGACTTCCAGCACCAACTCCGTCACGCAGCTCGTGTAGACGCCCCAGCTCACGATGAACCGGGAGTAGTCGTCCATGAAGGCCAAGAGGTACACCGTCTGGCCGCCGGCAAGCTCGAACTCAGTGATGTCCGTCGCCCAGAGTTCATTGGGCTTGGCCCGCTCGAAGCGACGCGGCTTGCGAGGTTTTCGCTTCTTCTTCGTGGGCTTGCCGATGAGGTCGGCTTCCTTCAGCGTCTGCCGGACCTGCCGGAAGCTGACCGGCAGGAACAGGGTCCGAAGGATCCATTGCCAGACCCGCCGGACGCCGTAGAAGGGGTACTTCCGTTTGATCTCCACCGCCTGCTCGCGGACTTGCTCCTGGATGGCGGCTGGGATCTGCTTCTTTCCGCTACCTCTCCGGTGGCCGTACTCTCGAAGCGCCTTCTCGCCCTCGTCGGCGTAGATCCTTTTCCACGTATACCACGTGGACGGACCCACCCCGTACAGCTCATGGGCTTCGTCGACGCTGAGCTTCTTCTCCAGCGAGGTCTGGACGACCTTCACCCTGAACTCAGGGTCGTGCTGGGCGCGTGGGGACTTCCGCTTTGGCCTGCTCATCAGGCCCCCTTTCTGCCCCGTTCGGGGCTAAAGGAGGCCCGAAAGTGTCTACTAAACTATTCCGCTACCGTGTCTCACTCCGAGCGTTTCGCGACAATTGATGATTTTGTTCCTTCGCCACGAGATTAGGTCGTTGACTCGACCGGGAAGCTCTTTGTTGTAGTCTGCCAGCTCATGGTTTATCGAGTCGACGTATTGCCGGATGCTTCCCAGGTCTTGTTCGATTTGCTGTTTGAGTGCTGCTGCGTCATGGTCCGTGCGCGTGTACGACAGGCGCAGTTCATTCCCTCTGACGGTCCCATTCGGTTTGTACGTCGTCTGGTTTGACGGATAGCAGCCAAAGAGGCCGGCATCGCCACTGAATGGCACCACGATGGTGTACTGTGCGCCCCGGACGGTGGGCGGGTCGAACGGGTCGCGGAATCGGTCGTTGCGTACATCGACGTCGACTTCTTTCGGCTTCTCTCGCCCAAGTTGGTCTTCAAGAAGCTCGAGGGGCTCCGCCTTGAACGTGTCGATGAAATGGCGGCGAAGCTCTTCATCACTTGTCCCCATGAAGGCATTCGCGTCGTGTTCGTTAACGGCTTGGCGGAGTTGCTCCTTCTTTCCCTCGATGACCTTTGATAGCGGGGTTGGTGAGAATAGCCGTTCGCCCATGGTTCGTTAGTCGTCCTTCTTTTCATCCTCGCGTATCTTCTTACGCTCCGTGACGATTGTGGTGGTGGTTTTGACCACGTCGGCCCCGCCGGTCTTTGACGTGATGCTGGTTTCTTTGAGCACGCCGCGTTCGTCGAGCTTTATGGCGAGCTTCCCTGATGCGAACCACATGCGTGCCACATTAAGCTCGACTATGTTCGAGTGGTCCACTCCTGACAGTTTGAGATCCGCTTTTTTCTCGCTGTAAAGCCCAGGAACCTTGACCGTTGCCTTCCCGGTGTATATTGCGCGTTGATTAACAACGATTCCCTCGGGTGTTATATCCTTCTTCTTCTGTTCCTCCGCCGACCTTGGCAACTCTTTGACGGTTAGGCTCGTGCCGCAGCCTGCTAAAACTATGGCGATGAGCGGTGTCGTGTAGCGCATGCTAGTGCTCCTATTTCGAGAGTTCCATCTGGACCCAGGCTGTGCTCTTGCTGCCGTACTCGGCGTCGTCAATCTTGAGCCAGTATTCTTCCTTCTTGAGCTTGAACCGCCGACTTTCTAGCTCTTCATCGAGCGCTTTAAGTTCGCGGCTAAGTCCCTCGAGTTCTTCGAGTCGCTCGCGGAGGTCTTTAGGTGCATTCGTCGCAAAGTCGCGTTTTGCAGCGAGAGTCTTTAGCATTTCGCGTCGGGATGCATGGAGCTTTTTCCCCTCCTCGATGAACTTATCAAGGTCCGCAACGCGGCCCTTGAGCGTAGTTGTGGTCTTCACGAGAGCGGCTGATGTGAGTGAAGCAACTGCCATGATGGCGTCTGCGCTTTTGTCTGTTTCGCCTGCGGTTACCGCTGTGAGGGTGCCATCGGCTTCTTGGGTGATTGATACCTCAGTTTCGGAAAGCAATCGGCCGAAGGGGCGGGCCTCATACACCGTGTCGGTCTTGAATTGCTGTTCTAGCACCACTTCCAACGTCGTCTCGATTTCCGGCTTGTCGTCCTTAAAGCGCTCCTCTTCCTTGTATCGCAGGGAGACGGCGTAGCTTGGGGCCTTGATGACGTAACGGATGCCTTGAGTTTCCGGGAGCTTGTTATCTTTGTCTCGCACTACTGGTGTGACTTTCATGGGGATTCCCGAACACCCTGCCAACACTAGAAGCAACGCCTGCCATTGGAATCTCATGCAGATCATCCTCACATGTTTCTGAGCCATTCGGATTGTGCGAAAGATTTGGTGTTGTAGAGCTTCATTAACGACTGGGTGGGGACGGCCTTAAGGGCGCTTGTCGGGACGTTTTTCCCGTTTCCTTCCAGCCAGGCGCTTTGCCAGAGCGTGGCGAGTGTGAGCGTTCCGTCTGCAGCACGTTCAGCCGTCTTGGTTTTGAGTTTTTGCCACATGTAGTCTGTTTGGTGGTTTCCCTTGTTGTAAGCGTTGATGATCTGCATGGGAGGGAGCTTCTTGAGGCTGCGCTGCATCAATTGCACGGTGTAGTGCGCAGCCTCATCCCCGCCCGTAACTCTCTCGGTGACGCTTGTGCCTTGGAGGGCCGTGTTGACGAGGTTGATGTACTCGGGTCTTTTGTTGTCGAGCATGCGGGTTTCGTAGACCGAATGCACTTTGCTCTCGCTGGGATGGCTGGGTCTTCCTTGGTGTAAGTATGAGGCGTGGAGCGGTTGGCACGCATCTCCGACGTAGTGGGCGAGAACTCCCGTTGCCGTAATGTAGGAGGCAACGTCACGGTTGACTACGGAGTCCACCATTAGTTTGTAGAGTTCGCGCACGCGAAACGGAAGGGCGCCTCGGTGTCCATCGGCGATTTTCTTTCCTTTCTTTGCTTCGAGCGAATCGTAGAAGGCTGTCCATGCTTTGGGGGTTCTGGATTGCGTGTTCTTGAACCAGAGGTCTAGGAGTGTCGAGTCGGCATATTGTCCGGATCCCGTCTCGTCCATGTCGGCAAAGTGGTTGGCTTTGTCCATGCCGCGCGTGTGCCTCCAGACCAGGTCGGGCACATCGGCAAGTGCAACGAATTCCTTCTGGTTGTCCATGGGTAGTTTGCCGGCCAGGATGTCCGCGTCTGTAACGGCGATGCGGTTTTGGTTGGCCATGAGGAGCGTCTTGAGGTTCTTGTCGGTGACGAGTTCGCAGGCTTTGGCGCCGATCTTGTAGTGTCCTACCTTTCCCCAGAATTCACTGTGACCGATGTCCCAGTCTTGGATGATTTCAACATCCAGGACTCGACAAACGGTCGAGAGAGCCGTGGCGAGCGCGAACTGCATGCGCTCTTGCCCTCCTGGCTCGGCGAAGGAATGCCCTCCCCACTGCATGGCAAGCGGTCGTAGTTGGGGCGTCTTGTCGGCCTTTTTCTCGTTCTGCGGTGGGTCCCAGAACCAGAGGGTTCCCGAGTCGCCCGGGAGTGTTTGGACGCTCTTGTCACCGTTGCGCGGGCCGATGAGAAAATCGGCAACGTAGTCGAAGCCGCCAAGCGTGCGGTATCGGTAGAAAAGTCCGTGGATGGCCCCTCGGAGGGTGCCCGATGTACCTCCGTATGCCCGGACGGGCTCTCCGATGAGCTTGAGGCTCATGTTGTTGATGCTGAGATTGATGAGCTCGCCCATCTCGCCGATGCCAAAGACTTGCGCTGTCCATTCGCGCAGATCATCAACCCGGATAAGACCGGCATCGACGTTAAGGACCGTTCGAATGCCGGGCCAGTCCGGATAGACGCTCTCGAACGGGATTCTTGGGCAGCATTTCTCGTGGGTTGTGCCAATGCGGTGGCGTTCTCCGTGGACAATTGTGTGCACCTTGGTGCCGGCATCTCCTGCGACGTGCGCGTTGGTTAGGGCAAACACGCAATGGCCATCAGTTACAAGACATCCGACTGAGCCGTAGCGTGGCTCGCCTTGGTCTTGCGTGAGCACCGGGTACCCGCCGCCCTGTAATCCCGTCGGAAAGATGACGTTTGAAGGTACCGCTTGGGAGTCCTTGTCGCGGACGGCTTTGATGACGCACGTTGGAATGACTCGCCCGTCTGGCAGATAGAGTCGTGGCGGGACGATTTGCTCGCATTTCTTACCCAGCTCGGCCCTGGTAAGCCACTCGTTTACAAAGACGAGAACGCAAGGCCACGAATCCTTGGTGACCATCGAGTTGTAGAGGGTCCGAGGTTCGTCCGTCTTCTGTTTCCGAGGAGCACCCTGCCCGTCAGCGTCAGGGTCGTTCTTCTTGATTCGGTACTTCCCAATGGCAGTCCCGACTACGTTTTCAAGATTGGCAAGGTGGACGTGGTATGCCTGACGCGCTTCCAGAAGGTCCTTGATGGAGAGCGAGGCAAAGTCCGGGTCGTTGTGGAACGGGTGCACCTATCTCCCCTTCCCCAAGGCTTGCCCGCTTAAGACGTGCAGCGGTAGGCGTGCTTGCGGCCGGACCATCGCTTTACCCTCTCCTCCCCGCGCAATTTTGCGCAGGTCCATCCCGGTCGCGGATTCAATCGTAGTGCAACATTTCCCAACGGTCAAATATTTTATGAATCCTTTCGTACCCGTCAGAGGCTGCATTCACTTGAGTAAAACCAGCGCAGTTTTCGTTGACCTTGCCGCATCGCCAAGGCAGCATCAAGGGCGCGACCGGGGGGATGGGCAATCAGCTAGCTCTCCCCTTGCTGGGAGAGGGTTATGGCCATTGCTGCCTTGTTGGCGAGCGACGACCGGCGAAGCGAACTCGTCATCCAAGGCTATTTGCTCGACGCCGGTTATACCGTCGCAACGGTCCCCTACAAGTCCCTCCTGTCCTTCCCTTCCTTTGAAACCAGAACCGTCATCGTCGTGGACGTATCCAGGGGTTCCCTGTCGACGGTTAAGGATGTTGAAGCTGTCCGCGAGAAGGGCATCCTCGCCCCCATTGTGGTTCTCGCATCGAGCTTCGACGACGATGCCCGCCAAGCATTGGGTTCACTTCCCGACGTCCGGACACGAGTCAAGCCGATTGCCAAGGACGAACTGATTCGCAGCATTGGCGAGCCCATCGTGCAGGCACCACCTGCCTCATCGTTCTTGGACGTGGCAGAGCAAGTAATAGCGGCGGGCCGCGAAGAGCAGGTGCTGGCCACTAAACCGGACAACCGAACGCTTGCGCCCGGGGAGGTCAGCCAGCAGGATCTTGTTTGGATTGGACAAGCTATCGAGACGCAATGCCATGGAGGGGTTTTCCTGCTTGAGCTCATCCGTTGCCGGCGCGGTAATTCGCTCGTAGAGGACAAATACTGGCGTCTTCAACGCTCCGACGGAGGAATGCTGCCCAGCCTGGTAAGGTTCGAAGTCTATCGCAAACACAAGCACGCGCTCGCCAGCATTTCGAAGTACCAGCACCGTGGGAAGCCTCCTCAGCAAAAGCAGCCCAAGAAGGAAAAGCGGAAGCAGCAGAAGGCATCGCATGGCTTCGGCGACTTTGAGGTCGTAGGACGAGGTGAGCCGACGGGCAAGACAACGGACTCAGGCACCGAGGTGTACCTGTACGAGCTTCGCTGCCAACATTGCCAGCAAGTCTTTACCCGAGAACTTCCGAAAGGCACCGCCGCGTACCGTGGGCGCCTCTGCACGCCTTGCTATAAGCAACGAATGGATGTCGAGTACCGCGACCGGGCCAACGCTCTTGAGCTTCCCGACTTTGATGAGGGCACGGTGCTTCAGCGAGCCTCGGCTCTTCGCATTCGCCATCACTTCATAGAGGACTCGCTCAAGAAACTGCGTGCCGCACCTGACAACGACCTTCAGGACCGGCTGCTCTGTGAAGTTTCTGAGCGTACCGACGCCAAATGGTGGGTCACGCAGTTCAAGAGCGGTACCCTCGCCGAGCAATTCACGCTCACCAGGAGCGCGTGCTCAAGCCCGCCTTAGGTGTCTCGATCGCTTCCGAGGGACGATTCGTCCAACAAAATGACGTCGAGAAACTCCGTCGTGGGTTTGAACTTATAATCCAAGTCGATGTCGCGGATGTGCTTTCCATTGAAGAACAGGCGCTTGATAGCCTTGGCCCGGTCGGGAAGCAATACCAACTGTGATTCCGGCGTTCCGAGGTACTCTCCGTTTATGGAGTAGGCCGGCTTCTCTCGCATGAAGTAGCCGAAGGGAATACTCGGATAGCTCGGTCCCTGAATGTTGTCTGTCGTGATGAGCGCTTCTAGAACAGGACCCCACTTCCCCGTCGTCAAGTTGACGCGATACTTGCCGGGAGCCGCGTCCTTGAATTCAACCGCGATTACTCGCTCAGCCATCCTTCGAGCATTTTACTCAGGTAAAACTTCAAGGGACGAAACAAATAAATACTTCATCAGTAGTGGGAATTGCAGTGGACCGCGAGAGTCCATCGGTGGCCAACAAAAGCGTTGCCACCAACCACCCACATCAGCAGTGGATTTCTAGGAAGCGGGCTGGGGGCTTTATTCAATTCCCAACTTCTGGCGGTACTCGGAGGTGCGGAACTTGCGCAGCGCAAGATATTCGATTTGGCGCACGCGCTCGCGGGTTATCTTCAGGACATTGCCCACTTCTTCGAGAGTCTTCTGCGGAACCGAGAAATAGCGAGCCATAATCACATAGCGTTCACGAAGGGGAAGGCTGTCCACCAACTTCCTGAGCGTTTCAGACTGCTCGTTGCGCATCGATGGCTCGAATGGCGCCTCAACGGCCGCGGCGTAAATGGAATCCGGCATAGTTTCCTGCCCATCAAGGGATTGCAGCAGCGATTTCGATTTGCTCGTGCGCAATGACCGGATGTTCTCTGCAGAGTACCGCCTGCCTTTCCTGGAAACCAGCTCTGCGAGCGTCTCGTCCGAGGGCTCGCCGCCTAACCGCTGCACATACTCGCTCTTTGCACGCTCAATCTTCCCCACGAGCGTCTGCTTATCCGGAGGAAGCCTCACCAGCGCATACGTCTGGTTGAAACGCAGGAGGCGCTGGCGTATCCACCACGTCGCATACGTTGAGAAACGCACGCCTCGCGCAGGATCGTAACATTCCACGGCTCGCATCAAGCCAAACACGCCATCATCAATCGCGTCCTCAAGAGGGATGTTGCGGAAAGTCTTCGCAATGGAGACAACCAGGCGCATATTCGAAAGAATCATCCGCTCGCGGGCAGCCATATCTCCCGCCTTGACCTTGGCTGCGAGTGCAGCCTCCTCCTGCCGCGACAACAACGCAGCGGAGCATAACGACTTGATAACCTCTGCCAGGTCCCCACTCATATCCGAGGAACAAGAAGCAGTCAATAAAAGCTTTGCGTCACTGTATCTTGCAGCAGCGCTTGCAGACGGGCGGCAACGCTCCGCCGGCAAGAAGGTTTTTCCGGAATTCCTTGACCGATTCTGAGTTCCACAATTGAGACAACGGCGTGTCGACCAGCGAACCCTCGGGCTTCTTGATGAGGTGGCAGAAGACGAGGTTGCCGCGCGGGTCGATGCGCGCAGTCAGCAGGTGCCCGCAGACAATCTTGTGCTTCAGAACCTTGCCGTCGAAAAAATCCTTCTCAAGCATATCGGCAACGATGGGTTCGGATTGGAATCCGATGCCGTGTTTCTTAGCGATAGCGCGTAGCTGCCCTTTCACTTTCTCGACTTCCTCAAACGTGAAATCGTAATTTTTTTCTTCACGCGCCCAGACCGTGACTGCCGACATCGGAATCTTCAGTTGCGTCGCGGTTGCCTTGACTTCTTGGGCAGTGTTGAACATCTGATACTCAACGCTGTAGTGATGAATGTACGGCGCAATCATCTCAAGCAATGCGGGAAGCTGGTGAATATTCTCCTTCGTCATAACGCTATTGACTCCGATGCTTTGGAACCGCTTGTTCATGTACTTGATGGCTTCGATGGACTTGTCAAACATGCCTTTCCCACGGATTGAGTCGTGCGTTTCGCGCAATCCGTCGATGGAAACCCCGATATGGGCAAGGTTCTGGTGCTTGAGCGCTTCCTCAATCTTTTCCGGAGTCAGCAATGTCGCGTTCGTAAGAAGGCCGACGCGGATTCCCTTCTCCCCGAGGTAACGGACGATTTCAAGCATATCCGTGCGAAGGAAGACCTCTCCGCCCGTGAACCCCATGAACTTAACTGAAGGACCGAGGTTATCAATGATTTTCTTGACCTTTTCCGTGGTCAGTTCCTGGAAGTTCGTCAAATCGCGAAAGCAGAAATGGCAGGACAAGTTGCAACGGAGAGTCGCTTCCATAATGACTTTCTTCGGAAGGGGCGCCTCGCCGGTCTTCGCGATCCGGTTCATGTAGCGCGTGTACCAGTACTGGTTCTTGAGCAGCGCAATAGGCTTACGCAAAAGCCTGTTCTTGAGAAGCAACTGTACTGCACCCATACCTGGCGTTGTCCCGAGTCTTTATTTAAATCTTATTATCCAACCGTTAAGAAGGGCTGGCGGAACCGCATCACGAGCATCTTGATGACGAAGGCCTTTGCCGCGCGTTCAAGTTCCCACTCAGGAGCTGGCTGCCACGGCTGGCCGAACTTCGCGTCATTGAATTCAGCGCCGTTCTGGATGCGGAATGACTTGTAGCGGGGGATGAACTCAAAGCTTGTGTGCTCGCCTAGTTCCCAGGACTCATCGATTTGGTCGGGCTTGAAATCATTCTTGACCATCTTCAAGTATGCTTCCTGGGCGCGCGCAAGCTCATCCATTTCCTCAACCGTAAGATTGTCCTTGTTTGCGTGCCTGCGCAGGACAAATATTCCTCTCCCAAGATACGCCTGATTAGGATGAACATACACATCCCAGTGTTTCAATTCCTTGATTTTGCATTCACGAAACGGAACTTCACAGAGAGTGCAGGTCATACCTCCGCAAGCTTTCGTCCCGTATATAAAATCTTCGCGGCGTCTGAACCCTTGGCTCAGAAGCTATTTATTGGCAGTTTTCCAACAGAAGAGCATGAAATTCACGCTTACCATACTGGCGATTGCCGCACTTTTTCTCGCAGGATGCAACACCGCGCCGTTCTCCGCGATGGGCCGCGAAGGCTGCGACCTGATGCAAAGCCCTGAAGGCGAACAGCAATGCTACGGGTGCGCCGAAGGAATATGCAATGACGCCCCCGCAGGTTACGCGCTTGTCGAACGCGACTCTGGCAGGTGCGCCGCCGGAGACCAGGGCTGCTACCTGCAGGACACCGAGGACGATGACGAAGACCTTGGCGACAAGATAGAGGAAGAAGTGCGCGAAGAAATCAACGATTGATTTTTCTTTTTCTTGAAATAAAAGGACGGCAACGACTATGGCAAAAAACAACCACAACAAGCAATTCCTGAAACGGTATGGCGTCGGGATGGCACTTGCCGCGGCGGGACTCGCGACACTAGGAGCGCAAGCCTACCGCAACAACAAGGAGCGCATAAAACTGACCGCGCGCAGACTGGGCAAGAAAATGCACGCAGCCGCGGAACAGGCAAAGAGTTCTGCCAAGGAAACTGCAAAAACAGCACGCGCCACCGCACGAACCGCAAGGAAAGGGAGCCGAAAAACGGCACGCGCGACACGAAAGAGGTAAGATTACGTCGTGTAGCGGTGCAGGTTCAGGTAGCCCGCAATCGCGTTCTTGAGATGGTCCGCATCCGTGCGCACGACGCCCTGGAAGCCGCCGGTCATCGGCTTGTAGATGTACTTGTCATAGAGCGTGCGGAGGAACAGGAATGCGGGCTTTCCCTCCCACTTGCCCTCATAGTCAGTTTCAAGAATGCCTGACAGCGTGATGATGACCTTGCCCTGGTTGAGGCGCTGCTTGACGCCCTCGCCCGACTCAACGACCACATCCTTGATGCCCGTGAGCTGGAGCCGGATTTTCAGCAGGCTGCTTGCATAGTCACTCAGCCCCTTTGAAGAGTCCAACTGGATTTCAACAAATTTGCCTTCGGGCTTCACGGCTTCCGTGTGCATCGGCTCCTTTCGCGAATAGCCCTTGTCCAGCATCCACTCATCGATGAGCCTGTAGAGCCCCGCGACCGAAAAGATGCCATCGTACTCGATTCTTTCCTTGTCCAACACGAATTCCTGTTCAGCCATGGGTTTCCGTCCCGAGCGTCCGCTTGATGAGATCCTGCAGGCGCATCGCACGTGTTTCGATATAGTCCGCGTACTCGTAAACCTTTGCGCCGAGGATCATTTTGTGGTAGAATGTGCGCAGTGATTTAAGAAAGTTGTTGCCCTCGAAATGCTTCTGGAAGTCCAGATACGTCTTGCCGTTCACGGTGATTTGGACGCGGCCGTGCTGCATCTTCAGCTTCTCGCCGTCGCGCGCCACTTCGACGTCCTTCATGTCGCTGATGCGCATCTCGATTTCCATCTCGTACTTGACGTACGCGTTGAGCTTGCGGTCGGTCTTGAGCTTGATTTCAAGGTCCGTGCCCTCGCCGCCGACCTTGTGCTTGTAGGACGGCTCCTGGATATCGTCAAAACCCTCGCCCAGCAGGAAACCGCGGATTGCGTCGATAAGCTTGCGGAGGTGGAACGGGCCGTAATACCGCACCACCGGCGGCTTGTCCAAGGGAATTTCATTATCTGCCATCAGGACTGGTCCCGCTTCTGGTAGAATTCGCTCAGCTCGCGCTCGGGCAGGTAGGCCTCAAGCTTCAGGTAGTTCTTGATTGCCTCGTTGAGGCGCTGCATATCATACGCAAGCTGCTTCTTGTGCTGCTTGACTTTCTTCTTGAGGAACACCTTGAACACGAAATCCTGGAAGTGCTTGCCGAGCCAGTGGTTCTCGACCTTCTTGTCCGGGTCCTGGGCAAGATACGCGATGGCCTCAACTTCCAGCTCGCCCTTGTCGGCCTTGTACTTCTTGCCGCCGCTCACGACCTCGACTTCTTTCTGCCCGAGAATGTGGAAGTTGATGTCAAGGAAGTACTTGAACAGCTCCTTGTACGGGCCAGTTTCGGACTTCTCAAGGCGCCAGCGCAGCCAGATTTCCGCGCCAAAAGGCCTGTCGATGTGCTCGTACAGGATTTCCTTGAAGTCCTGGTCATCCGGGGAGCAATAGCCGTTCTCCAAAAGCCATTCGTGCATCAGCTTGTAGAAGTACGACCACGAGTAGACGTCCTTGTAGACAACCGTGAACTTGGTTATCTCGTCACCTGGCTTTTTTCGCGCGGACACCTGGGCAGGCATTGTGGAATCGGGGAAAGGGGTATTTATAAAGCTTCTCAAGAGGAACCAGGCGCTCAAGGGTTATTTTTGCATTTATTTCTCAAGACGCCAAGAATGCCACGACAAAACTGCGCGGGACGGAAGTGCGGGGCAGCAGACGAAAGCGCAGGCAAGGTTTATATAGCGTCACTCAAGGCGTCACGCTATGCTCATCGGCATCGTTGGAAAGGCAAACGTCGGCAAAAGCACGTTCTTCAAGTCAATCACGCTAGCTGATGTGCTCATCGCGAACTATCCCTTCGCGACCATCGACCCGAACAAGGCGTTCGCGTTCGTGCGCATCGATTGCGTGGACAAGGAGTTCAACGCGCAGTGCAACCCCCGCTTCGGAACGTGCGTCAACCACCAGCGGTTCGTCCCGGTGGAAGTGATGGATGTAGCAGGCCTCGTTCCGGGCGCGCACCTCGGCAAAGGGATGGGGCTGACGTTCCTGGACGACTTGCGGCAAGCGGACGCGTTCGTGCACGTCGTCGACATGGCAGGCTCGACCAATGAGAAAGGCGAGCCCGTCACGCCCGGCAGCTACGACCCCGCAAACGACATCCGGTTCCTCGAAGTCGAGCTCGACATGTGGGTGCTCGGCATCATCAAGAAAGGCTGGGAAAAAACAGCACGCGCGCTGCAGCAGGAAAAAGGCGCAGCCGTAAAGGCGCTCGCAAAGCAGCTGTCGGGATTGAACATCTCTGAAGGGCTTGTCGAGGAGATAGCCAAGAAGCTCGGGCTTCCCCTGGAACGGCCGACGGAATGGACCGAGGAACAACTGAAGGACCTCGCCATCTGGGTGCGCAAGCGCAGCAAGCCGATGGTCGTCGCCGCGAACAAGATGGACCTGCCGACAGCAGACGCGAACCTGGAACGCATCAGGAAGGAATTCCCGGACACCCATATCATCCCCATCAGCGCAGAGGCAGAACTCACGCTCAGGACCGCCGCAAAAGCGGGGCTCATCGATTATTTGCCCGGCGACACCGACTTCAAGGTCAAAGGCAATCTCAACCCGAAACAGCTCGAGGCGCTCGAGTACATCCGCAAGAACGTTTTGCAGAAATACCAAGGCACGGGCGCGCAGAAAATCCTGAACACCTCAGTCTTCGAGTTGCTCAAGTACATGGCAATTTTCCCCGGCGGCGTGAACAAGCTGGCCGACAAGGACGGCAATGTGCTGCCTGACTGCTTCCTCCTGCAACCGGGCTCGACGGCGTTCGACTTCGCGGCAAAGATTCACACGGATCTGGCAAAGAACTTCGTCGCGGCAATTGATGTGAAGTCCAAGAGAAAGATTGGACGGGACACGCTCCTGAAGCACCGGGACGTCGTTGAGATTCTGACGAGCAAATAACTATTGCACTTTCTGCCCGCTTGCTTCCGAAGCGTCAATCGTCCCGAGATTCTTGTCCACAATAATGAACCCCGTGACGCGGTTCCTGCCGAGATGCTTGGACTTGTACAGCGCCCGGTCGGCTTCCTTGAGCATGAAGTCAGGCGACGCGGAAGAGTTCATGCACGTAATCACGCCGACGCTGATGGTCGTCTTGCGGTTGGGCCATTCCTTCGCCTCAACTGCCGCGCGGATGCGCTCAGCCACCGCCATCGCGTGTTCGGGCTTGGCTTCCGGCAGGACGACAACGAACTCCTCGCCGCCATACCTGCAGCACGTGTCAATCGCCCCCACGGTATCCTTGAGCGTCGTTCCCATCTGGGCGAGCAGCTTGTCGCCCTCGGGATGGCCGAACGTGTCGTTGTAGCTCTTGAAGTGGTCGACATCAAAAATCAGCAGTGCGGTGGGACGCTTGAACTTCGCGGCACGCGCAACCTCGTTCTTGAACGTTTCCTGGAAGTAATGCTTGTTGTACAGTCCCGTGAGCTTGTCGGTGACGGCAGTCTCCTGCGCGTCCTTGTATTTTTTGGCAGCAGCAAGGGCAGCCTCCACGCGTTGCGTCAGGGCAAAGATAACATCCTCGTACTGCTGCAGGTTCTCGCCGAGCTTGCCGTACATGACGAGCATTCCCTTCACCACGCCGTTCCAGATAATGGGGAGGGCGAAGACGCTGTTCGCGACGGCCGAGACGCCCGGGAGCTGTCCGAGCAGGAAATCCGTCCTTACATCCTCAAGGAATAAGGGCATCCTGCTGTTGCTGACATGCGCCCAGAGCGCGTCCTCCAACGGCCGGCAGGCGTCGTTGCGGTTCTCGAGGAACGCGAAGCGCACCTCGTTCTCGCCGTACCTGATGCTGCAGTCCTGCAATAAGAATGTCTTCATGCAGAAGTTCAGCGTGGTGTTGAGGATCTTGGAAAGGTCGAACGTGACGCTCATCTCATTGAGGAAATCGAACAGCACACCGAGCTGCTGCAGTTCCCGCTTGTCCTTGAGCTTCTCCGAAGCGAGCTTCGGGAGCGTCGCGGCGAACAGCTCAAGCAGGTGCCGGATGGACTGCAGCTGCGCAGCGCCTTGGATGGGAATCCGGGGAATTTCGTCCACCAACTCCTCCTGGCCGACTCCGATAAGCACCGCGGCTTTGGCTGCCGCATCGTTCATCCGCTGCTCGGAACGGATGCTTTCAACGATGATTGCGCCGACCTTCCGGTCGTTGATGATGATGGGCGCGCTCACCGAGTAGAGTCCCGCGTGGCAGGAATCCTGGTAGACTCCGGACGCCTTGTCCGCCCAGTCCTGCCTGCAGAGCGTGCAAAAGTGCGCACCCCGCTTCATCACAAGCTCACAAAAGAACGGGAACTGGCCCGATTTGAACACAACCTGACCCTGCATATCCACCGTAACGACAGGCAGCCCGAGCAGCGCCGACAACCGATCCTGCACGGACTGCCACGTCTCGGCATCAACAAGTTCCCTCATGGGCTGTTTTCGCCCGGGATGTTTTAAAAGAATTTAGCCACTCAAGGCTACAAGCCGGTAAATCCCGACTTCAGCAGCTCGACGACGCGGTGCTTGAACACCGGGTAGTCCTTCACGCGGCAGCCCCCGCCGGCAGCGGGAATGTGTCCTCCGCCGGCAGCATTTGGCAGGCCTTCAAGCGCAATCTGGAACAGGCGGTTCACGGCAACCTTCTTGTCGCCACGCCTCGCCGAGAGCGTCATGTTGTTTTTCTCAGGAGCTGAGATGATGATGGTCCAGTGCGGATACTTCAGGCCGAGAATCGTGCTGAGCGCGCTCTTGATGCGGAACTTCGGCGCGACCTGGTAGAACACGACATTCAGGTCCTTCAGCCATTCGCCATCCTTCTCGATGCCCTTGGTCCACTTCTGGAGTTCCTCCTCGACCGCCTTATGGTACCTTTTCAGAGGGGAATCCAGGAGCTCGCGTGGCGAGCGCGCCTTGAGCACCTCGTCAAACGCCTCGTGAATATTCTTCGAATCATAGGAAATCGCGTCGTTGATGTAGATGCACACCATCCCGAGTTCGGTCTTGAACAGGTCCGCCTTGAGCTTGAGCTTGTGCTTGTGGAAAACTTCCTTCAGCCAGTCCATCCACGGCTCGGTTGAGATGTCCGCAATGGTGCCGGCAGCCGCGACCCAGTCACGGTCACGCAAATCGCAGTGGCGCGAGAAAAGGTCGTACGCGAGCTTGCTCGTGCAGTACTTGCTGTAGTCGATGCCCGTCAGGTAGAGCTGGGGCTTCATCATCAGGATGTTGTGCCGCTTGAACGTGCCGCAGATGGCATGGTTGTCGATTTCCAGGACGTCAGCGAACTCCGCGATTTTCTCGACGGGCTCGGTATGCTCTTCAATGGCGTTGTCGCACGTGATGACTTTTGTCACGCCTGCTTTCTTGAATTGCTTCACGTGCTCGTCCGTCATCCCGTACGCGAGCCTGCTGGATGTGAGCGCAATCGCGATGTCCTTGTTGTGGATACGCTTCAATGCCGTGACAACCAAAGAACCTGAACAGACGCCGTCAGGATCGTCGTCGAAGAAAAGCCCGACCTTGTCCTCGGGCGCGATGCCTCTGACGAACGTGTCGAACTGCTTGAGCAGCTCGGGATTATTATTGTGCATCTGAGCCATGCACCAGATAGTAGAGCGCTTCTATAAAATGTGTTCGGTCAAAGAGCAACGCGTACGCGAGGAGTAAAATAAAAGAAGGCGCGAATCGTGTTAAGAACGAGTGGTTTCGCGCCTGTCTTTTGTATTGAGGGGGGTTGGTGAGCATAAAAATGGGGGCGGGTTGTCCGCCCCGGGTGAAGTGCCTTGCGGCACTGGAGCCGGGGGCTCCGTGGTGAGGCCTGCCTGTTCGGCAGGGCGCCAACGATTGTGAAAACGCGGGGGTGGTTCCCCGTAAGGGGATTGGGTGCGGACAACGCATTTAGCTGATTGCACTCAGCGTTGGCCATACGATGGGCGGCAAATGTGCACTGCGAGCCTGCCTCATCGCCCGTATCTTGTTCCACGCCTCTCTCGCGTTCACATCCCCCAAGCCTTCTTGGGGAACCTATTCCTTTCTTAGGCGCAAGGTTAATATAGACTTAACGTACTGACAATACGACAGATACGTTTGATACGTATCTGCGAATAAAAAGAGGTGGCGAGATGCACATCAGGAAGCTCGTGAAAGCAGGCCCCAGCAGCCACACGGTCGCGTTGCCGAAGGATTGGCTTCTCCAGAACAAGCTCGAAAAGGGCAGCGTTGTCTATATCATTGAGCGCGGGCGCGAGCTCGCAATCGCCCCTGACGCCAAGGACGCGCCTGTCGAGCAGCGCGAAAAAACCATCGAGGTCGACAAGAAGGACATCGACACGATCGGCCGTGAAGTCACGAGCGCGTACATCAACAACTACTCCAGCATCGTGCTTTCGGGAGACCTCCGCGAGAAAGGCAAGGACGTGCGGCGCGTCATCCGCGACTTCGCAGGGCTGGAAATCACCGAGCAAAGCGCGAAGAAGATTGTCGCCCAGGACCTGCTGAACCTCCAGGAAGTTTCAATCGACAAGACGCTCCGCAGGATGGACATGATTCTCCGCTCGATGTTCCAGGACAGCATCACGAGCCTGGACGGCGAAGACATGTACGACAGCATCTCGCTCCGCGACTACGACCTCAACCGGATGTACTTTTTGCTGTATCGCCTGCTGAAGGGAAGCCTCCGCAGCCCCGCAATGGCGCAAAAGCTGCAGCTCGCGAACCACGACGCGCTCGCGCACTGGCTGCTCGCGAACCATCTCGAGAATCTCGGCGACGCCGCCAAGAACGCGTGCGGGGCGTGCAAGGGCCTCAACAAGAAAGACGCCGCACTCGTGAAAGAGGTCTATCTCGCGCTCGAAACGCTCTACCTCGAAGCGATGAAGGCGCAATTCAACAACGACAAGAACCTTGCGGACACCGTGGCGCGCAAGCGCAGGGATGCGCTCGAGAAGACGAACACGCTCCTCGCGAGCAAGAACCCGACGCTCACGGAGCTCGCGGACCTCTTCAGGAACATGGCGACGAGCGTGGCCGAAATCGCGCGCGGCGTGATAGACCGAGAGTAATCACTTCTTCCTTTTCTTGCCCATAATCGACGGGACGTCGATGATGTACTTGCCGTCGGCAAGCTTGAAAATCATCGGGTCCTCGCGGAACAGCTTCACGATGTCCAGCTCATACTTCCCCGGCGAAAGCATCCGGATGCTTTCGAAATCAAGAACAACCGGGTCCGTGCGCTGCAGGCCGAGCATGGAGTAGACGTCCTGCTCCATCTGGAACTTCTGCTCCTGCGAAAGCTGGTGGATTTTTTCCTGTTCCTTCTTGAGCGCGTCAAGGCGGTCCTGCTTGACGAAAAAGAACAGCCTGCCACCGCACGCGCAACCCTTGAGGATTTCCTGGGCGGCGTCAGGATAGAACGTACTGCACCGCACGCACTGGTGCGGCATCGCTACCTCTTGGAGCGCTTGCCGCGCTCGCTCGTGAGAAGCTCTATCTTGTTCGGGTCCTTCTTGATTTTCTTGACGATGTTGGCCGGGCCGACGACCGTCAAGCCCGCACGGTTGCCGAGCAGGAATCCCGTGACGCCTTCAAGCAGGCCGCCGCCCGCGTTCGGGTTGACGACGGCAAGCTCGATGCCGCGGAACTCCTTGTTGACCTCTTCCATCGTCACCTTGATGAGCTCGGCCTCCTCTTCCTTGTGGAGGCGCCCTTGAAGGAGGACAATCTTGTTCTCCTTCGCGATGTTGAGAATCTTGCGGATTTTGCCCAGGCTGGAAAGCCCGTTGATTTCCGAATACGGGAGAAGCTGGAGCGTCACCATCGCATTCACCTCTTCGCCAGCTCGAAGAGCTGCTCGTAGAACTGGTCCATGTTCTTGCCGGTGCGCGCGGAAATCGGGATGACCTCGTACTGCGGGAATGCCGCCTGGACTCGCTTCAGCTTGGAACGGCGCAAGTCCGTCTTGTTGGCCGCAATCACCACGGGGATGTCGCGCGCCTGGAGGTTTCCGAGGATGGTGACGTTGACCTGGCTGAACGGGTCCTGCGTGGAGTCAAGCACGACAACGACCGTGTCCACCTCATCAAGCCACTTGATCGCGTCGATGACGCCTTTCGTCGCCTCACGCGCGCGCTTCTTCGCGGTCTTCTCGCTCATCCCATGCTTGAGAAAGTCCTCGTAATCGATGCGCGTCGCGATGCCGGGCGTATCGACGAGGTTGAACTGCAGTTCCTTGCCGTCCTTGCCCGTTATCTTGACCGCTTCCTTGACCTGGATCTCGCGGGTCTCGTGCGGAACCGGAGACGCGGAACCCAGCTCGGTGCCGAGCCAGTCGATGCAGATGCGGTTCGCGAGCGTCGTCTTGCCGGAGTTGGGCGGGCCATACAGGCCGAGCTTGAAGTTTTTCCTGGAGCCCCAGTTCATCGATTTGAAGATTCTTTGCAGCCAACCCAGCATAACACCACCTTTTGCAGAGAGAAAACGCCGTCTCGTCGTATTTATACTTTGCGGTTACGCAGAAGCGATGTGGAAAACTGAAGAAAAAGAAAAAAAGAAACTGATGAAACGGCTTACGCGCGTGCCATCTTGGCGCGCGAGATGTCGCCGTGCTTGTCGATGAAGTAGAGGTATCCGACCTGCTTCTTGACGCCGACCTTTGCGACCTTCTCCGGCTTGCCCTTCGCGCCCTTCTTTCGGCCGCGGGCCATCTTTGCGCGGGAAACGTCGCCGCTCTTGTCGACAAAGTACAGGAACCCTGCCTGCTTCTTCACTCCAACCTTCGCAACTTTTTCTGCCATGCAAAACCCTCCTTTTTCGATTTTTTGGTAATCGGGAAAAACTTGTGCTTCCCCCGCTCCGACGAGAAATCGAGGAGCTTTATATACTTTTCGAATTGGGGCGAAAATCCACCGTCGGAAAAAAACGCGGCAGGACTACTTTTTCCGTCGATAAACACGCACCGGCTTGAGCAATTTCGCGGCCTTCGCGGCTTTCTGCATGTCGTTGCGGTACTGCTCAGCAATCTCCTCATCGGAAGGGATTTCTTCGGCTTCAAGGCGCCGTGCCTCGTCAAGCGCTTTCTTGATGTCCTCTTTTGGCATGCCTGGTGGACAACCAATTCCGTATATTAAACTTCTGCAACCCCGCATTCCCGTCCCCCGTAGTTTTGTCGTTGCGTCGTTTATGAAGTCAATGCCGCAACAAACGCGACTGGGACGGCAGTGCCTGAGATTTTCACGTATGCATTCCTATCTAGTGCACCCGATAAAACATTAAATAGGCTGCACGCGGCAAACGCAGCATGCTCAAAGGGATGGTTGTTTCAGGCGGGTTCGGAGACCTGCTGATACGGCAGAAGAACGACGAGGTGCTCGAACTCGGCGAACTGCTGCTCGCGGAAACGCCGTCCGGGAAAATCCTGCTGCACGTGTTCGACCTCGTCTACGGATCGCAGATTTCACAGCAGCACCTCGAGCTCGTCTCCGGGCTGAAGCTGGAGCAGGACGACAGCCTGAGCCTGATGGACCCTCACCTCCGCACGTACGTCCTCGCGAAAGCGAAAGGGCTCGTGTCCATCAACGGCACGTCCGCAATCGCGTGCAAAAGCCTGCCCGCGATGTTCTCGTCCGTGAAACAAATTGAGGCGAAGGACATCACGTTCCTGACCAAACCGTCGACGCCGCTGTTCGTCGGCAGCCTGCGCTCGGGCAGCAAGGTGCTCGACGTCCCCATCCACCTGCAGGGTTCCGAGGTTTTGAGCCACCACGTGCTCGTCTCCGCGACCACCGGAAAGGGAAAGAGCAACCTCGCGTACTGCATGCTCTGGGACTTGTGCGGCAAGGATTACGCAGGCGTGCTCGTCCTCGACCCGCATGACGAGTACTACGGCAGGACACGTCCAGGACTGAAGGACCACCCGAACAAGGACAAGGTCGCGTACTACTCTCCCGACCCGATGCCCGGCGGCAACAGCCTCAAAATCAACCTCTCGCTTGTCCAACCGCACCACTTCGACGGCGTCGTTCCCTGGAGCGACGCACAGCGCGAATGCCTGATGGCGTACTGGAAACGCTACCAGACGCAGTGGATACAGCAGCTGCTCATCGGCGACGTGCTGCCCGGATTCATGGACGGGACGATTGCTGTCGTGCGGCGCAGGCTGCAGCAAGTGCTCGACGCCAAGCCCGCGAACGGCGGCCTGGAAACCGGCGGCGTGTTCGACCTCACTTCAGGAACGACAACCGTCACGGACATCGTGCGCGACCTCGAATCCGGAAAAATCGTCATCATCGACACGTCCTCGTTCGCGGGACAGGTGGAACTGCTTATCGGCAGCCTTGTCGCGACCGAGGCGCTGCACAAGTACAAGTGGCACAAGCAGCAGGGGACCTTGCGCGACAAGCCCGTCATCAGCATCGTGCTTGAGGAAGCTCCCCGAGTCTTGGGCAAGGAAGCCCTGGAGAGGGGAGCAAACATCTTCAGCACCATCGCGCGCGAGGGCAGGAAGTTCAAGGTCGGGCTCATAGCAATCACGCAGCTTCCATCCCTGATTCCGCGCGACATCCTCGCGAACATGAACACCAAAATCATCCTCGGCACGGAAATGAAGCCCGAGCGCCAAGCCTTGATTGAGAGCGCGGCGCAGGACTTGTCCGAGGACGACCGCACGATTGCCAGCCTGGACAAGGGCGAGGCGCTCATCACGAGCACGTTCACGAAGTTCGCCACGCCCATCAAGATACCTCTTTTTGACGAAATCGTGAAGCCTGCTCCTGCCGTAAAAAGCATTAAAAAGGACTTTGGGCTCCTGACGAGATAATGGACCAAAAAGAGGAAGCACAGGCGAACGAGTCCCTGGAACTTCTCAAGTCAATCAGCGAGAAGCAGTGGCTGCTCGCCATCGACTTCGACAACCGGCTCCGCACCATCTACGACCACCGCACGTCCGTACGGCAGCTCATCCTGCTGTTGGAAAGCATCAAATCGGACGTCCAGGCACAGAAGCCCGAAAGCGCGCACCTGCAAAGCGCCATCGAATGGTGCGAGATGCTCAAGGACCTGCTCGCCAACAAGTTCAAGCTCATCCTCGCGGATACGGAAAAGGATATTGAGCTCGAGGCAAAACTCATCCGCGAAGCCGAGGAAACGCTCGCCGTGAACCAACGCCGCGCGGTGTTCGAGCAGGCAAAATATTCCGAGCAAAGCAGGCTGGCTGCGTTCAAGGTGCTTGCAACGCTCGCCGAGGCCCGGCGCAAGAGCCAAAGCGCCATCCAGGCGCTGCCGAAGAACCTCAAGGAAATCGTCGTGGCGATGAAGACCATCCAGCAGTCGGAGCGCGACATTGTTGCCGCGGAACTTGCGCTCGTCTCCGCAATCGAGGATAGGCTGCGCAGGAACAGCCTGCGGGCAGGCGAGCTTGACAGCTTCATCTTCAACCTTGCCGATTTCGAGAAAAAGCTTGAGAGCGTGCTCCGCGAGGAGCGCGTCCGCGTCATCGTGCCGCTGCAGAAGCTGCTCGGCGAGGAACAGCACGCAATCCAGCTTGTGGCCGCGACGTTCCGCGAAGCCGCGAACGGGAAAAAACCCATCACGGCCGCGATGGTTGCGCGCGACATCGCAACGCTCACCGACCCGAGCGAGCTCCAGCGCTACCAATCGGAACTGCTCACCAAGCACGGGCACCTTCTCGAGGACAACGCAAAGCTGCTGCTTCGCCAGGCGGGGTTTGCGGGAGCGAGAATCCAGGAAAGCAGGTTCTACCAGATGGAACATTTCAGGAACCTCGCGGCGGTCGACACGCTCACCGGCGCGTACCGGCGCCAGGTTTTCGAGCAGCAAGTCGAGCAGCTGCTGCGGGCACGCGCGCAGTTCTCAATCATCTTCATGGATATCGACCACTTCAAGTCATTCAACGATACGTACGGCCACAATGTCGGCGACGCGGTGCTCAGGAAATTCACGGACATCCTGCGCGGCACGCTCCGTAGAAAGACCGACCTGCTCTGCAGGTACGGCGGCGAGGAATTCGTCGTGCTCCTGCCCGGAGACGGCAAGCAGGCCGCGTTCATCGTTGCCGAAGCGCTGCGCCGGGCGGTTGAAGCCGAATCGGCCCCAATGATGCGGGAAATCAACGCGAAAAGCGCGCTCAAACCGGAGCTCCAGCGCCCCAACATCACGGCAAGCATGGGCGTCGCGACATTCCCCGAAGACCTGGAGGATTACCCTCCCAAGGAATGGAGTGTTGAGCTGATCACGGGAAAGGCCGATGACCGGCTCTACCAGGCGAAACATAGCGGCAGGAACCGCGTCATCGCCTAGTATTTATATACTATTTATATACCCTGATGGTTTTTGTAACCACTACTCGATGGCGAAATAATCGAAATATTTATATACTCAGCCGTGCATAAAAAGCGCCATGGAAGCAAAAGAGTACGCAACCGCAATGCTCAGCCTCGTGGGCTCCATCAAACAGAGCGCGTGGAACGCCGCAATGCGGGGCGCAGAAGCGATGGCCGACGAGAACCGCGCGTACAAGCACGGCATCAACGGCATCGAGAACTGCATCAAGAGCAAAGTCATCAGCATGGATCTCGAGAACGTCACGCTTGACTATCTCCGCAAGAGCCTCGCCGAATGCCTCGACCTGAGAAACGCCTCGAGCGCAATCACGCACCCCGCCTGCTACAAGAAGCTTACCGAAACGGCAGAAGGGCTTACCAAGATCCTCAGCACCGCCGACACGGAGCGCATCAGGACACTCGTGGACCGCATCAAGGAGAAAGGCGAAGCCGCCATCTTCGAATACGTGAAGTCCCAAGCCCAATAATTCTTTTATACTTCCTTGCCCCCGGTTTTTGAGTGAAATTCGCACACCTGTCCGACGTCCATCTGGGAGGCTGGCGCGAGCCGAAGATGCGCGCCATCAACCAGCAGAGCTTCGACTTCGCCATCCAGAAGTGCCTTTCAGAGAATGTCGACTTCGTCCTTCTTTCCGGCGACCTGTTCAACACGAGCATGCCTCCGGTCGACTGCCTCAAGCACTCCGTGCAGAAGTTCAAGGAGCTGCGCGCCGCGGGCATCCCCGTTTACCTGATTCCGGGCTCGCACGACTTCAGCCCCAGCGGCAAGACGATGCTGGACGTGCTCGAGGAAGCGGGAATGTTCATCAACGTCGTCAAGGGTGATGTCGAAACGGGCAAGCTCCGCCTGAAGTTCACCGTCGACCCGAAGACCGGCGCGAAAATCACCGGCATGCTCGGCAAGAAAGGCGGACTTGAAAGGACCTACTACGAGGATCTCGACCACGCCCACCTCGAAGCAGAGCAGGGAACCAAGATTTTCCTCTTCCACAGCGCGCTCCAGGAAATCAAGCCCAAGGAACTCGCGGAAATGGACGCGATGAGCGTCTCGTTCCTCCCGAAAGGGTTCGACTATTACGCGGGAGGCCACGTCCACGTCGTCGACAAGGCAAGCCTTGAAGCGCGCCAGAACATCATCTACCCGGGACCGGTGTTCCCGAACAACTTCGCTGAGCTCGAGAAACTGAGGCACGGAAGCTTCGTGATTTACGACAACGGCACAGTAACGCACGTCCCGCTCGCGGTCCGGCAGACCGTCTGCATCACCGCGGACGCGGAAGGCAAGACTCCCTCAGAAGTGGAGGAAGACCTGCGCAACACGCTCAAGGGAAGCGATGTCGAGAACGCCATCGTCACCATCCGCATCACGGGACAGCTCAGCCAAGGGCGCCCATCCGACGTGAACCTCAATGACGCAATCCAGCACGCCTACGACCTGGGCGCGCACATCGTCATGAAGAACACGAACGGGCTTGCGAGCAAGGAATTCGAGCAAGTGACCGTGGTGCAGCACTCAATCGAAGACATCGAGGATGCACTCGTGCGCGAGCATACGGGCAAGAACAGCCCGTTTCCGCTCGAGCGCGAACGGGAAATCATCCGCGCGCTGCTGGACACGCTCGCGATGGAGAAAAATGAAGGCGAGAAATCCGCCGATTTCGAAAAGCGGGTTATCGCTGACGCGCAGAAACTCGTCTCATAGCTTCCAATTCTTGCGCTTCGGCTTGCCGAGCGCCTTGGTCCAGGTCTTCACGAGCTCCCTGTAGCTCTTCAGCTGCAGCCAGCGCCTGCTGTGAAGGCACTGGTATTCCTGGCCGTCGCGCAGGAACTCGATGAACATCCCAATCCTGCCATCAGCACGCTTCTTGCTGTACACTCGCTGGGCATTCCCTTCCGTGTCGCCAAAGACGAGAATCTCGTGCGGCGTCTCGCCCTTGCGCATGCGCCGGAAGAACTCGTGACGGAGCTGCTCAATCTTGCGCTGGATGGACTTGCGCGTCACGACCGCGATGAGCAGCCCGAGCAGGAACGTCGCGAACAGGATGCCGAGCACGAGGTCGAGCTGCGCTATCCAGCTGATGATTCTCGGGAGGAAACCCCCGAACCAATAACCCACGAGCACCACCGCAGGAGTCCAAATGATCGCCGCGAGGATGTCCCAGAGCAGGAATTCGCGCAGCGGCATTTTCGCCGCGCCTGCCGCGATGGGGAACCAGACGCGGATGCCCGCAAGGAAGCGCGAGATGAAAATAGTCTTGCTGCCGTGGCGCTCGAAGTGCGTCTCGATGCGCCTGAACCGGTCCTTTGCAAGGAGCCGCTTGAGCAGCCCGCCGCCGTGGTGGCCGATGCCATAACCAATGAGGTCGCCGACAATCACTCCCAACAGGCAGACAAGGATCGCCCCGATGACATTCATGTAACCGAGCGAGGCGACATAGCCCGCGGCAAGCAAGATAAGCTCTTCGGGAAACGGGATGCCGATGCTGCCCAGCAACAGCAAAAGAAGAATTGCGATGTAGGACAGCTGTTCAATATACGCGATGAAGAATTCGACCAAGCCCATTTAGGGCGTCGACCTCTTGATGGTACGCGGGAACGGAATCGCGTCCCTGATGCTGTCAAGCTTGCACAGCCAGCGCACGACGCGCTCGATACCCAATCCGAATCCTGAGTGCGGCACGCTGCCGAACCTGCGCAGGTCCAGATACCAATCGTAATGCTCGACCTTCTCGCCTGCCTTCTTGAGCTTGTCCACGAGCACATTCACGTCAGTCTCTCGCTCGGAGCTTCCGATGATTTCGCCATATCCTTCCGGCGCGAGAACGTCGCAGCAGAGCACTACCCGCGGGTCATCCAGGTCTTCCTTCATATAGAACGCCTTGATTTCCTTCGGGTAGCGCGTGACTTGCAAAGGCTTGTCGTAATGCTTCATCAGGGCTTCCTCTTCAAGGGTACGGAGGTCCTTGCCCCACGGAATCTTGATGCCGTCCTTTTCAAGGATTTTGAGCGCCTCCTCATACGTGATGCGCGGGAACGGCGGCTTGATTTTTTCCAAGTCAGCCGGATCGCGGCCGAGAATCTTGAGCTCTTCCTTGCAGTGCTTTGCGACGTGCTGGCAGATGTGCGAAATGAGCTCCGCCTCGAAGTCGAGCAGCTGCTCGAACGTCATCCAGGCCTCCTCGCCCTCCAAGTGCCAGTATTCCGTCAGGTGCCGATTGGTCTTGCTCGGCTCTGCCCTGAACGAGGGAGTGAGCGCCCAGACTTTTTCAAGCGAGAAAATAAGCGCCTCGAGATAGAGCTGCGCGCTCTGGCTCAAGTAGGCCTCCTCGCCGAAATAGTCGATGTGGAACAGCGTTGAGCCGCCTTCGCACGAGCTTCCCGTGATGATGGGCGGCGTGGTTTCGACGTACTTCTTCTTCTCAAAGAAGTCGCGGCACGCCTTCAGGATTTCCGCCTTGACCTTCCACACGGTGGTGAGCTCGCGGCTACGAATCCACAGGTGACGCTTGTCGAGCAGGAACTGTTCGGACTGGTCTTTCGTGATGGGGAATCGGTCTGCCTTGTGTACGAGCCTGAAGTCCTCGACCTCGACCTCGTAGCCGGTCGGGGCGCGCTTGTCTTCCTTGATGGTTCCTGAGAGTTCGACTGCGCTTTCGATGAGCACGTCCTGCGCCTGCCTCCAGATGTCCTCGGAGACTTTTTCCTTCTTGACAACGCACTGGATGATGCTGGTGCGGTCGCGGAGAACGATGAATGCGAACGCATTGCTCTTCCTTTCGCGGTAGACCCAGCCGTGAAGCCTGACCTGGCCCTTGCCCTTGTCGATGGCTTCCTGAATCGTGATAAAGTCCGCGGTCATGCTTTTACCTCATCGGGAGTAGCTATTAAAGGTTTGTGCCCATTGCCAGAATGCTTAGACTCGAGCGATTCCAATTCTGCCTTGATGCGTTCCTCTTGAGCGAGCAAATAGCTCCGGCGTTCTTCCTGCGGGGAAAGCTGTTTCAGCTCATCGTCAAACTTCTGCTGTTCCGCCAACAGGAACCGTATTCGTTCCGACTTGATTTCGGCGTCAGTCTTCTTGAATGCCAACGGCTTTGCGGTGGTGTATTGGCCAAACCTCCACCGGAGCATTTTCCACATCGCGCCGTAGGGCATCCAGAGTGAAATCTTGTGCGCGTCTTCGCCAACGCCGCCGACGGAAATGTCGACAAGCTTGTGGTCGAGGTGCGTGACGCCCGCCTTGCCGCTGCCCTTCACTTTCGGCGCGCGGTGGACATAGATGTGCGCAACGCGGCCCTTGAGCACGTCATCAACGGCGACAAAAGGCGTACACGTGCCATGTTCCATGTAGGGAAGCAGGCGATCTGCCATAACCAGATGCATTCCTGAAACCTTGCGCTTGTCCACTTCGCGCTCAAGTTCAGGGAACACGAAGCAGTAAAGAAGGTCTTCCTCACCCAGCTGCCTGTCTTTTTCGGCAATCTTGAAATAAGGCGCTTTAATCGCCTGCTCCAAATCCCAATTCAGCGGCGTGTCCTTCCTGAGCAAATCGATTTTTTCCTTGCACGTGTGCGTCACAACCTTATGCTCATAAATGCCGATCTGGCAGTCCTTGCGCTGGTACATCCTGCCAAGGTATTCCTGTAAGTAGCTCTGTCCGGGCGTCAGGATGCGCCGTTCCAAGATTTCCTCGAAGGGTAGTTTCCTGCTCATAGTAGGACCTGGACGCCCTCCGCCAGATTTGAACTGGCGACCTTGTGGTTAACAGCCACACGCTCTAACCGAGCTGAGCTAGGAGGGCAGGAAAAGCCGGGGGACTATGCAGAAGGTTACTGGTTATTAGTTCCCACGCGCGATATACTCATAGTCGGGAGGGAATGGGCACGGTTTAAAAATGTTCCTATCGGCAAAAGGATAAATAGCAGCGCATCTTTCCGGCCCGTATGGTCGACCGTCGGGCGGCGCTCATCGGAGGACTCGCGCTGATTCTAGAAGGCTGCATGCCTCCTGTCCGGAGCGCAGAAAAGCCGCCGAAGACTCCTGCATTCGACATCGTCCAGCAAACAATGCAGTTCTTGCGGCAGGACGACCGCATCGGCGCAGAAAAACACCTTGAACAATACGTGCAGATAAGCGATTCGCCAGCAGTCACCTACTTGCGCGCGCTGGTGTACGGCGCAAACGGGACGATACTCAACGGGAACTTCAAGCGTTCAGCGCAGACATTTAACCTCCTGATTGAGCAGTTCGAACACGACCATACCGTTATTGAACGCATCCGTGATGGCGTTCCTGCTGAAATGTACAAGCTGCCCGCGTACCTCCAAGGAAAGAAACAGCTGAAGTCAAGCATTTGGCTGAGCCCGAAAGAGCTCTACGCGATTTACGGATTCTGGTGCCTTGTCGATGGGAGCTACGAGGACGCAGTGCGGAGCTTCCGGAACGGAAAGCCGCTCTATACCACAATATGGGACAAGGAGCGCATCCTCCGCATCGCGGCCAACATCGAAGCGTACGCGGCCGCACTCGAAATGCGCGAAAAGAAACTAGGAATCATTTACTGGGACAACATCAAGGGATTGCGCGAAGTCAGGGACGTTCTCATTGCCACGCCTACCGCGCAACTGCCACCCGCGTCGGATTGACGGCCTTTTCCCAGTCGTCAATGCTGATGCCGATACTCGTGTCGTGGCGTCCCGCATTGAAGTAAATCGTCTCGTTTCTCCAGAGCGTCTTGTCCACGTAGACGGGAATCTTGAACAGGTTTCCGAACGGCGGAATCGAGCCAATTCTGCAGCCGGTGACCTGGAATGCCTCTTCAGGCGTGGCGAGCGAGAGGCTCTTGGTCTTCAGAATCCTGCGGAACGCGGACATATCAACCTGCTTGTCGCCAGGAATCACGAGCATCAGGAAATTCCCCTCGGAGCGGAAGATGAGCGCTTTCGCACCCGACATGAGCGGCGTGCCACGGATGGCTGCGCCCTCCTCTGACGTCGAACATTCGGGATGCGTCCAGCACTTGTACTGAATCTTGCTGTCGTCCAGAAGCTTTCTAATCTCGGCGAGAACGTCCATATTATGGGACAAGGCGCTCGGGGTCTCTCGGGAAGAGCGCGGCTTCGCGCATATTCTCGAGATTGAGCAGCTTCATCGTGATGCGGTCGATGCCCATCCCGAAACCGCCGTGCGGCGGCGCGCCGTACTTGAACGGGTCGGTGTAGAACGTGAAATTCGCGAGCGTCATCCCTTTCTCCTCGATTTGCTTGCACAGGATTGCGTGGCGGTGCTCGCGCTGGCCGCCGGAAACAAGCTCGGTGCCCTTGAACTCGAAGTCAAACCCGCGCGAGACGCCCTTGTCGTTCATGATGTAGAACGCGCGCTGGCTGAACGGGTACTTGGTGATGAAGTAGGCGTCAGTCTTGTACTTTTTCTTGACGATGACGCCAAGCGCCTTTTCCTCCTCGATGCCGAGGTCCGCGTCAGGCGTGAGCTTTGCGCCTTCCGCGTTGAGGAGCTCGACGCACTCCGCGTGCGTGATTCTGGGGAATGGAAGCGGCGGGACGTCAATGGTGACACCGAGAATGCGCAGCTGCTCCTGGCAGAGCTCGTTGACGTCCTTGCAGACCTGCACGAACAGGCGCTCGAGCACCTTGAGCACGTCATCCTCGTCGTTGATGAACGACATCTCGAAGTCGAGCTGCGTGAATTCCGTGAAGTGACGCATCGTGTGCGACTTTTCCGCCCGGAAGGACGGGCCGATTTCGAAAATCTTCTCAAAACCCGCGATGAGCATCATCTGCTTGTACAATTGCTGGGATTGCGACAGGAACGCCTTCTTGTTGTAGTAAATGACGGGGAACAGCGTCGCGCCGCCTTCGGCACCTGCGGAAATGATTTTTGGCGTCTGCATCTCGATGAAGCCGTCCTTCATCAGGAACTGGCGGATGCTCCAGTTTATGATGCTGCGAATCTTGAAAATCGCGAGGTTGCGCGGGTTGCGCAAGTCCAGGAAACGGTTGTCGAGGCGCTTGTCGAGGCCCGTCGGAATCTTGCCCGTGATGTCGATGGGCAAGTTCGGGTCAGACCGCGAAAGGACCTCTAAGTCGTGCAGCACGACTTCCTTTGCGCCGGACTTCAGCTTGCCAATCTTGACCTTGCCGTGCACGGCGATGACTGACTCCTTCGTGAGCTCCGCGACGGTCTTGAAGTGCGCGTTGTCCGCAAGCACCGTAATCTGCACGGTCCCTTCCCTGTCGCGGAGCGTGATGAACGCGATTTTCCCGATGTTGCGAATGTCGGATGCCCAGCCCGCGAGAATGACGTCCTCGTCGTCGTTGCGCAGCTGGACTTCCTTGGAATGAATGCGCTTGGTAAGGTCAAGAGCCATAGCAGTGTGGCACGGCAAGGAGTTTTAAAAGGTTGCGGCTGATGCACTGAGAATCCCGCACTGCCCGTCCCCTGCAGTTTTGTCGCGGCGTTATCTGCATCTTCAAGAACGAACGCAAAAATAGCCCTGATGGGTGCAGATGCGGAGAGCCTGGCTGCCTGAGAACTGCCTTGTGACGCCTGCCACCGTCGCCAAAGCACAACAGCAGGGCAAAATGGCCCGTTTCCCACCCTCTTGCCAAAAGCTTTATAAACCCCCTGCCTGCTTTCCTAGCCAAGAGCCCGAGTTCACGTCGGAAGGCGTGGGCGAATTGAGGGTTAAACGAGTTCCTCGTTTGATTCTTACGGCTCTTTCACGAATATGGCAGAACAACTCCGACACATCGTTCGCATCGCGAACACCGACCTGAAGGGCACGAAGCACGTTCTTTACGCCCTCTCGGACATCAAGGGAGTCGGAGTGATGTTCGGCAACGCAGTCTGCGCGGTCTCGGGCATCGAGCCCCGCCGCAAGATGGGCAGCCTCACCGACGAGGAAGTCCGCCGCGTCGACGAAATCGTCAAGCACCCGCTCAAGTTCGGCATTCCTGAATGGCTCCTGGACCGCAGAAAGGACCCTGAGACCGGCAAGGACACGCACCTCGTCACAAACGACCTCGTGTTCGCCCAGGAAAACGACGTCAAGATGATGAAGAAGATGAAGAGCTGGAAGGGCCTGCGCCACATGTCCGGCCTGCCCGTGCGCGGCCAGAAGATGCGCAGCAACTTCCGAAAGAACAAGGGCAACGTCATGGGCGTTCGCGTAGCATCCAAGAAGGGCGGTACGACATAAAATGGGAGACCCGAGACGACTCACATCGCACGTGCGTGGCCCCGGCCACCCGTGGCAGAAGGAACGCATTGAGGAAGAGAAAATCTTCCTCCGCGAGTACGGACTCAAGAACAAGGAAGAGCTCTGGCGCCTCACGACGAAAGTCAAGGACTTCACCCAGCAGGCGAAGCGACTCATCGCCGCGACCGGCAAACAGGCAGACCTTGAAAAGCAGCAGCTCTTCGCCCGCCTCCAGCGCCTCGGCCTCATCAGCGCGGGCGCAAAGCTCGACGACATCCTCTCGCTCAACCTCAAGAACATCCTCGACAGGCGACTCCAGTCTGTCGTCTACCGCAAGGGATTCGCGCGCAGCGTCAAGCAGGCACGCCAGTTCATCACGCACCAGCACGTCCTGGTCGGCGGCAAAATCGTCACGGCACCGAGCTACCTCGTCCCCGTCGTCGAGGAACACAACGTCACGCTCATCGGAGGCCTTTCGAAGGCAGACCACCCCGAACGCGTTCCCCTTCCCCCGAAGGCGAAGAGCGCCGCACGCGAGCAGCGCCAGGAGCGCGGCCGCGGTTTCCGACGCGGCGGACGCCGAGGTGACAGGCGATGAGAGACAACACGAGATGGGGAGTCGCGCACATCTACGCCTCCTACAACGACACCATCATTCACGTTACTGACATCACCGGAACCGAGACCCTTGCCGTCGCGAGCGGCGGCATGATGGTCAAGTCGGACCGCATGGAAGGTTCCCCGACCGCAGCCATGATGGCGGCCAAGCGCGCGGCCGAAACCGCGCTCGAGAAGGGCCTCACCGGCGTCCACATCAAGGTTCGCGGACCTGGCGGCCACAACGGCCCCAACACGCCCGGCCCCGGAGCCCAGGCGGCAATCCGCGCACTGAGCAGGATGGGCCTGCGCATCGGCATCATCGAAGACGTCACCCCCCAGCCCCACGGCGGCTGCAGGAAGAAGGGCGGCAAGCGAGGACGCAGAGTATGACGCTCACCCACGTCGAGACGGACAAGAAGTCAGGGCGCGAAACGTTCCTCATCAAGGACATCACGCCCGCGTTCGCGAACGCGCTCCGCAGGACCATCATCGAATCCGTCCCCACAATGGCAATCGACGAAGTCGAAATCGTCAAGAACGGCTCGGCCCTGTACGACGAAATGGTCGCGCACCGGCTCGGCCTCATCCCCCTCAAGACAGACCTCAAGGGCTACACGCCCAAGGACAAGTGCGACTGCCAGGGCGCAGGATGCGCAAAGTGCACCGTCCAGCTCACGCTCAAGGCCAAGGGCCCCTGCATCGTGCTCGCGGAAGAGCTGAAGAGCAAGGACCCGAAGGTCAAGCCAGTTTTCCCGGATATGCCCATCGTGGAATTGCTCAAGGGCCAGGAGCTCGAGCTTGAATGCACCGCAATCCTCGGCCGCGGCAACGAGCACATCAAGTGGAGCCCCGGCACCGCGTGGTATGCCTACGAGCCCGTCATCACCGTCAACAACGGCTCATCGAAACTTGCCGAATGCAAGGACAGGCTTCCGCCGCAGATTTTCGACAAGAGCGGCAAGGTCGACGCGAAGCTCATCACCGGCCAGCTCGTGGATGCCGTCGACGGTGTCTGCCCGGACGCCATCAAGATTGAGCGCAATCCCAAGAATTTCCTGTTCAACGTCGAACCGTGGGGACAGCTGAGCGTGCGTGAAATGGTCACGACAGCGTTCGACATCCTCGCGGAAAGATTCACCGAATTTGATACGAAATTCGGTGAGGCAAAGTAGGCACCCTCAACGATATCGCATTCATCGCGGCTGTGCCGGAGTGGCCAAACGGGCACGGTTGAGGGCCGTGTAGCTTAGCGCTTGCGCAGGTTCGAATCCTGCCAGCCGCATTCGAGACAAGAGCCGTGTTCCAGGCGAGCCTGGAGCGCGGCGGGTGGCAGGTCCGCCGGGAAGCCGGCGTCATCTGCCAGCAGCATTCATAATCAGAGAGAAACAACATGTCCCACAAAACAGGACCCAGCAACGAACACCTCGTTCAGCTCATCCAGGAGCTGCGGAAGGTTTGCGCCACGCAGAAGGCTGCGCTCTGGGGCAGGATCGCGGACGATTTGAGCCGCGCAACCCGACAGAGGCGCGCGGTCAACGTGAGCCGCATCAACCGCTCGACGGCAGCGAACGAGATAGTCATCGTGCCGGGCAAGGTCCTTGGTTCCGGAATGGTCGACCACAGCGTCACCGTCGCGGCATTCGCGTTCTCCACGAGCGCGAAGCAGCGCATCCAGGAAGCGAAGGGCAAGACGCTCTCCATCCCTGAGCTCTTGAAGCAGAACCCGCAGGGAAAAAACATCAGGATACTCTGTTAACATGGCAGACCACATCATCGACGCAACCAACGCGATTGTCGGCAGGATGGCTAGCCACGCCGCCAAGCTCGCGCTCAAGGGCGACACCGTCAAAATCATCAATGTCGAGAAGGCAATCATGACCGGCAGCCGCGACTACGTCTTCGGCAAGTACAGCCACGCGCGCACCGACCGCGGACAGATCAGGCACGGCCCGTACATCCACCGCAACCCGGACAAGTTCGTCCGAAGGATCGTGCGCGGGATGCTGCCCCACGACAAGCTGCGCGGGCGCGAGGCCATCAGGCGCGTCCTGTGCTACACCGGCGTCCCTCCGGAACTCAAGTCGGCCAAGGCGGAGCCTCTCGGGCCCAAGACCCAAGTCAGCAAGCTTACCAATCTCAATTACGTCACCATTGCAGACCTGTGCAGGCATCTGGGAGCGAAAGTATGAAGAGCATCGTTGCAAGCGGAAAGCGAAAGACGGCCGTTGCCCGTGCGAGTTTGACGCCCGGCGCGGGCGTCGTGCGAGTCAACAGCGCGCTGCTCGAGACCATCCAGCCCCAGTTCCACCAGCTCAAGATGCGCGAGCCCTTGCTCATCGCAAAGGATGTCGCCAAGCAGGTGAACATCAGCGTCGACGTCCGCGGCGGCGGCCAGAACAGCCAAGCAGAGGCAGTCCGACTCGCCATCGCGAAGGCGCTCGCACAATTTGACAAGAAGCTGCACAAGGAGTTCCTCTCCTACGACCGACAACTGCTCGTCGCAGATGTCCGACAGAAGGAAACGCACAAGCCCAACTGCCACGGCAAGGCGCGTGCGAAGAGACAGACATCCTACCGTTGAGGCACAAACAATGATTATCCCCGTCCGATGCTGGAGCTGCGGAAAACCGCTGGGTCACCTGTGGGCCCAGTTCAAGGAACGCGTGAGCAAGGGAGAGAGCCGACAGAAGGTTCTCAACGACCTTGGCGCGGAACGGTACTGCTGCAGGGCCATGCTGATGGGGCACATCGACCTCGTCGAGACTGTCGGACAGTTCAAGAAATCCTGATTAACGTTGACGACGTCACGTCAATAGTCCCGGGGAAGTTCACGCCGGGGCACGAAAAGCCAAACGCGGCCATCCGCTCGATGGACGCAAACGCTGCCTGAGGCCAGAAAAACGGCAGAGAGGTAATCGAAAATGTCAGAAACCCAGCAATTCCTCGTCGCCCAGGACCAGTACCTGAAGGCGGGCATCCACATCGGAACCAAGTTCCGCACGAAGTACATGGAGCCCTTCATCTACAAGACCCGCCCCGACGGGCTTTCGGTGCTGAACCTGCAGAAGATCGACGAGCGGCTCAGGTATGCCGCGAAGTTCCTCGCGCAGTTCAACCCGCAGGACATCCTCGTCACATCCCGAAGAGAGAACGGCTGGAAGGCCGTCAAGGCGTTCGGCAAGCACACCGGCGTCAAGACGTTCGCGGGCAGGTATCCTCCTGGAATCCTGACCAACCCCGCGCTCGAGACTTTCATGGAAGTCAAGTGCATCCTCGTAACCGATGCGTGGCCGGACAGGAACGCAATCAAGGACGCAATGCTCGTCGGCGTGCCCGTCATCGCGCTGTGCGACACGAACAACCAGGCGAACGAAATCGACCTCGTCGTGCCGTGCAACAACAAGGGCAAGAAGTCCCTCGGGCTCCTGTTCTACATCCTCGCGCGCGAGTACCTCCGCAACCGCGGACAGCTCGGCAAGGATGAAGAGCCGAAGTTCACCGTCGAAGAATTCACGGAAGAATAATTCTCGATTTTATTTTTTAATTTGGCTTCCTATCGTCGTGCCTTCTGAACAGGTTGAAACCGCGGCTCTCTCTCGCATCCTCTGTTCCTGCCTCGACAATCTGGAACACGGCTTCCTGCTCGGGCGCAAGGCTGCGGTGCTTCTTGATAATCGCCCTGCGCTTGTTTGAAGGCGTAATCTGCAATTCCACCAGGCACTTGCTGCCATACCTGAGCAGGTCGCCGCCGACCATCTGAATCCGTTCACGCTCTTCAAACGCGGAATAGACCTGGTTCGTGATGAGCACCGGAATCTGCCGCTTGCGCGCGATTTCCGTCAGGTACGCGATCTGCCGGCCAAGCGCGCGATTGACGTCGTAAACCTCCTCGGAACTCCCCAATTCAAGGCGGTAGAGCATCGAGATGCTGTCAACCACGATAAGCCCGACTTTCTCGTTCACCAGCTCGCGGAGCTTCTCGAACGCCTGCACCTGTTCCTCGAACGTCGTTGGCTCGAGAAAGAGGATGTTCTGCATCACGTTCTCGTGTTCTTTCGAGAGCTGCTTCAGGCGCTCCACCGAAAAACCGCCCTCAGTATCAATGTAGAGCACCTTCCTGCCTCCCGCTGCAACTTGCACGGCCGTCATCAGCGCGAGGTTGGTCTTGCCCGCTCCCGCAGGCCCGTAGAATGTCGAAATGCAGTTCGAATCAAGGCCCCCCTGCAGCAGGCGGTCGATGGCCTCACTCCCCGTGGGAATTTTCATGGTTCTCTCGTCGGCGACTGCCTTTAAATGGCTTTCGCCTGCCTTGTCGCAACCTTATTATACCCTCCAGCAGGGAGACTCAACAATGAAAAGGGAATGGATTGGCGCAACCTGCCTCGCTGCCGCGGTGCTCATCCTCCGCCTGGTTGTAGCGTTCAGCACAAACGGTTTTGCGGCTGATGAATCCTACTTCCACCTGCGCCAGGCCGAGCACATCCAGCAGCACGGCATTCCCCTCTTTGACGACCCATTGAGTTACGGGGGAAGCACCACGCTCTTCGCACCAGCCTTCGACTATCTTGTCGCCGCACTGGGTTTTGTTGTCGGAGTCCCCATCGCGGCAAAACTGATTACGAATGCGCTTGCGGCGTCGCTTGTCCTGCTCGTGTTCGCCATCGCGCTTCAGATGACCCGCGACCGCCGCGCGGCGCTCATCGCGGCGTTCGCCGCGGGTTTCATCCCCGTGCTCTGGCAGAGCGCAACCACGTCGGCACCGCACCTCTTCGGCGTCGCGATGGGATTCCTGATGCTGCTCGCGTTCCTCAAGATTGATGACCCGCGGTGGCGCGTCGTGTTCCTTTCCGCGCTCGTCATCGGCACGGTCACCCGCCCCGGATTCCTGCTGTTCATCCTCGGGCTTGCACTGTATCTTGCGCTGGCGACTATGGCGAACGTGCGACGGCCGCGAGGCGAGTCCGAACTCGTCTTTTTCGCGCTCCTGTTCTCGCTCTGGGTGACCATCATCTTCTACAAGCGCCTGCTCGTCGAGCACGGCATCGGCATCCTCTGGCAGAACACGCCCGCGAGCGTGCTCGCGCAGTATTTTGCCCAGATTTCGGTGCTCGACGCAGTTGTCGCAGTCGGCGTGCTCCCGTTCATCGCCGGGATGTTCGTGATGTACCGGCACCTGTTCACGGAGCAGCAGCGGAACGTATACATCGTCATGGGGCTCGCGCTCGCGACAGGAGTGCTCGTCTGGCTGCGCCTCATCAAGCCGATCCTTGGACTGCAGGTGCTGGGTGTCGCGCTCGTCATCCTTTTCTCGTTCGCGCTCGCAGAGCTGTTCAGGTACGTCCAAAAGACCAAATTCGCGAGAAAGATGCATTGGATTGTCGGCGGGGCCGCGCTCATCGTTGCTATCTCTGCAGTTCCCTCGTTTTTCTCGGCGCAGGAGGCTGTCGACGATGCCCTGGCCAGGGAGGAAATTGCCGCGCTCCAATGGTTGCGCACGAACACTCCGGAACCTGCGGTTGTCCTCGCACCGCTTGAACAGGGGCACGCGATCGCGCATATCGCGCACCGGGGCAGCATCGCCGACACCAGCTTCATCCTCAAGGAAGATGCCGTCGTGCGCGTGAACGACATCAGCAGGGCGTTCTCATCGCCATTCAACACTGTCGTTGTCGGCGTGATGGAAAAGTATGACGCTGACTACATCCTCTGGACGGACGCCGCACGGATGCTTTCACACAGGGACCTGCCCGCGTTCGCAGCCGACAAGGATTGCTTCCCGCTCGTGTTCGAGCACGACAGCGCCGCCGTGTACGAGCTGCGCTGCGAGAGGAAGACATGAAACGGACGCTGTCCTGGGGAGCCTTTGCGGCGTTCGCGGTGCTTCTTCCGCCGATACTACGCTGGATTGCAGGCCAACCCCTGCTCCCGGGAACTGAAGCGTACGCCCTTGCGCTGCTCCTCGAGCCGTTCCTCCCGCGCTCGATTTCGCTCGCAATAATCGTGTTTCTGGGAACCGGGTTGATGGCGCTTGCGACCGCCATCGCACACCAGGAGCTCCGTAAGAGCCTGCCGAAATGGGCGCTGAACGCGACGCTTGCGCTCATCATCTTTTCGCCTGTCGTGTTCGCCACGGCATACGCTCCTTCGCAAGCGGTGTTCGCGCTGCTCCTTGCGCTCGCGCTGCGCGTCAAGGACGTGCGCAAGGCAGGTGTGCTGTTCACGGCCATCTTCGTCATGGTTGTCGCTCACATCGTGCTCCAAGGCGTACGCCCGGCTACGCAGGCGCTCGTCGAGCTGGGAGGCCTGAACGCGTATGGGATGTTCACGCTCATCGCAGGAATCGCAGGCGCGTACGTGCTTTGGGAGAACAAGGCGCGCAATTACTTCCTCACCCTGGCAATCCTCGCGCTTGTCACCCTCTCATTCATTTATCCGACGCTGATGCTTTTCGGGACTGTTGCTGTCGCGGCCGTGGCCGGCATCGGTCTCGTGCGCCTGAGCAGGCAGCGCTGGGTGTTTCCGCTCGTTCGCACCCTGACTCTCATCCTGTTCTTCTGCGGCATCCTTTTCGCAAGCATTTCTTCGCTGACGCTGCTCGCGAACGCCCCTCCCTCCGCCAAACTTGCGTCCGGGCTCGCGGAGCTGCGTTACACGCTTCCCGAAGGAAAAATCCTTTCGCACGACAGCTACGCGACGTGGATTTCATACTGGGCACAAAGGCCCGCTGCGGAAATCCCTGAATCCATCCAGCCATCCATCTGGTATTCGCGCAACATCGACAACACCACACTGCTCCTGGAAGCGTACGGCGTCTCTTCAATCGTGGTGACGCCGCAAATGCGCTCAGGACTTGTCTGGACGGGCGACGAGCAGGGACTCATGTTCCTGGTCGCCCACAGCAAAAAGTTTAAAAGGATAGAAAGCGGAAATATCGTCGAGGCCTGGGCCTTTGTGCCCGAATCTCCATGAACCTCTTTGCCCAAGTGCTCCTCTGGATAGCAGCAATCATCTCGATGTACTTCGCGGTCTTCTGGTTCCTCGTCCTCATCGAGGCTCCGCCAAAAATCGAGCGGAAACGCTGGAAGGACTGGCCGCTCCTGAGCGTCATCATCCCCGCATACCAGGAAGAGGATTGCATCCGGGAAACGATGGAAAGCGTGCTGAAAGCGGACTATCCGAAGGAGAAGCTGCAAATCATCGTCATCAATGACGGCAGCACCGACCGCACGGAGGAAATCGCAAAGCAGGTCGCGTCCGAAAATCTCACCTATGACATCACGGTCATTTCGCAGAAGAACGCGGGCAAGGCCGCCGCGCTCAACAAGGGAATGAAGCTCGCGAAAGGTCCCTTCGTCGCCACAATGGACTCGGACAGCTCCGTGTACCCTGACGCGCCCAAGAAACTGATTTCATATTTCGTCTCGGATGACATCGCGGCAGTCGTTCCAGCGATGAAGGTCCGCGAGCCCAAGACGTTCCTGCAAAAGCTCCAGTGGTATGAGTACAACGTGAACATGTTCTACAAGGAGCTCATGGGTCGTGTCGACGCGCTCCACGTCATCCCCGGACCGTTTCCCGTCTACCGGACGGACATCCTGCGCAAGGTGGGCGGATTCGCCACGGAACGCAACCTCACGGAAGACCTCGAAATGACGCTGCGGCTGCAGCACAGGCAATACCGCATCATCCAGGCGATGGACGCGCTCGTCGAAACGCTCGCGCCCGCGACATTCAAGGCGTTCTACGCGCAGCGCAACCGCTGGTTCAAGGGAGCCTTGATGAACGCGTTCAAGTACCGCCGGATGACGTTCAACCGCTCGTTCGGCGATTTCGGGATGATCCAGATGCCCACCCTGCTCATATCAGGAGCGCTTGCGCTGATTCTCATCCTAACCGGCGTTTATTACGGCCTGAAACCGTTCGTCACGCTCATCTACCATCTCGCGTTCGTGAATTTTGACATCATGACCTTGCTCAGCCACCTTTCACTCAATGTCAGCATCGTCGACCTTGACTACATGAGCATCGCTCTCACGGCGAGCATGCTCACGATGAGCCTGTTCGTGTTCTTCCTCGCCCATCGCATCTCACGGGAGCGGGTGCTCAAGCACGGCGTCATAACGGCAGGAGCGTTCCTGTTCGTATACTACCTCCTTTTGGGCGTAGTGTGGGCCGGAGTTGCGATGGATTTATTATGGGGCAAGCGGCAGCGGTGGTAATATGCGCAATATGCAGAAGACAAGATACATTGTGGCCGCCATCATCACCGTCGGCATCTTCCTGTTCGGGCTGATGCTCGGCCTCGTCGTCGAAGGGAAGCGCATCAACTACGTCCAGGACCTATTCCAGGAGCAGCGCGCCGAATTCGCGAGCTCGCAGCTGCAGTATTCCTACGTCACGACCCTAGAGGGCCAGAACGCGTGCCCGGCAATCTACCCCATCTTTTTCAACAACCTGCGCAAGCTGGATGACACCGCGAACAAGCTTGAGTCATACGTCAAGGACAGCCGCATCAACGACGAGACGTTCAACGTGCTCAAGCGCGAGTACACCATCGAGCAGCTCAAGTACTGGCTGTTGAGCAAGCAGGCGCGAGAAGCATGCGATGAGGACCTCGTCCGTGTCCTCTACTTCTTTTCGACAGACTCTGAGTGCCCAAATTGCGCAGAACAAGCATTCGTGCTGGACTACCTCAAGAAGCTCTACGGCGAGAAGCTGCTGATTTTCTCGCTCGACGCGACGTTCGAGCAGGAGCCGATGATACGCATCCTGAAGGAACAGTACAGCATCACGCGCTACCCCACGCTCATCATCGAGAACCAGAAGCTCGAAGGAATTTCTACCCGCGAAGACCTCGAACCAATCCTCTGCGGCCTCTACCGTGAGCCCGCGGCCGAGTGCGGATGAAAAGAATACCGACACTGCTGTTCATCCTCGCGGGCGTCCTGCGCCTCGCGTTCCACCTTCTCCCGACACCCATTGCCTGGGACGCTTCCGCATATGCAGGCATCTCAAAAGCAATCGTGAGCCTTGGCGCGGGCGGCTTGTGGGAGCCATTGCGCCCCCTGATCTGGCCACTGCTCCTATCGCCGTTCACGCTGCTTGGCATAGACCCCCTCCTCGCCGGTCACGTGCTGCAGCTCATCATCGGGATGGGCGTCGTGTGGCTGGTGTATTCCATTGCGTGGCGCGCGTTCGGGCATCAGGCTGCATTGTGGGCACTGGGATTTGCGGCGCTCTCGCCGCTGCTTGCGTTCTATGAGCACCAGCTGTTGACGGAACAGCCTGCTGTCTTCTTCGCGCTGCTCGCCGTGTTTTTCCTGCAGCGCGGCAGATTTGTCCTCGCAGGCGCGATGTCGTCGCTTGCATTCCTGACGAAATTCCCCGAAGGCATTATCCTCGTCGCGGTTGGCGGGGAGATCGTCATTTCGGCGCGCGATATCCGAACGATGCTCGCGCAAGGCTTCCGGACAGGCATCGGCTTCGCGATTCCGCTCGTGCCATTCCTCATCCTCAATATGGTGCTGTACAAGAATCCTGTCGCATCGTTCGTTGCGGCGAATGACGTCATAGCAACATCAGGATTGTGGCTCTATCTCGAAGGGCCGTGGTTCTACTTCATCACGCTCATCCAGCACAACCTGTTTCTCGCGTTCGCGCTCCCGGGAGCGCTTCTTGCGTGCCGGCGCGAAGCAGGCAAGCTCTCGATTGCGCTCGCTGCGATCCTCATTCTTGCATATCTCGTGCACCTGCCGCACAAGGAAGTGCGCTTCCTGCCCATGGCGCTGCCGTTCATCATCATCCTTGCGGGAGCGGGGTGGAACATGATGGTGGAAAAGTTCGACGGCAGGCACGCGTTCCGGTGGCTTGTCCTGATTCTCGTCGCGGTGTTCTGCGCGCAGGCGCTGCGGTGGGGGCTGTACTTCGCGACGTACGAGGGATTGCCCGATCCCCAAGTCTGGCACGCGCTCTACTCGCAAGCCGCGCGCGGAGACCCCTTGCTGGTATCCAGCGACCCCCGGCTCACGCTCTTCACCGAACAGAAAATCATCCCGCTCTACTATCCGTTGTTCCCACAAAACCTTTCGCTCGGGCTGCAAACGCTCGACGGGGCGAAAACGCTGCTCTTCAACCCCTGCGACACACCGTGCGCGCCTGAAGATTTGGCGTGCAAGGAAAACCTCGCTGAATTCGAGAACATCGTACGCGCGGAATGGACTGAAATGGCGAGAACCAACGGCAGCTGCCCATTCACGATTTACGCTCGTCCTTGAGCCGGATAAGGTCGCCGAGCGTCAGGCCTGCGGACGGCGACGATTTCGCGGGCGAGAACTTGACTTCCTGGTATTCCTCGACAAGCGTGATGCGCAATGCCTTTTCCAGCCTGCGCGCCAGATCCAGGCTCGGCTCCTGGCCCGCCTCAACCTTGTGGATGATGCTTTGGTGCTCGTTAAGCTTGCGCGCGAAATCCTTCTGCGTCAGGCCGAGCTTTTCACGGGCATGCTTCACGAGCTGGCCTGCGTTCAGCACGGCGCGGTACTGGACGACGGGCGTGGAAACTGCCTTTTTTGGAGCCGCCTGAGGCGCCTGCGTCTTGAGCGTCGCGCCGTATCCCGCGCATTTCTGGCAGACCGTGAGCTCAGCGCCCTCGACCATCGCGCGGACCGTGATTCCCTCCTTCCCGCAGAGTTCGCATTGCATCAGGTTCCCCCGCACGTCCTGTGCTTTGCTTCTTTATATGCATTATGAATGGCATTGAAGCGGGAAACACGCGGCAAGCGCCTCGGGAGCAAGCTTTTTAAACGGCATTAGAGGACGGGACACTATGCCAGTCAAGCTCTTCAACACGCTCTCCCGCAAGAAAGAGACGTTCAAGCCCATCGAGGACAAGTTCGTCAAGATGTACACCTGCGGGCCGACGGTCTACAACTACGCGCACATCGGCAACCTCCGGACGTACATCTTTGAGGACGTGCTCAAGCGCGCATTGCTGTACAATGGATTCCGCGTGCAGCACGTGATGAACATCACGGACGTCGGCCACCTCACGGACGATGCGGACAGCGGCGAGGAAAAAATGGAAGTCGCGTCCAAGCGCGAAGGGAAGAGCGCGTGGCAAATCGCGGAATTCTACACCAAGGAGTTCCAGAAGGACCTTGAGCGCCTGCATATCCTGCCCCCGAACGTCTGGTGCAAGGCCACCGACTACATCAAGCAGCAAATCGAGCTGGTTGAGCAGCTTGAGGAAAAAGGATTCACCTATGTCATTCCTGACGACGGCGTCTACTACGACACGAGCAAGTTCAAGAACTACGGCAAGATGGCCAAGCTCGACATCGAGGGCCTGAAGGCGGGCGCGCGCGTCGAGCTCAGCGAAGGCAAGCGCAACCCGACGGACTTCGCGCTCTGGAAGTTCTCGGCCAAGAACGAGAAGCGCCAGATGGAGTGGCCAAGCCCGTGGGGCGTCGGCTTTCCTGGCTGGCACGTCGAGTGCAGCGCGATGAGCAAGGAGCTGCTCGGCGAGCAGTTCGACATCCACTGCGGCGGCATCGACCACATTCCCGTCCACCACACCAACGAAATCGCCCAGACCGAGGCGGTGACGGGCAAAAAATGGGTCAAGTACTGGCTGCACGGCGAATTCCTCATCCTGGACAAGGGCAAGATGAGCAAGAGCGGCGAGAGCTTCATCACGCTCCAGACCGCGATTGACAAGGGCTATGACGCCCTGGATTACCGCTACTTCGCGCTCGGCGCGCACTACCGCAGCAAGCTCAACTTCTCCTGGGAAGCGCTCGACGGGGCCAAGAACTCGTGGAACAGCCTCAAGGACAAGGTCAAGGACTTCCGCGCACGCCCCACGACCAAGATGAACACGTCCTTTGAAAAGCACCAGAATAAATTCCTCAAGGCAATCAACGACGACCTGAACCTGCCCATCGCGATGAGCGTGGTCTGGGCCGCCGCCAAGGACGAGACGCTCGGCACGCACGAACGCCTGCGGCTGCTGGAGGATTTTGACCGCGTGCTCGGCCTCGGCATCGCGGAAATCGCAGCGGCGCAGGCGCAGCCGCTGACTCCTGAGCTGAAAGTGATGCTCGACGAACGCGCGCAGGCGCGCAAGAACAAGGACTTCAAGAAGTCCGACGAGCTCCGCAAGCACCTTCTGGGGCACGGCATCATCGTCGAGGACACGCCCGATGGCCAGAAGTGGAAGCGCGCATGAACGCATTCGAGCAGCGCTACCGGCAGATTGGCGGGAAAATCGTGCCCGTTGTTCTCAAGCCCGCGATTCGCGTGAACACGCTGAAGATTGACGAACAGCAGCTTGCCGAGAGGCTGGCTGCGAAAGGCGTCGTTTTGAAGAAGATTCCATTCGCGAAGCACGGCTATGCCGTGGAGTCGTCAAAGTTCTCGCTGGGGGCATCTGTTGAGTATCTGAAGGGATACTTGACTCCCCAAGAAACCGCGGCGCAGCTGCCCGTGCAGGTTCTCGACCCCCAGCCGGGAGACCGCGTGCTTGACATGGCCGCCGCGCCCGGCGTGAAAACATCACAGATTTCCCAATGGATGCAGAACAAAGGGACAATCGTTGCCGTCGAGAAAAACAACCGCCGGGTCGTTGGGATGAAGAACAACCTCGAGCGGCTTGACGCGCAGAACTGCATCGCGTTCAACACGGACGCGACAAAGCTCAAGGAATGGAAGCTCACGTTCAACAAAATCCTGCTTGACGCTCCCTGCATGGGCAACTACGTCAAGGACAAGGACTGGCTGGGCAAGCACACGCTCAATGAGCTTGACCGGAACACGATGACGCAAAAGGCGCTGCTGGCCGCTGCCGTGAGCCTCTGCGAGAAGAATGGGACGATTGTGTATTCAACCTGTTCGCTCGAGCCCGAGGAGAACGAGTTCATCATTGACTGGGCGCTGCGGACACTCCCCGTGAGGTGCGTGAGCACCGGATTGACGATTGGCAAGGAAGGATTGACGCAGGCGTTCGGCAAAAGGCTCACTGCGGACGTGAAGAACACGCGCCGGCTCTGGCCGCACGAGACGCAGACCGAAGGGTTCTTTGTCGCGAAGCTGGTGAGACAATGATGTGGGACTTCATCGAGCGGTTCACCAACGAAAACCTCGTTGATGAAGAGAGCGTCTTCCAGCTCGGGGAAGAATGGTATTCCGTGCCGAAATCGCTGTTCAAGCTCGGCAAGGACCTGCCGCGGCATCCGGTGTTTGTCGGGACCTTCCTGGGAAGGAAAAAGAACAACTATATTGTCCCCGGTGTCGCGCTGCTCGACCTGCTTGCGGCGTCCAAGAAGACCAAGAAAGTTTTTGTAGCGGACAAGGCCGGCTGGCTGTTCGTATGCGGCAAGAACGTGCTGCACTCGAGCGTGCAGAACGTGGAGAATGCCCCGCAGAAAGGCGACTGGGTGCTCGTGATGCAAAGTGAAGACTGCCTTGGGTTCGGCGAAGTCGAGACGGAGCTTTCCGACGCCAAAGGCGCGATTAAGAACTTGTTTGACATCGGCGACTTCTTGAGACGGGAACGCAAGAACTAAATCTTCACTTCAACCTTATCCGAATACACGATTCTCTTCGCGTTGTGGCTGGTTTTCAAGTCCGCTTCGATGAGCTGGAATTGCTGCGGGACCGTGAGCTCCGCGATTTCGGCCTTCAGCGTCAGGGATTTGTCCTTCTTGGCCTTCCAGATGGCGCTGTTCGTCTCCATCAGTAATTCCTTCGTGAACGGGATGACGAATTCTTCCTTGACCTGCGGGAAGCCTTCCTGGTGGATGTCCTTGCCGTGCAGGGCGTGGTAGAGCTTGTACGTGATGATGGGAATCACCGGAGCGAGCAGCTTCAAGACGATATCCAGGCAGTGGTTGAGCGCATAGAGCGTTCCGTTTTGTTCGGCTTCCGAGAATTGCTTGTTTTCGTTGTACACGCGGCCCTTGCAGAGCTCGAGATAGTGCGATGCGAAAACCTCCCAGATGAAGTTGCGCACCGCGATGACGGGCGTGTGGAAATCGTACACGGCGTATTTCTCCTGCGCGAGCTTGACGAGCTGGTTTGCTTCCTGGATAATCCATTTGTCGAGCGTGCTGAGTTCCTTGATTTTGCCCGGCTCGGGGAACATGCTGACGAAGCGGGCGACGTTCCAGAGCTTCGTGAGGGTCTTCCCGGCAGCGTCGATGCGCTGGTAGGAACAGCGGATGTCTCCCTGCGCGATGTTGCCCTCGGCAGCAGCCCAGAAGCGCAACGCTTCCGCGCCGTAGCGCTTGATGACTTCCTGCGGGTCCACGATGTTGCCCACGCTCTTGGACATCTTGCTGCCCTTCTCGTCGACGATATGGTGGTTGATGAAGACAGAATCGAAAATTGAGTCTCCCGTGAGATGGTGGCATTTCAGGAGCGTGTAGTACAGCCACGTGCGGATGATGTCCTTGCCCTGCGGACGGATGGAGCACGGCTTGTGTTTCTGGAAGAAATCCTTGTGCGACTCCCAGCCGAGAATGTAGAGCGGCGAGATGCTGCTGTCGAACCACGTGTCGAACACGCGTGTCTCACCCTCGAATTCCGATGACTTGCACTTCGGGCAGGACTTCCTGGGTGCTGGTTCGCGCCACGGCTGCACGTACGTGCCCCGCTTCGCGAGGACGGGCTCCCTGCACTGCTTGCAATACCAAAGCGGGACTTCGGTCGCGTAATATCTCCTGCGCGAGATGGGCCAGTCGATGCTGACGCTGTTAATCCAGTCGATGAGCGGCTGCCTGCTCTCTGGCGCGTAGAACTTGAGCTGGTTCGCGATCTCGAGCATCCGGTCCTTGTAGTCGACCTGCTTGACGTAGAACTCCTTCATCCCGATGAACTCTATGTGGTCCTTGCTCCTGCTGCAGATTGGCGTGCGGTGCGTGATTTGCTTCTGCTTGTCCACGAGCGAGCGTGCCTTGAGCTCCTCAAGAATCTTCTCGCGCGCCTGCTTGACCTTCAACCCTTCCAGGAAGCCGGAATGCGCGTTCATCCTGCCGTTCAGGCCGATGAGGATGCGCGGCTCAAGGCTTTGCTCGCGGAAGAAGCGCACGTCCGTGTAGTCGCCGAACGCGCACATCATCACGAGACCGGTGCCCTTGTCCATCTGCGCGTACGGGTGCGCCTTGATGAGGACGTCGTGATCGTAAAGAGGAACGATGGCGTGCTTGCCCTCGAGATGCCGGTAGCGCTCGTCCTCGGGGTTGTAGAGCACCATCGCGCAGCTGCCGAGGAATTCCGGACGGGTCGTGCCGATAATGATTTCCTCGCCCGTCTCCTTGACTTTCCACTTGATGTCTGAGAAGAGCGTGGGAACGTCCTCGTAATCGATTTCGCTGTCCGCAATCGTGGTCTGGCAGCCGGGGCAGTAGTTGTTGACGCGTTCGGCCTCGTAGATAAGGCCTTTCTGCCACATATCGATGAACGTTGATTGGGTGAGCGCGCGGTATTCGGGGCTGTCGGTATGGTAGACGTCGCCGATGTTCGGGCCCTTGGTCCAGGAGCTGTAGCTGTGGCCGAGTTTCGCGAACGTGTCCATGCTCGTCGTGCTGGCGTCTTCAAGGACTTTCTCGCAGAGCTTGAGGAACTCCTCGCGCGAGACCATGTTGAACTTCTTGCCGAACTTCTTCTCAGCAGCCATCTCGATAGGGAGACCGTTGCGGTCAAGGCCAAGCGGGAAGAGCACTTCGTAGCCCAGCATGCGCTTGTAGCGCGCGAACATATCCATCAAGGTGTACGAAACCGCGTGGCCCATATGGACGGGCGTGTTCACGTACGGCGGAGGCGTGTCGATGCTGTACACGCGCTTCTTCGTGTTCGGATTAAACGGAAAAGGAGGAGTCTTGCGCCAGCCATCCGTGATGGGCGCCTCGAAATCCTTGCTCCAGGCCTTCTCAGAAATGCGGGGCTCGTTCATACCAAGTCCGTCTTGAGCCCGATGATTTGGCGCTCGGTATCAATGTAGCTCAGCTTGCGCATGGCCGCGTTGCGGATTTTCTCCTTGATGCTGGCCAGGAACTTTGATAACCGTTCAATCAGAACCTCTTCATCGCCCGCGATGCGGATCATGACAATGTTGGAAAGGGGACCCTCATCGAAGTTGTTGGTCTTGTGGAGCGCCTTCATCTTCGTACGCACCTCGGTGAAGATTTCCTGCGCGATTTCCTGGCAGTCGTCTATCTTCTCCGCCCGCTCGATGGCCTTGTCCTTTCCGTCATTCAGGATGATCCTGTACTTGACGATGCCGGTCTTAGCGTCAAAGTGAAGCACTTCGGCCCTCTTGAGCACGACGTCGACGGGTTTCATAGGGAATTGGGTTTTCGGGTGGTTTAAAAAGGTTGTTGTGATGCACATGCAAGCCGGCTCTCCGCAACTGCACCGCTCACGTGCTGCGCCAGGGCCATTTCGGCGTCCGTTTCTGAAGTTACTAAAAACGCAACGACAATACTGCCTGGGACGGAAGAGCAAGGGACTGCGCGGCTATGTTTTCCACCAGCAACAAACATATAAACGTCAACCAAGCCAAACAACCCATGAGGGTTCCGTGGGTCAAGAAGTACGCGCCGACGAAGGCTATCGATAGTCCCCAGAAGGAAGGGGCCGAGCAGCTGAAGAAGTTCGTCGCTGACTTCAAGCAGCAGAAAAAGAAAGCAGCGCTCCTGTATGGGCCGGCGGGCTCGGGAAAGACCTCTGCCGTGCACGCGATTGCGCGGGAGCTTGACCTTGAAATCCTCGAAGTGAACGCTTCTGACGTTCGCAACAAGGCGGAGATTGAAACACGCCTGGGAACCGCGTCCAAACAGATGAGCCTGTTCTCGCGCGGAAAACTGATTCTTGCGGACGAAATAGACGGCCTTTCAGGAACAAACGACCGCGGCGGCCCGACGGCGCTTGCCGCGCTGATTGCCGAAACAAGTTTTCCCATCGTGATGACTGCCAACGACCCCTGGGACCAGAAGCTCTCGGGGATTCGCAGCAAGTCCGTCCTGATTGAGCTGCCCGGACTTGATTACGTGACGATTTTCAACATCCTCAAAGACATCTGCGCGAAAGAGGGCATCACGTTCGACGAAGTTGCCTTGAAGACGCTCGCCCGACGGGCCGGCGGCGATTTGCGCTCCGCAATCACGGACTTGGAAGCGCTCACGACCAACAGCGCACTGACGAAAGAAAGTCTTGATGTGCTCGGAGAACGCGACCGCGAACAGTCCATGAACGACGCATTGATGAAAGTCTTCAAGAGCTCGGACCCGACGATTGCGATTACCGCGTTTGACCATGTCAACGAGGACTTGGATGGTTCCTTCCTTTGGGTTGACGAAAACCTGCCCAAGGAGTACACCCATCCCACGGACTTGGCGCGGGCATATGACGCGCTGGCAAAGGCTGACGTTTATCGGGGACGAATCAAACGAAGGCAGCACTGGCACTTCCTCGTCTATGTCAACACGCTCTTGAGCGCAGGCGTTGCCGTCGCAAAAGACCAGAAGCCGACCGCGTCCGTGAAGTACGGGCCGACCGGACGAATCCTGAAAATCTGGCAGGCGAACATGAAGTACCAAAAGCGGAAGGCGATTGCCGAGAAGCTGGCTGCCAAGACGCACACGTCCGCCAAGCAGACCATCAAGCACCTGCCGTACTTCCAGGCATTGTTCCAGAAAAAACACCCCTCCGCGGCGAAAATCGCCGAGGAATGCGAACTCGACCCGGAAGAGGTCGAGTGGCTTTCTCGGTAAAAACCTTTTTAAACCCTCATCCGCCCAGTTCTCCCATGACTATCACTATCGACGAAATGGCCGCCTTCTGCAAGCGCAAGGGATTCATCTTCCCGAACAGCGAAATCTACGGCGGCCTCGCGGGCTTCTTCGACTACGGTCCCTTGGGCGTCGAGCTGAAGAACAACCTCAAGCGCGCGTGGTGGAAATACCACGTGCACGACCGCGAGGACATCGTCGGCATTGACGGCACGATCATCTCGCACCCGAAGACCTGGGAGGCTTCCGGACACCTGGCGAACTTCGACGACATCGTCGTTGAATGCGCCAAGTGCAAGGAACGCTACCGCGCAGACCACCTTGTCGAGGAAGTGCTGCACGTCGACGTCGCGGGAATGAAGGAAGAGCAGCTCACCAAGCTCATCCGCGAGAACCACGTCAAGTGCCAGAAGTGCAAGGGCGAACTCGGTGATGCGCGCAAGTTCAACATGATGTTCCAGACGTTCGTCGGTCCCGTGCAGACGAAGGAAGCCGTCGCCTACCTCCGTCCCGAAACCGCGCAGAACATCTTCGCGGACTTCAAGCTCACCGCCGAAACCGCGCGGCTCAGGCTGCCGTTCGGCATCGCGCAGATGGGGCGCTCGTTCAGGAACGAAATCGCGCCGAGAAACTTCCTGTTCCGGTGCCGCGAGTTCGAGCAGATGGAAATCGAGTACTTCATCCACCCGAACAAGACGAACGAGTGCCCGTACCTCAAGGACGTAATCAACTACAAGCTTCTCGTCTATTCCGCGGATATGCAGGTCAACAAGAAGCCCGCGGAGGAAATGACCATCAAAGAGTGCCTGGACAGGAAAATCATCACGACCCAATGGCACGCGTACTGGCTCGCGATGGAGCACAAGTGGTTCGTCTCGCTCGGAGGCGACGCAAAGAAGTTCCGCATCCGCCAGCACGTTTCCGACGAGAAATCGCACTACGCGCTCGACACGTGGGATCTCGAGTACGAGTTCCCGTTCGGCTGGAAGGAGTTGCAGGGCATGGCGAACCGCACTGACTTCGACCTCAAGCAGCACATGAAGTTCTCAGGCAAGGACCTCTCGCTCTTCGACGAGGAAACCAAGCAGAAGGTCGTCCCGCACGTCGTGGCCGAACCCTCCCAGGGCGTCGACCGCGCCTTCCTCGTGTTCCTCTACAACGCCTACCACGATGACAAGAAGCGCGGCAACATCGTGCTGCACATGCATCCCAAACTCGCGCCGTTCACCGTCGGCGTGTTCCCGCTCCTGAGCAACCGCGAAGAGTTGACGGGCAAGGCCCGCGAGGTCTTCGAGCTGCTCCGCGCCGAGTTCCCGGCAATGTACGACAAGTCCGGCAGCATCGGGCGCCGGTACGCGCGCATGGATGAAATCGGAACGCCCTACTGCGTCACGGTTGATTTTGAGTCGCTCAAGGATAACGACGTCACGCTCCGCGATAGGGATTCAACCCAGCAGGTGCGCGTCAAGATTTCTGAGCTTAGGAGCACCATCCATAAGCTGCTGCTGGGCGAGATCCCCTTCCACAAGGCAGGCCCGGCAGTCCAGGCAAAGCCTGAAGCATAAGGCATTTAAATCCTGAAGCCATCAAACAGAGCAGGTGAAACCATGCAAATCAAGGACCTGAAGCCCAAGATGGGAAAAATCGACATTACCGCGGATGTCGTCGAAAAAAGCGCGCCGCGCACGTTCGACAAGTTCGGCAAGGCAGGGCAAGTCTGCGACGCCAAAATCCGCGACGAGTCCGGCGAAGTCAAGCTCACGCTCTGGAACGACCAGGTCGGCCAGGTCAGCGTCGGCGACAAAGTCAAGATCACCAACGGCTACGCGGACGAGTTCCGCGGCACGATGCAGCTCAGCACCGGCAAGTTCGGCACGCTCGAGGTTGTCGGCAAAGCAACACCCGGCGAGCCTAAGAGTTCTCCTGTCAACGACGCCGTCGACAAGATGTCCGAAGACGAGTTCGGCCTTGAGGACCTCGACGGGGACGAGTAAATGGCTGACGCCTACGTCGCCCTTCTTGAAGACGCTGAAGAGCAGCTCGGGATGGGCAAGGAAGCGGGCCAGAACCTGAGAAAACTGGGCGACGCCATCCGCAACAGGCTCCACACGATCGCGGCGGCCGTCGAAACGCTCGAGAAGAAAGGCTGGCATTGGACAACCGGCGCAAAGGATGTCTACCTGCACTGCGACGGGAAGACGCCAGCGCAGGCAAAAAAGGAATTCGCCGATGCGGGCATTCCCGAAGACTGGTACCATTTCGTTGACTGACATTCTTGAGTAAGCTTTTTAAAGGCCCTTCGGGATTTCCAACAATATTGGGCGGGTAGCTCAGCGGGAGAGCACACGGCTGAAGACCGTGGGGTCGGGAGTTCAAATCTCTCTCCGCCCATTTTTTTACCGCGACAACCATGAACATAACCTTCAGGACCATCGCGGACCCTTTGGACCTCAGGAGACTGAGGGAATTCCTGCACAAGCAGGCATTGGGCTATCCGGACTACGAGGCGTGGGTCGAGACTGTCTGCATTCCCGATATCGACAATGGCTGGAAAAGCGCAATCGTTGCGTACAGCGATGGAAGACTGGTCGGGAACGCAATTTACCAACAGCACAAGCAATTGCCCAACACGCGAGAATTCAAGAACCTGCGCGTGCTCCCGGGACACCGCCAGCGCGATTTGGGGCACTTCCTCCTCAGGCAGGTCGAGGAAGAGGAAAAAGGGACGTTCGAGCGCATCATCTGCGACGTCAACGCGGACCAGGAACGCATTCTCGGGTTTATGCTCAAGTGCGGCTACCGCGAATTGTGCCGCGCGCCGTTGTACGCCACAAGTGAAATCGATGTTATTCTCGTGAAAGAATTCAGCCCGTGCTCAACGTCGCGCTCATGATGCGCACCGCGATGAAGTTGAAAATCACCATCACTATGCACGAAATCAGCGCGTACAGCAGCGTGCTCCTGACGACGTTCTGCCCGACGGCGTAGCGCTCGCCGAGCTTGTCCGCGCCGTTTTCGATGCTGTTCGCGATGATGGTGAGGATGTAGATGATTTGCACGACGTAAATTCTGACCACGATCTGGAAGTAGTACGTGGGGATGCTGTCGCCGAACAGCGAAGCGATGGTGCTGATGTTGCCGCCGCCTTCCGCGCCAAGCTTGTCAACCTGCGTGCTCAAGGCGCCGAGAATCGTGGTGATCATGCTCGTGATGCCGATGACGATGCCCGAAATCGCGGGCGTGAGGAACGTGATTTGGGACTTCATGTCCGAGATGATTTCCGCCATAAGGTCGCGCAGGCGCTCGTTGACCGCGTGGATTTCCTTGATGTAGCGCGAGACGTTCTGCAACGCCTGCGCGGCGATTGCCGGGCCCTTCTTGATGCTCTCGAGCAGGACCTTCATCGAGCTCTCGATGATGCTGCTGGGATAGTACTTCAACGCGCCCGTGCGCGTGTTGTACAGCGCGTCCCGCAGCCCCATCCCCAGCTTGCGGATGTTCGTGCTGACCAGATTGAAGAACTGGCCGCTCACCGTTTCAGGCATCATATCCGCGACGCGGCCGAACGCGGCTTCTGCGGGAACGCCGTCCGCCAGCCTGTTGCCGAGCTGGAAGAGCGCCGAGGCGAACTCCTGCTCGAGCTTCTTGGCGTTCTCGCGGATCTTGATGACGTTCTGGCTGCGCATCTTCGCGTACAGGCCTATGGAGAACGCAAGCGCAAGGGGAATCGCGATGGAAAGTACGCTGGCAATCATCCCATACGGGCCCAGAATCACTCCCGGCGTGTCAGGATTGTTGCTTTCGCGATAGTCCATCAGCTTGAAACCGAGCAGTTCGAACTCGAAGTCCGGCGCGACCTGGTGCAGCAGCAAGGGCAGGAATCCGACGACCGCGAACAGACATCCGAGAACGACGCTGAACACGAGCGGGCTGATGGCGATGTCCTTGCCGTTCATCTTGAAAAGCACATTACGGTATTTTTTCAGCTCCGGGTTCAGCTCGGCAATGTCAGTATCCCCGTAACCCGTAGGACGGGTTGAGAGGATGTTGCGGCCCATATAGTAAACGACGACCGGCAGGAAAATGTTGTACAGCACCGCGATGTGATACCATTTTGCCGTGCCGATGAAACTCACGACTAGCGGGAGGATGACCAGGCCGAGCACGGGCAGGATGATGCCGAGCATGTGCAGGGTCGTGATAGGGCTCTTGAGGTTGTGCGCGTAGTGCAGCATCTTCTCGTACGTCTCCTGGAGGATGACGTCGAGCGCTTTGTCCAGCAGTTCCAGTCGGCGCGCCTCGGCCGTTTCGTACAGCGAGCTCTCGATGAGGTGGAACGCCTCGATGAATTCAGGATTCCACTTGCGCCAGCCTTCCAAGTACATATCAAGGCTTTCCTTGACGCTCTCGTACTTCTCCGTCTCAACGTCCCAGATGACCTTTTTCAGGTCCAAGGACAGGGGAGGGGCGAGATGTTCGGCCGCGAAACCGATGGCGTTCTCGAGGTTGCTGGTGTGGCGCATATACGTCACGACGTAGAAGACGCACAGCACCATCTGGTTGCTTGCCTTCAGGCGCCAGTTATTCGCCAGATACACCGGCATGCGCTGCAGCCCTACAATAAGCATCAAGCCAATCATGATGAAGAAAAACGCGAAGAACATCGAGCCGAACAGCAGGATGCTGAACAGCGCCCCGAACAGGATAATCATCAGGGGGAACAGGTATGAGAGCGCCAGAACCCCTGAGGGAGTGACGTTCAAATGGCAGATGTCGATATGCTCCTTCAGCTGCGCTGCCTTGTCCGGCGGAACCTTCAGCTTCAGTATCTTTTCAGACGCATTGCAGAGCCGCTCGTACAGGCCCATATGCTGCGGCAGCGCTTCCTTCTTGAATTCCTGGTATTCGCGCGACTGCACCGGACCGCCTTGGATGGGCGTGCCTCCAAGCTCTTGCTCGAGCCTTTGCCGGTAGCGGCGCACGAGGTCAGGTTCAGCCATTTGTGCCCTCGGCCGCGCGCTTCAGCTCACGCTGGAACCATTCGTTCCACGCAAAGAAAATGCGTTCGCTGTCAAGCCTTCCCACTTCCTCGCGGACCTGTTCGGAAACGCGATGGAACTGGTCATTGCTCGCGATGTTGAACGGTGCCTCAAGGACGTCGGGCCGATTGAGCTTTTTCGCGGTTGTGACTATGGTTTCCTTGATTTTCGCGCGGAGCAGGATGTTGTCCCAGACAGCGTCCCAGTTGCCCGCCCACTCGCGCACGTTTCCGGCGATGGACTTCAGGATTTCGCTGTCGCCATTCAGCAAGTCCGAGGTCGGCTCGAGCTTGTCCGTGATCGCATTGTACTTGAACAAGTCGACAAAGCCGCCTTCGCGCAGCGGGTCGTCCTCCCAGTGCTTCCGGACTTCCGTGATCTGCGTGACACGCCTGTAGCGGTGCAGCCCATCCGGGCTTCGCACAGGATTTGCGACGATGATGATGTCCGTAGCCTTGAAGCTGGTTCTTGGAACGCCAAGGTCGTTGACGACACGGTCAAAAACGCCGTACGGGCTGTCGCCGTGAATCGTTCCCGCAACCGTATTGGCGAGCGCGCCGACGCGCATCGCCTCATAGAGCGCCTTCGCTTCCGTCGAACGGACCTCTCCCACGATGAGGCTGGAATCGCCGAGACGCAGCGTCGTACGGATGCCTTCATCCGCCGAAACTTCAGTCGTGCCTCGCGTCAGCGCGGACGCGACCTTCATGCTCTGGATGTTATAGCCCATATTCTTCAGCGCGCCTACGGGCAGTTCAAGCGTGTCCTCAATCGTGATGATGCGAACGCGCCGCATGATTTCAACTATCACTGCCCCAAGCAAGGATGTTTTTCCGGAGCTTCGCGTCCCGGCAACGAGCATGGTGCGCGCGCCGTCGACAAGAAAGCTGATGACTCCTGCGGCCAAGGGCGTTATCATGCCGTTGTTGACGAACAGAGAAAGCGTCCACGGCTTGTCGCGGTGGCGCCTGAAACTGTACGCCAGGCCCGTCGGGTTCAACGGGTTGGTGATTGCCGCGATACGCGCGCGGCTGCCAGGCAGCACGAGCTCGGTGTCGAGAATCGGGTTTGCCTCGTCCAGCGGCCTGCCGGAGATGAGCCTGAGCTTGGAAGCCCAGGACTCCGCTTCCGTTATGGTGGGAACGATGTTCGTGACGCAGTCGCCGAAGTCCTGGTGGACGATAAAAATCGGAATCCTGCCCATCGGCGAGTTGATGCTGATGTCTTGCACGCGCTCGTCATCGAGCAGCACTTCGATAAGGCCAAACCCGACAGTGTAGCGGACAAGGATTTGGACAAGTTCCTCACGCTCCTTTTCGCGCAGTCTCATCCCGCGGTAGCTCGCGAGCTCATCAATGAGGTCCGCGCCGATCGTGGTGAAGACCTCACGCATCCGTTCCGGGTCGACGAACTCGGAGCGCTTCGGCTTGTGCTCCGCCATGATGTTGCGCGCGGCGTCCAGAAGCTCGTACTTTTCCTCGGTAAGCTTGAACTCCGGCGGCACCATATGATAGAGATACTGGACGCTGCCGGGAATGCTGAAAATCGTCACTTCCGTGCCGTTGACCTCATAGCTCGCGAGTTCCTCGCCTTCCAGAGGATAGCTCGCCTGCAGCTTGGTATACATGAAATCCGGCTTGATGCTGGGGCTGAACAGGCGCCGATACGGGTCGCGGTCGCCCTGCTTGAAGCCCGCGAGCTGGTTCTTGCTGAGCTTGATGAGGCGGGTGCCTTCAAGCATATTCAGGACGTCGCGGATGAGATGGATGAGCCGGTTGACTGCCTGTTCACCCTCGCGCGGCGTATGGCCTTCCTTGAGGATAATGTCCTCGCGGCGCAGGATTCGCGTGAGCTCGACATAGGCGCCGAGCGGGTCGGACTTCAGGAGCTTGAACAGTGCTTCCTGCAGCTCGGTGTAGGCGCGCTCAACAAAGCGCCTGCCGGGGTCTGCGAGCAGCCCGTAGTTCTGCTTGTTCTGCGCCAGGTGCTTGTACAGCTTCGCGATTTCGAGCAGCATCAGCACCTGCGGATAGTCATACTCGTAGTCGCGCTTTTGGACGAAAACGATCTTGGTGACCTGGCCTACCTGCGAAAGGATGTCGATGGTGAGGTCCATCGTCCGCGCGCTATCCTCAAGGCTCGGAAAGAACGTGCACGACTCGCAATCGATGCGCAGGATGACCTCGTCACCCTCGCGGACGACGTCGTAGCTACCGCAGGCCTTTGCCTCTGCCATACTCCCCTTTTTTCCTGTCTTGTAGTGACATAAGTTTAACTATGTCGATGTTGCATTCAAGAACAGTACCCTATATAAAAATTCCTCTATGGCAGAAGAGACCCTGAAGATGGAAAAGAAGGGGCTTTTTGGAGACAAGCCCAAGCAGTTCGAGCCGCCTTCGCTGCCCCACGCAGACATCACCGTTCTCAGTACCCGGCTGCGCGTGTCCGAAGAGCGCTATACGGACCTCCGGCGCAAGATACAGCTGATTGAGCAGAACATGCTCGCGCACCACAAGAAGAACCAGACCGAGCTCAAGACGCTGCAGAACGACATCCTGGAGATGAAACGGTCACTGCGCGAGACCCAGGACCGGCTGGTGATGGCCATCAAGGAGATCCAGCTCACCGCGCGCAAGGAAGATGTCGATGTCATGCGCAGGTATGTCGAGATGTGGGACCCCATCCGGTTCGTGTCAATGGAGCAAGTCGAGAAGATCGTGGACGAGAAGCTCAAGTCCCACCACGAAGAGATGCACGAGGAGTAGTTCTTAGCAAAAATCCCCGCATTTGCTCCCAACACGTGCTTCCCCGGGGCGTTTGTCGTTCTTGCATTAAAAGTCTCAGAGAACACTACGAGAAAACTGCTTGGAACGGGAAGTGCAGGGCTGCAATGACAAACAGCGCCAACGGGTAAAGAACTACTTCTTGCCGGGCACTTTCGTGCTCTTGGTGATGCGGGACAGCTCAGCGACGTTCTCAGTGAGCGTGGGAAGGACCTTCTGGAAGACCTTTTCCATCGCCTTGATTTCCGTGCCAACGTCAAGCAGGTTCTTGTCGTACTCGCCAATCTTGCCGATGATTGCCTTGTGCAAGTTGTCGAGGTCTGCCTTGACGTCGCCCATGCTCTGCTCGAGCCTGTCCAGGCGCGAGTTGACGGAGTCGCGCCACTCAACAACCTTCTGCATCTCCTTGCTGAAGTCCTGCCACTTCTCTTCGACAATGTGCTCTGCGATTTCCTCGAAGTTCTCGCGAGGCGCAGGATTCGGAGCGGAAGGCATTGAATCCATCGGCGAAGGAGCATACGGCTCGACGTCGTGCTTCGCGCCGACCTGGCTCATCGCATCCATAATCGCGCCCGTGTCAAGTCCCTGACGCTGCAGGGCCTGGACGATCTGGTTGCTCGTCATTCCCTGCTGCTGCATCGTGACAATTTGGTCGGAAACGCTCGGCGCCATCACGGGCGGCGGAGCGAACGGCTCCGGAGCGGGAGCGGCCGGTTTCTTTTTCAAAAAGTCGAATACTGCCATTTTCAGTCGCCTGCGAGATTTCGTACGGTGAACATCGCGATGAGGAGCAGGAGCGCCATTCCCAAAACCTTCGGGTGGAAGAGCGTGGCGAAGAAGCCGGTGCCCTCATCCTGGACAGGCTCCGCGGTGGCGTTGCCGCCGTCAGCCTCGGAAAGCGCCTGGAATCCCCGTTCTTCGGAGAACACGGACGCGAGCGAGCCGACGCCGATGATGAGCGCGAGCGCAATCACCCAGTAGAAGAACGTGCTGCTGTGGCCGTCGCCGGTGATGATTTTCTTGATGGTGCTCTGCTCGACCCCAAAGGTCATGAACGCGAGGATGACAAAAATGCTGAAGATGAACAGGAGCACGAACCACGGCGCCATCTTGTTGATGGTCTTCACCGCGATCGGGCTCACGATAGTCATGATGGCGAGCGCGAACGCGATGAGCGCGTAAATCGCCTTGTTGTCGCCGAACAGCTTTGTCATCGCGAGGATTGCGTATGTCAAGACGAGAATGAACAGGAACGGGAACAATGCCCCGCTGCTCTGGAACAGCCCGATATCGAGGAGCGTCGCCATTTATCCTCCGAACATCCCCTTGAAGAACTTCTTGGCGCTGTCCGTGAAGTCAGGGTCGTCCTTCTTCTTCGGCTCCTTGGTCACGAACCACACGATGAGTCCGAACACGAGGATGATGACGAGGAACGCCTGGAAGCCGGGATTGTCCATGAACGACAGCCAATAAGGCGAGCTGTACGGGAAGAGCGCGCGCCAGAACACGACGAGCAGCAGGATGACCGCGAGCAGGCCCGCCATCCCGAGGATGACGCTGTTCGTGCCGGTGTCCTTGCCCGCGACGAGGCCGACAAGCACCATCAGGAGGACGAGGCCGATAAGGATAAGCCCGATTTGCGGCAGGCTCGTGTTGATGACCTCAACGATGTTAAACTGCTGGTATCTTCCGGTGGCGTGCGGGATGACGCTCAGGAACGCGATTGCCAAAGCGATGATGACGTTGAACTTCTTGCTCTGGTCGCCGAATATCTTCAGCTTCTGCAGCACCGCGAACAGGATGGTGAAAATGAGCAGGAACGGGACGATGATATCCGTGATGCCGTACGCGTCAAGATAGCTCAGGAAGCCGCCGAAATAGCCGATTGCCATGTTACTTTTTCTCCTCCTTTTTGCCGCCACTCTCGCCCTTGGTGAGGTAGCCGATGAACAACACGATAAGGCCGATCATGATGATGCTCGCGACGGCCGTGCTGCTCCAGTTGGAGCGCAAGTAGTTCCACGTGACGTCAAGCCAGGTCTGGCCGGATGCGGTCTTGATGGCGTTCAGGAAAATTCCGATGATGCCGACAAGCATGATGCCGACGAATGTGTTACGCAGCCATCCGGCAGGGAGGCCTTCCTTGGCGATTTCGCCTTCCTTGTAGAAGCTGCCGATGAGCATGAGAAAGAACACGCCGAGCAGGAGAAGAATGACGATGTTGCTCGAGACGCTCGTGATGGTCTCGACCAGCTTGCTGGACGCGATGACCAGGAATGCAATCGTGAATGACGCCATCGCGTTCAGGTTGCGCTTCGTGTACTCCTTGCCGTCAACCTTCTCGGTGCCGAGCACCTTGGTGCGCTCGAAAATCGCGTAGACAATCGTGAAGATCAGAAGAAACGGCAGAACGACATCATAAATCCCCAAGCGGACGAAGAATTCCAGTACGTTACCCAGGACGGTTGATGCCATTGTTCACGCCTTTTTTGCTAAGCGGCTTGAACAGGACACGGTATATAAACCTTTTCCTGCCTCTATATAGGGGTTCCCGGTATGCGCTTAAGAAGGGAAAAATCAGGCTCTGCACCGTTCACGTGCTGCCCCGGGGCGTTTTTTGCGTTGGACTTCTTTGAAACGAACGACGCCACGACAAAACTGCCTGGGCAGAGATGCGGGGCAGTTCGCTAGGCCTTGTGCCTAGCCAGCTTTAGCTCCAAATGCTACGCGACCAAAACTGCTTGGGAGGGTAGAAGCGGCGTACGGGCAAAACGCTCAGGCCTGGGCGCTCAGCCGGGCGAGTTCCTCATCCGGGTTGGGGTTCGCGAACACCAACTGGGCGACGAATTCAAGACGGTCGAAGAACATGTTCCGGTTGACCTTTCCCACGACCTTGATGATGTGGCCCAGAAGGTCTGAACGGACCTGCTCGAACGAGTCCAGGTTTTCCCGGTAAGCGAGGATGTCCTCCGTGCTCTTGTTCAGGAGGCGTTCCATCTGGTTGCGGAAGAAGACGACGCGGATGTTGTCCGAGCCGTCATCCAGAATGACATTGAACACGCACGAATAGTTCGGCGTGACCTGGCCGTGCTGGGCGCAGTTGCCCTGCTTCGCGCTCTTGTTGCACTGCGGGCAAATCTCGAAGAACTTCGGGGCGAAGCTCTCGGTGATGGTGCCGAGGATTTCGACGTTGGCGTCCTGTTCGGACAATTCCTTGATTGCCTTTCTTGCAGCCTGCGAGCGTTCCTTGACCTCGCCGACCGTCTCGCCCGGAGGGTTGACCGCGACGCGGCTCTGCTCCGAGAGATGGAGCTCCTTGAACCCACGGTTGTTGTCGCGCGCCTGCGCGTTGACGATGAGCGCGATGATGCCGGGCTTGAGGTCGCGGAGGATGCTTGTCTGCTCGCCCCAGCACACGACTCGCGTCATCCCCGTCTCGTCGCCGATGGAAAAGCTTCCGACCTTTCCGGGCGTGCCGTCCGAACGCGTGAAGTCCTTAGGCTCGTAAACTTGCAGTATCCTGCCGACGATCTCGACGCTGCGCATTCCTGCGAAGATGTCCTTGATTTTCTGCCGGCCGCCGTGCTCGAGGAGCTTGACCCCCAGCTCGTTCGCGATGATATGGGCGGCGCCGTCCTTGCTGACCAAGCCTGCGAGCTGCTGGCACTTCTTGTCGACCTTTTCCAGAATCTGCTGCTCAGAAAGCCCGGTCTTTTCCTTGATTTTCGAGACGATATCGTTAAGAGGAATGCGTATCAGTTCAACCACCCTTTGTTTCCACTCCGGTACGAGATGCTATTTAAAGTTTTGGATGGGCGAGTTCATTGAAGCGTTGGCAGGTGGAAACGGATGCGCGTCACGGGCTGGTTCTTGCACAACGGCATCCGGAACTCGTGGTATGCCGTAACGATGTACACGTCGGACGCGGCGTCCTTGACGTCGACGGCCCAACGCACGAGCCCCTTGGTCTTGTCATTCAGTTCGACGACTTTCTGCGTGACGCACTGCGTCTTGACCTCGCCCGTCGGATACGCGCGGCAATTGCCCAGGTCGGACGTGGTGTCGATGAAGTCTACCGCTTCGCGGATGGCGTCGTATGTTTCCTTCATCTTGTAGTCATACTCAATGCTGAACGCGAGGCGCGGGACGTAGACTGAATTTGTGGCGACCGGTGCGCTCACATAGCGTGCAGCCTCGGATGGAAGGATCGGGTTTGCTATTTTGACGGGCTCAGGGACGAGCGGGATGCCTTTGATGCGCAATGGGGCGTCGACCGCGAATTCGTACGGCACAGGCATCTCTCCGGCGAGAACCTGCCGGAATTGCGCGACGTTTGTCGGCCAGTCTGAAACATCCCTCGAAGCCACCGCAGGTGATTCTTCGGGCGCAGGCATTCCCTCGAACTGGCACTTGCCGGGCCCGACGCGACCGCCGCCTGACGCGAGCGCGTAGACCGCGTTCTGCACGGCGTAGCGCGCCTTGAGCTCGCGCGCGAGGAACACGTCGTTCTCTGCCGAAATCCTTGTTTGGGCGAGCGTGGCGGCGTGCCTTCCGAGCGGCGCTTCAATGGCATCCGTCGTATCATCGAGAACGACGAACGCCGCGATGGCAAGCATACTGATGAATACCAGGACAATCAGCGGTTCGAAGACAAAGAATCCGCGCTTCATCGGGCCAACGCCCCCCAGCCTTGCGTCCTCACGGCTTCAAGCTCCTTGTATTCCAACTCAAGCAGTTTTCCATCAGGAAGCGGAATTTTCGTGCTCGCTCCCCTGATGAACGCTCCCTGGCGCACTCCCGTTTCCCAGGCGGTTCCGTCGGGAAATTTCAGCGTGAGCGCATGCCACTCGGCATTTGCGTGGAGCGCGAAGAACTTCGCAGCACTTTCCTCAAACCTCTTGCGGTCCTGCATCAAGGCATAGTACACCAGCGCTTCCGCCATCGGTACCTGCTGGCCGTTCAATGTCACGGTCTGGTGCAAGTATGCCGCGAGCGTGTACTGCGCATCAGTCGTTTTCGCGACCTTCAGCGCCTCGTCAGACGCGCCGCCGGACAGCCCCTGCAGGATGAACGCGAGCGCGACAGTAATGATGAGCACAATCCACGAGCCGATGATGATGAACTGCCTGCCGAGAATCTGCCCGCGACTCATGGGTTCACCTGGACAACCTGCACGATGGCGAGCGTCGGCGTGTCAACGCCCTTGTCCCTAATGAGCATCACCCTCTGGAAGGCTTCCGAACGCGCGCCTCCGGGCCCGGAGCGCCCGACGAGCGGCTGGTAGCGGTCGTAATACGCCTTGTTGTAATATACCGTCCGCGTGCCGATGATGAGTTTTGCGCCGATGGCAGGCTCGTCGTACCACACGGTCTCGGCGAGCGCCTGCTCAAGGTCAGGGTCGCGGAGCTTTGCCGCGTCAATGATGCCCGGATACGCGCGCACGGTGACCGGGTCGACGTAGCTGAGGCTGTTCGGCGACGAGAGCAGCCGCTGCGAAAGCAGGCTTGCCTGCAATGAGAACGTGTCGCGTTTCGGGTTCAATGCGCGGTCGGTGAACACGATAAGGCTGCCGAATATGATGATAAGCATCAGGGTAGTGAAGATCATCCACGTCAGGATGTATCCGGTTGTCTGCGCCCGCTTATGCAAGTGCATCGTGGAACCTCTGCCCGACCGCGATTGCGTTTTGGTCGGCGCTGATGCTCAGGAATATTGCAGGCTTGTCGTCAGGAAGCTCGTGCGCAGGATGCGCTGGCGGCAAATTCTGCTTGAGGAGCGGGACGACGGCGGCGCCGTACGTTGCGGGGTTGTGCGCATCCTGCCCAGGCGCCAGGCCGTTGATGATGGTGCACGCCAAGCCCGCTGCGCGCTCGTTATAGTATGCGATGGAGTGCTGCGTTCCCTGCGCGCGTGAAACGATGATGACCGCGTCCGCGAGCGAGATGACTGACTTGCGGTCATTCCTGGCAGCATCACTCGAAGTCTCCGCAAGCCCTTGCACGAGCGTGGTTGGGGGCGAGAAACGGGATGAATCCTGCCTGATCATCTGGATGGCGAGCTCGACCGCGTCAGAAGTCGCGGGAAGGATTGCGATGTTGCGCGGCACGGTTCCGGGAGCGCACGGGATTTTCAGCGAGTCAATCGCCACGCGCCCTTCCAAGCCTACGTTCACGGTGCTTCCGCTGATGCTGAACGGAATGACGCCTTCAATGTCCTTGTCAATCACGCCGTCTTGGACATCTTTGTCGTAACCGTACACGACCTGCGCGGAGCCAAGTGCCAGCCTGCCCTTGCTCATCGAGAACGTCCACTCGGGAGGGATTTGGACCCCGGGAATCGCCTGTTCATAATACGCGGAGCTGCCGTCGTAAAGGTCGAGCGACTGCCGCGTGAACGCCGTCTCGACGGCGCCATAGGTTTGCAATGGAAGCTCGTTGTCGCGAGCGCGGTCGAGCAATTGGTCCATCCCGTACGCGGCGGCTAGGACGAGTACGAATTCAAGAAGCACCCACATCACCTGCGCCTGGCCGCGGCTCATATAGCTGCCTCGGGTGGGTTTGAGGGGGTGAAGCATTCAACGGAAAGTTCTTGCCGGTCGCGGGAGTTTTGACAATACTCCTTCTCAGAACAGGCAAACGCTTTCACCCACTGGCTGTTTTCGCACTTGTATCCTTCGCGATAGTGCAGTTCAGGGCGCGCGTAGCCAATGGTGCCACGACCGGAGCCGAGAATGTCCTGCACGTTTTGCACACTCAGGTCGCCGCAACGCAGCATTCCGACGGGAAGATTGCACGCCTTCCCTGCTGCAACATTGCCGACCCAGGGAGACACGCCATCAAGAGCAGTCTGGAATTCCGAGCACGGCTCGGTGGCGCCGAAATCCGCCTTAAGCTCAAAGCACCGGTAGGATAGTTGCGAGTGGGCGTTGTTGTATAAGTCAAGCAGTTCAAGCGACCCATCATACCCATCGACCGCGTCAGCATACGCATTCAGCATTCCCCGCGCGATGTTTTTGTCATATCCCGACTGGAGTTTCTGCAGGTATGCCTGCCCAAGCTCATACCACGCCACTGCGGGAAGGACTGCGTCCGAAGGAGCGAGCGTATTGGATGCCTGTTCAAGCAGCGTAATCGCCTTGTCGAGATTTTTCAATCGCCGCTCAACGTGCCCAAGCAGGAACGCAAGTACTGCGCTGTTCTTGTCGGCATTGTAGAGTTTTGTCAGGCGCGCCTGCGCGGCCTTGACCTCATCGTCGCTTGCGAGGACGACGAAAGGCGTGCCTTCGTTTGACGTGAGCAGCGGAGTCGGCAACGGCGTGAACGAAGGGAGCCCTGCCGCGAGGAAGTACGCCCGAACTCCGTAGTCGCGCATGAACCGGGTTGCGTGCGTCGCGGCATTGGCGAAATCGTTGGAAAGATAGTATGCCTCGGAAATCTTGAAGCGGGAATTTTCGATGAGGCTCTCCTCATCTGATTCTTTGATGACTTGCTCGTATTGCGCAATCGCTTCCGCATATTTTTTCTCGTTGAAAAGACTCTCGGCCGCGGCATAAATATCGCGACCCGTGGTTTTCTTGACAGCCATCTCGCGCGCCTGAACAGTTGCGGCGTCCAGTTCCCCGCTGATCAGCACAATTCGTTTACCGTCAACAGTTGCCCGCTCGACATATACATACTGGGTTCCCCAGAGGATTCGCAAGTCACGCCAGGCCGGACAGCCGCCGTATAGCACAAGCGAGGCGTGCTTTCGCTCGATGCCGCTCGTGCACTTTGCCCGCATCGTGAGCTTCGGCGGCACATCAACCGCATAGCCTGACGGTATGCTCAGGTCGCACTGCCCGTTCAGGTTCTTGACGTATTCCGTCGATGTTTTGATTGCGTCGGTTGCCGTGAATGCGAGTTGGTCGCGGTCATTATACCAAAAACTTGTGATATAATCGACGTTGTTGAAAGTGGAACACGCGATAGGCTGTGCGGCAGTTGCGCCCGCGCTTTGGAAATTATCCGCGCCTTTGACAGGATAGAGGCATAAGCAGGCGCTTCCGCCGCAGGCAGAAGGGCGCGTGATTTTTTCATTCGCGCCAATGCCGCAACCGTCAACAGGCTCTTCAGTCCCCTTGTTGAACCCCGTGATGACATAGTCTTTTGCAATGTAAAGCCTCAATGGGTCCTTGAAGTTGGACGCGAACGCTCCTTGCGCGTTCACGACCTTCGTGACGTCGACGGAAAGCGACTGGAAGCCTGCAAGCGTTGCTTGCCGCTCGTTATCGCCGCTGATGAAGAATGCGCGGATGAGCAGGATCAGAATGGATGCTGCGACAATCAACACCAACACGAGCACCATCAGCTCCCAGAGCACTTTCCCGGTTTCCGACTGGCCTCGTTTGTTCATGGTTCATGATATCGAAGACTTGCCAGCCCAGCACTGGAACGGCTTGACGCTGCGCACGGTGTTCTGGCATTTTGCGTTGATTTTGCCTATGACCTCTGCCTTGCCTTTCTGCGTGTCAGCTTTTTCGTATTCCGCGAGAAGGTTGTTCAGGTCGTTCCTGTTCGCGTCACCGCAACAGGCAAGCATACCTGAATCATCCTTGATAGTCGGAGCAGTATCACACGCATCCGCCATAAAATCAGCATCCTGCTGCTGGTCATCATGGCCGTTGACGCACGGGTCGCAGAAGTCGGCGAGCTTGTCGCCGTCCGCGTCCTGGACGCCCTGTAGCGAGCTCTGGCCTCGGCACGCGGTGATTGCTGCCTGCAATTCGCTCGGAGTTGCCGTGTTTGTCGCATCAGCCGTTGCCGCGAAAAGCCTGCCACCGAAAAAGCCCGTGGAGGCGAGAATAATCAACGCGAGGATGAGCGAAATCAGGAACCAGTTGGCGTCTCCGCGGTTGTTCATCGTCAACGCCCCAGTGGAACGCAGCACTTCATCGGCTGCGCGCCGCCCGTTTTGCAATCACTCGTGGTAGTCTCTACAGGCCTGGAAGAATCACACGTTGCAGTCTGGGAGACACACTCTCCCCCGCGCCCCGTGCACGATTCCGCGCTGAACAGCGCGCCGAAACCCTTGCCCGCGAAGACGACATACAGACCAAGAAGGATGAGCCCGATGACAAGGGCAATGATGACCATCTCTACCGTTCCAAGACCTCTTTTCACGTGCACCTGCCTCCGGCATACGTCTTCGCGCAGCCCAGTTGGCATTCATCCTCTTTACACTGCGTTTCCGAGTAGTCCGAGCACTTATTAATCTTTGCGCAGTAGCACGGAACGAGTGAAGGACCGTCCTCACAACAGTATCCTGAGCTGATGCGTGTGTCGCCGCACGGGCAGACGCTCGTGATTGGCGTATCCTTGGGACAGCCTTGGTCGGGCACTTCCGCGAGATTGACGATTTTCGGCAGCACGATGAACGCGAACCCGATTCCCGCGGCAAGCGCGAGGATGAGAAACACGAGCCATGCGGGCACTTCTCCGCGCTTCACGGCAGCCCTCCCAGGCTCGGGAACTTGCCGCGCAGCATAATCGTGATGGTAATCAGGACGGCCAGCGTCAACAGCATGATGATCATCCCTATCAGGACCTCACGCTCAACTCCTCTTTTCATAACCGTTTTCATCATTGGCCTCTTTATAAACTATACCGTGATGGGCGTTCCTGAAGGCACCTGGCTCGCCGGGAAGTAGTCGCAGCCGGTTTGAACCGCCAGCTGTTCTGACGTGTACGGCAGCATCATCATACGCGCATCCCATTCTTTGCTCGCATCATGTCCGAAAGCCTCGGGCGTTTGTCCAGTTGCCGGACCTTGCCCATAGGTGAAGAAGATGCTCAACGGCTTTGACCTGTCAATGACATCGAAACGAGCGAGTGCCGTGCTCTCTGCAGACATTCCGGTCAAGTACTCCCAATACGTTTCATCGCCGCCGGCAATGATGCGTTGGCGCAAGTATGCAAGCAATCCTTTGACCTCGCCCGTTTCCTCAAACGTGATGACGCTGCATACCGCACAGAATGTCTTTTCGTCGGCACTGAACAGTTCGAGCCGACCTTCGCCCCACCTATTCCAACAGCGGTAGAGCTCATCGGCAACCAGTGCCTTGATTTTGACATCGTCGCCTGCCGCCTCGATTTCCTTGAACGGGCAATTGATGCGTGAGGAGAACTCGAAGCCGCCCAGACGCAAGTTCGCGTTCTGCTGGATGCTCTGTCGGCATTCCGCATCATCCGCGTACGTTTCGCCGAAATCGAACAAGCCTCTGCCGTACACGATGAGGACAAGAATGACTGCAACCACGAGAATCAGGCTCAGCATCACCTTCAGCTCAATTCCGCCCTTAGCCAATGGGATACCTCGTGAACTGGATTGAGCAGGACTGCGCGAGATTATCGCTTGGCGTGATGAATACCCAGTTCGTCCCGCCGGTCGGCTTTTCGGTTCTGAACGTCACCAATTGCCCGACACCTTTCACGATGTTCGGGTCCGTGCGGATGCCTGCCAATTGCGTGAGCCGTTTTTCTGGAATGGCGTAATGAACGACCGCGTACTGCGTAGTGCCGCGGATGGACTCGGTGGGATACATGATGTTGTTTGCGTTGTCGTAAGAATTCACGACGAGAAAGTCAGGATTGCTGCCGGGCATGGCAGGCAGGAGGTACTCGTGGTAGGTCCTGCCGCCCTTTTCGTAATGCGTCTTGAGCCAGGCCAGGAACTGGTTCGTGGAAATATAGGAAAGGTCGTCCTGCGCTTTCGGCAACGAGAACGTCCCACAGACAAAACAAATGCTCGGGCTTTCCAGGAATGCGTCACCTGCCCACGGCACGGCTCCGGATTCAGCGAACTGGTATTTGCAGTCGTGCAATAAATCAGCGACCTGCTTGCTCAATTGGGAAACCCGCTCGTCCTCATCCGTGACCTTCAGCTCGCCTGCCTGGTTGGTGAAACACTTGTCAATCGGGACATTCTGCTTGCTCTTCACCGCCAATTCCACGTTCGCACGGCACGCGGCAATGTCAACCTTCTCCTTTCCCTGCAGGACAAGCGTCGTCACGACGCCCGTGAGGACGAGGCCTCCGGCAATCGCGAGTATCATCGACACGAGTGCCGTTTCCGCGAGTGCCTTGCGCATCATCCGAAGAACCTGTTTGCGAAAAACCAGAAGAGGAGCAGGAAGAAAACGGCCGTCAGCGTGAGCATGATAAGCTGGTCGGTGGAAAGCCCTCTTTTCATGGCATTACCGCACGAAGAATTGTATATAAACCTTTAGGGAACGCAGCACGTGCCCGCGCAGTCAATCCATCCCTGCGGATTCGAGCGCGGAACTCCCGAAGAGCAGCTGGTTCCAGACTCACAGTGGCCGATCTTGGCGCACGTGCGCGACTCGATGCCCGTTTGCGCCTCGCTCGTTCCCCTGCCGAAAATGTTGAACCTGCCCACGACAAGCGTGGTGATGACAAGCAGGACAATAAGTGCGATGGCGAAGCCGACGATGATTCCGATGCTCATTTCTGCGCGTTTCATGTGGGTATGCAGCAGTAGCCATCCCCTTCAATGACCGGAGAAGTGCCGTCATTGCAGTTCTTGGTCGGAACCGCGGACGCGCCCGGGCCGCACTGAACGGATGACGAGCGGCAGAACCCGTTGCACGAGCCAAGCCCCTTGCCGAACAGCTGGACGCGACCCGTGAAAACGACCGCGAGAACGATGAGGACGAGCAGGGCTATCGCCACGACAACGATGATGTTAATCGGCATTCCCTGGCCGCGCCGCATGCTCAACTCTGCACTGCGAGGCAGCAGGTCTGGGATGCGCCGCTTGCCGTGTCCGGGCAGTTCCACGCACGGTACGGGTTGGTTCCTGACGGGCAGCTTCCAACGACGCAGCTGCCGCCCTGGTTTTCACAGTTCGACGATTCCTGCGTGAAGATGCCAAACCTTCCGAGAAACACGATGCTCAGAACGACGAGGACGAGCAGCGCGATGGCCGCGACAACAATGACATTGATTGAAATTCCCTGGGCTCTCTTCATCGAAGCACCTCTCTTGCTTTTCTTCGCTTCCGGATTTGGTTCTATATAAACTTATCTTGAGTGCAATAATCTTTATATACGGTCTTGGGAAGAATTCAGCCATGGTGATAGACTACCGGGACAAGGTGCTTTCCTTCGTCCGGAGCCAGGGTCCCGTGCTCCCTGTCCACATCGCGAAAGAGGTGCGCACCGAAATCCTGATGGCCGGTGCGATGCTCAGCGAAATGGTCAGCAAAGGTTCGCTCAGGGTTTCCACGCTGAAAGTGGGGGGCTCTCCGCTGTACTACATTCCCGGCCAGGAGCCGATGCTGCAGAAGTTCGTCGGCAACCTGAACGAGAAGGACCGGCGCGCCGTGGAGATGCTGCAGCAGCACAAGGTGCTCAAGGACAACGAGCTTGATGCCTTGACGCGCGTGTGCCTGCGCAACGTGAAGGACTTCGCGATTCCGCTCAATGTCACGCACAACGGCACGAGCGAGCTTTTCTGGAAGTGGCAGACCCTCACGGACGCGGAAGCCTCGGAGGTCATCAAGGGGCTGCTCACGCCAGCACCTGCGCCGGCAGCGACGCAACAAGCCGTTTTCGCGCCGCGCGAGGAGCCCGCGGAAGAACAGGAAGAAATACGGCCCGAGCCTCCGAAGGTGAAGCCGCAAAAGCCCAAGGTTGCGAAGCCGAAACCTGCAGTACAGGCGCCGCTGCCAGATGAGCCCCTCGAAGAGAAAAAGGCACCGAAAGTCGCGTTCGTCCACACGCCGACGGCAACAACTCAGACCTTCCTCGAGGACCCTTCACTCAACGACCCATTCTACCAGCAAATCCTGGCCTTCTGCGATAAGGCGAATATTAAAATACTCGAACACGTCATGGTGAAAAACCAGCAGGACTACGACTTGATCATCGAAGTCCCGAGCCCGGTTGGCAGCCTCGCGTTCTACGCCAAGGCCCGCAACAAGCTCAAGCTGAACGACGCCGACCTCAGCGCGGCGTTCGTGCAAGGACAGGCAAAGAGGCTTCCCGCGATGCTCATCACCCCCGGCGAATTGAGCAAGAAAGCGCAGGAACTTCTGGCCCGCGAATTGAGGGGCGTGGCATTCACGCGCCTCGCCTAAGGAGGGAACCATGAAAACTACACTGATGTTTCTGATGATTGCGCTGCTCGCGCTCGCCGCGTGCGCGCCTACCGCACAGGAAACTCCTGCGCCGACACCTGCTCCCGTGGAATCGACACCTGAGCCCGTCGCCGTTGCGGAATCCGAACCTGAACCTGCTCCTTCAACGGACTACTCACTGGCAGACACCACGCGCGCCAAGGTCACGTCCAACCTGAAGAGCACCACGAAGTACTACCTCAGCGAATCGTTCGTCAAGCTCGCTCCGGGTCAGCACCACACGTTCGGCATCGGGTTCACGAACCGCATCGAGAAGAGGGACAACTTCCTCGTCAGCGTCACGTTCAACAAGGCATACGACAAGAACAGCAACTCCATCGATGTCACGGACGAACAGATTGCGACCTGGCTGGCCCAGAACGACTTCGCCATCACGCCGCTGGATATCAACCAGCAGAGCATCCAGCCCGTCGTAATCGAAGTCACGGACTTCGCGGACGGCACCGCTCCCGCGAAGGGAAGCTACCAGTTCGACGTCGAAGTGCTCTACCAGAACGGCCTGTTCAGCCCGACCTCCGAATACTCAGGCAGGCTCCCGGTCGTAATCCAGGTCATCTGATGTGGGCGTCAAAATATTTGAGCTCGTGCCACGCACCGAGCTTGACCTCGCAGGGCTTGCGGGCAAGCGCGTAGCAATCGACACGAGCCTTTTTTTGTATCAATTTCTTGCGACCATCCGGCAGCCGGACGGCTCTCCGCTCACGGACAGCAGAGGGCGCGTCACGAGCCACCTGATAGGCCTATTCTCGCGAACCACGAAACTGATGCAAGTGGGCGTGAAACCCTGCTTCGTGCTGGACGGCAAGCCTCCCGTGCTGAAGCGCGCGGAACAGCAAAGAAGGGCTGATCTGAAGGCGGAAGCCGAGGCCAAGTACCGCATCGCGGCTGAGGATGGCGACCAGGCGGATATGAAAAAATACGCCGCGAGGACGATGCATCTCACCAAAGACATGGTCGCTGAGGCGCGCAAGCTAATTGAGGCGCTTGGCCTGCCTGTCGTGCAAGGGGCAAGCGAAGGGGAAGCGCAAGCGGCGTATCTCGCATCCCAGGGCGATGTATGGGCTTCGGCATCGCAGGACGCGGACAGCCTCGTGTTCGGCGCGCCGCGGCTGGTGAGAAACCTTGCGATTACCGGCAAGAAAAAGAAGCCCGGACAGCTCGCGTACACGATTGTGAAGCCCGAACTGATTGAACTCAAAGACGTGCTGAAAACCCTGAACCTGTCGCAAGACCAGCTGATCGCGCTTGCGATGCTTGTCGGGACTGACTACAACGTCGGCGGCATCAAGGGCATCGGGCCCAAGAAGGCACTGAAGCTCGTCGCCGAAACGCATGATTTCGGAAAGCTCTTCGGGCAGGTGAAGTGGAGCGAATCGTTCGAGACCCCGTGGGAAGACGTGTTTGACCTGTTCAAGAATCCTGCTGTCGAAAAGAAGTATGACTTGACGTGGAAACGGCCTGACGCCAAGGCAATCGAGAAGCTGCTCATCGACGAGCACGACTTCAGCGCCGAGCGCGTCACGAAAACCGTCAACGACCTGCTGAAGGGGGCGGAGGAGCGCTCGCAAAAGGGGCTTTCCAGCTTTTTCTCATGAACCTCAAGGGCGCTCTGCGCGGAAAACTGACCGAGAAGCAGCTTTCGCACGTCAGGACAAGCTTTGATTCCGTGGGAGATATCGCCATTCTTGAAATTCCGAAAGAGCTGAAGACACAGGAAAAAACGGTTGTTGAGACGTTCAGGCGATTGCATCCCAACTTCCACGTCATCGCGAAAAAGTCAGGCGGGCACGAAGGCAAATATCGCGTGCAGGCCGTCAAGGTGCTTGCCGGTGAAAAGCGCACGACAACCGAGCACAAGGAAAGCGGGCTCCGGATGCGCGTTGACGTGAATAAGGCGTATTTCTCTCCCCGCCTGAGCACGGAACGGCTGAGGATTGCGAAACTTGTCAAGGCAGGCGAGAATGTGCTCGTGCTGTTCTCCGGCGTCGCTCCCTACGCGCTCGTTATCGCGCGGCATTCTGCCGCAAAACGCGTCACGGCCGTCGAATTGAACCCGCACGGGCACAAGTTCGCGCTCGAGAATATCAAGCTGAACAAGTTGGAAGGGAAAATCATGGCAGTCAAGGCAGACGCCAAGCGCTGGTGCTCGAAAGCGAAGGAAAAGTTCGACCGCATCATCATGCCCTTGCCAATGACTGCGGACAAGTTCCTGGTTGCCGCGCTGAAGGTCGCGAAGAAAAACGCGACCATTCATTTCTACGCGTTCGCGCACGAGGACGCATTCGCGACAGCCGAACACAAGGTGCTGAAGGCGTGCAAGAAAGCGAAAAGAGCGTGCAGGATTCTCCAGACAGTCAAAGTAGGGCAGCAAAGCCCCCGAACGTTCAGGGTGAGCGTTGATTTTAAGGTTCTATGAAGCTTTATTGCACAATCTGCTCAAAAGAGAAGCTTGGCACAAAGGACCTTGTCCCTGCACTGCAACGCTATGCTTCGCAGCGCATCGATGCCATTTTTCGAAGAGCAAAAAAGGACAAGGTGAAGTTCAGGATTCTTTCAGGAGAGCTCGGTTTGGTCGCACCCCATGAAAAGATTCCTTTCTATGACCGTCAGTTGCGCATTGAAGACGTGCCTGTTCTTGTCAATCAAGTTGCAAAACAGCTTGCAAAAGAACGAATCACTGAAGTGGTTTTCTTTCTCAAGGAGCTTCCTGAGTGGAAACCTTACGTGCTTGTTTTAGAACAAGCTTGTGCAAAGAATTCTGTCCCGCTCACGAAAAGGCACGCTTAACCAAACATCTTCAGATATTCGTCATTGCCCTGCGAGACCTCGTTGCCGACTTTCTCGACGGCAGCGATGAAGTCGTCCATCGTGACCTTGAGGCGGTCATTGCGGATGGCACAGTAGCCCGCTTCAGTGCAGATTGCCTTAAGCTCCGCGCCGGAGAATCCATTCGTCTCCTTGATGAGATGCTCGACATCGAGCTTGCGCTCGAGTTTCATGTCCTTGGTGTGAATCTTGAGAATTTCGCGGCGCCCCGACTCGTTAGGCAGCGGCACGTAAATCAGGCGGTCCAGCCGTCCCGGACGCACGATTGCGGAGTCAAGAATGTCCTTGCGGTTGGTGCAGCCGATAATCTTGACGTTGCCCAGCGGCTCGAACCCGTCGATTTCGGCAAGCAGCTGCATGAACGTTCTCTGGACTTCGCGCTCGCCCGACGTGCCAACGTCCACGCGCGTCGCGGCGATGGCGTCAATCTCGTCGATGAAGACGATTGAGGGCGCCTTCTCGCGCGCGAGCTGGAAAATCTCCTTGACGAGCTTCGCTCCCTCGCCGATGAACTTCTGGACAAGCTCGGAGCCGACGACCTCGATGAACGTGCTGTTGGTGCTGGCCGCGACCGCCTTCGCGAGCAGGGTCTTGCCCGTTCCCGGCGGGCCGTGCAGCAGAATCCCTTTAGGGGGCTGGATGCCGATTTCCTTGAACAATTGCGGCTTCTTGAGCGGGAGCTCAATGACTTCCTTGATGTCGCGCTCCTGCTCGTGCAAGCCTCCGATGGCATGCCAGGGCACGGTCGGCTTGTCGATGACAACGAAACGCTCTACATCAAACTTCTTGTTGGAGACAATCTTGCGGATGACCGTGAGGTTTTTCTGCTCGGCGACGATGCCGTCGCCCGGGGCAAGCGGCTCGCAGTCCGTGCTGATTTCGACGAGGAACTCGTTGCCGTTCGGGAGCCTGATGATGGCCTGGTGGCCGACGACTTCGCGCACTTCACAGACAATCAGGGGAGCGCGCCGGTACTTCTCAAGCTCACGCTCGAGGTTCTCGTTGTGCTCCTTGAGCGAGCGGTTCTCGTCCTCGAGTCCCGAAAAGCTGTTGATGTATGTGTAGAACGCGGAATCGAGCTTGTCCTTCGGCTCCTTGCTTGAGTTCCCCATGCCTCGCATAGGTGTCAAAGAAGTATTTAAACCTTCGTTACTCCGGATATGCTTCGCGAACGAGCTGCGCGTGCGATGCCATCTTCTTGCGCAATGGCGCGAGGAGCCTGTTGATTTCGTCGCGCACGGCATTTTTCACGTCGAGCGGATGGACCTTTTTCGCGACGAACGTCTCCTCGAATTCGGCGTAGGACGCAAATGACAAATCACCGCCGAACTTCACAGGGCGCTTGATGACGAGCGGCTCCTTTGACTGCTCCTTGATTGCGAAGATGACGTACTTGAGGAACGCAAGCACGCCGTTGCCTTCCACGACGCCTTCGGGACAGAACGCCTTGTCGAGCTTCTCCTTGACCGCGGCTTCGTCGTCGAGCAGGTCGACCTTTGAGTTTTTCACGGACGCGGACATCTTGCCTCCTTGCCCCTGCAGCCCCGGAATCAGGGGCGTCATGATTTCGATGCGGGACCGGTAGCCGATTTTCGGCAGGTTTTCGCGCGCGAACACGAGAATCTTGCGCTGGTCGATGCCGCCATACTGCGCGTCCACCTTGAGGTATTCCTCGTCGAGCGCCTGCATCAGCGGGTAGATGATGCCCGCGAGCTTCGGGCTGTCGCCCATCTTGACGACTTCGGACGCGGCCTTGTTGGCGTCGTGCACGGTCGTGTGCGTCGCGAGCTTGAAAAGGTCGAGAACGTATTCTTTTGAGAGCTGGAACGAGCTGCCCTTGACGAACGTGAGCTTGGACATGTCCGCGCCAAGGCTTTCGAACATTCCCGAAATGACTTTTTCATAATACTTGTAGCGCTTCTCAAGCAAGTCCCAGGGCGTGTTGTCCAATGCCCCGTGCAAATCCGCCAAAAGCACCTTGACAGTGAAGCCGGCCCTCATCAGGTCCATCATCTTGACACCCCAGACGAAGTAGCCGATGTGTGGCTTGCCTGTGACTGCGGTGCCGATGTAGACTGACGGCGTCTTGCCTGCCTTCAGCAGTTCGACAAGCTCCTCCTCGCCGATGAGCTCGTGGAGGTTGCGCTTGATGAGGTCAAGCCGTTCGTGCAGGTTCATAACGAAAGTGGCGTGGCTGGCGCTTTTAAAACTTTGCCAGGGTCATCGCCAGGCTCTCCGTATCTGCGCCCTGCACTTGCTGTCCAAGGACTATTTTCGCGTTCGTTTTTGCTTAATCCGATAACGCAACCACAAAACTGCAGGGGACAGGAAACTGGAGAGCGCAGTACGGAAGCAGCGATGCACTGACCCGCAATTCTTGCGACTTTTCAATCAAAATGTATTTAAGCCCCGCGCGAGCCCAACAGGATGATGATTTCTGCCACGACGCTAAGCTCGTACCTGTACTGCGCCCGCAAGCTGTGGCTGCAAAAGGTTCTCGATTTGAAGGAGCCGATGAAGGACGTTGTGGTCCTCGGCACGGTGACGCACCAGACGTACAACGCCATCAACAGGCAAGACCAGGAAACCGTCCAAAGCGTTCCGTTGAAAGCGACGTATGCCGAGATTCTCGAAAACTACACGAAGAAGTTCGCGGCATTGCTGCGCTGGTCGGTCGCGTCAAACAAGCACAGTCTCAAGAACGTCAACGTTCCGTTGCTCAAGGCATTCACGCACGCTTGGCCGATGATTCAGCGTGAAGCGGAAATGCGCAGCCAGAACGTGTACAAGAACATCCAGCAGCACGGCGTTTCAGGAGAAGCGCTCTGGGACAAGCTCACGCCGAAAATCAAGAGCGAATACAATGTCAAATCAGAGGAAATCGAATTGAAGGGAATCATCGACCAGCTCGAAGTGCACCGCACCTTCGTCCGTCCTATCGAACTCAAGACCGGAAAGGCTCCGGCAGAAGGCGTTTGGCCCGGGCACCGATTGCAAGTCGCCGTTTACGCGCTAATCTTGGAAAAGATGTTAGGCACTCAGGTTGAAGACGCAGTCGTGCACTACTTGGAAGCGAATGTAGCGAGAACGGTGAAAATTGACGCACAGGCCAAGGCGGAAGTCATAGAACTCAAGGACAAGGTCAAGGAACTGCTCGCCAGCACCGTTCCGCCGCCCAAAACAACTGAGGCAAGCAAGTGCGAATCCTGCGGCTTACGAGGCAAATGTCACGACGAAGGCTTCGTGCAGGCCAAAGCAAAAAGTTTAAATACGTCCCAAAGAATCGCCATTCCATAATAGATACACATCAAAAACGGATGGTGGGCACATATGGCAGATGAGGATCGCAAGTTCTCCAAGGGCGTCATTGGAAAGACCGTCGTCAGCAAGACCGGCAAGCGCTTCGGCGAAGTCGGCGACATCGTGTACGAGACCAAGAGCGGCGAACTCATCCACCTCGTCCTGAAGGCTCCCACGCCCTACGTGGACAAGCTTGAGCTGGAAAAGGACAAGGAAGGAAGCGTCCTAATCCCCTTCAGCGCAGTCATCTCGTCCGGCGACTTTGTCGTCGTGGCCGAAGAAGACATCGTTTGATTCTCGATGATCCCGAAGGAAAAATTCCTGGCACTCATCGCACAAAGCTCCCGTGACGAGCTTCTCGGGATGCGCAAGCTGATTGACGAGCAGATACGCAAGCAGCCTGCGAAGGTTTTCGAGCCTGAAAAACAGCGCAAAGAAGCCATTGCCGCGTGGAGGACGCTCATCGCCGCGCTCAAGCAGGCAATCAAGGCCGCAAAGAACGGGACCTACATCGCCGACGCCATCGTTGAGACGTACGTCAGCGACTTCAACATCAGGTTCCGCGGCAACGTGCAACAGCAAATCAACACCACCGGCGTCGTGATGATGGAAGACCTCGGCAATGTCATCCACGGCAAGAACATCGCCGGCGTCCAGCTCATCCTGTATTCAGAACCCGAGGGCCACGCCATCGTCTCCGTTTACACGCGCCCGTTCAAGTAGACTAGCCAAATCTTTTTATACCTTGAATTTGCGTTTCTTACTGGGGTACCATGCAGGAATCAACCACGATTTGGACCGAGAAATACCGGCCGCAGGACTTCTCAGAAATCCGCGGGCAACAGGAAATCGTCCGCAAGGTGAAGGCGTTTGTCGAGCAGAAAAACATGCCCCACGTGCTCTTCACGGGCCCGGCGGGCGTCGGCAAGACCTCATTGAGCCTGGTCATCGCGCGCAAGCTCTTCGGCGAGAACTGGCGCGAGAACTTCCTCGAGCTGAACGCGTCCGATGAGCGCGGGATTGATGTCGTGCGCGTCAAGGTCAAGGACTTCGCACGCACGCGCGCCATCGGGGACGTCCCTTTCAAAATCATTTACCTGGACGAGTGCGATGCGCTGACGCGTGACGCGCAGCAGGCGCTCCGCAGGACGATGGAGAACTACACGCAAACGACCCGCTTCATCCTCAGCTGCAACTATTCCAGCAAAATCATCGACCCCATCCAGTCGCGGTGCGCCGTTTTCAGGTTCCAGCCCCTGCCGAAGGAAGACGTGTTCGCCATCATCGACACGATTGCCGCCAAGGAAGGCGTTTCCGTCGACAACGAAGCCAAGGACGCGCTCGTGCTCGTGTCCGGCGGCGACTGCCGAAGATTGGAGAACATCTTCCAGAGCTGCGCCGCGATCGCGGACGGCAAGGTCACAGGGCACATCGTGTACTCGATGGCCAGCGTCGCGCACCCGAAGGAAGTCAAGGAAATCCTCGATATGGCGCTCGCGAACAAGTTCGTCGAGGCGCGCTCCAAGCTTCTGGATACCATGCTCAAGTACGGCCTTTCCGGGCTGGACATCATCAAGCAGTTCCAGCGAGAGTTCTGGAACATCGACGTTCCCAACCGGACGAAGATAGCGCTGATCGACAAGTGCGGCGAGATTGAGTTCAGGATGGTCGAAGGTTCGGATGAGTACGTGCAGCTCGAGGCGTTACTGGCGCACGTGGCCGCGGCAAAGCTCCAGTAATTCTCAGCAAGCTCTCAGCGTTGCACCGTTCACGTGCTGCCCCGGGGCTATTTTAGCGCGGGTTGCAGAAGAATCCGACGACGTCACGACAAAACTGCCGGGGACGGGAATGTTAAGCCGCAATACTTAGAACAGGAACCTGTGGAGAGCCTGCTTACTCGCCCGAGTGCTTCACGGTCACGGTCGTCTGCACGCGCTCTTCATAGTCGTAGCCGACGTTGATGGTGACCGGAATGACCGCGTCCGTGTTCGACGGGAAGCTCTGGGTGCACGTGACGGTCTTGACGCCATTGTACATCTTCGTGGTCGTGGTTGCCTTGCCATCGCCGCCGCCCTCGAAGCCGGTGCAGCTCAGTCCCGGAACGCGCGTTTCCACGCTCACGGTGATGCTGTCCTCAAACCTGCGCTCGCCCTTCAGGCAGGTGCTGCCCTGCTCGTAGACGAGGCCGGTGCCGGCGTGCGTGATGTCAAACGAGAACGTGACGCTGCTCGCGCTGCGCGCGGCCTGCTTGACGTTCTTGACCTGGATGGGCGCGCCCGAGTTCGCGACAGGCTTGTCAGCCGTCACTTCACAGATGCCGTTCGGCTCGGGCTGCAGGATGTTCGCGCGCGAGCATAGCAGCGTGCTTGCCTTGGTGGCATACTTGTAGCAGACGTCCGCGCGCAACGGGAAGTCGAGCGCGTTGCCCGTGATGGGCGTTACGTGGTTGAAATTCTTGAATTCGACAAATACCGGGTTGCCCGGCAGCAGCGTGCCCGTGGGATTCTTGCGGACAGCGGTGAGCTCTTCATTGACCCTCTTGGTGAGGTCGCCGGACTTCAGGTTGAACTCCGGCTCGAGAATGCCCGTGATGCGGACGGTCGTGTCTGCCGCCTTAATGGTTTCCTCGCCCTTGTTCTCCAGGCGGACGACGACGTCGAACGGCGAGAAGCCGCCGTCAAACACTTCCGCGGGAGGAGTCTGAGGCTCGAACGACACGACAACGCCTTGCGTTCCTCCTATGAACTGCGCGAGTTCTGCAGTCTGGCCGCCTTGCGTACAGGCCGTCAAAAGGAAGAGCGCGAGAATGGCAATGGATGTTCGTTTCATGGGACCTCTTTGCGCTTCACGTCGGCAACGCGTTATTTAAACCTTTCGTTGGGCTAAGAAACGGGCAGAATCGTCACGGGCCTGAAGAGCGTCTCACGGTAGTTATAGCTTACCTGCACGGTCAGCGGCGTCGTGTACGCAGTGGAGCTCGCGATGTTGGCCAGCTCGCAGTACATCACGCCCCTGCCATTCGTGAGGCGGAGCAGCCCGCTTTCGAGCGGCTTGCACGAGGGGAGGATGCTAACGCCGGAGATGCTGACATCCTCGACCTTGACATAATTGACATCGGTGTACTCCAGTCCTTGCGGGGCGTACGGGTTGCATTTCTGCAGGTACACCGCGCCGGGCTTGAAGACGTCACCAACACCGACGTTCGTGACCATGATTTGGAATCGCGTCCGTCCGGGGCTGGGCTCTACCTGGACGTTGCTGACCGCGACAGGGGCGCCCTGGCTGCCGCCCATCGCGACGCCGGTGGGAATGCACACCTTGTCGGTGCGTTCCGTCGTGAACGGGTCGGGGTCGATGCAGACGCTGTCCGCAGCGATGGTCCTGTAGCCGTAGCAGGATGTGACTAAGAGTCTCGGATCATACTTGTTGACGCCGCGGAACGCCAAGGGGCGGATGGTGCCCTCAAAGGAGACGGTTCCCAGGCCGCCGGGGCCGAACTGTGTCTTGCCTTCCATAAATGGCATCTGGATTCCGGTCGTCGGGATGCCCGTGATGATGTTCGGGTCAAAGCCTGAGAGATAGACCGCGTCTCCCGCGGTGCCGACATCGTGCGCGCCCATATTCTCCAGTTCGACAAGCACGTTAAGCTCCTGGTCGTCGTAAATGCGCGGCGGCGGCAGGTTCGGGACAATGAGCATCCGGACGCCTTCCGAGCCGACGCGCCAGTTCTCGATTGGCTCGCGTGTTCCCGTGCGGGCGGTACAACCGATTAAGAGCACGAGCAGAAGAACGAACAGCCATCCTCTTTTCATAAAGAGGACATCGGAGGGGTTATTTAAAAAACTTCTGATGGACGTTCCCTTCTGCCCCGAATTTTGCCGTCTTAAGCAGTTTTGTCGTAGCGTTATCGAACAGTTCAGAAACGAACGCGAAAATGGTCCCGGGGGTAGAGCTACGCGGAGAGCCTGTTCATACTAGGCGCCTAATCTGAAGCTGCCGCGTCGTCGTGAACGTGTAGCCGTACTCGACCTCGACGCGCATGGTGCCCGTGAACGTTCCCAGTGACTTGTGCAAGCCGCCCGGAAGCCCGCAGCGCACGAAGTCCTCGGTCTTCGCGAGAACCAAGTGGCCGTCCAGCCCCGCAAGGCCCGCCTTCTTGGGCGTGCAGTCGAGCTGCTGGTCGCCGAGATAGGCGCGGATGGTGGCGACATTCCAAGAATCCCTGCCCAACGCCTGCGGCGTGCAGGCCTCAAAAATCTTGTCGACCTCGAACAGCTGGCCTCCTCCTGCATTGCGGACGTGGATGATGAATTCTGCGCGCACGAGGTTCGGGTCGGACATCTGCGTGTAGGACGGCTCGATGCGCGTCACGGCCACGGGTGCGCCCTGGCTTCCCAAGCTGATGGCCGAAGCGCGGCACGGCTTTGTCGCGACGCGCCCGAAGACGTCCGTATCGACGCACGGGGTCAGCGATGCTTCCGTAAGATAGGGATAGCAGACATTGACCGCTACCGTCGTTGTTACGGTCTCGGTCTGCGGCGGCAGGCTCTTGGTGCGGAGCTGCACGGTCTGGATTTGCCTGTCGCCTTCCGGAAATCCGAGGCTCTTGCCGTCAATCGTGAACTGTCTGACACGGTCCCCCTCGAGCTGCAGGAAATCATCCTCGACACCGATGCTGAGCACGCCGCCCTCGACATCGTGCGCGCCTTCGTTGGCGAGCTCGTACGTCACGGCAGTCGCGCTGTCCGCATACGTCGCACGAGTCGCGCCCTGGTCGAGGAACGTGAGCGTGATGCCTTTCGTACCCGTGTGGACATTGACTTCCTGGATGCTCGTCCCGGTGCGGAACGCGCAGCCCGCCAGGAGCACAAGCGTACAGATTCCGAGGATGATTGCGAGTCTCATTCTGCCTGCGTGATGAAATTATACGTCTTGTCCTGCTTGCAGCGGTTGTTGTTGCTTGAGCACGCCGTGGAAATGCCCGCGATTTCAAACGTGTAGAGCGTGTTCGGCTGCAGCTGGGTGAGATTGTGCGTGTGCGTGGTTGTGACGTTCGGGTCGTAGTAGAGCTTGAAGTCCTTGCACGTCATCGTGGAACCCTGGCAGAGCTTGATTTCCGTCGGACTGGCAACGTCCATCGTGAACGTCACCGTTGCAGCGGTCGCGCCCGGCGTGATTGTCGGCTCGCCCTGGATGACCGTGACTTGCGTCGTCGTGGTCGTCGTCGTGGTGGGCGTGCGCTGGATGGGAATCACGCGTTCAGCGGACAACGCGTACGTGTAGTCCGCGGCCGCCTTGAAATATCTTGTGCTGATGGGCGTCGTCCCGAGAATTGCCTCGTAGTCGCTACGCGATGCTGCCAAGCGGACGCGGAGCGTGATGGACTGCTGCGCTGCGACGGGATTGGCGGTCGGAATGACCGTGTACAGGTTCGCGATGGAATCGTCGCACCAGTCGGATAGGGGCGCGAGGTCGACGCAGTTCGCCTTGCTGAACGTCGCGGGGATGCCTGTTATTTCCGTGATGGTGAAGCCCTTCGGGACGAGCAGGTGAAGCTTGCTGATGTGTTTCAGCTGGCCCTGCCAGTCGTTCCTCAAGGACACGCCGAGCGTGCCGGTGAGTTCATCGACGTTTGTGTCGATGCCGACGGGAGGTGCGCTGAACCCCATCGCGAGGCTCACCGGGCCGTTCGTGTAGGTCGTCACGGGATTGCGGTCCGTGATGCCGTACTGCTGGAACGGGTCGATTTGCGCGTTGCGCAGCTCGATGAGCCGCGTGCGGTCCATGAAATACGTTTTCAGGTAAGCGAACGTCTGCATCGTGAAGTCCGCGTCAATCTTGATCGCGGCAAGGTCCTTCGTGAACGTGCCCGCGGGGAACGAGCAGTCGATATCAATGACTTCCTGCGCGAACACCTCACGCTCGCCGAGAGGCGAATAGGATGGAGCTGCGCCCGGAGCGTCCTTGGAGCTGCACTTCACGGTGATTTTGAGCGGGTCATCAAGCGTCTGCGCCGTGAGCTTCGTGAACACGCCGACTGGATCGTTTGACGTGAAGTAGGGCTGCGTGACCTGCAGCGAGTCGAGCTGGACGCCCAATTGCGCTTTCGCGTTCCTATCGACGCGCGCCGTGAACGCGTCGCCGGTGGCGAAGTTGATTTGTTCCTGCGTCTCGTTGCGTGCGACGCCGAACAGGCGCTGCGTGTTTGTAACCGTGACTGCAACCAAATTCTGGAAAACGTCACCCGGGCTTACCTGTGCAGTCGTTCCTTCACCGATGGGCGCGGTGACTGCCTGGAACTTCGGGATTGCGGTAAAGAACAGCACCCAGAGCACCCAGATAAAGATGTACGCTCCGAACACCCAGCGCGTCTTTGGCCCGAGCTTGGCGCTTTCGAAAAAGCCGAGATAAATCACCCACAAGGGGAAGAGCAGGACGAGCGTCGCCGACGTGAGCACGCCTCCGCCCGAAACCCAGTTCGCACCGATGGAATTGGCAAAGATAGGAAGCAGGTACGCTCCTGCGGAAATCGCGAGGCAAATGGGCAGCGCCTTGAACTTTTCGGCTGTCGTACCTGTACCGAAGACGCCAAACGCGGCATACACGGCAAGCGCGGCGTAGGCAACAAGGAAGAATGCGGTCCCGCCGGGAATCGTGACGCCTTGAGTCGTCAGCCTGCCCGCTATCGCGTCAAGCGTATGGATGAAAATCGCGAGATAGAAAAGAAGGTTGGCGGGCGCGAATTGAGCCGGCGACTGGGGCTGAGCCATTGCCCTACTCGAGCCTTACCTCGAGCTTCACGACGTTCAGGTCGGACTTCGGGATGAGCTCGATGTAGTTGTTGCCCTCGACCGCGAAGTTCAGCAGGTCGCGCTCGTACGTGGGCGAGCGCTGGTCGATGAAGTCACGCTTGCCGTTGATGTTAAGCTCGGCGCGCTTGTCCTCCTTGTCGTCCACCATCTGGATGCGTAGCATCAGCTTCTTGCGGCGGTCCTGCACCGCGTCAAATGCGGTGCTGTTGAGCTCGAAGTAGTCGATGAAGCTGGCGCCTTCCTTCAATTCCGTGCGGAGCCTGATTTGTTCGACGCGGTAGGCGCCCTCGGTTATCTTGAAGACGACCGTGTTGCGGCCGGCGTAGAGGTCATCCACGTCAAGCTCGATGCGGTTGACGCTGTCGCAGTCAGGGACGCTGCCTGAGACGCGCTCGTTGTTGACGATCACTTCAAGCGCGCCGACCTCGCCCTGCGTGCAGACCGGGAAGAACGTGAGCGTTGCGCGCTTCAGGTTGTTGGCTTCCGTCGGCTCCAGGTTCACGACATTCGTGCTTTCCTGGCGTGCCGCGTCGGTGATGTCAGCGATGACCTGCGCGTTCGTGATTTCGTACTGGTTGACGCGCCAGAACGCGATGCCGACGCCTGAGACGGTGAATTCAAGCGTGTTGTCCGCGCGCAGCTGCTCTCGCTTCAGTTCGATGGGCGCGACGTTGACCGCGTCAGGCCTGCCCTCGTATACAACCCTGCCGTTCAGCCGGATGGTGAGGACTCCCTTGCGCGTGATGGCGTCGAAAACAAGCTTGATGTTGCTCGTGAGCTCGGGCTGCGCGAGCGTGAACGTGACGACACGGGGCTCGTCCGTGAACCAGCCCTTGCTGACCACGAACGGGTTGAAGCGCTCGATGACCTGCGCGTTCTTGGTCTCGACAAGATAGACGTTCGGAATCGTGTGATCATAGTCAGACTCTGACTGGTAGTCGAGCCTGCCGATGTTCGCCAAGAGCAGGATGCTGTTATTGCCGTTCCTGCCATCGCTATCGGAATCATTGTCGCCGTAAAGCAGCTCGCGCCGCTCCTCGGGCGGTATGAAGAGGATGTAGAATATCAAAAGCAAGGTCAGGATGCCGATGACGCTTCCCGCAGATGATCCGCTGGGTGCACCTGCACCGCGTTTTGACCTCATTGCTTCACCTTTTTTCGTGTTTGAAGTTTGCCGAAGTATATATAAATGTTTGGGAATGACCTGAGAGTAAAATTGCACCCCGCTCGTTCTGCCCCGGGGCGTTTGTGGCGTCGTTAGTTAAAGAAGCAGACGCAACGGAAAACTGCCTGGGACGGGAAGTGTTGGGCGGCAGAGAACAAGGCAGTATGAAAATCACCCACCAAGACCTCAAGGAAGGCACCATCACGGTAGTGCCCGAAAGCGCAGATGACCTCTGGACCCTCAGCCAGGTGCTTGACGCGAACGATGAAGTCTCCGGCAAGACCGTGCGCAAAATCAAGCTCGAAGGCGAACGCAAGAGCGAGGTGATGAAGAAGACCGTCTTCCTGCGCCTGCAGGCCGAGAAGTTCGACTTCGACCCGTCCGGAGAGCTGCGCGTCACGGGCAAAATCCTGGAAGGGCCCGAAGACGTCGCGCGCGGAAGCTACCACACGTTCTCCATCGAGACCGGGACCGCGGTCACCATCGCGAAAAAGCGCTGGCTCTCGTTCCAGCTGCAGCGCATCAAGGAAGCCACCGAGGCGAAACCGCCGGCAATCATCATCTGCGCGTTCGACCGCGAAGAAGCCGTGTTCGCGCGGCTCACCAAGGCAGGCCACGAAATCCTGCTCAAGCTCAAGGGCGAGGTGCAGCGCAAGAGGATGGAGACGAAAACTGCCAAAAATTTCTTTGACGAAATCGTGGCGCAGCTGCAGGAATACGACAAGCGTTTCTCAGCCGACAAAATCATCCTCGCAAGCCCCGCGTTCTGGAAGGACGAGCTGCTGAAATCTCTCAAGGACCCGCAGCTGAAAAAGAAGGCAATCCTCGCGACCGTGTCGAGCGCGGACGAGTCCGGCATCACGGAAGCGCTGAAACGCCCCGAGCTGCAGGAAGCGCTGCGCCAGGAACGCGCCGCGAAGGAAATGCAGCTCGTCGAGCAGGTGCTTGCCGGCATCGCGAAAGGAAGCGCCGTCGCGTACGGGCTTGCGGATGTCACTGCCGGGGCCGATGCCGGGGCGGTCGCGACGTTGCTCATCAGTGACGCGCTCATCACGCGCACGCGCGCGGACAATACCTACTCGGCAGTCGAGCACGTGCTGCAGGCGGTGGACGACGCGCAGGGGACCATCGTCATCGTCAGCAGCAAGCACGACGGCGGGAAGAAGCTCGACGGCCTGGGCGGGATTGCTGCGATTTTGCGGTATCGCACGACGTAAACTTCTAGTTTCAAGCACCATAATCTTCATAAACCACGTTACCGTCGCTACTATCTAGTATTTACGCCAGGTTGTCACTCACCCTTAGGCCTGGCGTGTCCGGGCACAGAAATCGTAACATTTAAGTAAGAGGCGATTTTACCCCCGACAAATCACAAAGCGTTGTGACTAAAAAGGGGGAGGGTACAAGATGATTGTAAAGGAGGAATTTCTCAGCAAGCTGCGCAGGTTCTTCGGGTTGAACCTCTATGAGGTTAAAATCTGGACCGCATTGCTGTCGCGCGGCGTCTCGACCGCGGGAGAGCTGTCAGACATCGCGAATGTCCCGCGCTCGCGCTCATACGACGTTCTCGAATCGCTCGAAAAGAAGGGCTTTGTCGTTATGAAGCTCGGCAAGCCCATCAAGTACATCGCTGTCGCTCCAGGAGAAGTTGTCGAACGCGTCAAGAAGAACATGCAGGACGAGGCGATGGACCGCATCAAGCGCCTTGAGGAAATGAAAACCACCGACGTCCTCGGCGAGCTGAACGTGCTGCACACGCAGGGCGTCGAACTTGTCGAGCCGGCCGACCTCTCAGGCAGCCTGCGCGGCAGGCACAACCTGTACAACCACCTCGAGCTCACCATCAGGAACGCCCAGCAGAGCGTCACCATCATGACGACCTCGCAGGGATTCATGCGCAAGATCGAGGGGCTCAAGCCCACGTTCGAGAAGCTGAAGAAGAAGGGAGTCCGCATCAGGATCGCAGCGCCGCTGTCCAAGGAAACCAAGGACGCCGTGAAGGACATCTCAAGCGTCGCAGAAGTCCGCCACACGGAAAGCAAGGGGCGATTCTGCATCGTCGACGGCAAGGAGCTCATCTTCATGCCGCTGGACGACTCCGAAGTGCACCCGACGTACGACCTGGGCATCTGGGTCAGCACGCCGTTCTTCGCAACCTCGCTGGAGAACCTCTTCGAGACCGCCTGGAAGCAGATGAAGCCTGCTCCGTTTAAGTGAGACGGAGGCTTTGCCTTTCTTTATGGACGTCAGAAAAGTAGCTGCAACGTTGCACCCGCTCGAACGGAAAGTGCTCCCCGCGCTCGCGAAGCATTCAACCGTCGACGGGCTGATGGGAGCGACCGGGCTCAAGGATGTCGAAGTCGTCCGCGCCCTGCAGTGGCTGGAGAACAAAAAGCTCGCCAGCGTGGCAGTTGAGCCGCGCGAAGTCGTGCAGCTTGACGCGAACGGCCGGGCGTACCAGAAGAAGGGGCTGCCTGAACGGCATTTTCTTGAGGCCCTGGAAGCAAAAGAGCTCTCGCTCGAGCAATTGCTGAAAAAATCAGGCTTGTCGCGCGAGGAAGTCAACGCGTCCATCGGCGTGCTCCGGAGCAAAGGGCTCATCCTTCTCAGGAAAGAGAAGGACCTGATGCTGAAATTGACGGAGAAAGGGCAGTCCACGCTCAAGTCAGAGCTTCCGGAAGAGCAGCTCTTCAAGAAATCATTCCCCCTGATGGTCGGCTCGCTTTCCAAAGACGAGAAAACGGTCCTGGACGACTTGAAGCGGCGCAAGGAAATGGTCATCGTCGAGCTGCGCAAGGACAAGATTGCGAAGCTGACTCCTGACGGCGAAAAACTTGTCGCCGCAGGCGTCGGCGAAGTCAACGTCATAGAAACGCTGTCCGCCGAAATCCTGAAAAGCGGGCAATGGCGCAACAAGCAGTTCAGGCGGTATGACGTGACAGTCCAGGTGCCGAAGATTACCGGCGGGCGAAAGCACTTCGTCAATGAGGCCATGGGCTACATCCGCAAGATCTGGACTGATATGGGCTTCACCGAAATGGAGGGGAGCATGGTGCAGACCTCATTCTGGAATCTTGACGCGCTGTTTGTCCCTCAGGACCATCCTGCACGCGAACTGCAGGACACGTTTTACCTCAAGAATCCCGTCAAAGGAAAGCTCCCCGCTGCCGCGCTCGTCAAGAAAACCAAGGCCGTCCACGAGGACGGCGGCGACACCGGAAGCACGGGCTGGCAGACCTCCTGGAACGAGGAGATGGCCGCCAAGAACGTCCTTCGGACGCACACCACCGCATTGAGCGCGCAAACGCTCGCGCGCCTGAAGCAGGCAGACCTTCCCGCGAAATTCTTCGCCGTCGGGCGAGTGTTCCGCAACGAAACGCTTGACTGGAAGCACCTCTTCGAATTCAACCAGGTCGAAGGCATTGTCGTCGACCCGAACGCGAACCTCAGGCACCTGTTCGGCTACCTGAAGGAATTCTACGCGAAGCTGGGATTCACGAAAGTGCGCATGGTCCCTTCCTACTTCCCCTACACCGAGCCCAGCATGGAAGTCCACGTCTGGCACCCCATTAAGAACGAGTGGGTCGAGACGGGCGGCGCGGGAATCTTCCGCACCGAAGTCACGAAGCCATTGCTCGGCCACGACATCCCCGTGCTCGCGTGGGGACAGGGAATGGAACGCCTCATAACTGAATATTACAAGATAACGGATTTGCGCGAACTGTACCGGAACGACATCAAGCAGCTGCGCGAAATCAAGGCGTGGGTGAAATAAATGGCAGGCGTCACGTTCAGCAAGAAGCGAATCGAGGCACTCGTCGGAAAGAAGCTCACCCCCGAGCAGCTTGCGGAACGACTTACGATGATGGGCGCCGGCGTCGACGCCATCAACGGCGACGATGTCGTGCTGGAAATCACGCCCAACCGCCCCGACTACCTGCACGAGCAGGGACTGGCGCGTGCGCTGAAATCATTCCTCGGCGTCAAGAAAGGCCTCAGGACGTATCCCGTTTCAAAATCGAGCTACGAAGTCCATATCGACGCGAGCGTCGCGAAAGTCCGCCCATACACCGCGTGCGCGGTCATCACGGGACTGAAGTTCGACGACGCGGCAATCAAGAGCATCATCCAATTCCAGGAAAAACTGCACGCGACGTTCTGCAGGAACCGCAAGAAAGCTGCCATCGGCGTGTATCCGCTGGACGCGATAACGTGGCCCATCAGGTACACGGCACGCAAGCCCGAGGACATCCGGTTCCAGCCGCTTGAAGCCGGCCGCCAGATGTCCGGCAGGCAGATTCTCGAACACCACCCGACAGGCAAGGCGTACGCGCACCTGCTTGCGGGCGCGGACAAATACCCGATTTTCATCGACGCCAAGGACAACATCCTGAGCATGCCGCCTGTCATCAACAGCGAAAGCACCGGGCGCGTCACCGCCGCGACAAAGGACGTCTTCATCGAATGCTCCGGATTCGACCAGCGCAACCTGCATCAATTGCTGAACATCATCGTGACTGCGCTCGCGGATGCGGGCGGAAAGGTCCACGAAGTGACGCTCAAATACGGCGCAAAGAAAGTCACCACGCCGGATTTGTCCCCTGCTGCGCACAAGTTTGATGTTGCCTATGCGAACAAGATTCTCGGTACAGACTTCAGCGATTCTGACGCGAAAAGACAGCTCGAAAAGATGGGCTATGGCAGCAAAGGAAGCGAGATTCTTGCTCCCTCCTATCGCGCGGACATCATGCACGCGCGCGACATCATCGAGGATTTGGCGATTGCGGATGGCTATGAAACAATAGAAGCTGAAATCCCGCACGTTGCGACAATCGCGCAGGAATCACCAATGCACGTGTTCCGGCAGCGCGTTGCTGACCTGCTCGTCGGATTGGGATTGCTGGAAGCGAATACCTTCCACATCACCAGTATGCATGCACAACGGGCAGCGATGGGCTTTGATGGCACGGAAGGAATGATTGAGCTGGCAAATTCGCTCAACGCAGACTATAATGTCCTGCGCGCGGCGCTGCTGCCTTCGCTCATGGAAGTCTTGAAGAACAACAAGCATCACGATTATCCGCACCGCTTGTTCGAAGCAGGCAAGGTTTTCGAGCCGGACAAAACACAGGAAACCGGAGTGCGGGAACTGCCCCGTTTGGCAATCGTGACAAGCCACCCGAAGGCAGACTACACGGAAATCCGCCAGATTCTCGAATGCATCTTGGACCGCCTTGAAATCAAGGGAACAGTCAATGAAAGCAGGCATCCGTGCATGATTGACGGCCGGACCGCAGACTTCAAGGTTGGCAAGGAATCAATCGCATCGTTCGGCGAGATTCATCCGCAAGTGCTGAGGAACTGGGAATTGGAACAGCCGGTCGCTGCCTTAGAGCTCAATCTTGATGCATTGTTTGAATTAAGCAAGAAATAAAATTCAAAAAGGAATTATTGAGCTGCTTTCTTGGCAGGAGCCTTGGCGGGCTTCGGAGCTTCCTTCTTCGCTTCAGGCTTCTTTTCAGCCGCAGGCTTTGCAGGAACCGCCTTCTGTGCGGGCTTCTTGCTCTTCTGCGCCTTGGTCTTGCGCTCAACAACCTCGATTCCCAACGACTTCAACGCGGCAACGACCTTGTCGTGCGACGCGCCCTTGGAGACATCGACCTTCTTCGCGGACGGCTCGAGGTGCGCAACGTTGCACTTGCGCCGCCTCACCTGCCCGTCAACGAGCACGGTATTCTTGTCAAGAACGTCAACAACAACGCCAACCTGACCGGCATCACGGCCGGCAAGCTTGACACAAACTCTTCCAATATCCAACATTTTGTTTTCCTCCGTTTCCTGGGGAGTCGTCGCCGATGCTCCCGGAGATTTAAATCGCCTGGGCGCGCTTCCTGAACTGGGCGCGCATGCACTTCGAGCAGAGAACGCCGCCGTACGGGCGCTCGGGGCGCTTCGCCGACTTCGGAAGGCCGCGGAGCTCGCTGGGGTATCCACGGGGGACAGCCTGCAGGCGTGCGCCACAGTTGCCGCATTCGGCGTGGCCTGGCTTGCGTCGTGCGTAGTGCATGACGTTCCTGCCACCCGGCGTGCGGGTCTTCCTTCTTCGGAAGGTTCGCGATCTCAGTCTTGGTGCGACCATACGACGAGGGGAAAGGGGAGGGTTTATAAAGCTTATTGTTGGATTCCGGCCTATGCACGACACCATCCTGGTGCGGTATGCCGAAATCGGCATCAAGGGGAACAACCGAGGAATGTTCGAGAACAAGCTCGTGGAGAACATCAAGGCCTGCCTGCAGAGCCAAGGCATCGGCAAAACCGCCATCGAACGGCGGTTCGGGCGCATCATGCTCCACACGTCCGCGAGCCCTGACCTCAGCAAGGTGTTCGGCATCGCATCATACAGCACGGCAATCGCGACCGGAACATCGCTGGAAGCGCTGCAAAAAGCCGTTGAGCTGCATCTGACGGGGTTCAAGACGTTCCGCGTCACGTGCTCCCGGCTCGACAAGACATTCCCGCTCGACTCACGCGCCGTGGCCAAGGAGCTCGGCAGCTTTATCGTCAAAAAGACAGGCGCGAAAGTCAGCCTGGAAACCTTTGACAGGGAATTCATCGTTGAAATCCTCCACGGCAAGCTCTACTTCATCACGAATACCGTTGCAGGACCGGGCGGGCTGCCCGTCGGTATTGAGGGTAATGTCGTCGCGTACATTGATTCAGAGAATGCCGAGAAAGCGGCGCTGCTGCTGATGAAGCGCGGCTGTGCCGTGATTGCGTTGCTTCCCCACAAGCGCGCATTGCATCTCCTCCAATCCTATGCCTACGGGCTTCATTTGCAAATCATTGAAAGTTCGGACATCGAAGGCACGGCACGGAAAGAAAACGCAAAGGCAGTCATCGTGGGAGACACGCTGCACAACCTCCATACTTACGACACGACCCTGCCCGTGATGCGGCCGCTCGTCGGAGGGGCTGCGTGAGCCTCTGCCTGCTGCCGGACGAAATCATCAAACCCGCGTGGACTGCTGAAGATGAACGGTTCGTCGCACAATTTGATGAAACGGTCCGAAAAACCATCAAGGAATTCAACCTCATCGCGCCCGGCGACAAGCTCGTGATAGCCGCGTCCGGCGGAAAAGACTCCACGGTGCTCCTGCACCTGTTCAACAAGCTCGGCATCCCGTTTGAAGCGGTAACCGTCGACACGGCCATCGGCTGCTACACCAAGCAGAACCTCATCAACCTGCGCGCGTTCTGCGCCGAGAGAAACATCAAGCTCCACGAGCTCGCGTTCCGCGAGGCGTTCGGGATGAGCGTGTGCTACATGCGCGACGCGCTCAAGGAAAAGAACGTCAAGGTGCACTCGTGCACGATTTGCGGCGTTCCCCGGCGGTATTTGATTAACCGCCTGGAGCGCGACCTCGGCGCGACAAAAATCGTCACCGGCCATAACCTTGATGACGAAGCGCAAGCCGTGATGATGAACATCATCAAGCACCGTCCTGAACAGAACGCGCGCCTGGGACCTTCGTCGACGAAAAAGGAAGGCCTCATCCCGCGCATCAAGCCGTTGTACTTCGTGCGCGAAAAAGACATCGAACGGTACAGCAGGCTGCACGGGTTCGTCGTGCATTACGGCAAGTGCCCGTGCGTGCAAGGCTCGTTGCGGACGGACTTGCGTTCATTTTTCGAATCCTACGAGAAAACCGTGCCCGGGGTGCGCGAGAACGTGATTGACTTCTTCCTGAGCCAACTTCCGAACCTCAAGCAAAAATACCAGAACCGCGCGAAATTGTCGGCGTGCGCGTCGTGCGGCGAGCCGAGCACTGCCGGAACGTGCACCACGTGCAAGCTATTTCTGCAACTGAAGGGCGCGTCTGAGGCTTGAGACCTCATCGGTCGTGAGCTTCCGCCACTCGCCGGGCTTCAGGTCGCCGAGCTCCAGCGGACCAAGGGCAGTGCGTGCGAGCGCATCGACGTGCGTTCCAAGCTTGACGAAGAGCTTTTTGACAATGTGTTTTCTCCCTTCGTGAATGCTGACCTTGACCGTATTCTTGTTAACCTGTTCCGGAGCCTTGACGAGCACCTTGCGGTCTTCCACCACGACCCCTTTGCGCAGGCGCTCCAGCAGCTGCGGCGTGACCGGGCTCGAGAGCTCCGCGACATACGTTTTTGCGGTTTCATAACGCGGGTGCATCATCCGGTTCGCGATCTCGCCATCATTGGTCAGCAAGACAAGCCCGGTCGCGTTGCGGTCCAGCCTTCCGACGGGAAACACGCGCTCGGGAACATCAACCAAGTCACGGACGGTCTTTCTGCCAAGCTCGTCCGCGAGCGTCGTGACGACGTTCAATGGCTTGTTGATGACGATGTAGACAAAGGTTTCGAGCTTGATTTTCTTGCCATCGACTGTGACTACGTCCTTTTCGGGGTCTGCGCTTGCGCCAATCTCGACAGGCTTGCCGTTTACCGTGACACGGCCCTGCCGGATGAACTCCTCAGCATTCCTTCGGGAAGCGATGCCGGCTGCGGCGATGATTTTCTGCACTCGTTGAAGCATATCCTGCGTTCCGACGGGAATATTTAAATAACTATGTGTAGGCGTAGGGAGTATGCTCGACATCGTGTTCCCGGACAAGAACGAGGCAGCCCTCATCGCGCGGGCGCAGACGCTCGGCATCAAGGAGCTGGTGCTCGCGTACGACAATCCTGCCTTGTTCCACACCGGCAGCGCGCCCATCAAGATAACCAATGCGTTGGTGGCCAACCCTGCGGGTATCGAAAGGGCCCGAAACAAGACCAAAACGGTGCTGCTCAGGAGCTCCGAACGCGACCTGCACACCGTCGAGCACACGCCTCCGGCGATGCTCTTCGACCTGGAAGCGAGCCCGCGGCACGACGCCCTCCACCAGCGCGCATCGGGACTGAACCACATCCTCGCGCGCGAATGCGCGAAAAAAGGAGTCACGGTCGTATTTTCCGTACGTTCTTTGCTGGAATCCCACGGCGAACGGCGCTCGCAGCTGCTTGGCCGGATTGCACAGAACATCTCCATCTGCCGGAAATACAAGGTGCCGATGAAAATCGCGAGCTTCGCGAAATCGCCCGCGGGAATGAGAAATCCTGAAGATTTGAAATCGCTCTTTGTCGTCCTGGGAATGCACCCGTCGGAAGCTATTCAGGCTCTCCAATAGTCCGGCATTTGGGATTGTCCCTGTTCGAGATTTTTTCACACTCGCGCACAAATGCGAATTCTTCCGCGATCAGACGCCTCACATTTTGCTCGCACACCGCAACCGCAGAGAAGACATCAGTTCCGTCGATAACCGCTTCGCAGAAGGGTTGCTCGATTTCGTTGTCACCGCAAGCGGCCCGGTCGCGAGCCGCGATTGCCTCGCATGCGGGATTGCCTCCGCACGCAGCAGCATTCTTATCCGCAACTGCACGGCAGAACTGCAGGTTGTCCGCGTTTTGGCACGCAGCCACATCTTCGTTAATGAACACTTCAGCAATGATTTCGTAATCATCCGCAGCTCGCGAGCAAAGTTCAAGAGCTGTCAATGTAACCTGTTCTTCATCAGAAAGTACTGTGGACTCCTGCGAAGATTCCCCCGGATTCCAGAAATAGAGACTGCCTGCAAGGAGCGCCAAAACAAGAAGCACGCTTCCAAGCACCAGGGGACCTCTTTGCATAGCCACTGTTCTTTATAAAGAATATATGTACTTTTCGGTTTGCTTCCAATATATAGTAAGCAACAAGCTTTTTAAACCTCAGCGTACTCGATTCCGCCAAAGAGGTGTAGAGATGCGACTGTTGGTGCTGGTGAGCGTATTGTCACTGCTAGTCGCACCTCTCGTTCTTGGCATTCCTGTTGAAATTAAGATTAATGAGGTTTACCGGACGAGCGGAGGCGGCATATCCGCAATCATCAACTACACGCCAGAATCGGACAAAACCTTCTCGTGGGTAAACTTTTCGGCGCAGCTTCGGCACGGGCAAAGCAAGCACTGCAACGACATCTCTCACTCAGTCACAACTACTGTTTACAACAACATCGTACCGGTGGACTCAGGAACCTGGCCCGGCTATTGGGGCTGCGGCGCCATTCCGGGCAATGTGACGCTGAATAACAGGACGGGAGACAACATCCATATCCGCGCGGATACCCATTTCGGAACTCAGAGCAGCGGTTTCCACTGGATTGAGATCCACATGCCGTTCTTTGCGCAAGTCGAACTCACGCGCGAAGATGGCGCAAAACCGCTCGGAGAAGTCGGTTTTCTCGTCTCGACCGATGGGGATTCTGACCGCTTCCAGGTTTCTTCGGACGACCCGGACGTCATGGTCTGGCTCGGCGACCAGACACCGAGCACCCTTCGTGAAACAAAGGACGAGACGATGGACGTCTACGCCTGCCTCGACACCAACTTCAACAAGATTTGCGACAGCCAGGAAGACGACGCCTGCCTGAACAACAATGGCGACTGGTACCGCGGCAAGTGCTGCGCCGCCTCAGGAGGGGACTACACCTGCGGATTCCAATCCTTCCAGCTTGTCGTGAATGGCCAGCCAACGCCGTTTGAAGCGTGGTGCGGCCAGAACAATGAAAGCAAATTTGAATGGGCTGCCAAGGACGATAAAGGCGTCGCCCACAAGCTCACCACCTGTCCCGGAACCACCATGCTCGGCGGCGGCACCCAACTGTACCACTGCGGGCCTGCTCCCGATGGCGGAGGCACGGTCACATTCCCCTCCAATCCCGTCGATATCAGGTCCGGCAGCAAAACACACAGCTACTTCTGCAACATCAGCTCGGCATCATCCATCGGCACCGTGCTTGAATGCGCGGGCAGCGGCGTCAAGTGGGCGGGCAAAGGCGGCTCATCATATACGACAGGCGCCAAGTACGGCACGAGCGCCGGCACGTTCTACTGCGCCGAAGACGGAATTTTCACGCGTGACCTTGACAACAAGAGCGCGCTGTCATGCACACTTTCCGGATTCACCCATCTGGGCGGCAGATGCTGCTCTGAAGCTGACGACCCCGGAGAGTCTTACGAAACCACGGGCGCAAACGGCGCGTGCTGGAATGGCACCTACCTCCCGAATGGCCAGTTCAGCGCGAACAAGCAAGTGTTCGCCACCAGCGGAACGCTCCAGGGCTGCGAAATCGAGAACCTTTTGCCCGATGTTAACAACTTGCTGCCTGTCCCCGGATGCCTGAATGACCCATTCCTCAACAGCACGGTTCGCTGGTGGACGGGCGACGGGAGTGCGACCGACCTTGAAGCAAGCCAGACCGCAACACTTGTTGCAGGCGCTGCGTACACTACTGGAAAAGTGAAATCTGCATTCGATTTGAGGCCCGCAGGAGCACACCTCAGCGCATCCGACGCTTCCGCCTTAAACATTGTCGGAGACATGACCGTCGATGCCTGGATACGGTTCCCTACGGACTATCCGGGCGGAAACCGCACCATTGTCTCAAAAGGCCAGAGCGATGGCGCATTGACGTATGAGTTCCTCATTATTCCAAGCCCCACGGCAGGCAAACAGCGTTTGGCGTTCAAGGCCCGTGCGGGAACAACCGAACGGCTGGTTTGGGCAGAAATTGACCTGGACACGCAGTGGCATCACGTCGCGGCAACGCGCCGCGGAAGCCAAATCGAATTCTATTTTGACGGCGTGGAGCTGGACGCCTCAGGCAGTTTCTCAATAACGGAAGTTGCCTCTCCCGGATTGCCCCTGCTCATTGGCGCGTCCACGAGAACAGCAGGAATCTTCAACACGTTCGGCGGTTTGATTGACGAATTAGAAATATTCAATGTCGCGGTTAACGATAACGATGTCCAAGATATCTATGACTCTGGCACTGCAGGAAAGTGCAAGCCGCCAGTCTCAACCCCCACCCTCCCCCATTACAATGGATTGTGCTCGGTCATTCCGCTCGGGACCGCTTCCGGCGATGCCTTCTGTGGAACGAACAACACCTGGGGCATCGACCTGAAGGCAACCGGCAAGGCATTCCTCAAGAGTATCGGCTGGCCTCTCGGCACCGGAGAGCTGCCGCAAAACTGCTGCAACGCAACATCTTGCTGGACAGGACAGCCCGGGCTCAATGCCCTTGGAAAAATCTATGACGGCTGCCAAAACGACCAATTGCAAATAAACGACCCTGAGACCAACTATCAAGGATACCGTTGCGAAGGAGGCAATTGGATAAAGCGCACCAAGCGGTACACCTGGGACTACAGCGCAAGCGGCTACTGTCCGACTGAAACACAATGTCTCGTAAGCCCCTCCGGCAATGCCACGAGCAACAACGAGCCAGGTTTGTACTACTCAACATCCCAACCGCAGCCTCAATGCATTGAAAGCGGCCAGTACCTCACCAAGTACACCTCGCCGCAAGGGGAATACTATTGCGAGAGCGGCATCTGGAGCACGCGCACCAAGCAAATCGCTCTTCACCTGCTGAACTACACGAATGAAATCTCCCCGACTGAATATCGCCTGTTCTGCGGCACCGCGCACGAAACGCTCAACCAGCCGGCCGTGCTCAGCAACTACATCAGCTCCACCAGTTGCTCGAACGGAACTCGCGGCGTTCCCTGCGTCAACAACTTCTGCGTGCTTGAGACGCCGCAGGGCATCGCGTGGGGCGTCAGCCTGAACAACCGCGTCAACGACGAGTCAAAGAGCTTCCTCTCCAACCCTCAGGGCCTCAACATCAATCCTCCGACGGCGTGCGATAACGCGCTTTCCGGAACAGGCTACACGCAGTGCAGCGGCGACGAGCGCCTTTGGTACAACCCCGAACTGAACAGCCTGCTGTTCATTCCGGCCGGAGAAGTCAAACCATTCTCGCTGCTGGACTTCTTCGAAGGCTTCATCGAGGCACCGCTTGACACGCTCAAGGATTTTGTGTTCGACAGGCTCCACAACCCCGATAGCCCCGGAAATGACTTTTCCTTCTTCAACAACACCCACGCGTTCGGAAAAATATACGCGGCGCGCGAAGGCAGCCAGCGCATCTTCGCATTTTACGAACAGAACATCCAAGTAACCGAATCCAAGAAAGCGGACTACCTCGGGATCCTTTACGAAAACGTCGACCTCGGAAGCGACCCCTGCACGACGCTCCTGAAAACAGACATCACCAATGCGCCCCGTGCCGGCGTGGCTTGCAGCAGCACGCCCAATCAAATCAACATCATCACGGACGTCCATCAAATCAGCCCAAGCGCACCAAATACCATAAACGCGGTGTGGCGCGACCTGACTGCCAAACTACGACCAGGAGAGTAGTATGCGCCGTGGACAGCTCACGCTCATCATCATCGTGTTCCTGCTCGTCATGATCGTGGTGGGACTGATACTATTCGCGGCAAGAACCGCAACGACAAAAAGAGGCGAAGAACGCGTGGAAACCCAACAGAGGACTGCGGCACTGCTCAAGCCCGTGCAGGAGTACATCACGCAGTGCCTTGACCTTTCCGCGCGCGGCACCATCGAATTGCTGGGACGGCAGGGTGGCGTCATTTACGCAAGCCAAGGCGGCATCACGCCTGACCCCAGTAGGCTCGGGATCGACTACATGAATGACGGGCCCGTCCAGGTGGCCTACGCCATACTTCCCCCATCGGGAAATGTCGGCAATCCGCCATTCTTCTTCAGCAACCCTCCGGAATATCCATTCCCAACATTCCCCACGCTCTATGACGAGACCGGCGTCAAGCTCGCAGATGATTTCTACGAAGGGTATTACGGCAGCAACCGGCTGCCGCAGCTTGAACGGCCAAACCCCGCATCGCTCCAGGAACAGCTCGAAACATCCGTGCTTTCCAAAGTCAACGCCTGCTTCGACTGGGAAGTGTTCCGAACGCAAGGAATCCTGGTAAGCCCCGACAACGCGTCACTGCGGGTCGTGTTCGGCAACCGCGGAACCTCATTCCTGCTTCACTACCCGATGAACCTCACCAGCATCGTCACAGGAACCACTGCCCGCGTCGACTCCTTCGCAGTGGAGCTTCCCGTGCGATTGAAGGCGCTCCACGAGGTCGCGAACTTTGTCGTCGATGAGGACGCAACCAACATCACCTTCAACCCGTCATCCTTGCTGCTCGGCGACGTCAGCGTTTCCGTCGCCAGGGATGTTTCGGAAAACGACGACTTACTGGTGTTCAAGGACGCATACTCGCGGCTCGGCGGCGTCCCCTACATCCTGCAGTTCGGCAGGAAGAACCGCGTTCCCGCAATCATATTCACCCCCGATCCCTCGGCATCAACCGCGAAACTCTGTGAAACCAGCACGCTTTCTGCGGATGGCAATTTCATCGTCGGCGACAGTTCAGCGTGCGTCGACGGCTCTTTCAAGAGTTTCAGCATTGAATTGAACTCTGTTGACCCTGATGAGGACAATGTGACCTACCGCTATCTCGCGGGCAACACGCTCACGCCGTTGCCTCCGAACACCTACACGCCCACGTCGGCGGAAATCAACACATTCAACAAAGTCCAAGTCATCATCGAGGCATCAGACACGGGATTCGCAAGCTCGGAAAGCATTGACACGCAAACCATCTTCATCACCGCGGGGCCTGATTCAGCACCATGAAACTCTTCCCGCGAATCCTGGCAGCTGTGCTTTTGCTCGCGCTCGGCGCAATCCCTGCGACTGCGCAGACCACCAACGGGTGCTGCTGCAACACGCTCAATGGCGAGGCCCAAGGCGACACGTATTTTGCCCAGTCAGACTGCCTCTCGACCTTCCCCGATTTCATCCTACCGACTGCGGCAGACCTGGCCGCGAACCGCGGCTGCATTGAAATCTGCGGTGACGCAGGCCCTGACTTTCCGACAACGCCGGGCGCGTGTGGCTCTCCGGATTACAACCCTCCGCCAAAAGATTTCGGCGTGAACCCCGTCAAGGGCGTGCGCGCCATCAAGCTCACGTGGGCTGAGGAATGCCCTGCCGAAGCGTACACCATCAGCAGATGCGCCGGAGCGACGTGCACCAACTTCGTGCAGATAGCGGTTGTCGGGCCATCGACAAGCTTCACCGACGGCAGCGCAGCGTTGCAGTGGAACAGCGCATACTCCTACCGCATCACGGCCAAATACAATATCCAAGCGGAGAGCGCTCCCGCGACCGGAACCGCGAACACCGGAGACCTCGAATGCGAGAATCAGTTCGGGACGAACAGTTTCTGCATCTCCAACTACACTTACCTGCAGTTCAAGGACTACCTGCAAAGTTACGGCTACGCAGGCAACCCCGCGACATCCGCAAGCGCGTTCGCCGGCTCGCAGGATGCGTATATGAACAAGGTTGCCGAGGTGTTTTTCGCGAAAATCAACGCGCCATCGACGTGCAACGACCAAAACGTCATCACGGTGCAGCCCAAGTGCACCGGCAGCAGCTACTGCGTCGTGCAGGGAACGACAACGTCGTGCAAGACCCCCGGGCCGTGCGACCCCAACCAAGGGCTGTTCGGGCTGGGCGCGACGGTCGAATCCTGCGAAGGAACCGCGGGAAATGAAAACTACTGCTTCCTTGACAAGAGCGCGACTGCCGTTGACTTCTGCTACGGCTGCAGCCAGGCGTTGAGTTGTTATGACTACAAGAGCCAAGGCGCGTGCGCGCGCAACAACTGCGGCCTCGGCAACTGCGTCTGGAAATCCACGTTCGGGGCGCTGGGCGTGGGCGTTTGCGTAGACGAGCGGTTCAACAATTGTCCGCTTTGCACCAGCCCCGGAACTCCGAACGCGCCGAACAGCAATTCGTTCAACAATGTCTTCGACAAATGCACACAACAAAAATCCGACGCGCTCAGCAGCATACAATTCCCGTGCTTCTACAATCCGAACACGCAAACCGCGTCCGGCTGCAACGACGTGAGCTGTGCAGACTTCACGGAGCAGCAGTGCGGCTCGCCAGCTTCCGGAATCCAGCTCGACTCAAACAACAACATCGCAACAGGGAGCAGCTCACCTTGCGGCATCAAGGTCTGCCAGTACGACCCCATCCTTGGCTGCAGGAAGAACGCTGACGGCACTCCCGCGACGCAATTCTGGATTGACTGCGGAACGGGCAATGTCGCCTGCGAACGCGACTACTTCCCGCCGCTCACGACGATGATTGCGACGGGCGGCATCGGCAAGTACGACTTCCTCGACATCCGCATCTGGGAAAAGGCGAACGCCACGGACTTTGGACGGCTTGTCCATCCGTCAGGCACCGCGCAATTGTGCATCGGCCAGTGCAGCGACAAGGTGCCTGAGTATGGAAACAACTGGTCAGTTTTCCTCTGCGCCAGCCCACAAGGCACGGCAAACTGCACGAATTTCGTCAAGACCAACTTCACCCAGCTGAACTTCAACGACCTCGCTCTGCAAGCAGGGAGCACCGTGCTCCTGACGCTCGCGGACGGCTGGAACACGCTCCGCTACTACACCCAGGACCCCAACAAGAACCCCGAAATCGTCAAGTCAATGAACGTGCTGGCGTGCGACGCCTGCCAGGGCCCCCGGCTGCTATCCATCAATGTCAGCAATGCCAACCGCATCAATGGAACGTTCTACACGCGCTCGCTCACTCCATCGGCGCAGCTTTCGTTCAACGAGCCTGCGGAAATCGTCTTCGCAGGCCTTATCCAAGGCGGAACCGCGAATGAGCTCAACCGCGCGCCTTCCTCGGGGCTGAATCTTGCGTATGCGCTCAACCTGCCGTCAGGCACGCAGCTTTCCGAAGGGAATTACATCCTTTCCGCCAACGCGCACGATGACAACACCGTTTATATGGACGAGCCGGTGAGCATTCCCGTCGTCATCGACACCACGCCTCCAACTGCGAGTTTCAGCCCTGCGAATGGAACCGTCGTGCAGAACGGGAACAACATCCAGGTCGTCATCAACTTCAGCGAGCCTGTGCTTGTGCAGGGCTTCATGGTCGAGGAAACGGAAATCTACAACACCTCCGCAGGCCCCATCGCCGTGCCTGTACTCAAAAACTACACGACCAAATTCGTGAAGGGCAGCAACAACCGCACGTACACGGGAACGCTCCAGCTCACGGAAGGCGTGAAAGTGCTCAGGCCATTCGTCACGGACTATGCAGGCAACCCACTCTCGCCAGCTGCGAAGAGCAGCATCCTCGTCGTCAATGCCCAGCCGCCCGTCGTCACGCTCCTGCAGCCGAGGTTCGGCTTCACCAATGAGCTCTCGTTCCCCTTCGCGGTCGCAACTGACAGCGTCGCGGAATGCAGGTACTGGACAAGCCAGACCCTGCCGCCGCCGGGAGCCTTCAGCGCACTGCAGCCATTTGACACGACGAACAGCTACGCCCACGTCAAGAACGTGTTCAATGAGATCACGCAGCTCAACAGTCCCTATAAGGTGTACGTGCGCTGCGCCGACAGCCTCACCGGAACCGGAGAGGCGACGTTCTACCTAACGGTTGACAAGAGCCCGCCAAAGATTGTCACGGCATTCGCAGTGCCGAACCCCATCGTCCAGATGCCGCTCCGCACCACGCTGCGCGTACAGACGGACGACCTGACATTCTGCAAGTACAGCGCGTCCACGAGCAATTATGACGCGATGGAAGGCGAATTCCCGTTGTTCAACATCCTCGGCAGGATAACGCACGCGGTCAATGTGACCGTGCCCTCGGAAGCGGACTATACGTACAACGTCGCGTGCAAGAACCTCGCCGGACTCGGGCCTGCGAGCAAAGATATCAAGTTCAGCGTCGACCTCAGCCAGACGCTCACCATCAAGAGCATCACGCCGCAATACCACGGCAACCTCACCGTGCCGTTGGGCGTCGAGACAAACAAGGACACGTTCTGCTACTACGAACAGAACGGCGTGCTCCTGCCGCTCGGGCAGACCAACTCGAGCTCCACGACGCACTTCACGAGCATCGGTGTCGATGGGCCCGGCTGGCACACCATCACGGTGCACTGCAGCACGGGCGCAGGCACGTCCGAGCAAGGAATCGAACAGAAGAGCGCGAACGTCACGTTCTTCATCGACCTGACCTCGCCGGTGATGCAGTACGCGGATGACACCAGCAACAACCCTGCGTTCCCGCAATTCTCCTATTTCGCGGATAGGCTGCGCATCGCGATGCTCGGCTATGACAACGAAAGCAACGTCTCGCGCTACTTTTACACCATTGAACAACGGACACCCGCCGTTGTCGTGAAGAACTGGACCCCGAGCGTCATTCTGCACGGCAAGCCCTGGTTTGCCGGTGGCGTGAACCTCACAAACGGCTCCTCATACTTCTTCAGGGTCAAGGCAGAAAACCGCGCCGCGCTCCTGAGCAATGAGATGCAGAGCGACGGCGTCACCATTGACTTCGGCAAGATTCCCCCTCACTGCGTCAACACGCTGCTCGATGAGAACGAAACTGACATCGACTGCGGCGGACCCTGCCCACCGTGCGCTGATTTCCTGAACTGCCAGGAAGACTATGATTGCGTCTCGCGCATATGCAACGCCACGATGGTCTGCCAGCCTTCGCTGTGCACTGATGACCTCAATGGCGGCAACGAAACTGACATCGACTGCGGCGGCAACCAGTGCACGGGATGCGAGAACAACCAGACGTGCGCAACCAACGAGGATTGCCTCAGCAACTATTGCGACGCGGGTGTCTGCTCGGACAATCCCTGCTTCAACGGAATGCTCGACGGCCTTGAAGGCGACGTGGACTGCGGCGGCGCGTGCCCCCAGCGCTGCGTCATCGGCCAGACGTGCGTCACGACAAGCGACTGCGTGAATGGCACGAGCTGCGTCAACAACGTCTGCGCGGCCGAAGCGGACGCGGATGGCGACGGCGTGCCCGACGCGCTCGACCAGTGCCCCAACACGCCACCGTTCGAACCCGTTGACGAGTTCGGCTGCAGCGCCAGCCAGCGCTTCTCGTGCGGCGACGAAATACCCGACTCCTGGCGCATCCAGTACTTCGGGGACGTGTTCTGCGACGGCGATTACGCATGGGACGGCGACTATGACGGCGATGGAATCTCGAACCTCGACGAGTTCCTAAACGGCACTGACCCGACAGTCAAGGACGCCGGATTCTTCGGACGGCTGCTAACGGCGTGGTGGTTCTGGCTGCTCCTGCTGCTCCTCGCGGCCGGCACGACCCTGTTCATACTCTACAAGAAAAAGCCCGAAGAGGTCAAGCGGCACCTGCAGCGGTTCAAAAAGACATTCCAAACCTTCACGCAGCCGAAAGCTCCTGAAGAAGCGCCTGCCGAGAAGACGGAAGAAAAGAAGGAAGCACCCAAGCCTCCGCAAGACTGGCTTTCGGTCGACGAGCTCAAGAAGCTCGGCCCCGAGGACATGAGCGCAAAGGCATTCAACAAGCTCGACGCGCTCATTAGGGGAGACAACCGCGAGCACGCAAAACTCATCAAGCAGCTCGAGAAGGAGAAAACACCTCTCGACCGGCTCCGCGAACTTGCGCTTGCCGGCCTTTCCGCGAAAGAGCGCAAGGAACTCCTGCTGAAACTGCGGCTGCTGCGGCAAGGCAAGCTCACCAAAGAGGAAATGGAAGAGCTCTTCAAAAAGCTCCGCATCACCGCTTCATACTACCAGCAGCACAAGAACGAGCTCGAGGCAGAACTTGAGGCGTTCGTGCGCGGCGAAAAAGTGAGGAAGCGAAAGAAATGAAACGCGCACAAATCATCGGGCAAGTGTTCATCCTCATCCTCGCGGCAGCCGTGTTCATCATGATCCTGCTCTACGGGTATAAGGCAGTCAGCCAGTTCAGCGAACGCTCCAAGCAGGTCGCGTTCGTCAGTTTCGAGGAAGACTTCAAGAAAGCGGTGAAGGACGCGAGCCTGGACTACGGCGGCGTCAAGAAGCTTGAGCTGACATTGCCTTCCGGATACCAGGAACTGTGTGTCTTCTGCAGCCCTGATTTCAAGTCATCGTGGACGGGCTGCAATAATATTGTTTCACCGGAGTACCAGCAACTTCAGCAGGACCATCCCCTGCTCGTGGAATCGTGGAACGGCGGCAAGAGCGCGCAGAACGTCTTTCTCGTGCCTTTCGCTGAAACGCCCATCAACATCGATCGCGTCGAGGTCGCTACCGTCGGATTCTGCACCAACGTCATCCAGGGCAGGGTGACCTTAAAACTCGAGGGCAAGGGCGACCGGGTCGTGGTGAGCGTATGGCCGCCCGCGGTACAATGAAGCGCGGAATGCTGGAGGTCCAGTTCAACTGGATTTTCATCCTCATCGCTGGCGCCGTGATTCTCGCGTTCTTCTTCAGCATCATCCAGAAACAGCAAAGCATCAGCGAGCAGAAACTCGCGCTCGAGGTGGTGAACCAGATTGACGCCATCACGACTGGAGCTGCAGTCGCGCGCGGCGCTGCGCAGCGGGTCGATTTGCCGCGCTCGGGCATCGACTTCACCTGCACGGACGACTGCTCGTGCGCGTTCAGCGTCGGTCCCGTGACCCGCGACTACCAGGACAAAATCATCTTCTCGCCCCAGCACATCGAGGGCAAGGAAATCGTGTTCTGGACCCAGGAGTGGCGCGTGCCGTTCCGCGTGACAAATTTCCTCTACATCACGAATGACCGCATCAAGTACTTCTTTGTATACGACGAGAACATCCCCCAATCGGAGCAGCTCAAGCGGCAGCTTGAACAGGAGCTTCCCGCGCAAATCAACGCAGAATTCATCACGCCAAGCGAAATCTGCACGGGAGACACGGGCTGCGTCAAGAACGAGAATTTCCTGCAAGTCAAGTTCGTGTTCCTCGAAACGCTGCCCGACATCCTCAGCGGCTCCCTGGGATTGCTGCACGACTCGTTCCGCACCACCGACGTCACCGGACTGTACGTCTCCAGCGGCCAGCTGACGTTCTTCAAGTGCCGGAAGAACCGTGTCGGCAACTGCGACAGCACGCCTTCCCTATACGTCGGCGATGCGCCGCTGTACGGGGCAATCTTCGCGTACGACGAAACCGCCTACCGCTGTAATCTCCGCGAAGCGACCAAGAGGCTTTCCTATGTCTCGCACGTCCTCGAGCTGCGCAACAACATCCTGTTCCAGGACAGCGAGCTCGCGCTGCGGGGATGTGACTACAGCATCGACACGCTCGGGCGGCTGCACGCCACTGCCGACAGCCAAGTCACGGCATTCACGAACGCGCTGCCCACGATGGCTGTCGACGCCGCCGCACTTGAACAAGAAAACGAGGCCCTCCTCCTGAGGAGCTGCCCAACCATCTACTGATGAAACGCGCCCAAATCAAAATGTTTGAATCGCTCGCGGTACTGGTAGTGTTCTTCTTCTTCCTCATCTTCGGAGCCAGCTTTTACTTCAAGCTCCAGGAATCCTCCCTCAACAGGCAGCTTGAGCAAAACACGCAGCTGCGCGTCGTGCAAATCGCGCAGAAAACGCTTACCCTGCCCGAAATCTCGTGCTCCGGCCTGAGCGTCGAGCGCGAGAACTGCGTCGACGTGCTCAAAGTGCAGGAGTTCAGCAGGATTCTCGCGGACCCGAACAATGCGGACGCGCGCGTCGACTATTTCAAGGTCTTTGAGAACTCCGACATCCGGGTCGTCCAAATCTACCCCCAGCCTGCCGAATGGGATATCTACTCGAACCAAGACGGCGACGAATCCCGCGTGCTCCAGATTCCTGTCCTGATTTACAATGCCCTGCCGGACACGCATTCATTCGGCTACATCGAGGTGCGCGTCTATGCGTAAAGGGCAGATGGAAATCCTCGGGCTTGCGATCATCGTCGTGCTGGTGATGATGGGCGTGCTGTTCGCAATCATGTTCGTCCTGCGGGCGCCATCGGCTGACACGGCCGCGACGTACCGCGAATCCCAGCTTGCGTCAAGCATGGTAACATCGATTCTCGGAACGACAACACCGTGCAACGAGGCCACGGTCACGGAACTGCTGCAGGACTGCGCAGTATTCACCCGGCTCAACTGCGGCGGGCGGACTTCATGCGAGGAAGCCCATGACGCAATAACTGCAATGCTCGACGGCACGCTGAAGGAATGGCAGCGCAGCTACCGGTTCTCCATCAAGGGCGGCTCCGTGGGCATCCAGGACATCCTCATCGAGAATGGAGACTGTTCCGGCGAGATCGAGGCGAGCGAGAATCCCGTTCCGACGGCAGGCGGGGCGCTATTGGTGAAACTGGAGTTGTGCAGCTAGCGAAACGGGCTGTACTGGAGCTCATTAATTGCGCGCAGGGCAGCATATCTCGTCTTGTTCACCGGGCTTCCGTCCCCGAACCGCTCAAGTCTGAATCTCCAAATGCAGTTATCTCCCGCATCCAATATTCCTGACCTGTCCAAATCCTCGGTTCTCCCGATGACAAACCATTCCCGTGCGTCCTTGCCCTCAACAACTGCGCCAATATCTTTGCCGGACAACGGGTTAAGGTCGCCCAGGTTCAGTATCGTCGTTGGAAACGACCCGTTCCACGAATTCAGATAGAGCGACACCTTGTCAACGTACCAGAAACCAGTCTTGTCGCGCAGCTCTCCCATCAATTGCGGAACTTGCCAATGAACATGCTGAGCTTCCTCAAGCTCGTGTCTCGCCGCAGCATCCTGCCTGCCCTTGAATAGCGTGATTCCTGCCGGAGGGCGTTTGTTTCCATCAATCGCGATGAGAAGGCCCTTGCTTGTCCAGGCATACGCCTGAATTCCCGAAGGATATTCGTCAGCCGTGCGTGATGTGCCGCCGGGCTCAAAAATGACGAGCGTGCCCTTGCTCAACGCCGTGAGGTAATTTCCGCTTGGATGCCACGCAAGCCCGGTTTCATACCATTTCTGGTTTTCCGCGTTCTTCTCTCCAGAACGGTCAAACGTGAGCACTTTCGTATCCAGCCCAGTACGCACGCCGATTGCCAGCCTGCCGTCCTGCGACCACACCGGAGCCTTAAGTTCATCCGCGGAGCACAAGATGGTCTCCTGCGCGGCGTTCCGCATAACGAGCTCATGAATTCCATTACGGAGACGGACGTACGCCAAGGAGCCATCATTCGCTGCGAGACCAAAGCACCACCCGGCATCAACTTTCTCAGGCGGGTGAAGTGCGGCGTTTGCGGAGTAGAGTTTGTTCTTTCCATCCTGGCTGGATGTGAATACTAGTGAAGCGGGTTCTTCAGAACGTGCGGCATACCAGTCAACCGCTTTTCCGACAAGTGGAACAAGCGGCAGGGCAATCAATCCCGCGATTGCTGCTTCCTTCAACCAGCCGTAGGGGCTCAGGCGGTGGTAAACGTAGCGGGGCGTGGGGCGCTTGGCAGGTTCTTTGCTGAGACACCGAGAAATGACCCCGTCGAGCGTGACAGGAACACCGCTGTTGATTTTTTGCGCAGGAATGAAGGGTTCGTTCAGGATTTTCTGCTTCAATGCGTCCCGAAGCCTGCGTTTTTCTTCGAGGGATGCTTGCTTCCAATCTGCTTCAATTGAGTAAGGATATTGCCCAGTCACGAGATGGTAAAGCAGAACTCCGAACTGCCAGATATCACTTTCCGTGGTTTGCTGCTTGCCCTCGATTAGCTCAGGGGCACGATAGATCATCGAGCCGAGCGTCGGCGGCATCCGGTCAGAAAGCGCGGCGAGCCCGAAATCGGTTATCTTTGCGTGACCTTCCTTATCCACCAGTATGTTCTCCAGACGCAGGTCGCCGTGGATAATTTTCTTTTTCCTGAGGTGCATCAGGCCGCTTGCGATGTCGCGCGCATAGCTCTTGACAGTTCGCATCCAGACAGAGGAATCACGCTTCGCGTTCCGAGCGGTATCCGCAAGAGTCTCTCCGAGAACGAGCTCCTCTGCGATGTAGAATCGCTGTGTTGACTGGTCTATGTTGGCGTCATAAATCTGCGCGATGCGCGGGTGGCGACCTATGCGTGTGAGCGCGACTGCTTCGTTGCGCACGGCGCTTACCAAATCAGGCGAATATAATTGCACGTTGATGGACTCCTGCAGGTGCTCGTCCGTCTGGATTTTGAGCGCGACATCCCGGTCCTGGATGATGTCGTGCGCGTGGAGAACGTCCTTCATCGCCCCGTGCCCCAACGGCTTGATGATTTTGTACTTGTTGTTGAACGTTTCAGGCAGGCCCATGGTGCACATCCTGCAACTGGTGCAAGAACAATTCCTGGATGGTCACCGCTTTTTTGATGAGAGAGTCGATCGCTGAAATGACGTGGGAATCCTTGATGCGCGCATTCTTGAGCTCGGATTGGGCTGATTCATACGCCACCGCCGCTGCCTGCGCATTGGCAAGCGTGCGCTGGAAAACGAAACGGTACGATGCATCATAGACGTTTGCCGCCGAACGGAGCATATCAGCAGACGCGGCTGCCTGCGAGGGATTGGCTGCCAGGCGCGCGAGCAGGTGCTTATACTCGTCGGCAAGCTGCTCGGTCTGGTAGATGAGCGTATGCATCCGTGCGGCGTGGTCAGGCGCGAGATGCGGGTCCTTGGCCAGCGTACGTATGCAGAGGTTTGCGAATTTGTTCACATCGATGTCCCTGTGCATGATGCTGCGCAACTCGTCCTCATTCTTGAGGTGGGCTGCGCGTATTCCATCGTCGAGCATCGTCTTGATGAGCAGCAGGAACCTGCGAAAGAGCGCATCAAGATCCTGGTCGGCGCGGCCCAAGTCCTCGATGACGATGCTGCCCTCGCGCTGTTCGACAATGTGGTAGCCGAGGAGCTGGTTGAGCGTCTCGTTGATGTGCACGAGCGTCTTGGGCTTGCGCGCCGTCACGGTGACGCGGTCGACGCCCGCGTGATAGAGCTCATTGAGCGTCCGTTTCACCAGCACGCCGAACACATCACCATCAAGTTGGGCAGAGGTCTTTTTCGAGGGCACGTCCTTGGAAATGACGATGCTTCCCCTGCGCTCGTCGCACACGACCTCATCGCCTTTCCCGACGCCATTGGACCTGCACCACGCGGCCGGCAGCGAGACGACAAGTGTCTGCTGGGCGAGCTTGATGACCTTGCGCTTCATGACTGCAATTCTGCTTCCTGCATATTAAAGTGTTTCGTTTTCTTATAGGTATAAGGTAGAATATAAGTTATAAGCAGAAAGTATATACCTTATAACCCTTAGCGATGCGGTGGACGCGCCGCGTCCGGAGGAAAAGATGGAAATAACACGCAAGGATCTTCTCGTCCTGTCGCACTTCAGGCAGGACGCGCGCTGCCGACTCACGGCGCTCAGCAGGCATACCGGGATTCCAGTAAGCACCTTATTCGACAAACTGACGGAATACCAGGGGCGAGTCGTGCATAAGACAATCTCCCTCCTGAATTTCGGGGCGCTCGGGTTTGGGACTCGGGCAAACGTATTGCTGCGGGGCGGCAAGGACCGCGAACAGCTCAAGCAGCACCTGCTCGGGCATACGCGCGTGAACTCCCTCTACAAAGTCAACAACGGATTTGATTTTCTCGCCGAGTGCGTCTTCCGGAGCATGAAAGAACTGGAATATTTCGTCGAACACCTGCGAAACACGTTCGATATCCGCAGCAACGAGGTGTACTACGTCGTCGATGACCTGAAACGCGAAGGCTTCCTGTCAGATCCCTCGCTTATCGACGCTCTTGTCGAAGAACCCGGACCCTCGGCCGCGATGTGAGCAATTAAATACTTCACCTCGCTCCCACGCGCATGCTCGGCCGAACCCACCTTGCGATCGCGGTGCTGCTCGCACTCGTCGTGCTCCCGTTCGTGGATGCACCGAACGCGGTTCTTTTTGTCATCCTTGTTGCATTCGGGGCATTGCTGCCTGACGTCGACCACGAGAAATCAACCGTGAACCGGCTCTGCCCCGTCACGCGCGTCTTTCCGCTCTTTTTCAGGCACCGCGGCTTCTTCCACAGCATCTTTCCGCCACTGCTGATGCTTGGCGCGCTGTGGTTTTTCGGCTATGCATTCATCGGACTCGCACTGACGTTCGGCTACCTGACGCATATGGGCGTGAACTGGCTCTATCCCGTAAGCCTGTGGCGGATGCAGGGGCCGTTCCAGACCGGGAAGCTGGCCGAGCTGCTGCTGTTCTTCATTGTCCTGTCGCTCATCGTCGTGAGAATCGTCACGTTCTAGCACTCCCCACTGGACAGTTCCCTTGCCGGACTATATAAACCGTCAGGACACGTTGAGTTCTGGGCGCCGGAAACTTTCCGGAAAACGCCTGAAAACACATTTGAAAAACACACGGCACCAAGACGCCGGGTGATACCTATGAGTGACAAGAAACCAGAAGCGAAATACCGTGCCGGCACCGTCTCGGCCACGATTTGGGCGAACCAGATCGTCAAGGACGGCCAGCCCCTCGTCCTGAGCTCGGTCTCGTTCGAGAAGAGCTACAAGGACAAGGACGGCACGTGGAAAACCACGAAGTCCCTGAACGTGCAGGATCTGCCCAAGGCCATCATGGTGCTTACCAAGGCCTACGAGCACATCGCGCTGCGCGAACAGGAAGATTCAATCGCAATGGAGGAGGCCGCATAGGCCTTCCCATTTTCATTGTCGACAACAAACCTATAAAGGAGGACATATGAAACAGGAACTGGAATTGGAAATGGAGAACCAAGAAAAGACCAAGATCACAGGTGTCGCGGACTTACCGGGCATTGGCCCTGCAACCATCGAGAAGCTTGAGCAGGCGGGATTCATCGACCTGATGAGCATCGCGGTTGCAACGCCCGGCGAAATTGTCGGCGCAACGGAAATGTCCGAGGCAACCGCCAAGAAAGTCATCGCCATCGCCCGCGCGAATCTCGAGATGGAATTCACGAGCGGCGACGAAATGCTCCGCAGGCGTGAAGCAATCGGCAAAATCACCACCGGAAGCAAGGAGCTGGACAAGCTCGTCGGCGGCGGCTTCGAGACCGGCGCCATCACCGAAGCCTATGGGCAGTACGGCTCGGGCAAGTCGCAAATCGCGCACACCCTTGCGGTGCGTGCGCAGCTCCCTCCTGGGAAGGGCGGAGTCGGCGGCATGACCGTCTTCATCGACACGGAAGGCACGTTCCGACCCGAGCGCGTTGTCCAGATTTCCAAGGCACTCGGACTCGAGCCGGAAGAAGCGCTCAAGAACATCAAGGTTGCCCGTGCGTTCAACTCCGACCACCAGGCATTGCTTGCGGAAAAGATTGACGACCTCATCAAGAAGCAGGGTCTCAACATCAAGCTCGTTGTTGTTGACTCGCTGACTGCTCACTTCCGTGCCGAGTTCATCGGCCGGGGGACGCTTGCGGACAGGCAGCAGCGCATCAACAAGCACATGCACGCGCTGATGAAGCTCGCGGACAAGCACAATCTCGCAGTCTACGTCACCAACCAAGTGATGGCAAAGCCGGATACGTTCTTCGGCGACCCGAACGAGGCGATTGGCGGCAATGTCGTCGCGCACAACAGCACCTACCGCATCTACCTCAGGCGCGGCAAGAAAGGCACGCGCGTGGCGAAGATGATTGACGCGCCCAACCTCGCAGAGGCTGAGGCTGTCTTCATGGTTGACGACATCGGTGTCAAGGACGCGTAAGCTCCTTTCTTTTTTACCTATTATTTTATATACTCACACGACGTGAGAATGACCTAGAGACGCAGGTCTCTGATATACAGAAAGGTGAAAAGAACAATGTACGGAAATCGAGGATATGGTGGCCACCGCGAGGGTGGCAGCAGTCATGGTGGAGGCTACGGCCCCCGTCCCGCAATGACCGCTCCAGTGAAGGTCGGCGAAGAAATGGACGTCACGATCGAAGC
>Ga0073934_10000465_pt1 | contig 116575 bp, 111 predicted proteins | sample LarsenN4metaG_FD_76834 | JGI IMG/M metagenome (GOLD analysis project Ga0073934, IMG submission 76834) | Hot spring sediment bacterial and archeal communities from British Columbia, Canada, to study Microbial Dark Matter (Phase II) - Larsen... ...
CAATTCAGCTTGGGCATCGTCGTCGACGAGCACATGTGGAAGGTGCTGGGGATGAGCAGCGGCACCTTCAGCAGTGTGTGGTGGTCGTAGCACGCCTGCACCTTCACCGAGTTCGTCCCGGAGACGACGGGGTAGCTGATGGAGACGTTCGATGCCGGCGTGGTGGTCTGGAGTCGGGCCAGATCCTTGACCACGAGCGTCTGGATCTGGGCTGTCGTGGCACCGCCCTTCGAGCCGAGCCGGGCACCATCACGCGCCGCATTGACGACGGTGAGGTAGGCGTTCAGGGCGTTGTTGACCTCGATCACGCCAATGACGATCACGAGGATCAACGGCAGGATGAAGGCAAGCTCGGTAACCGCCTGCCCGCGTTCACAGCGACGGCGGCGACGCGCGGAGGGATGCGAGTTCCCCATCTCACTCGACCCCGCAGGCTGCGGCGGCTCCCCCATCGAGCCGCCGCTCGAAGCGTGCGGTTGCGCTTCTGGGCGCCCGGCGGTGCTGCCGCCAGGACGTCCCTCAAACGAGGTATCGGCAGAAAGTGTTGTGGACTGTTGCGAAGGCGGCGTCGAAGGGGGGCGCCGCGGGAGGGGGTGGGCGCCCCGAGACTGTAACGGCGGCGCGGGCGGGCCGTTGTGCTGAGGGAGCGGGCCGGTGGAGCGGGCATCAGATCAGGTGCCGGCGCGCCGATGATCAGGATGCCGGGACCCGCGTCCGGGCGCCCGCGTGTCGATGGGGGGTGGAGAATGATGCATGGCCCACGAATGGGTCCACCAGACCACCGCCATCGCCTCAACTGATGCCTTCGCGCGGCCGGGGCGCGCCCGCGTCCTGCGCCGGCGGAACGGCGGGGAGTGGGGGCAGAGCCTCGCCGAGCTGGCGTTGATCACGCCGGTCCTGCTGATGCTCGTCTTCGGCATCATCGACTTCGGCATGGGTTTGCGCGCCTATATGACTGTGACGGCCGCCACCCGCGAAGGCGCGCGCTATGCATCGGTGGGCAACCCGGCTGGCACCTTCACGTCCGGCGGCTCTGGCCAGTGCAACGGCACGACGACGACGACCGCCGTCGGCAAGGTGTGCGCGACGATGAACGGGCTGAACCTGGCGAACGTCCAGAACGTCAGCGTCACGTACCCGAACGGCAACTTCCCCGGGAACCCGGTGCGCGTGCAGACGACCTACCGCTACCGCTACATCACGCCGATCAAGGGCATCATCAACGTCCTCTCTGGCGGCAGCGTCCCGAGCTACTACCAGTTCACCTCGTCCGTTGACATGCGGCTCGAGTAGAGAGCACCGGAGTAACACCATGTTCGCGAAGATCCGTCGCTTCCTGTCGCGAGACCGCGGCCAGGTGATCATGATGGTCGTGCTGTTCGCGCCGATCCTCCTCGGCATGACCGGCATGGCCGTCGACCTCGCCGGGTACGCAGCCGACCGGCGCGACCTGCAGAACGCGGCCGACGCCATCGCGCTCGCCAGCGCGAAGGAGCTGCCGAACAGCAGCAACGCGACGACCGTCGCCCAGACGTACGCCACGCGCAACAACGTCAACTGGAGCAACGTCACGCTGACGCTCGACACGAGCACCACCGGCAACACGAACCCCTCTGTGACCGTGCAGATCAGCCGGCCGCACAAGTTCAACTTCCTGAAGGTGCTGGGCATCACGCGCAGCAACGTCGGCGCCCGCGCCAAGGCGATCAAGGCCTCCTACGGCGGCGGTACCGGCATCGTGCCGTGGTCCGTCACGCAAGTGACGGTCGATAACTCGCCGCCCGGCGCGCTGATCACGATGAAATACGACGCCACGGGCGTGAACAACGGCAACTTCGGCGCCATCCGCATCGACGGCCCCGGCTCGAACGTCTACAACAGCTCGGTCATGTACGGCGCGACGAGCGTCGCCTGCGCGGCGACGGCGCCGCACTGTTCCGCCGGCTCCTGCCCCGGCCAGTACCCGAACGTCTGCGCCGAGACCGCGCCCGAGTGCGACGGCCCGGACTGCAACCCGCAGACCGGCAACATGGTCGGCCCGACCCGCACCGGCGTCGACTTCCGCATGAACTACACCTCGACAGCGTGCGACACGTTCGCGGAGGTCTTCAGCGGCCCGGACGCCTCCGGCAAGTACCAACTCAACGCCAACTGCAACCCCTGGGCGGATGGCCCCGGTAAGTGCACGACGCCGACCTCGCTGTGCAGCCGCCGCGTCATCGTGATCCCGGTGATCGACCACTTCGGTAACGGCAGCTCCGACCCGGTGACGATCCAGCGGTTCGCGCTCGTCTTCCTCGAGGGCTACGACAGCGGCAAGTGCAGCGGCAACGAGTGCGAGATCAAGGGGCGGTTCGTCAACGCCGAGGTGAACGCGAATGCGCTCGCCGGCTACTACGACGAGCAAGCGTCGATCCACTTCACGCGTCTGACGGAGTAGTCTCGCCAGCCTCGCGCGCCTCCTCGCTGGCGGCCGTCGCTTCGACGGCCGCCTTCAGGTTCGCGAGCCCCTGCACCAACACCACCGCATAGTTCTGCTCGCGCAGGCCAAGCGTCGCGATCCGAAACAGCGCCGCCCGCCAGCCGAGCGGCACGAGACGCGCGACGACTTCCGTGTAGCCGTCGCGCGGCAGCAGCTCGTAGCTCACGTCGCACGGCACGAAGCCGACGCGCGTCCGCACCTCGACCGCGCGGCCCGGGTCACGCCGCAGCACCGTGAAGTCGCCGCCTGCCGCGTCTGCCTCCGCGAGTTCCTCGGCGAGCGCGCGGTAGATCGCGTAAGGCGAGGCGTGGATCGCGAACGCTTTCTCGACCGTCACATCTCCCTCTCGGCCGTCACATCAGCCTCATGGCGCGGTCACCGCGCGCGCTGAACGCCGCCGTACCGCGTCGCGGGCGCTGGGCCCAGCGTACCCCCGCCCACGGTGGCGGCGCCCGGCCGCCACCGACATACTGCGTGCGCCGCGCGCGGGCGCGGCCACCGAGGGCGCATGCGTCTGTCCCCGCTCGTCGCCGCGCTGGCGGCCGTGTTGCTTGCCGCCTGCGGCAGCTCGAAGCTCCGCCCTGGCACGCCGACGCCAACGGCCACGCCGGAGCCGCCGCCTCCGATCAGCATCGCCGCCGGCGAGCCGCTCGTCATCGGCGTCTCCGTCTCCCTCTCGGGCGACCAGGCGACGCTCGGGCGCGACATCGCCGACGCCGCCGCCCTGAGCGCGGCCGAGTTCACTCCCGCGTTCTCCGGCCATGCCATCGAGGTGCGCGCCGTCGACGACGGCTGCAGCGACCCCGAGCGCGCCGCCGCAACGGCACGCGACCTCGTGACCGTGCGCGGCCTGGTCGGCGTCATCGGCCCGACGTGCACGACTGCCGCGCAGGCGGCCGGCCGCATCTACGAGGCCGCCGGCGTCATGCACATCTCGCCGTCCGTCACGCGCGATGACGTCTCCGAACAGGGCGAGCGCTACTTCGCGCGCACCGCCTGGCGCGATGACGCCCAGGCCGCCGTACAGGCGCGATACCTCCGCGAGCGGCTCGCCGTCGGCACGGCGGTCGTCATCGACGACGGCGAGCCGTACGGCCGGGCGCTCGCCGATGCCTTCGCGGCCGCCTTCCCCGCCGCCGGCGGCGACGTGACGCGGGAGCGCGTCGTCCGCGGCGCGACGGACTTCAGCACCGTCGCCACGCGCATCCGCTCGGGCGCGCGGGATGCGGTCGTGTACGAGGGGCTGAACCCGGAAGGCCTGCTGGTGCTCAAGGCCCTGCGCGACGCGAAATACGGCGGCATCTTCTTCGCCGGCGACGGCTTGCTGAGCGCGCGCGACTACCTCGGCCAGGGCGGCGCCGTCACCGAGGGCACCTACGTCACCGGCGGCCCGATGCCCGACCCGGCGCTCGTCCTGCGCTTCGCCGCCCGCACCGGGCGCGCGCCGACGACGCCGTTCGTCGTCCAGGCGTACGACGCCGTCACCGCGCTGCTGCGCGCCACCCAGTCCGTCGCGGCCGACCGCGCCGGTACGCTGACGGCCGAACGCCCCGCGCTCGCCGCCGCCGTCCGCGCGCAGCGCTTCACCGGCGCCAGCGGCGAGATCGCCTTCGACGAGCGAGGCGACCGCGCGGGCACGACGGGGAGCGCCCTGGGGGTCGTGGTCTATCGCGTGGCGAACGGGGCGTTCGTGCCGGCGGACTGACAGCGCGGCGTGCTCCGCGCGCGGCCACCCTCTCGAACGCGTCAGCCGCCGTCGCTGGCCGCCGCCCGCGCGTCGTCGGCAAGACGGCGGACGTCGGGCAGCCATTCGGCTTCGTCGGCGCCGGCGAAGTCCCACCAGACGTGCTCGCCCTTTGTCGTCTCGACGAAGAGGCACGCGCGCCGGCTTGAAGGCATACCCATGGTCGGGCCGGGCGCGGGATAGACACCAGCCGACTTCACCTCGCCCCACGGGACGACGAGGTAGCGCGCCTCGCCCTTCTTCGCCTCGAACAGCAGCCGCCGGCCCGTGAGGTACAGATGACCGTGGATCTGCGCCTTGCCCTGCAGCAGCGTCGCGCGCACCGAACGCCGCACTTCCTCGCCGGGCGCCAGCTCGGCGGCGGGCGGCGGCGCCTGCACGAGTGGCTTCGGCTTCGACGAGCGGCGCGGCCATGGCAGGCGCATCAGCGGCCTCCCCGCGCCGTGAGGTAGCGCATCGCCGGCCGCAGCTGCTCGCGGTGCTGCGCATCGTGCCGCCAGAAGTCGTCGAGGTAGCGCTGCACGTCCGCCTCGCGCCGCTCCGCCGGCTCCCACGACAACGTGATCGGCTGCCGTAGGTGCTTCGACTTCAGTTGCGAGAGCAATCGCAGCGTCTCATGCCGCATCGAGAGGTACTCGTCGACGAGCCGCTCCCATGGCGTCAGCCAGCGCTCGCGGACGCGCTCGGCGTTGCCGGCGGCGACGTCCGGCCACGCGGCCGCGCGGCCATGCTTCAGCAGATGCCGCAGGTGCGTCTGCAGCACCCAGTCGCCGGTGGCGATGTGCGCCAGCAGGTTGCGGTGCGTCCACTCCGGCACCCGCGACGGCTTCTCCCAGTACGCCGGGTCGACGCTGTAGATCACGTACAGTGTCTCGCTGGGGGCGAGCCGGGCGACGGCGCCAGCCAGCTCCGGCAGGAACGTGAGCCGCTGCGGGTGCCACGACGAGCGCAGCGCGCGGCGGATATCGGCGGCGTGCAGCCGGTCGTGATAGCCGAGCCAGATGCGCTCGCGCACGGCGTCGTGCTCGCCGCCGTATGAGGGCAGCCGCAGTGCTAGGTGCCGCGGCTCGAGCAGGTCGAACAAGGCGAGCAGCAGCTTCCTGCGACGGCCCATCTCCTCGATGAGTTCCTCCGGGGAGGCGGCGCGCCCGCGCTCGATCGCCCGCTCACGCACCGCCTTCGCCTCCTCCGGCGTCAGCGGCGCGCGCTGCTCGCTCTCGCCCTGCAGCAGCCCCTGCGCCGCCAGCGCCCACGCCGTGTCCGCACCGGCGAGATGCGCGACGACGTCGTGCAGCGTGCGCTCGCCATACGGCACGTAGCGGTCCCAGTCCTCCGGGTTCACGTCATCGAGCGCGCGCAGCAGCTCGTCGCGCGCCATGTGCATGTCGAGCACAGCATCGTGCACGTACGCGTCCACGATCGCAGTCTACCGGCGCGTGTTTGCTGCGGATGGCGGAGCAGGCTACCAGCCGGTCAGCGACTCCGGCTCGATGCGGACGAGGACATCATCGCTGGGCGGGTTCTCGCGCACGTAGCGCCGGCCGCGCTCCTCGCCGAGGTAGTGCACGGCAAGCGCCTCGCGCCAGGCATCGCCAGGGTAGGGCGTGAGGCGCGCGCGCCCGCGCACCAGCACCGCGTGGTAGGGCGGCCGCTCGTCGTCGATACACAGCACGACGCGCGGATCGCGCGTGATGTTGCGCGCCTTCACCGACGCGCGCTCGGTGAGGATGAGGAAGGCGCCGTCCTCGTAGCGATACCAGACCGGGGCAATGTGCGGGCTGCCGTCCGGACGCACCGTTGCCAGACGCGCGATGCGCGGCTTTGCGACGAACCGCTGCTGGCGTTCGCTGAGCATGCGAGCAGCGTAACAGGCTCCGCGCAACGGCGGCGCAACGAGACATACACCGCAGCGCGGGCTTTCAGCCCGCGCGGGGCTCGGGCGCTGGGCTGTCGACCGCAAGCGGATGCGAGGCGGCGCCACACGTAAGGATTTCGAGTGAGGCGCAGTGGCGCCGGTCTGCCACGCAGCGCGCGGGCTGAAAGCCCGCGCTGCGAGCGAGACTGCTGCGGATGCGTGCTGGAGGCCCACGCTGCCGAGGAGCACGTGGGCTGCAAGCCCGCGCTGCGGACCCTCAGTCCTTCCAGATCGAATACTGCTGCGCGCGCCGGAGCTTGAAGTCCGTCTCCGGCAGCTTGAACCCGTGGGCGCGGACCTTGCGCAGGATGTTCTCGACCTGGCGCTTCTCCGTGGCGGTCAGCACCGACCCGAACAGCTCGTCGTAGAGCTCACGCGCGATGCGCACGATCTCGTCGCTGATCTCGCGGCCCTTCTCCGTGAGGCGCAGGCCGACAGCGCGCCGGTCGTGCGGGTCGGGCGTGCGTTCCACCCAGCCGCGCGACTCGATGCGGTGCAGGATGCCGGTGATGCTCTGCGTCTCCTGGAACAGCAGCGTCGCCACGAGGCTCGGCTTGATCGGCTCGTCGGCGAAGTGCAGGACGGCGAGCACGCGCGCCTGCGAGGCGGAGACGCCGAGGTGATAGAAGCGGCGCTCGAGCAGCTTGTACGACATCCAGTAGATCTCGGTGATGAGCACCCACGGCATCATCGCCTGCTGGATGTCGCGCGCGGTGGCGGCATCGGCGGATGCGGCGCCGGACACAGCAGCCATGGTGGACCTCAGCCTCTGTCGCCCGCCGGCAGCGCCGGCGGGTTCTGCCCCCTGCCCGGTTTCCGGGCGAGTCTAACGCAGTAGTGTTGCTGCAGCAATTGGCGTCCACCGTGCAACATCTTGTCGCACCGCGCGCATTTTCACCGCTGGATCGCGCCTCCGCGCGGTGTTAGCGTCATGCAGGCGGTGCGGCGATATGAACCGCGTTCAGCGACCGCGGAGGATGCGATGACTGATCCGAAGACCTACGAGACGATCCGCGTCGAGACACGCGGCCGCATCGCGATCATCACGATCAACCGGCCCGAGCGCATGAACGCGATCAACCCGCAGACGTCCGCCGATATGCACGACGCGTTCACGGCCTTCCGCGACGACGACGAGCTGTGGGTGGCCGTGCTCACTGGCGCGGGCGAGCGCGCGTTCTCCGCCGGCAACGACCTGGTCGCGATGTCGCAGGCGCAGCAGGGTGGCGCGAACGCCGTCAGCGCCGCCTACTCGCGCGCACCGTTCGGCGGCATCACCCGCAACTTCGAGTGCTACAAGCCGATCATCGCCGCCATCAACGGCCACTGCCTCGCCGGCGGCCTCGAGATCGCGCTCGCCTGCGACATCCGCATCGCCGCCGAGCACGCGACGTTTGGCCTGCCGGAGGTGACGCGCGCGATCATCCCGGGCGCCGGCGGCACGCAGCGTCTGCCGCGCGCCATCCCGACCGGCCTGGCGCTCGAGCTGATCCTCACCGGCGGCCGCTTCGACGCGCAGTGGGCGTACCGCGCCGGCCTCGTCAACGCCGTCGTCCCGGCCGACCAGGTGCTGCCGCGCGCCATCGCGATGGCGGAGGCGATCTGCGAGAACGGCCCACTCGCGGTGCGGCTGGCGAAGGAGGCGGTCGTCCGCGGGCTGGCGATGCCGGTCGACGAAGGCCTGCGCTTCGAGCTCGAGCAGTCGCGCAAGGTGCTCGCCTCCGAGGACGCACGCGAGGGCCCGCTCGCCTTCGCGCAGAAGCGCAAGCCGCAGTACAAGGGCCGGTAGACCGGCCGCTGGCGGCCGGCGGTTGGCTGTTCGTCGCTGGCGGTGCGCGGCGGGCGATTGGCCGCTGGCGGTTGGTCGCTGGTCGAGGAGGCGCGCACCTGTCATTCCGAGCGAAGCGAGGAATCTGGCCCCGGCGGCAACCAGTGGGCGGTCGTGCGAGGGAGCAGCGTCCGCACGCGGCACGCCCGATCGTTGCACTGTCAACGATGGCCACGGCGCTCGCCCTCGCCGCCTGCGGCGGCGACGGTGGCGGCGCCCCATCCCCAACGGCCCCGCCGGCGACAGCGAGCACATCCCCGCGCGATGCAGCCCTCGCCCTGTGCGGCGCGCGTCCTGCGCCGGACGACGGCGCCGCCGTCGCCTCCGATGACCTCGTCGAGATCTCCGGCCTCGTCCACAGCAACCGCTATCCCGGCATCCTCTGGGCGCACAACGACAGCGGCGACACCGCGCGCGTCTTCGCCATCGGCGCAGACGGTGCGGCGCTCGGCACCTTCACGCTGCAGGGCGCCCACGCGGTCGACTGGGAGGACATCGCCATCGGCCCCGGCCCGCTCGCCGGCACCGACTACCTCTACCTCGCCGACATCGGCGACAACGCCGCCGCCCGGCCGGAGGTGATCGTCTACCGTGTGCCCGAACCCGGCCCGGGCCGCGGCGACGACGTCACGGCGACGCTCACCGGCGTCGAGCGCATCACGCTCCGCTACCCGGACGGCGCCCACGACGCGGAGACGCTGCTCGTCGACCCCGCCACCGGCGAGATGGTGATCGTGACGAAAGCCGTAGGCGCGCCGTCGCAGATCTTCCGCGCCGCCGCCGTCGCATCGCCGCCGCCCGCCGAGACCGTGCTCGAACCGGCGGGCGCGGTCGACTTCACGGCGCTACGCAGTGCCGCGGCGCTCCCGGACGACGCGCCGGCGTTACCGCGCGCGGTCGGCTACCTGCCGACGGGCGGCGACGTCTCGCCGGACGGCGGCGTGGTCGCCATCCGCACGTACGGCACGATCTGGGTCTGGGCGCGCGAGCCCGGCACGCCGCTCGCGGGTGCGCTGGCCATGCCACCGGCGCCGGTGTGCGAGGCGCGAGCCGCCATCGAGCCGCAAGGCGAGGCGGTCGCCATCGACGCGGACGGCTCGGGCTATCGCACGGCCAGCGAAGGCGCGCACCCGCCGCTGCACCACTACCGCGCGGGGGCGCCGTAGCGTCTGCGCGAAATTGACCCATCCTCACGCGGCCGTCGCGCACCTTCCCTCGCCCGGCGCGCGTCGCCTACCATGCTCCCACCGATGGCCGCTCCCTGCCTCGACGCCTTTGCCGCGCGCCGCCGTCCACACCCCGGCCGGCGCCACCACCGGGGTGCATGACCTCCTTCCTCGGCGTACCCGCCGGCGTCGTCCTCGTCGTCCTGCTGGCGCTCCTCGCCGCTGCGCTGGTCTCGCTGGCGGTCGTCTGGGCGCGCAATCCCGTCCTGGTGGCGATCGGCCTGCGCAACATCCCGCGCCGGTCGACGCAGTCGACACTGATCATCGCGGGGCTCATGCTCTCGACGGCGATCGTCGCGGCGGCCCTCACCGTCGGCGACACCGTGAACTACAGCATCACGAAGGAGACGTACGACCGCCTGGGCCGCGTCGACGAGGTCGTGCAGGTGCAGGCGAACGAGCGCACGCCCGACCTGAACACGGAGCAGATTGCGCCGCTCGGCGTCATCCCGCCGGAGGTGCAGTCTCGCATCGAGGACCTGTACGCCGACGACCCGGACGTCGATGGCCTGCTGCCGATCCTGCGCTATCCCGCGCCGGTGACGAACCGCGGCGAGACGGCGGGCGTCCTTCCCGGCACGGGCCCGGAGGTGGTCACGCGCCCGCAGGTCGTCATCATCGGCGTCGATACACGCAAGACGGCCGGCTTCGAGGAGGACTTCGTCAGCCCCGAAGGGCAGCGCGTCGACCTCAACGGCCTGCCGGGCGACTTCGCGCTCGCCAATGAGTCGGCGCGAGACGCGCTGCAGCTTCACGTCGGCGACAAGGTCGATGTGTGGTTGAACGGCAACCCGGTGCGCCTAAGCATCGCCGGCTTCCTGCAGGACCGCTACGTCACCGGCTGGACGCAGACGCAACCGGCGGGGATCGTCGTGAGCCTGCGGACATCGCAGACCATGGTGCGCTCGTACGGTGGCCCCGGCATACTGGCCATCTCGAACCGCGGCGGCGTGCGCGACTCGCTCGGCCCGACCGACCGCGTGATCAAGGCCGCCAACACCGTCATCGGCTTCTCGCGATTCGAAATAGCGCCGATCAAGCGCGACCGGGTCAAACAGGCGGAAGAGCTCGGCTCGAACATGGCCGCGATCTTCGTGGTGCTCGGGCTCTTCACGATCGCGGCCGGCATGCTGCTCGTCTTCCTGATCCTCGTGATGCTAGCGGCGGAGCGGCGCACGGAGATGGGGATGGCGCGCGCCGTGGGCATGACGCGTGCGCAGCTCATCGAGGCGTTCCTCGCCGAAGGCCTCGCCTACAGCCTCGCCGCGGCCGCGGCCGGCGCCGCGCTTGGCGTGGCCGTCAGTGTCGGCATGACACGCGCGATGGCGTACATCTTCCACCGCTTCGATGTGGCCATCGCGTTCCACGTCACGTGGCGCAGCGTGCTGATCGCGTATGCGCTGGGGGTCGTCCTGACGTACATCACCGTCCTCGTCTCCGCCTGGCGCGTCAGCCGGCTCACCGTCGTCGCCGCGATCCGGGACATCGGCGAGCCACCCGGGCGCGGCGGCGGGCGGTACGTCCGGGCGGCCGCCGCGGCGGTCGTCGCCGCGGGGCTGGCGTTCGCCGCCTGGGGGGTCGCGGGCGAACGCGCGTACCTGTTCGGGCTCGGTGTCTCGCTGGCACTGGGCGGCGGCGCCTACCTCGCCCGGACATTCGGCGCCACGGAGCGTCCGGTGTTCTCTTTGGCCGGGATCGCCGTGCTCGCGCTGTGGTTGCTCGTCGCCGGCGACACCCTGAGCGCGATCACCGGCAGCCTCGACGCCGGCCTCGATACCTTCTTTGTCGCCGGCATCCTCATGGTCGCCGGCGCGACGCTCGTCGTCGTCTACAACGCCGAGCTGCTGCTCGGCTCAGTGCGCGGCGTCGGCGCCATCTTCGCGCGGGCGGCGCCGGCCGTACGCACCGCCGTGGCCTTCCCGCTTGCGAACAAGTTCCGCACCGGCATGACGATCGCCATGCTCTCGCTGGTTGTCTTCGCGCTCGTCATGATCTCCACCCTGAACACGAACTTCCGCCGCCTCTTCCTCGACCCGGACGCCCGCGGCGGCTTCGATGTCGTCGTCGCTACGCTCCCCACGAACGACTTTACGGAGGCGAACGGCAACAAGCTCGGCCCCCTCGGCGAGGCGCTCGACCGCGCCTTCTTCGACACGACGAAGATCACATCGATCGCCCGCGCCGGCGTGGGCAACCCGCTGACGACGCAGATCACACAGCTCGACAGCGCCGGCAACGAGGTCGCGTTCGAGGCGTTCCCGATCCTCGGCGCCGACCCGGCGTTCCTCGCCGAGAACCGGATCGGCCTCCAGGCGCGCGCCAGGGGCTTCGCGAGCGACCGCGACGTCTGGGATGCGGTCGCCCGGGACTCGAACAACGCCGTCATCGACGGCACGGTCGTGCCGGGTATCGACTACGGCAATGTCACGCGCTCGCGCTTCACGCTCGATGGCTACAAGAGCGGCACGCGCAGCTTCGACCCGATCCCGATCGAAATCCGCGACAGCGCGACACTGAAGGTCCGCCGCCTGCGCATCATCGGCATCATGGACCGCGGGCCGAGCGAGGTCTACCGCGGCCTCTGGGTGAACCAGGAGGTACAGACGAAGGCCTTTCCCGCGCTGTACTCGCGCTACTACCTGAAGCTTCGCCCCGGGCTCAACACGCGCATCGAGGCGCGCAACATCGAGCGGACGCTGGCCAGCGCCGGCGTGCAGGCCTCGTCGATACGCAGCCTGATCGCGCAGGAACAGCGGCTCAATTCCGCGTTCTTCTATCTGCTGCAGGGGTTCATGGCACTCGGCCTTGGCGTCGGCCTCGCCGCCCTCGCCGTCGTCGCCTTCCGTACCGTCGTCGAGCGCCGGCAGCAGGTCGGCCTCATGCGCGCGATCGGCTTCAGCCGCGCGAACGTGGCGCTCGCGTTCCTGCTCGAATCGAGCTTCATCGCGCTGCTCGGCATCGTCAACGGCGTCTGGCTCGCCCTGCTGCTCGCCAGCCGCCTCCTGCAGAGCGACGCCTTCAGCACGGCCGGCTTCACCCGGTTCTATATTCCGTGGGGCGAAGTGGGCCTGATCGCCGGCGCCAGCTTCGCCGCCTCCGTATTGACGACGCTGATCCCGTCGCAGCAGGCCGCCTCGGTGCCGGTCGCCGAAGCCTTGCGCTACGAGTAGAATCGACGCGCATGAAGACTGACTTCTACGAGTCCGACCCGTTCACCCCGCAGAAGGGCCGCCTCATCGCCTCGATCTCGAGCGAGTACCGCTTCCAGAAGGGCGACGAGGTGTACTTCGACGATGTGTCGCCACGGCTGAAGGTCCGCATCATCGATGTGCGCGTCCACGTGAAGGGCAACGGCGAGGTGCACCGCGAGATCCTCGCGCTGAAGCTGTAGCGGTGCGCCGCCCGCCCACGAAGCCGGGGGTAACGGCTACACTTCGCCCATGACGACGGCGCCCACGGTCGACTGGCTCTCGCCGGCATTCCTGCGCGACCCCTACCCCTTCTACAAGCAGCTGCGCGAAGAGGCGCCCGTCCACCGCGACCCGCTGCGCGGCGTGTGGATGGTCATGCGCTACCACGACGTCGAGCACGTGCTGCGCGACAGCGCGACGTTTTCGGCGCGCCAGGGCAACGCCGGCGGCGGCACGATGCTCGTCACCGACCCGCCTGAGCACACGCGCCTGCGCTCGCTTGTCAGCCAGGCGTTCACGCCCCGGCGCGTCGCTGAGATGGCGCCACGCATCGAGGGGATCGTGCGGGACCTGCTCGACCGCATGTCAGGGAAGGATGCGTTTGACGCAATCGCCGAGTTCGCATACCCGCTGCCGATCACGGTCATCGCCGAGCTGCTCGGCGTCGACCCGGAGCGGCGCGACTTCTTCCGCGCCGAGGGCCTGAAGGTGGCGTACTCGCTCGGGCCGAGCCCGGACCCCGAGGCCATGCGCCGCGTCGGCGGTGGCACCGAGCGCGACAGTCTGTTCGCGTATTTTGAGGAGCTCATCGAGAAGCGGCGCGAGGAGCCGCGCGACGACTTGATGTCCGCGCTGACGCAGGCGGAGATGAAGGGCGATGTCCTCACGCACGGCGAGCTGCTGGCGATGCTCTTCCTGCTGCTCGTCGGCGGCCACGAGACGACCGTCAACCTCATCGGCAACGGCCTGCTCGCGCTGCTGCGCAACCCGGAGCAGCTCGCGCTGCTGCGCGAACGCCCGGATCTCACGCAGAGCGCCGTCGAGGAGCTGCTCCGCTATGACTCGCCGGTGCAGTACAGCGGCCGCGTCTGCGTGCGGGAGGTCGAGCTCTCCGGCGTGCGCATCCGGCCCGGCGAGCCCGTCCGCGCGATCACCGGCTCCGCCAACCACGACCCGGAGGTCTTCGCAGACCCCGACCGCCTCGATATCACGCGCGAGGCGAACCCGCACCTCGCTTTCGGCACGGGCGTGCACCACTGCCTCGGCGCGGCGCTCGCCCGGCTCGAGGGGCGCATCGCCATCCCGGCGTTCCTCGAGCGCTACCCCCGCCTGTCGCTGGCGACGGACGAGCCGCACTGGCGGCCCGCGCTGGTGCTGCGCGGCCTGGAATCGCTGCCGGTCCGCGCCAACTAGGCCCGCCCGGCATCGCCGCGCACCCGCATGCCCATGTGCACCGGCGAGGCAGTGGCGGCGTTCACTGCGCGCCGGTTGACGGAAGCGTTACGCTGCGGCCATGCGCTGTCGCGCGTGCGCAACGGAGAACCGTCCGGACGCGGCGTTCTGCCTCGCCTGCGGGGCGAAGCTCGCCCTCGCGTGCCCGTCGTGCGGGCGCGACGTGCCCACCGCCGCCCGCTTCTGCGACGGCTGCGGCGCGCGCGTCGCCGACGCGCCCTCGGCCGCCCCCGGCGACGGAGCCGTAACCATCATGCCGTCCGCATCGACGCCCACGCCAGCGACGGCGCCGATGCCGACGCTGCGCGACCGCCCGTACGTGGAGGGCGAGCGCCGCACGGTCACGGTGCTCTTCATCGACGCCGTCGCCTCGGTCGCCGCCGGCGCGCGCACGGACGCGGAGCAGCTCGCGCGCGTCGTCCAGGACTCGACCGCGATCATGATCGAGGCCGTGCGGGCGTTCGAAGGCACAGTCACGCAGTTTCGCGGCGACGGCATCATGGCGATCTTTGGCGCGCCCGTGGCCCATGAGGACAGCGCCCGGCGCGCTGTCGCCGCCGCGCTGCAGATGCGCGCGCGCCTGATCGCGTACCGCGAGGCGGCGGCCGTGCGCGGCGAGCGGGGCTTCCGCTACCGCATCGGCATCAACACGGGGCCCGTGATCGTCGGCACGATCGGTAAGGACCTGGCGATGGACTACTCGGCCGTTGGCGATACGGTCAACCTGGCCGCGCGCATGGAGCAGTGGGCCGCGCCCGACGCAATCTACATCACCGCCGCGACGAAGCGGCTCGTCGAGGACTGCGCGGAGCTGCGGGACCTCGGGCTGCTCGAGGTGAAGGGCCGCAGCGAGGGCGTGCGCGCGTACGAGGTGGTCCGCGAGCTGCCGGCGCGCACGCGCATCGAGGCCTCCGCCGCGCGCGGCCTGACGCCGTACATCGGGCGCGAGGTGGAGCTGCGCGCGCTGCAGCAGGCGTTCGAGCAGGCGGCGAGAGGCCGCGGCCAGGTCGTCTTCATCGCCGGCGAGGCGGGCCTCGGCAAGTCACGCCTGCTGTTCGAATTCCGCCGCTGGCTCGGAGAGCGCGCCCGCTGGGCCGAGGGGCGCTGCATCGCCTATGGCGCGACCATGCCCTACCAGCCGATCGTCGAGATCGTACGCGCGTGCCTCGCCCCCGACGGCGCGCGCGACCCGGCCGCGGAGACGCCCGCCGCGCTGGCGAAGCGCTGGGGCGCTGACGGGGAGCGCGCCGCGCCGCACCTCGCGCGCCTGCTGCGCGCCGCTGACGATGAAGGTGGCAGCGGCGACGTCAACGAGCGCCGCGCCGGCATCCTCGATGCCCTGCGGGCGCTGTTGATGTTCGAAAGCAGCCGGACGCCGCTCGTCGCCATCGTCGAGGATGTCCACTGGCTCGATGAGGGGTCGGAGGTGGCGCTCTGCGCGATGGTCGACGCCGTGGCCTCGATGCCGGTCCTCATGCTCCTGACGCACCGCCCGGGCTGGCAGTATCCCGGTGGCGACCGCACCTTCTTCAACCGCCTGAACCTGCACAGCCTGTCCGACGACCTGGCCGCCCGTATGCTCACGCAGCTGTTGCCGGACGGCGAGATCACGCAGCAGGTGCGCGAGCTGGTGATGGCGCGGGCCGAGGGCAATCCGTTCTTCCTCGAGGAGGTGACCCGCGCCTTGCTCGAATCCGGCGCCGTGCGTCTGCACGAGGGCGCGTACGTCATCGGCCGCAGCGACGGGATGCGCCTGCCCGACACGGTGCATGAGGTGATCCTCAGCCGGCTGGACCGCCTCGACCGCGCGGTGAAGGAGGTGGTGCAGCGTGCCGCCATCATCGGCCGCGAGTTCGACCAGCCACTGCTCGCCGCAATGACGCCTGAATCCATCGAGCTCGAACGTGCGCTGTTGGAGCTGCGCGAGCTGGAGCTGATCTACGAGGTCGCCTATTTTCCCGCGCGCCGCTACATGTTCAAGCACGCGCTCACACACGACGTCGCCCTGAGCACGCTCCTCGGCGAACGCAAGCGGCGCCTGCATCGCGAGGCGGCCGCGGCGATCGAGGCGCTGCACGGGGAGCATGGCGCGGGCGAGCACAGCGAAGAGCTCGCGCGGCACTACTACGAGGGCGAGGACTGGCCGAAGGCGTACGAGTACGCGCGCCGCTCCGCCCAGCGCGCGCAGCAGCTCTTCGCGGCACGGGCGACGATCGAGCACGCCACGCGCGCATTGGAGAGCGCCGGGCGAGGCGGCCTGCAGGCCGACCCCGATGTCTACCGCGTGCGCGGGCACGCGCATGAGGCGATGGGCGACTTCGACGCCACCCGCGAGGACTACGAGCGTGCCCTCTCCCTCGCATCGAGCCAGGCGAACTTCCGCGGCCAGTGGGATGCCGAGGCGGACCTCGGCATGCTCTGGGCGGGCCGCGACTACAGCCGCACCGGCCAGCACTTCGAGCGCGCCCACGAACTGGCGCAGCTCATCGGCGACCCGGCGCTGATCGCGCGCAGCCTGAACCGCCTGGGGAACTGGCACGTCAACATGGGCCGGCCCGGGCTTGGCATCGACCGCCACGACGAGGCCCTGCGCATCTTCCGCGAGCTCGGTGACCGCCGCGGCATCGCCGAGACGCTGGACTTCAACTCGATGGCCGCCGCGCTCGCCTCCGATACCATCCGCGGGTGGCGCCACGCGCAGGAGGCAGCGGCCCTCTACCGGGAACTCGGCGACCGGCGCGCGCTCGCCAATCTGCTCAGCACGCTGCCCGCGATCTGCTATTCGTCGGAAGTGTGGACCGTCGTCGAGCAGACCTGACACATCCAGCAGGGTCACATCGCCATGGTCGAGCGCGATCAAGCCGCGCGCCTTGAGCCGCGCGAGATGCTTGTTGACGCTCTCGCGCGTCACCCCGAGCTCCGCCGCCAGCAGCGTCTGGTTCACGCGTAGCCGCTGCCGGGGCGCGGGCACGCCGTCGGCGGCCGCGTCGGCGAAGCGCTGCCAGAGCCGCCGCACGACCCGCGTCTCGACGTCGAGCAGGCCGATCTCCGCCACCTGTTCGTTCGTCGTCCGCAGGCGGTAGGCGAGCTGCCGCAGCAGCGCGATCATCGCCTCGGGCCGCTCTCGCAGCCACGCCTCGAACGCCGGAGCGCTGATGTGGAGCGCCGTCACCGCGCCGGAGGCGAGCGCCGTCGCCGTCCGTGGCGCGCCGTCGAGCACGGACAGCTCGCCGAAGACCTCACCGTCGCGCAGCGTGCGCACGACGACCTCGCCGCCGCCGGCGCCCTCGAGGACGATGCGTACCTCGCCGGCGATGACGGCGTAGATGCCGTCGCCGGGGTCGCCGCGCTGGAAGAGGCAGCCGCCCGCGCGCCACGAGCGCACCCGGCCGGCACGGGCGAGCGCCTGCAGGTCCTCGCGCGCCACGCCGGCGAGCAGGCTCGAGCCCGCGAGCGCGGCGGCGCCCTGCTGGGCGCCACGGTCCGCCGCACCGCCTGCCGCTGTCCTTCGCGCGCCCATCGCTGCCTCCCCGCGCCGTGATGTGAACGCCTTCACACCACACGCCGCTGCGGCCGCCGTATCGTAGCGCCATCAGCCGCGGATTCGCAGTTCACAAGGAGGTCCTCATGACAACGGCAGCCATCGACCAGGCAAAGGCTGAGGCGTTCGCGGGACAGGTCGTCGGCCTGCTCAACGGCGCATCGCTCACCTTCATGATCAGCATCGGCCACCGCACGGGCCTCTTCGACAACCTGGCGACGATGGGCGCAGCGACGAGCGAGGAGATCGCCGCGAAGGCCGGCCTCAACGGGCGGTACGTGCGCGAGTGGCTCGGTGCGATGACGACGGGCCGTATCGTCGAGTACGACGCGGCCTCGAAGCGCTACCACCTGCCGCCCGAGCACGCGGCCTCGCTGACGCGCGCCGCCGGCCCCGGCAACCTCGCCGGCTTCGCCGAGTTCTTCTCCGAACTCGGCCAGGTCGAGACGCCGGTCGTCGAGGCGTTCCAGCGCGGCGGCGGCGTGCCGTACTCGCGCTACCCGCGCTTCCAGGAGCTGATGCGCCAGGAGAGCGCGCAGGTGTTCGACGCGACACTGCTCGATGTCACGCTGCCGCTCGTCGACGGCCTCGTCGCGCGGCTCGAGCAGGGCATCGACGTCGCCGACGTCGGCTGCGGCGCCGGCCATGCGGTCAACCTCATGGCGCGCGCCTTCCCGAAGAGCCGCTTCACGGGCTACGACTTCTCGGAGGAGGGCATCGCGCTGGGGCAACGCGAGGCCAAGGCGTGGGGGCTCACGAACGCGACGTTTGAGCTGAAGGACGCCGCCACGCTCGACGGCTCGCGCCAGTTCGACCTGATCACGACGTTCGACTCGGTCCACGACCAGGCCAAGCCGCGCCGTGTTCTCAAGGGCATCCACGACGCGCTGCGACCCGGCGGCGTCTACCTTTGCGTCGACATCGCCGCTTCGAGCAACGTCGAGGAGAACCTCGACCACCCGCTCGGCCCGTTCCTGTACACGATCTCGACGATGCACTGCATGACCGTCTCCCTGGCGCTCGGCGGCGAAGGCCTGGGGACGGTGTGGGGCGAGGAGAAGGCGCGCGAGCTGCTGGCCGAGGCAGGCTTCACCGACGTGCAGGTGAAGCAGGTCGCGGGCGACATCCTGAACAACTACTACATCGCCCGGGCGTAGCGGGGCCATCCGTCGGCCGCGTGTCCGAGGGTGCTCCGGGGCCAACCCGGCGGGCGGGACGGCGTCTCGACTCTCAGCACGACGGCCCCGCGCGGCGTACAGTGGACATCGACAGCACCACGAGGTCGCGTGATGACGGACCAACCGGCTGCCCCGCTCCGGCGCATCCCGATCGGCACGGGGGCGACGGGCACGCGCGTCGAGACCGACGCGATGGGCGAGATCGAAGTGCCGGCGGAGCACTACTGGGGCGCCCAGACGCAGCGTTCGCTGGTGCACTTCTCGATCGGCGACGACCGCATGCCGGTCGCCCTCTACCGCGCCTACGGCTACGTGAAGAAAGCTGCGGCCATCGTCAACGCGGAGGGCGGGCGCCTCGACCCGGCGATCGCCGAGGCGATCATCGCCGCCTCGGACGAGGTGATCGCCGGGAAGCTGGACGCCGAGTTTCCCCTCTACGTCTGGCAGACAGGATCCGGCACGCAGTCGAACATGAACATCAACGAGGTGATCGCGAACCGCGCCTCGCAGCTCCTGGGCGGCGTCCTCGGCACGAAGCGGCCGGTCCACCCGAACGACCACGTGAACATGGCGCAGTCCTCGAATGACACCTTCCCGACCGCGATGCACATCGCGACGCTGTTCGCCGTCCGCGAGCACACGTTGCCCCGCGTCCGTGCGCTCGCCGATACGATCTGGCGCAAGGCGGTCGCCTGGGTCGACGTCGTGAAGATCGGCCGCACGCACCTGCAGGACGCGACGCCCCTTACCGTCGGGCAGGAGTGGTCCGGCTGGGCGACCCAGCTGCGCGATGCCGCGGGCGTGCTGGAGCGCTCGCTCGAAGGGCTGTACGCCATTGCTGCCGGTGGCACGGCGGTCGGCACCGGTCTGAACGCACCGGAAGGCTTCGCTGAAGCGATTGCGGCGAAGCTCGCCGAGCTCACCGGGTTGCCGCTGCGCACGGCGCCGAACAAATTCGCCGCCCTCGCTTCACTCGACCCGATGGTGACCGCGAGCGCCGGGCTACGCTCCATCGCCGTCGCCCTGTTCAAGGTGGCCAACGACCTGCGCTGGCTGGCGTCCGGGCCGCGCGCCGGCCTGCACGAGCTGCGCCTGCCCGAGAACGAGCCAGGCTCGTCGATCATGCCCGGGAAGGTGAATCCAACGCAGGAGGAAGCGACGATCATGGTCTGTCTGCAGGTCATCGGTGAGGACGCGATCGTCGCCTCCGCCGGCGCACAGGGCCACTTCGAGCTGAACACGATGCGGCCCATCGTGATCAACAACGTCCTGCACTCCGCCCGCATCCTGGGGGACGCCTGCGAGAAGCTCCGGCTGTACAGCGTTGAGGGCGCCGAGCTCGACCGCGAGCGTGTGGCCGACTACGTCGGACGCTCGCTGATGCTCGTCACGGCGCTCAGCCCGCTCGTGGGCTACGACCGCGCGTCGGCCATCGCGCACAAGGCGGACGCCGAGGGCACGACGCTGCGGGAGGCAGCGATCGCCCTCGGCGTCGACGCCGACGAGTTCGACCGCCTGGTTGACCCAGCGAAGATGGTCGGCGAACCCCGCCGCGACCTCGGCCTGACCTGAGCGGCGCGCCGGCTACGGCTCCTCCCAGCGCAGCTCGATGTCTCCGAACCGCACCGGATCACCCGGCCTCACGCCCGCGCGCCGCAGCGCGTTGACGACACCCATCCGCCCCAGCCGCCGCATCGCCTCGGCGCGCGATTCGTCCGACTGCAGCGCGAGCATCTCTACCAACGTGACGGGGGCCTCGCCGATGACGCGGAACGCGCCGTCCTCGCGCTCCACCGTGAAGTGCGGCTGGCGCGGGCGCGGCCGTAGCACCGGCACCTCATCTGCCCCCTCCGGCATGCCGTACGGTCGCCCCGCCGTGCCGCCTGCCGCATCGCCCCAACCGGCGCGCTCCTCGCGAAGCCGCACCAGGCGCTCGAACGCGAGCTTCGCGAGATCGTCGGTCCCCTTCCTCGCGGCCGCGGACATGAAGACGTAGTCACGCCCGAGCCGCCCGGCGAGCGCGGCGAGCGCCGCGCGACGCTCCTCCGCGCGCTCGCCGGCATCGACGATGTCCATCTTGTTGAAGGCGATGATCTGTGGCCGACGCGCCAGGTCCTCGGAGTATGCGGCCAGCTCGCGGTCGATCACGGCGATGTCCGCCGCCGGGTCATCGCGCGAGGCGTCGACGACGTGCACGAGCAGCCGCGTGCGCTCGATGTGCCGGAGGAACTCCAAGCCCAGGCCATGCCCTTCGTGCGCACCCTCGATGAGGCCAGGGATATCCGCCATCACGTACGAGTCATAGCCGACTTCGACGACGCCCAGGTGTGGCTCCAGCGTCGTGAATGGATAGTCGGCGACCTTCGGGCGGGCGCGTGACACCGCCGCGAGCAGCGTCGACTTGCCCGCGTTCGGCAGGCCGACGAGCCCAACATCCGACAGCAGCTTCAGCTCGAGGACGAGGCGGCGTTCCTCGCCCCGCTGGCCGGTCTCCGAGATATGTGGCGCCTGGTTGCTCGGCGTCGCGAAGTGCGTGTTGCCACGCCCGCCCTTCCCGCCACGCGCGACGACCAGCCGTTCGCCTTCGGTGACGAGCTCACCGACCACCGCGCCGCTGTCAACGTCGCGGACGATGGTGCCGGGTGGCACGCGCAGCACGAGGTCGGCGCCGTTCTTGCCGTGGCGCTTGTTCGCGGCGCCATTGCCGCCGCGCTCCGCGCGGTACTGTCGGCGGTGCCGGAAGGCGCCGAGTCCGTTCACCGCCGCGTCCGCTACGAGCACGACATCGCCGCCGCGACCGCCGTCACCGCCGTCCGGTCCGCCACGCGGCACGAACTTCTCGCGATGAAAGCTGATCAGCCCGTGTCCACCGTCGCCGGCTTTGACGATGATCTCTGCGCGGTCTTGCACGTCAGGGGGCCGTTCGAGTGGGGGTTGGTGATCGCCATTATATGGGCGTGGGAAGCCGGGGAAACCGGGAGGGGAACCTGTGCAAACCGGGGAGAATCAGGGTTACGCGCTTGTCATATGTAAAGCCGCAGCCGTCCCTTCCTTGACATGGTCGGGTAGAATAGCCGCGGCCTGACTGCTAAGGCGCCGTGTTGCTGAAAGCCCACCTCGTGTGGGCTTTGTGACGGGTGGATGGTGGGGAGCCGCCAGAAGTAGGAGGCAGGGAGCATTCGGGGCACGCTCAGCCCGCGCTCGTTCCGTGACCGGAAAGCGCGATTCGAGTCCCGCAGGGTCGCAACCGGCTTCGCCCATGAGCGGCGGAGGAAGCACAGGCCTCTCACCCACGGCCTCGTGCTCATCCTGATCTCTCTCGCAGTCGCCTATGGCACCATCGGGCGCGGCGCATTCGGCGCTCATGGGCAAGCCTTTGCCGCGCCGATCACTGGCCTTTCGCTGCCCGGCGTCGGCTCCAGCGTCCCGTCGACGTCCTCCTCCGTGCTCACGGCGGGCACGATCCCGAAAACCAGGCGCGGCGTCGAGAGCGCGGCGATCCGTCCGCGCGCCAGCGCTACGCCGGCGCTGGGCATCGCTGGCCCGGAGGCGCCGGTACTATCGCCGACGCCGACGGCCACCGCGCAGCTCGATGCCATCAACCGCACGCTGGCTCCGGCACCAACGCCGGAGCCGCCGCTCGCGACCATCTATATCGTCCAGGAGGGCGATACCGTCGCCGGCATCGCCGCGAAGACGGGGATCGACGAGAGGTACATCATCGCCAACAACGTCGAGATCGTGGACCCCAACCGGCTGTCGATCGGCCAGGCGCTGCAGATTCCCAGCACCAACGGCATCATCCACGAGGTGCGCTACGGCGAGACGCTGAGCGACATTGCGGTGCGCTACGACGTCGACATCCAGGCGATCGTGAGCTATAGCCCGAACCATATCGCCTCGGCGGACGATGTCCCCGCCGAAAAGGTCGTCCTCGTACCGGGCGGCCGACCGATTGTGTCCGCACGGGACCTCGCGCCGAACCCGACGGCGACCCAGGACGGCAGCACGCCGAGCGACACGACAACACCCGGCTCGGGCCCGACCGACTCACCGACGGACACGCCGGCGCCGAACACTGGCGGCCCGAGCGGCAGCGCGGGCAGCGCCGCCGACGGTGGGGGCAGCGGCGGCGGGGGCACGGCCTCGAGCAAGGGGCTGGTCTGGCCGGTGTACGGGCCGATCTCGAGCTACTACGGCCCCTCGCACCCGCTCGGCATCGATATCGACGGCTTCAACCTCGTCGGCCACGCGGTGGTCGCGGCGACGAGCGGCACGGTGATCTTTGCCGGCGGCAACGCCTGCTGCTCGTACGGCCTCTACGTCGTGATCATGAGCCCGGACGGCATCGAGACGCTGTACGCGCACCTGAGCTCGATCTACGTCAGCCAGGGCGAGACAATCTCGCAGGGCGAGGCGATCGGCGTGATCGGCAGCACCGGCTATTCGACCGGCACGCACCTGCACTTCGAGGTCATCGACAACGGGGTGCGCGTGAACCCGCTGTCGTACCTGCCGTAGCGCCGGGGTGTACTGGTGCGATCTGAGTTGCCGGCGGGCAACTAGCTGCCGCGCCCCTTGATGGCCCGCAGCGTCAGCACCGCCTCTTCGATGCCGACGATCGGCCCCCAGAAGCGCTCGCACGCGTACTGGTAGCTGCGGTTCTTGTTCGCCAGCGCGTCGAAGATCGGGTTGAGCAGGCGTCGCACACGCGACTGCGCGGGGTCCTCCTGGCGGTCTGTCAGCGTGAAGTTCAGCTTTGCCTTCTCGATGCGGAAGCGCGCCGGCGAGTAGTAGGAGAAGGCGATGCCGTCGAAGTACGTGTCGTCGAAGTAGGCGAACGTCGCGATCGAGAGCCCGCGCTTGTGCGTCGGGTCCTTCCAGGTCATGAAGGTCGACGCGGAGTGCGGCACCTTGATGTAGGCGCGGCCGCCGTCCCGCAGCACGCGCCAGATCTCACCCATGATGGCGAGGAAGTCGTCGAGGTGCTCGAGGACGTGGTAGGCGTACACACCGTCGAGGCTGTCGTCTTTGAACGGCAGCCCGCGCGACATGTCGGCGACGACATCGACGCCGGGCACGGCGACGATGTCCATGCCGATCGAGCCGGGGAACTTCCGCGAGCCGCAGCCGAGGTCGACGACGGTGCCCGTCGTCGGCCCTGCGCCGTGCCGCCCGCCCTGCGCCGGATGCGCCACCATCGTCCCCCAGTATCGCCGATCGAGGCGGCCACGAGGCCGCCGCGATATGATCGGCCACCGGCGCGTTGTAGAAGAGGGGCGATGCGGCCGAACGTCAAGCTCCTGGTCGAACTGCTCACGCAGGCGGGCGCGCTGCCGGCGCCCGTCGTCGATATCGGCGCGCTGCGGACGCCCGGCCAAGAGGACTACGCCGACCTGCGGCCCTACTTCGGCGGCGCGGGCTGCTACACCGGCGTCGACATGCGGCGCGGCCCGGGCGTCGATGCGCTCGCGAGCATCCACCACCTGCCGCTGCGCCCCGGCGCCCTCGCCGGCACCCTCCTCGCGCTCGACACGCTCGAGCACGTGCTGGACCCGCTTGTCGCGGCGCGCGAGCTGACCGCCGCGCTGGCGCCGGGCGGGGTGGCGGTGATCACGTCGCACATGAACTTCCCGGTCCACGCCCATCCGTCGGACTACTGGCGCTTCACGCCGATGGCGTTCGATCGCCTGCTGGGCACGCTCGACGCGCGCTACATCTTCGCCCAGGGTGACGCGGAGAACCCGCACACCGTCATCGGGATCGCCGCGCGCACCTGTGGCGACCCGGCGCGCGCGGAGGCGTTCGCCTCTGCGGTGCATGGGTTCGAGGCGCGCTGGCCCGAGGACGGTTGGGGCGGCCCGCTTGTGCCGTGTGAGGCGTCGGCGCTCGACCTGAGCCAGCGCGGATGCGAGCGCATGCTGCCGGAGGTGACGCAGGCCGTGGTCGTCGAGCAAACGTTTACGGCGCGCGCGGCGGACCTCTGCCGCATCGATGTGCGCTTCACGAACCATCACGCCGAGCGCAGCCTGCGCCATCTCGTGCTGCGGCTGCGCGACGAGGGCGGCCGGGAGTGGGCGGCGCACCGGGTCCTCGCCTGGCACGTGATCGATGATGGCTGGCTCGCGATGCCTGTGCCGCCCGGCGTCCCGGCCGGCGCGCGGCTCACGCTGCGCATCGAATCGCCCGATGCCACGCCGGGCACGGGCGTGCAACCGCGGGCGAGCGCGGCGCGTGCGGCCGTCGCGGCGTTCGGGGATCTGCGCGTGGATGGCGCCGCCGTCGACGGCACACTCGCCATGCAGACGTACGTGCGGGCGGCACCGCCTGCGGATGACGTGCAGGTTGGCGAAGCGACGCTCGCCACCGGACGCCCCTTTACAGCCGCGCCCGCGCCCCCGGCGCACACGGCGGCCGACGCGCAATGGGAGCAGACGCGCTACCTCGCGGCGACGACGCAGGCCGGCCTCGATGGCATTCGCGAGCAACTTCGCACTGACGCCGTCGAGCAGCGCGCGCTTCTGGAGCGGACGCTCGAGGCGTCGACGGAGCGGGTGCTGGCGCGCCTGCTGCGCGAGAATGCCGCCATGCGGGCGCTGCGCCGGCTGCGCGGGAAGTAGGCGAAACGGGAGCAGACCATGGTCCGGCCACGCTCATTTCCGCGGCGTTTGTTGGGCGGTTCGGCCGACGCCAACGGCGTCGCGACGGCGCGCCCGGTGCCATCACCACCGCGCATCACGGATCGCGATGCGCTGCTGGCGCGCGTCAAGGAGCTGGGCGGGTGGATGTATCGATTCGATGTCGGAGCCGGCGTCACGACCGCGCTGTATGACGATTATCTGGAGAGCATCCATCGCACACGGTCGGCGATGATCTTCCCGCGACTTGAGGCGATGTTCGCCGGCCGCTGGCGCGACGCCCGTTGCCTCAACGTGGCCTGCAACGAGGGTTTCTTCGCGTTCGAGCTGGCCAGGCGTGGCGCTGGCCGGGTCATCGCCTTCGACGTGCGCGAATTGAACATCCGGAAGGCTGCGTTCGTGCGCGCGCAGCTTGGCCTTACGCAGGTGGAGCTGCGCGTCGACGACCTCTACTCGATGTCGCGCGAACGCTACGGCGAGTTTGATATCACCCTCTGCCTCGGCCTCCTCTACCACGTCGAGGATGTGATGGGCGCGCTGCGCCGGCTGCGCGCCGTGACGCGCGGCGTGCTCGTCATCGATACCGAGGTCGTCCGGCCGGGATCCCGCGCCATCATCGACCGCGGCCCAGCGGAAGGCGTCGTTGAAACAGAAGACGTCCTCGCCATCGTTGCAGAGGAGGGATGGGAATGGAACCCGCTTGCATCGGTCACCGGCCTGAGCATCGTCCCGAACCTGTCGGCGCTGCGCACGATGCTCAAGCACGCTGGCTTCGCGGACGTCGAAGTCGTGCCGCCGCCACCATCCCTTGATGACGGCGGCGGCGGGGAGGTGGCGTCGCGCTACCGCGACGGCGAGCGCGTGATCCTCTTCGCGAGGGTCGCCTCTGCGGCGCCTGCTTCGGCATGAGTACGCTGTCGGCGCGTGACTACACGCGCTTCATCGTCCTTGGCGGCGCCCGCACCGGGTCCACCGTCCTCGCCTTCGCCCTGGGCTCCCACCCGGCGATCGTCGCCATGGGCGAAGTCTTTAACGCCATGCGCACGGACATGATCGACTGGGGGATCGATGCGTGGGGCCAGGACGAAGCGGAGCTCCGCCTGCGCCAGGAGGACCCCGTCCGCTTTCTGCGCGAACGCGTCTGGCGGCCGCAGCCGCCGCATGTGCGCGCCGCCGGCTTCAAGCTCATGTACGTGCAGACGGAGTGGTTCCCCGCCGTCACCGAAGCGCTCGCGGCCGACCGCGAACTGCGCATCCTGCACGCGCGCCGCCACAACCTGCTACGGCTCCTCGTGTCGTCGAAGATCGCCGAGCAGACGAAGCTCTGGATGGAGCCGGCCGAGCGTACGCCGGAGCCGGCGCTCGTCCGGCGCGCGCGCCGCCTCGCGCGCCGCCTCCAGGGCAAGCCGCCGCCGGTCGAGCTGCCGCCGCCGGTCGTCGACCAGAGTAAGCGCCGCGTCCGCCTGACGCCGGACGAGTGTTTCGCGTACTTCCGCGAGCATGAGGCCCAGCAGGAGCGGCTCGCCCGCATCTTCGGCCGCCACCCGATGTTCGACGTCTACTATCGCGAGCAACTCTGGTACCGCGACGCCGTGTTCGAGCGCGCGCAGCGCTTCCTCGGCGTCGAGCCGCGCCGCCTGAAGGTGCCGCTGAAGCGCCAGAACCCCGAGCCGCTCTCCGTGCTGATCGAGAATTACGACGAGGTCGCCGCCGCTCTCGCGGACTCGCCGTACGCGCCGCTGCTGGACGAAGAGAACTACCCCTGACGGGCTGCCCCGGGGTGCCGGGGTGGATGCGGTATCGTGGCGCTATGACAGGGCCGGCTGGCGGCACGGGACGCCCGTACACGCGGTTCGTGATCGTCGGTGATGCCCGTACCGGCTCGAACCTCCTCTGGAGCGCGCTCAACTCGCATCCGCGCGTCATTTGCTTCCGAGAGGTGTTTCACTTCGCCCACGAATTCATCGACTATGCCGTGCCCGGCTTCGATGACCGCGCGACGGCTGATGTCACGCTTCGGCGCGAGGATGCGGTCCGGTTCCTGTACGAGCGCATCTTTCGGGAGTTCCAGCCCGCGATTCATGCCGTCGGCTTCAAGTTTCTGTATGGACATCGCTGGGGATTCGAGCCCGTGGTGAGGGCACTTGGGGAGGATCGCGATATTCGAGTGATCCACCTCCGCCGCCGCAACATCGTCCGCATGTTCGTCTCAGTACGGATCGCCGAGTCCACCGGCCGCTGGCTTGAACCGGTACCGGTGGGGGGGTGGCGGCGGGCACTGGCCGTGATGCGTCGTCCGTTGCTGGGGGCCGGTCGTGGCGTCGAGCCCGCGCCGCGGCCGCGGCTCCATGTGTCCGCGCGCGAGATCATTGCATTCGAGGAGCAGCACCGGCGCGAGGCGATGAAGATGGATGCGCTCATTCGGGGGCATCAGGTGATGACGCTGCTCTATGAGGACATGGCTCACGACCGCGATATGGCCTTCGATTCGGTGCAACGCTTCCTCGGTGTCCGCCCGCGTCGCCTCAAGGTCGGCCTGCGGCGACAGAACCCGGAGCCGCTGCGCGAACTGATTGCGAACTACGACGAGTTGGCGGCGGAGCTCGCCGGCACACCGTACGCGCCGCTGCTAGACGAGGGCAACTACCCGTAGGTGTGAGGGCATGGCCAGTCGAGCCGCGGCGATACGAACGCTCAATGCTGCGATAGCGATTGCGCTGAGGATCCAGGGTTCGAAACGCCAGACGGACATCATGTACGGCTGCCGTGCGAATTCGTTCCAGCCGGTGCGAACCCGGCATGTGCGACAGCGAGGTGATCGCGACCACGGCTTGTCTCGGGACGGTACGGGAAGAAGCGCTTCAGCCGCAGGAAGTGCCGCTCCCAGAGGTACCAGCTGAGCCACGCCGCCGCGACCGTGATCGCCGTTGCGGCCGTCGCAAACAGCACGCTGCCGAAGGCCTGTGAGCCGCCGGCGGTGCGCAGAAAATCGCCGCCGTGCGTGGCTACCAGCGTAAAGGCGACCAGCGGGTGGAACACGTACATCGCGTACGAGTAGCGTCCGAAGAACCGCAGGGGCGCGCTCGTCAGCAGGCGCTCCGTCGCCGACCCTGGTGGTGCAGCGATCGCCATCAGCACCAGGGCGGCGCCGAGGACGGCGATCGGCGTGAAGCCGAACACCGCGACCGCGCGGTCTACCGGCGACAGGCCGCCGCGCACCACGACGAGCACCAGCAGGACGCCGGCCGCGGCAACGGCAGCCGCCGGCGCCCAGGACGCGAGCCGCGCGATCGCTGCGCGGCCGTCGGCCGCGGCGACGGCAAGTAGGGCGCCAAGCACGATCGGGTCGAGGTGGCCAGGCAGCAGCACCTGCGAGCCGTTCGGCTTCGCCCAGCCCTCCGCGAGCGGCGACACGAGGTACACGCGGAAGAGCGCGGTGGTGATCAGCAGGCCGAGGCAGACCCGGGCCAGCCGCTGGCGCGAGAGCAGGAAGACGATGACCGGCCAGACGAGATAGAATTGCTCCTCAAACGCCAACGACCAGAAATGCAGGTTCACCGCGGCGAGGTCCGGGTGGGCCTGCTTCACCGACGACCAGATGTTCACGGCATAGCCGAAGTACCAGTACCAGTGGTCGCGTACGTTCCCGGCGTGTGCCTGCTCCTCGAGTGCGCCGCCCAGCAGCGGCGTAATCAGGATCACGAACGCGAGGTACCCCCAGTACAGCGGGAAGATGCGCAGCACCCGCCGGCCGTAGAAGGCGCGGAAATAGCTGCTGCCGCCCTTCGCCCGCAGCAGGATCCCGGTGATCAGGAAGCCGGACAGCACGAAGAACAGGTCGACGCCCGTCCAGCCGAACTCGAAGGCCTGGTTGATGCGCGTGTCGAGCGCCAGCGTCGGCGGTCGCCGAAAGATGCGGAAGGGCATCGCCCAGAAGTGGAACTGCATGACGAGCAGGATGGCGATGCCGCGCACGCCGTCGAGCGCGGGCAGGTGGGTGCTGTCGCCCGTCTGCGCGCGCCCCGCTGCTGTCGCGGCCGTCACGGCGCCACCTCCGCCGGCAGCGGCTCGCCGGTATCGACCGCGCTGCTTGCGGGCGCGGCAGCGCGCGATGCTTCCTGGTCGCCGCGAGCGCGGTACGGGAAGAAGCGCTTCAGCTTCAGGAAGTGTTGTTCGTACAGGTGCCAGCTTGCGTAGGCGAGCGCGACCGAGACGCCGGCGCCGGCCGCGGTGAACGCGAGGCGCGCCGGGATCGCGCTGCCGCCGGCCAGGGGCAGCTGCCAGCCGGCGGCGCCCATCCGGTTCACCACCAGCAGCGCGACCTGCAGGTGGAAGAGGTATAGCGCATAGCTGTAGCGCCCGAGGAATCGCAGCGCGGGCAGCGTGAAGAGCCTCTCGGCGCGGCCGCCGGGTGTCGCGACGAGCGCAACGGAGAGCAGCGCCGCGAACGTGAACGCGATGATGCTGAACCCGAGGGTCTGCACGAAGTCGTCAAACGCATGCAAACCATCGAGCGCGACCCAGACGCCCGCCAGCACGGAGAGGCCGGCGGTGAGCGCCGGGACGCACCACGCACGCACGCGAGCGAGCGCCTCCGGCGACCGCGCCGCGATCGCGAGCAGCGCGCCGAGCGCGAAGGTGTCCGCCCGCGCAGGCGTGAGCATGATCGCGGCGTAGACGTTGTGCAGCGATGCGACTTCGCCGTTGACGAGCGCCACCCGGAATGCGAACGCGCCGACGACGCACAGCGCGCAGATCGCCGGCAGCCAGCGGCGCGGCGTCAGCAGCACCACGAATGGCCACACGAGGTAGAACTGCTCCTCGACCGCGAGCGACCAGATGTGCCCGTTGCCGAACAGCCCGATGTTTGTCAGCGGGCGGAGCGGGATCCAGACGTTGTAGAGGTAGCTCCAGTACCAGGCCTGGTGCGACCTGAGCAGCGCCAGGTCCTCGTTAGACGCGAGCGCCGGGACCAGCGGCAGCACGACGATCAGCAGCGCCAGGTAGCCGTAATAGGCCGGGAAGATCCGCAGCACGCGACGCGCGTAGAACGCCACGAACGCGTGCCGGCCGCCGCCGCGCGCCGCGAGCAGAATGCTTGTAATCAAGAAGCCTGAGAGGACGAAGAAGAGGTCCACGCCCATCCAGCCGATGCCAAAGGCGCGCGCAGCAAACCGGTCGAGCGCGAACGATGGCCGGTCGGTGAGCAGGGAGCTGGCGGTATAGAAGTGGTAGACGACGACCAGCGCGATCGCGATGCCGCGCAGGCCATCGAGCGCCGGCACATGCGCGCCGGCGCCGACGTCAAGCCGGGCCGGGCTCGCGGGAGTCGGTGCGGTCATCGATCCCCTCTCGGGCTGGCGTGGCGGGGCCTCATGTTACCTATAACGCTGCCGCCGCAGGTGCCGTGTCGCCGGCGCGAGTAGAATGGCGCGCGCATGAGCGTCGAGAGTACCGCGCCCGAGATGACCGCCCCTGGCAGCCGGAAACGTCAAGCGCTCGTGCCCTTGCCGGCGCTCGCCGTCGTTATCGCGGTTGCGGCGCTCACGGCGGTGATCTACGCGCCCATCGTCGCCGACTACTTTGCGCTCGACGATTTCGTCTGGCTGCGGGCCGTCTCCGGGCGCAACCTCGCCGAGGTCACCGCGCGTGCGTTCAAGTTCCCGCGCTTCACGCCGTTCGATGCCCCCACACCGTACTTTCGTCCCGCCACCGACATCTCGGTGAAGCTCGAGCTGATCCTGTTCGGCCTGCACCCGGCGCCGTATCACGCGGTCAACCTCGCCCTCCACATCGGCGTGGCGAGCGTGGGCGGCGCGATCGCCGGCCGCCTGACCCGGTCCTGGCTTGCGGGCGGCGCCGCGTCGCTGCTCTTCGCGACCACGCCTGCCTACGACATCGCCGTATCCTGGATCTCGCAGCTTGCCGAGCTGCAGGGCGCGTTCTTCGCGGTCTTCGCCGTGCTCTTCTGGCATATGTACCTGCGCACGACCGACGGTCGGCGCGCGCGCTGGTGGGCGGGCGCCGCCTCGCTCTCGCTGACGCTCGCGGTGATGTCGAAGGAGTCGCAGGCGGCGACGCTCGCGCTCTTCCCGCTGCTCGCCGTGCTCGACCCGGGGCGCCGCCGCCCGTGGCGCGAAGTGGGTGCCTGCGTGACGGCGCTCGGCGTCGCCGCCGCGGCGTACCTCGGCTTCGCGCTCTGGCAGGAGTACCGGGGGACCGCCCAGGCCGATGTCTATGAGGTCGGCCCGCACATGTTCGCGAACGCGCGGCACTATGGTGGTCGCGTCCTCGTCCCCTATCGCGCCGATGACAGCGCGGTTTCGCTTGTGCGGCATGCGTTGCTGCTCGCGTACGTGGCAGGTGGGACCTGGGCGCTCGTGCGGCGCATGCGCGCCCCGGCGTTCTTCTTCGTCTGGAGCGTGCTGTGGCTGCTGCCGTTCACCATGTTCACCTACCCCACCGAGGATCGCTACACGTATCTCCCGGCGCTGCCTGCGACCGCCTTCGTCGTCTCCCTCGCGAGTGCGGTCATCGCGCGCATGCCTACGTCCGTGCGCGACAGCGCTGTGGCGGCCGCCGGGGGCGTCGTCGCCCTGCTCGTCGTCGTCCAGGCGGCCGGCGCGCGCGATGCGCAGAGACCGCTGCGGGACTATGCGCGTCAGTACGACCGCGCGGCGAGCGCCATGCGCGCGCAGTGCGCCGGGCTGCCGCGCGATGGCCGCATCTACTTCGAGCGCGGGATGCCGTTCGACCCGCTCTTCACCGATGTGCCGGCGATGGCAAATATCTTCTTCGACCACGTCGAAGTGTTGCGCGAGCCGCCCGCCGGCAGCGACACCCGGCCGCTCTGCATCGTCCGTGTGCCTTAGCGCACGTCCGTACCGTCCCCCACCGGCTGCGCCGGCACGCCCGCGACGCCCACGCCCGCATCGACGTCCCTGGACACTGCGGCGCCAGTTGCGACCGTGGCGCCGTCGCCGATGATGATGTTGCCGGCGATCGATGCGCGAGCACCCACGGTCACACCGTCGCCGATGCGCGGACCAACGTAGACGTTGCGTCGCAGGCCAATCGTCACCCACGGGCCGATCGTCGCGTCCCGGCCGATCCGCGTGACGCCGTCGATCACGACGTTGCCTTCAGGCAGCGCCAGCCCTCCCTCGACCGAGACCAGTTCGCCGATGCGCACGTTGAACAGTGCCATGCTGGCCCGGTGCAGCAGCCACGGCGCCACCGGTACATGCCAGCGCAGCAGCGTGACGCGCAGCCGGTACAGCGCGACGCAGACGAACCCCGGCGCAGTGATCGCGCGGAGGCCGGTGTGAGCCCGCGCGCGCGCCGCCGCCCGCAGGTCAGCGGGCAGTACGCTGATCCCCGCTCGGTGCCGCGCGTCCGCCTGCATGATCGCGAAGAACTCCTCGCGCGAGCGCGGCTGGCGCGACGCGATGGCGTCGTTCACGGCGTGTCTCCCGGTACCACGCCGGTGGGGCGCGTCCCGCCATCGACCACCCGCGCCGGCACGCCGGCCGCGAGCGCGTGTGGCGGCACGTCGCTCGTGACCACCGCGGACGCCGCGATCGTCGAATGGGAGCCGACTTCGATGTCGCCGAGCACCGATGCGTGCGTCGACACAAACACGTTCTCGCCGATCCGTGGGCCGACGTGGTCGCCCCGCACGCAGCCGACCGTCACCCACGGCGCAAGTACGGCGTGCGGGCCGATGCGGGTGACGCCTTCGATGACGACGTTGCCGTGCGGGATGTAGGCGCCGGGCCCGAGGACGACGTGTGGGCCAATGCGCACGTTCCAGAGCGCAATGCAGAGCCGGTGCAGCAGCCACGGCGCCAGGGGCACGCGGGCGTGCGCCAGCGCAGTCCGAAGGCGATACAGAACGAGCGGCGGGAAGTCATCAGCGACGAACAGCAGGCGCACGAAGTTCGCAAGTGCGCCCAGCCGCGAACGGAACTCGAACGGCTCTCCGCGGTTCGCCGCGTACCAGCGCGCGTCCTCGCGCAGCGCCGCCCGCAGCGACGGCTGCAGGCGCGCATACTCGGCGGCGAGCGCGCGTGCGCGGGCCAGCCGCGCTCTTCGGTCGACCGGTGGGCGCCTGGCCATCAGCGCATGCGCTCGATCGCCTGGCGCGCCAGCTCTTCCTCGGTCGCCTTGTCCACCAGCCCCCGCTCCAGCGCCTCCCGATACAGCCGCGCCGCGATCGCCCGTTGCATCACCCGCTCCATCGCCGGTGACTCGCCACGCATGCGGTTCAGGTATTTTGTCACGACGTCGAACGCCCGCCCCTCCATCGCGATCTGCCCGTGGTCGAGCATGATCACGCGGTCGGCGAAGTCCACGAGCGTGTCGACGTTGTGGGTGACGATGATGATCGTCGTGTTGCGCGCGCGCAGCGAGCGGAAGTGCTCGAAGCACTTCTCCTGGAAGTCCGCGTCGCCGACCGCCAGCACCTCGTCGACGAGGAGGATGTCCGGTTGCACGTGGATCGCCACGGAAAAGCCGAGCCGCAGGAACATGCCGTTCGAGTACGTCCGCATCGGCTGGTCGATGAAGTCGCCCAGCTCGGAAAAGGCGATGATGTCCGGCAGCCGCGCCCGCGCCTCCTCTTTTGACAGACCCATGAAGAGCGCGTTCACGTACGCGTTCTCGCGGCCGGTCGCGTTCGGGTGGAACCCGGCACCCAGCTCCAGCAGCGCGCCGTACCGGCCGTCCATGCGCACCGTACCCGTCGTCGGCTGCGAGATGCCGGCCAGCACCCGCAGCAGCGTGCTCTTGCCTGAGCCGTTGCGGCCGATGATGCCGAGGATCTCGCCGTGCGGCACCCGGAGGTCGATGTCGCGCAGTGCCCAGAACGGCTCCTTCTGCGCCAGTCGCAGCAGCCGGTGCGGCCGGACGAGCGCGTCCTTCAGGCGCAACGGCTGTCGCGGGTCGAGCAGGTAGCGCTTCGACACGCCGGCCAGCTCGACCGCGTACGCGGCCGGCGCCGGCGCTTGCCCGTCGGCGCTCGTCGCCACGTCCGCCTCAGAGCGCATCGGCGAGGCTCGTATCCGCCCGGTCGAGCACGAACAGCCCGCTGGCGATCGCCACGGCCGCGAACACGACCGCCGGCCAGAGGTCGAGTCCGGGCATCTCGCCGTCGAGGAAGAGGCCGCGCCAGGCCTCGATGAGCGGTGTCATTGGGTTCACCTGGAGCAGTTGTCGCATGCCGTCCGGCACGCGCGAAAGTGGGTAGATGATCGGCGTCGCATAGAAGAGCAGCGTCATGCCGGAGTCCAGCGCCGGCGCCAGGTCGCGGAAGAACACGTTCACGGCCGCCACGAGGACGCCGAGCCCGGCCAGCAGCGCCAGCTGCAGCGCGATCAGTAGCGGAATGCCCACAAGCCACGTCCACGACGGCTCGACAGCGCTCACCGCCACCAGCAATACGAGCACGGGCAGCGTCGCCACGAACTCGAACGTGGCGCCGAGCACGACCGAGAGCGGGAGGATGATGCGCGGGAAGCGCACCTTTTTCACCAGGCCGTTGTTGGCGATGAACGCCTGCGTGGAGGCGTGCAGGGCGCCCTGGAACCAGAACCACGGGAACAGCGCCGAGAGCAGGAAGACCGCCGGGTGTGGGACGCCGAACTTGAGGACGCGGTCGAGCGCGAAATAGAGGATGATGCCCATCGTCAGCGGCCGTGCGAGCCACCAGAAGTAGCTGAGCACCGTGCCGTGGTACTTGATGCGCAGGTCGCGCAGCGTGATCGCGAGCAGCAAGTCCCACGCCGACCCGCCCTTGCGGGCCTGCGCGCCGAACCGTCCACCCACCGCCGCCGTCGCCGTCACGCACCCTCGCTGGACCCGCGCGCGATGGACAGCCGCCCTCGGCCGCCCCGCCGCCGAGCGCGGGCGTCGTTCAACCCGCGCGCCCCGGAGCAGCGCCGAAGCCGCGCGGGTCAACGATCATAACACAGCAGACTTGACGCCCATTACGAGATGCGCGTGGACGGTCTCCCGCCCGACGGCGACCTCAGCGTGCCGCGAGTGCCGCGGCGGCGGCTTCCGCCCGGCGCACGAAGTCCTCGTCGATGTACAGCCGCCCGGCCTCGTCCGTGTAGAACGGCGCCAGCACCGGCACGCCCAGATGCCGCAGCGCCTTCCGCTCGCTCTCGTGCCGCTCGACGAGCGCGATGATGCCGACGAGCTCGCACCCCAGCTCCCGCACGACGTCGACCGCCTGCTGGATCGAGCCGCCCGTCGTGATCACGTCTTCGACGACGACGACACGACGCCCTTCCCGCACGAGCGGCGGGTCCGGCACCCAGGCCTCGGCGACCTGCGTCCGCGTGCCGTGGCCCTTCGGCGCCTTCCGCACGATGAAGGTCGGCAGGCGCCGTCCGCGCCGCCATGCGGCCGCCCCGACCGCGTCGGAGATCGGGATGGCGCCGATCTCCGGCCCGCCGACGGCCTCGGCGCCGAGGTCGAGGACGACATCGGCCAGCGCCACGCCGATCAGCGCCGCCGCCTCCGGGTCGAGTGTCGCCAGCTTGCCGTCGTAGTAGTAGGCCGCCGTCCGCCCGGACGAGAGCGTGTACGGGCCATCGTGCTTGAAGCAACGCAGCATGAGCGCGTGCAGGCGTTCGATCTCCGCGCGTGTCACGCTGCGCTCTCCTTGCGCATCGTTCGCTGTCATGGGTGAGCGACCGAAACTGTCATGCCGAGCGAAGCACCTCTTCCGGTTGCACGCGCCTGCAGGTCCTGCAGTGTGGGGTCGCGCGTGTGTTAGACGCCAGCTTCACCCGGGCGCAGTAGCGTGGACTTCAGTCGGCGCGATCGTCGGCTCGAATACCGCGCGGATTGTAGTCGGCGCCACTGACTGCTGACAGGCTGAGGGCCGGCCTCAGCAGTTCGCGTTGCCGTCGAAGATCATCGTGTAGTAGATGCGGCCGTCCGCCGCCTGCGCGACGCCGGTGCCGAACCGCTCATAGTGGCAGTTGAGGATGTTCTCGAGGTGCGGCGGGCTGTTCTTCCACATCAGCACCGCCCGGTCGGCGGTCTGGTCCCAGGGCCAGTTGTTCCAGGCGATGTTTTCGCCGGCGTAGGCGTGCGGCACGCCCATCCGGTCCATCAGACAGACGAAGTTGCAGCCGTCGGGGGGCTGGTGGCTGAAGTACCCTTTCGAGGCCATGTCGGCGCTGCGGGCGCGGGCGACGGCGACGAGCCCGGGGTCGGGCTGGAGGGCGGGCAGGCCGTTCTGCCGCCGGATGGCGTTGATGCCGTCGTAGGTCTTGAGCTCCGCCTGCACAGCCGGCGAGCAGCCCGCCAGCACGACGACCGCGAGCCCCGTGAGCGCGGCAAATGCGGCCACGGCGAGCGGGCGTCGAGTCGGGGCCCGGGTCATCGCTGCCTCTCCTTCCTGCGAGAAGCATCGGCAGCACGTAGGGGACTCTTGCGTCCCCTGAGAGGGTTCTCACCTACGGGACCGGGCAGTGTGCACAGACGTCCGGCAGCCTTGCGTTCCATGGGCACATCCTTGGCGTGGCGTGGCGCGCGGCGGCGCCGTGCACGTGCGCGACGGTTCGCGGTCTGGCAGTCCGCCCCGGCCCCGGCGAGCGGGGCGGCGGCGGTGCGAATGCCCCTGCACCCTACAGGAGCGTCGCGCGGCGAGGCAACCGTCTTATGCGAACATAACGATGCACCGGCGCATTTCCGACGCCGCGTTGGGCACGGGGCCGGCGGAGAGGCGCTGGACGCACAAGCCGGCGTTTCCTACGCGCCGAGGAAGTGCGTCAGCAGCTCGTTAAAGCGCTCGGCGCGCTCGAAGTAGACGGAATGTCCTGCCGCCGGCACGACCTCGAGCCGGGCGTTCGGCACCACCTGCGCCGCTTCTGCGAGGGCCGCCGCCGGGATCACGCTGTCCTCTGCACCAGAGATGAACAGCACCGGTACGGCGAGTGTGCTCACGTCGTCCGGCGAGAGCGATGGCGCATCACGGAAGTACGGCGCGAGCTGATCCGGTGACTGCGGCCGGTTCAGCAGGCTGATCTCGACGTAGAGGAAGTGCAGCGCCGGTTGCTCTCGCGCCATCCGCTCGCCGGCGGCCGGGTGCACGCCCGCCGGCGGCGGCGGCGCAGCGCGCGCCTCGCGCCAGAGCGCGTCGATCGCCGGCGTCCGCAGGCCGCCGTGCGTCCCGCACATAAGCAGCCGCTCGACGCGTTGCGGGTGCTGCGCGGCGAACGGCAGGCATGTCCAGCCGCCCATCGACTGTGCGACGAGCGTCGCCCGGTCGATGCCCGTCGCGTCGAGCAGCCGCGCGAGGTCCGCCGGCCAGGGGGCGCCGGAGCGCGCGTCGTCCGTCTCGAGTGAGCGGCCCCAGCCGCGGACGTCGTAGACGAGGCAGCAGTAGCGGTCCATGAACGCCGGCACCTGCTGCCACCATGAGAGGTGGTTGCCGCCCGCGCCGTGCACGAAGACGATCGCCGGCGCCTCGGCGGGCTTCGGTCCGTGCAGTTCGTAGTAGACGCGCGCCCCGGGGACCTCGAGAAACGGCATACCGCGATTGTAGCGCCGGTCGGCGTGGCGGCTGCTCGCCTGGCGCGGGCGCGCGTAGCGTCCATCGGCGTCCGGGGCGGTGCGGATGCTGGCGGGCGAGCGTGCCGGGGTACAGATCGACGGCGCGGCGGCCGGGGGAGCGTGGCCGCAGCGCCGTCTCGACGGAACACTACGGCCCGGCTGTTAACCGGCCACCAGCGTCCTGCAAACAAAGTCTCAAGCTTTTGCGTCGATCCCGCCGTGGGTGCTGTCGCGCTCGTGCTTGCTCCGGGCCTGCATGCGCGACGCGCTCACGCTCGCCCAGACCCCGCCTACAATGTCCCATGCGCGACCTCGACCGCTTCTTCGCACCGCGCAGCGTGGCTGTCGTCGGCGCCTCGCGCGACCCGCTCAAGCTGGGCTACGTCCTGCTCGACAACCTCCAGCGGGCCCGCTTCCCCGGCCGCGTCTACCCCGTCAACCTCAACGCCGAGGCCGTCCTCGGCCTCACCGCCTACGCGCGCGTGAGCGACATCCCCGAGCCTCCCGACCTCGCGGTGATCGCCGTGCCGGCACCCGCGGTGCGCGGCATCGTCGAGGACTGCGGTCGTGCTGGAGTCCGCGCGGCCGTGGTCATCAGCGCCGGCTTCCGCGAGACCGGTCCGGCGGGCGCGCTCGCCGAGCAGGACCTCCTCGCCGCGGCGGCTGCCGGTGGCGTGCGCCTCATCGGGCCGAACTCGCTCGGCATCATCAACACCTTCGCCAACCTCAACGCGACCTTCGCCGAGTCCACGCCCTTCGCCGACGAGGTCGCCGTGCTCAGCCAGTCCGGCGCAATGGCGACCGCCATCCTCGACTGGGCGCGCGCGATCGGCCTCGGCTTCTCGAAGTTCGTCTCGCTCGGCAACATGGCCGACGTCGACGAGGTCGACCTGCTCGACTACCTGGCCGATGACCCGCAGACGAAGCTCGTCGTCGCCTATCTCGAAGGCTTCAGCGACGGACGGCGGTTCTTCGAGGCGGCGCGGCGTGTGACGCGGCGCAAGCCGCTCGTCATCATGAAGGTCGGCCGCAGCGCCGCCGGCGCGCGCGCGGCCATCTCGCATACCGGCAGCCTCGCCGCGCCCGACGCGATCGTCGAGGGCATGTTCCGGCAGGCGGGCATCGCCCGCGCGTACGCGATGGACGAGCTGTTCGACCTGACGCTCGCGTTCTCGTATCTGCGGCTGCCGGCGGGCCCGCGCGTGGCGATCGTCACGAACGCGGGCGGGCCCGGCGTGATGGCCGTCGACGCCATCGAGCGGTACGGCCTGCAGCTTGCGCGGCTGTCGCCGGTCGCCCAGGACCGCCTCGCGGAGGCCTTGCCGGCGGCCGCGTCGTCGGCGAACCCGATCGACGTCCTCGGCGACGCGGCCGCCGACCGCTACCAGGCGGCGGTGCAGATCGCACTGGCCGACCCGGGGGTCGACAGCGTGATCGTCCTGCTGACGCCGCAGGCTGTAACGGAGCCCGAGCGCACGTCGCGCGCGGTTGCGCACCTGGCGCGCCTCCACGATAAGCCCGTGATGGCGGTGTACATGGGCGGCGACGCCGTCGCCCGGGCGCGGTTGATGCTCGATGCCCAAAGGGTGCCGGCGTACCACTACCCCGAGCGCGCCGTCCGTGCGATGGCCGCGCTGTGGGCGTACGCGCGCTACCGCGCGTCGCTCGCGCCTGCACCCGCGGTGGCGACAGGCCGTTAGGTCTATCCCGGCGAGCGTGCCTGCCGCCCGCCACGGCGGGAGGTACAGCACGGCATGGCCGGCTCTGCGTAGAATCGACGCAGGAGGTGTCACGATGCGCATCGGCGTCCTCACCGGTGGCGGCGACTGTCCCGGCCTCAACGCCGCCATCCGCGCCATCACCTACCGCGCCTGGATGCTCGGCGACGAGGTCTGGGGCATCCGCGAAGGCTGGGCCGGCCTGCTCGGCGATGGCGACGCACACGTCCTCACGCCGGACGAGATCGCCGGCATCCTGCCGCTCGGCGGCACGATCCTCGGTTCGTCGCGCACGAACCCCGCGCGCGACGAGCGCGAGATGCGGCAGGTCGAGGAGAACCTCCGCTCGCGCGGCATCGAGGCGCTTGTGACGATCGGCGGCGACGACACGCTCTCGGTGTCGGCGAAGCTCTCCGAGCGCGGCTTCGCCGTCGTCGGCGTGCCGAAGACGATCGACAACGACGTCCCCCACACCGACTATTGCATCGGCTTCGATTCCGCCGTCGACATCGTCGGCGAGGCGCTCGACCGGCTGCACACGACGGCGGAGGCGCACCGGCGCGTGATGGTCGTCGAGGTGATGGGGCGCGACGCGGGCTGGCTGGCGATGGCGGGCGGCATCGGCGGCGGCGCCGACCTGATCATCATCCCCGAGGAGCCGATCACGCTCGACCAGGTCGTGCAACACGTGAACCACCGCATGGACACGCGCCGCTTCAGCATCGTCGTCGTCGCCGAGGGCGCGAGCATCGAGGGCCTCGAGTCGGCGCTCTCCGAGACGCAGGTCGACCAGTTCGGCCACCCGCAGCTCGCCGCGCGCGGCATCGGCACGCGGCTCGCGGAAGCGATCGAGGCGCGCACGGCGAACGAGGCGCGCGTGACGGTGCTTGGCCACGTGCAGCGGGGCGGCTCGCCGTCGATGTTCGACCGCCTGCTGGCGACGCGCCTCGGCGTCGCGGCGGTCGACTACGTGCACGACGGCGTGACGGGCGTGATGGCGGCGCTGCAGGGGCTCGATATCGTGCGGGTGCCGTTCTCGAGCGTGCTCGGCCACAACCGGCGCGTGGACCGGCGGTTCTTCCGGCTGGTGCGCCAGTTCGCGATCGCCGGCGAGCGCGAAGCGCCGTCGTTCGCGGACGACGGACATCATCGCGACTGACCCCCGGCCGGACTCCGATCGCGCTGTCAGCGCACGCCGTGCACGGCCCAGGCGCGCGCGATCAGCGCGATCGATCCGTCCGCGGCGACCGGTAGAGTCCGCTGCGCGAGCGCCGCGCCCTCAAAAGGGTTACCGGAACAGATCCCGCTCCGGCGGCCGCACCAGCGCGGCGACCCCCGCATCCTCCGAGCGCTCGTAGCGCGCGCCCCGGACCACTGCCACCGGCACGCGGTCCAGCTTGCCGTGCACCAGCTCCGCCGCCGCCGCCAGCTCGTCGACGACCGCCATCTGCGTCACGCGCAGCTCGTAGCCTGCCGGGTCGCGCTGGCCGGCGTAGTCGACGAGCGGCGCGATCCCGGCCGACCCGATCGCGAAGTTCACGTGCCCCTCACGCCACGGCCGGCCGAAGGTGTCGCTGATGATCACGGCGACCTCCACGCCGAGCGCCGCGCGCAGCCCGTCGCGGATGCGCCGCGCCGAGGCATCCGGGTCGACGGGCAGCAGGCACACCGTGCCCGTGCGCTCGACGTTCGACGCGTCGACGCCGGCGTTCGCGCAGACGAAGCCGTGGTGTGTCTCGCAGATCATGACGCCGCGCTCCATGCGGACGATGCGCTTCGTCTCGCGGAGCACGACCTCGACCTGCCGCGCGTCCTTCTCGTACGCGGCTGCCCAGGCCTCCGCGAATGGCGACGGCGTCACGGTTGCGAGGTCGACGACGCGGCCCTCTGCCTTCGAGACGACCTTTTGCGTCACGACGAGCACGTCGCCGTCCCCGACCGCCACGTCGGAGGCCTTCGCCGCCGAAGCGATCAGCGCCGGCAGGTCGTCGCCCGTATGCACCTCCGGGATCCCCGGCAGGCCGAGAACGCGGACCTCTGACATCCGACCTCCGGCCTCTCTAGACGCCCGCGATCCGGATCCCCGCCTGCGTCTTGTACGCGCGGTTGATCGCGACGAGCAGCACCGTGATCCCCTCGACGAGCCCGGCGTTTGCGAGCGGACCGCCGTCGATGCCGCGCACGCCCTCGATGTCAGCCGCTAGCTTCATGATGCGGGCCTTGGCCGCCGCGTCGTCCGCGCACACCACCACGTCCGCCTCGAGCGCTGCACCGCGCAGCAGCTTCCGCGCGCTCAGGTTCTGGAACGCCGCGACGACCGTCGAGCGTGGCAACAGCGCCTGCTGTTGCTGGGCCGCCGACCCCTCCGGCACGGGCACGAGCGACGCCCGCCCCTCGGCGAACCGCATCGGCACCACCGTCGAGACCACGAGCTTGCCCGCGAGCGCGTCCGCCAGCGGCGGCAGTGTCGCCGCCTGTGCGTCGAACGGCGTCGTCACGACCACGAGCTCCGCTTCGGCAGCAGCGGCATCGTTCGTCGCGCCCGCCAGCGCCAGCTTGTCGTCCTTCTCCCGTAGCTCCGCGACCGCCGCCTCGGCGCGCTCGCGGCTCCGCGAGCCGATCACGCACTCGTGGCCGGCGCGGGCGAAGCGATAGGCAAGGCCCATCCCCTCCTCGCCGGTGCCGCCGATGAACGCGATGCGCATGGCCGTCCTTCCGCCGCGGTTCAAGCTACGGCGCGCCGGTGCGAAGCGGAAGCGGCGTAGGTGGTCTCTGGAGGCCGGAGGCCAGAGGTCAGGAGGGGGAGTGCCTCGGCGGGTCCCCGCCGGTCTCTCGCGTCCGTCGGTCGCTATGCTGCCCGAGATGACCCGCCTCACCTACCGCATCACCGGTGGCCACCGCCTCGAGGGGCGCGTCCGCGTCGGCGGCTCCAAGAACGGCGCCGACTACGCCATTGCCGCTGCGCTGCTCTCGCCCCGCGACGTCGTCCTCACGAACGTCCCGGACATCGGCGACGTGCGTCAGATGGAGGAGATCCTCGCCAGCCTCGGCGCCACCGTCGAGCACGTCGAGCCGGGCACGCTGCGGATCAACGCCTCGGAGCTCTGCAAGTGGCGGGTCGAGCCGACGCTCGCGGTGAAGCTGCGCGCGAGCTTTCTCGTGATGGGACCGCTGCTGGCGCGCATGGGCCGCGCCTCCTGCCCGCCGCCCGGCGGCGACGCCATCGGCATCCGCCCGCTGGACGTCCACCTGGCGGGCTTCCGGTCGCTCGGCGTGACCATCCACGAGGATGGCGACGCCTTTGACGCGCACATCGACGGACGCCTGCGCGGCGCGCGCGTCGTGCTCGACTATCCGAGTGTCATGGGCACGCTCAATGTCATGCTCGCCGCCACCCTCGCCGAGGGGACGACCGTCATCGTCAACGCCGCCAGCGAGCCCGAGATCCAGAGCCTTGCGGCGATGCTCAACGCCATGGGTGCGAACATCAGCGGCGCCGGCACACAGTTCATGCGCATCGAAGGCGTGCGCGAGCTCGGGGGCTGCGAGCACCGCGTTATCGCCGACCGGCTCGAGGCGGGCACGTTCGCGCTCGCGGCCGCGATCACGCGCGGCGATGTCGTGGTCGAGGGGGCGGTCCCCGAGCACCTCGACGCGCTGATCTGGAAGCTGCGCGAGGCTGGCGTCACGGTCGACCTGACGGACGCCGGCATGCGCGTGCGCGGCGGCGACGCGCACTATCGCGCCGTCAACGCCCAGGCGCTCCCGTACCCCGGGCTGGCCACCGACCTGCAGCCACAGCTCGCCGCCTTCCTCACCCAGGCCGACGGCGCCAGCACGATCCACGAGCGCGTGTACGACAACCGCCTGCTGTACATCAACGAGCTCCGCAAGATGGGCGCGAACGTCGTCGCCACGAGCGGCCAGACCGCGATCATCGCCGGCCCGACGCGCCTGCACGGGGCGCCCGTGCAGGCGCTCGACGTGCGGGCCGGGAGCGCCTGTGTGCTGGCCGGTCTGGCGGCGGAGGGGACGACGCTTGTCCACGACGTCCACCACATTGAGCGCGCGCACGAGGACCTCCACGGGAAGCTGCGCGCGCTGGGGGCCGAGATCGAGCGCGTGTAGGTGCCACCTGCCCTCACGCCGAGCCGGTGGCGCGCATCGTGTCAAGGTGAGCGAGGCGAAGCATCGTGCCGCGTCGATGGACAACGCTCGAATGTCCGGGCGTGCGCGTCCGTCAGGCGCCGATCCGCCAGCCCGCCCGATCGAGTACGATCACGAGCGCTCGTCCTGTGCGACAACGCCCGTCCCGGCACCGGCGAGATCCTTCGCTTCGCTCAGCATGACAGTCCCTATCACGACCGACGACGAACTACGGACCGCCGACCTCTGACGACTGACGACTGACCATTCACCGCCACACCGGCAAGGAGGGCCTCTTGCTCCCGAAGCGCATCGGCATCGACCTCGGCACCGCGAACGTCCTCGTCTACGTCAAGGGGAAGGGCATCGTCATCAACGAGCCCTCGGTCGTCGCGCTGGCGAACCGCGACAACACCGTCGTCGCGGTCGGCCGCGAGGCGCTGGAGATGATGGGGCGCGTCCCCGGCAGCATCTCCGTCATCCGACCCATGCGCGACGGCGTCATCGCCGACTACCTGATCACCGAGGCGATGCTGCGCTACTTCATCGACAAGGTCGTTGGCCGCGTGAACATCATCAAGCCCGAGGTGATGGTCTGCATCCCCGCCGGCACGACGAGCGTCGAGCAGCGCGCCGTGCGCGACGCCGCCGAGCAGGCGGGCGGCCGCCGCCCCGTGCACCTGGTGCCGGAGCCGCTCGCCGCCGCCATCGGCGCCCGCATCCCCGTCCACACGGCCAGCGGCAACATGGTCGTCGACATCGGCGGCGGCCGCACCGAGGCAGCGGTGATCTCGATGTACGGCATCGTCGTCGCCGAGAGCGTGCGCGTCGCGGGCGATCGCCTCGACGACGCGATCGCCGCGTACGTGAAGCGCCGCTACAACCTGCTGATCGGCGACCGCACGGCGGAGGAGATGAAGACGACGATCGGCGCCGCGGTGCCGCTCGACACGGAGCTGAAGATGGACGTCCGCGGCCGCGACCAGATCAGCGGCCTGCCGAAGACGATCACCGTCACCTCGAGCGACGTCACCGCCGCCATCCAGGACTCGCTGGCGACGATCGCCTCGGTGACGCGCAGCGTCCTCGAGCGCACGCCGCCGGAGCTGGCGTCCGACGTCATCGACCGCGGTATCGTCCTCACCGGCGGTGGCGCGAAGCTGCGGCACCTCGACGTGCTGCTGGCACAGGAGACGGGCATCCCGGTGCACGTCGCCGAGAACCCGATGGACTGCGTCGCCATCGGCGCCGGCGTCGCGCTGGAGTACCTCGATGTGATCCGCCGCAGCCTGCCGACGGAAGAGGAGATGCTGGTCGCGACGTACTAGTGGTGGCGTCGCCCGCACGATGCTCGATGCGCTCACCGTGTATGGCGTGTTGGCGGTCGGTTCGATGCTGCTGTTCTATGCGCTCGAAGCACGGTCTCACTGGTTTGTGCTTGCGTTTGGCTGCGCCTGTGTCGCGGCCTCCGTCTACGGCTTCTTGCAGGGCGCCTGGCCGTTCGGCGCCATTGAGCTGATCTGGGCGGCGGTCGCCGTGCATCGCTGGCGCGCGCGGGCCTAGCCAGCTCCGCTGGTGCCTGCGCCCTCACCTACACTGCCTGTGTGCACGCCAACGCCGACCTCGACGCCATCGTCGCCTGGCTCGACCAGCACCTCGACGCCGCACGCTTCCGCGCGAGCGAGCCGGACGCCAACGGGCTGATCGTCCGCGCCGGCCCCGGCGTGACGAAGATCGGCGTCGCCGTCAGCGCCTCCTTCGCGGCGATCGGCGCGGCGGCGAAGGCCGGCGTCCAGCTCCTCGTCGTCCACCACCCGACGTGGCCGGCCGTCGACCTCCACCTCTACGACGAGAAGAAGCAGATGTGCGAGCTGGCCGGCGTCTCCCTCTACGCCGCCCACGCCTCGCTCGACTGCGCGCCCGAGGTCGGCAACGGCTGGGTGCTCGCTCGCCTGCTGGGCCTCCAAGTCGAGTGCACCTTCATGGAGTACCACGGCGGCGACGCCGGCGTCATCGCACGCTGCGATGTGCCGCTGCGCGAGCTGGTCGCCCGCGCCTCGCGCGAGCTGCGTGTCGAGGTGGAGGCGCACGAGCACGCGAAGACGTGCGCGCGCGTCGCGATCGTGCCGGGCGCGGGCGGCATGACGGGCGACCTCGACCAGGCGCGCCAGCTCGGCGCCGACACGTACCTGACGGGCGAGGGCAGCATGTTTACCCGCATGTTCGCGAAGGAATGCGGCATGAACCTCCTGTTCGGCACGCACTACGCGACGGAAGCGCCGGGCATCCGCGCGCTCGGCGAGCGGCTGGGCGAGCAGGCGGGCGTGCCGGTCGAGTTCTTCGACGAATCGCCGGACGTCTTCTGATGCCCGCTGCACCTTCGGCCTCCGCCGCGAACGCCATCCCGCCGGAGCTGCTCGCGCGCATCCGCCGCATCGAGATCCGCGCCCGCCGGCTTGTCGCGGACCTCTTTCGCGGCGAGTACCAGTCCGTCTTCCGCGGCCGCGGCATCGAGTTCTCCGAGGTGCGCCAGTACCAGCCCGGCGACGACGTGCGCGCGATCGACTGGAACGTGACGGCGCGCATGGGCGTGCCGTACATCAAGCAGTACATCGAGGAGCGCGAGCTGAACGTCCTCCTCGCCGTCGACCTCTCGGCGTCGTCGCTGTTCACGACCACTAGCATCACGAAGCGCGAGCTCGCGGCCGAGGTCGCCGCCACGCTCGCCTTCGCCGCCGTCGCCAACGGCGACCGCGTCGGCCTCGTTGCCTTTACCGACCGCGTCGAGCGCTTCGTGCCGCTGGCGAAGGACCGCCGCCATGTGCTGCGCATCGTGCGGGAGCTGCTGTACCTGCGGCCGGATGGCGCTGGCACGGACATCGGCGCGGCGCTGACGTACATCTCGCGCGTCGCCCGCCGCCGCTCGATCGTCTTCATCCTGTCGGACTTCTTCGACGAGCGCGCGTGGGAGCGGCAGCTCCGGGCGACCGGCATCAAGCACGAGGTCGTCGCGGTCTCGCTCACCGACCCGCGCGACCTGACGCTGCCGGACGTCGGCCTGCTCGAGGTCGAGGACGCGGAGACCGGCGCCCGCGCCGTCATCGACACCGGCGACCGCCGCGTGCGCGACGCCTACGCGCAGCGCGCCGCCGAGGCGGTGCAGCGCCGCCGCCGCGCGTTGGCGGCCGCCGGCGTCGAGGAGATCGCGCTGGCGACCGACCGCTCGTACGTGGAGCCGCTGCTGCGCGCCTTCGACGCGCGCGCGAAGGGCCGGCGCGGCGCGCGGGCGGTCACGGGATCGCGGCGGTAGCCTTCGTCGGGATGAAGGTCGTCCTCACCGAGCACATGGCGCGGCGCTGGGGCACGGCGATTCGCCGCGCGGCGCCGCGCGCGAAGCTCATCACGCCGTCGCTCGCGCCCGACGGCAGCGTCGCCTGGTCCGGCGACCCGGCCGGCGCCGACCTCGTGCTGCTCTCGCAGGACCTCTGGGAGGACCTCGAGGCGCGCGCGAAGCTGATCGGCGCTTTCTTCCGCATCGAGGGCGTGCGCTGGCTCCACACCTTCTCCGCCGGCGTCGACGCGCCGCCCTTCAAGGCCATGGCGGAGCGTGGCGCCGTGATCACGAACTCCTCCGGCGCCTCGGCGCCGGCGATCGCGCAGTACGTGCTCGCGCAGATGCTGGCACGCGTCGTCCCGCTCGACGCCTGGCGCGACCAGCAGCGGCGCCGCGAGTGGCGCCAATTCACATCCGACGAGAAGCGCGGCGAGCTGACCGGCCTCACCTGCGGCATCGTCGGCACCGGCGCGATCGGCGGCGAGGTCGCCCGCCTGGCGAAGGCCGCGGGCATGCGCACGCTCGGCCTGCGCCGCTCGGCGCGCCGCACGCGCGCCATCGACGAGCAGTACGCGCCGCCGCAGCTCGGGCGGCTGCTGCGCCAAAGCGACTTCGTCGTCCTCGCCTGCCCGCTCACGCCTGAGACCGAAGGCCTGATCGGCGAGCGCGAGCTGCGGGCGATGAAGCCCACAGCGACGCTGATCAACATCGCCCGCGGCAAGGTCGTCGACGAGCCGGCGCTCGTCCGCGCGCTGCGCGAGGGCGCGATCGCCCACGCCGTGCTCGACGTCTTCTGGTGGGAGCCGCTGCCGGACGACAGTCCGTTATGGGCGCTCGACAACGTGACGATCACGCCACACAACGCGGGCCCCTCGCCGCTCAACGCCGGCCGCGTGATGGCGATTGTCCTCGAGAACATCGCCCGCTACGCCGCCGGCAAGCCGCTGCGGAACACCGTCGTCTTCGACGCCTAACTGACGCACGCCGCGAACCGCGGATCAACGCCGGCCGACGGACCTCGCCAAGGTGTTTGCGCCAGCCGCTAGTACCCGCGGAGCTTCAGCTCCGCCGGATGTCCCGATATCAACTGGTGTGCGTTGTTGGTAGCGCCCCGCCCGCACCTATCGCGCACAATACCCCCGTGGACCGCGCGCTCGCCGATGCCCCGCCCTCGCACGCTGAGCCCTCCGTCGCGCTCCCGCGCCTCGGGCTCGCCCTCGCAGTCATCACAATGGCCGCCGCCGCATTCGCCACCCGCTTCTGGCACCTCGGACGCCGCAGCATCTGGCTCGACGAGGCGTGGGGCTGGCGTACCACCACCCTCTCGCTGCGCGGCGCGGTCGACTGGGCCGCCGACAGCAAGGACCCGCCGCTGTACTACTTCGTCCTCCGCGCCGTCACGGACGTGTTCGGCGATGGCGAAGGCGCCCTCCGCGCCCCCTCCGCCATCGCCGGCGCGCTCACGGTGCTCCTCGTCGCGTTCGTCGCCTGGCGCGCTGCCGGCCCGGTCGCCGGCGGCGTCGCCGGCGCACTGCTGCTCGGCAACGCGAGCGCCCTCGTCTTCGCGCAGGAGGCACGCATGTACCCGCTGCTGGGGCTGCTCGCGCTCGCGGCGTCGGCGGCGCTCGCGCGGCTGCTCGCACGCCCGACGCCGTCCCGCGCTGTGTTGTACGCCGCACTCGCCTCCGCGCTCGTCTACACGCACTATGCCGGCCTCGTTGTCCTCGGCGTCCACGCCGCGCTGATCGCCCTCTACGGCGGCCTGCGGTGGCGCGACTCCGGCGACCGCGGCGCGCTCGTCGCCGGGTATGGCGCGCTCGTTACCACCGCAATCATCTACGCGCCATGGGCGCCGAACCTCTGGCGTCACTCCACCGCGGGCGCCTTCTACATCCCGCCGCCCGACCGCGGCCTCTTTGGCGATGTCGTCCGCGCGCAGTCCGGCATGGGCGATGACCTCCTGGTCGTGGCCTTCGTGGTCGTGCTCGCGCCGTTCGCCGCGCTGGCGGTCGCCCGCCGCTGGCGCGAGCCGCTCGTCGGGTGCGTCGCGGCGCTCGCGCTCGTCCCGGTCGCGCTTGGCGTGTACTCGTACGCGGTGACACCGGTGCTCGACGTGCGCCAGGCCTCGCCCTATATCCCTGCGACCGCGTTCCTCGCCGGCCTCGCCGTGGACGAGGTCGTGCGCCGCCTGCGCAGCGCCGGTGACCTCGCTCGCAGCGCAGCCATCGCCCTGGGCGCGGCCGCGGTCGCACTTGCGGCGATCAGCGCCGGCCGCGCGATGCGCGACGCCTACGGCGCCGGCCCGATCGAGGACTGGCGCGCCGCCGCCACAGAGGCGCGCGCGACGGGCGGGCCGGTCTGGGTGTGGCGGCGCTACGCCTCGACGCCGCTTCGGTACGAGCTGGGCGACGGCGACATCCGCGAGGTGCCGCCGGCTGTCTTCAACGGGGCGCCGCTCGATGCGCCGCCCGGCCAGCCGGCCGTACTGCTCCTGAGCCACGAGACACCCGAGGAGCGCGCGACGCTGCTGCGTGTCTTCGCCGGCGCGTACAACGTCGGGCTGCCCAGGCCGCTGCCCGGCATTACGGTCGTGCCAATGGCGCCGCGATGAGGGCGCTCAGCGCTTGTAGTCGAGCACCAGCACCTGCGTCTCGTCGGGCAGCGAGCCCTTCGTCACGGCGATCTTCTGGTGCGTCTCGGCCGACTTCACGCCCATCTCCTTGAGGAAGCGGTCGAGCGGGTCGAGCTTCTGCTTCTCGACGTCCGTCCGATAGTGCACCGGAATGACGAGCTTCGGCTCGAGCAGGCTGACCGTCTCGGCCGCCGGCGCCGCCTCGAGCGCGTCGCCGCCGCCGACGGGGATGATCAGGATGTCGATGTTCCCCAGCTCCTCCGCCTGGTCCGACGTCGGCACGTGGCCGATGGCGCCGAGGTGCCCGACGCGCAGGTCCTCCAGCTCGTACACGTAGGCGACGTTCCGGCCGGCGCTCTTGTCCTTGCCGCGCCACGTCGCCACGCCATTGAGGGAGGCGCCGGCGATCTCGAACTCACCCGGTCCGTCGATGACGCGCGGGTCGCCCGCGACGGCCTGCGGCGCGTTGTGCGCGGGGTCGTGGTTCGAAACGGTGACGATGTCGGCCGTCGGCCGCCCGAGGCTGTAGCCGGTCGACCGGTCAGGCGGGTCGGCGACGATCGTCGCCTCTTTCGCGCGGATGCGCACGCAACCATGTCCAAGCCAGGTGATCTCCATGCGTCGAAGGTAGCAGAGACGCCGCGGGTGGGAGTAGCGGCGATCCAGAGGACATAAGTGACTGCGCCCTGTTGCTGGGGATTGACGCCGCGTTATCTCCGGGTGTACGATCGCGCCTGCACGTAGCGGCGGATGCCGCGCGAGCGCGACTCAAGCCACGTCCGATCCACCGAACGTACACTCGGTTGCGCGCGAAAGGGGGTGTTCGCGGTCCGTGATCCCGTCGCGTCTGCGCACGGAGGCGTTGGCGTGTCCCTGGCCTGGAGGCCCGCGGAGAGGGCTTATGAGGAAGGAGCTACCGATGCACCATCTGCTCATCATCAACGCGCGCCGGCTCGGCGTGCTGCTCGCGCTTGCCGCCGCCGCCGCCGCGTCGACGCTCGCGATCCCGGGCAGCTCCGGCGGCAGCGCCCTGGCGGCACCGCCCGGGTACGTCCCGAACAGTGCACTGATCCTCGGAAGCACGGTCGTCCCCGGGACGGCCGTGGCCGGCACGATGCTCGGCGGCTCCGATACGCGGAGTCTCGAAGAGGAGCAAGCGCAGCTCGCCGGCTTCACGACAACCGTCGTCGATGACACCACCTGGGCGGCGATGACGGCAGCCGACTTCGACAACTACCAGCTCATCATCATCGGCGACCCGATGTGCGGCAGTGGACTGTCGTATGCGGCCGCGCTCGCCAATGCCAGCGTCTGGCAGCCGGTCGTCATGTCGAGCGGCGGCAACAAGTACCTCACCGGCAGCGACGACGAGTTCCACCACGTCTACGGCGGAGGCGGTGCGCAGTCGACCTTCGTCGGGGGCCCGGGTGGTGCCGCGCGCGCCGTCAAGGCCGGCATCTCGTTCGCCGGAGCCGTCGCCGGCGCCACGGGCGCCTACGTCGACCTCAGCTGCAGCTTCGAGGGCACGAACCTCACGATCATGGATGGCCTCAGCATCTACGGCCCTGGCCAGTTCACCGAGGGATTCCCGCCGTGCTCGAGCAGCGTGTCGCTCGTCGCCGACTTCCCGGGCCTCGCCGGTGCCCTCAGCAGCGCTGACCTCGAAGGTTGGGGTTGTTCGGCGCACCAGTTTATCGACAAGTGGCCCGCCGATTGGGTGCCCCTCGCGCTCGCAACCGACCCGAGCGTGCCACAGACCTACTCGGCGAACGACATCGACACGGGCCAGCCGGTCAGCGGCTCCCCGTACCGCCTCATCTCCGGCGGCGGCATCACCGTCACCTCCGACTTGGCGCTGTCGCCGCTCACCGCGACGAATCCCGTCGGCACCAGCCACACCGTAACGGCCACGCTTACGGCCCGGGGCGGCGAGACCGTGGCGCCCGTGCCGGGGGCCACCGTGAACTTCGCCGTGAGCTCCGGCCCCAACGCCGGCGTCACTGGCTCATGCGTCACAGACGCCAATGGCCAGTGCGACTTTTCCTACATCGGCTCCGGTGGTCCTGGCACGGACTCCATCATCGCTACTGCCGTGGTCAACGGCGTCACGAAGTCGGCCACCGCCTCGAAAACGTGGGAGGGGGGCGTCACCAGCACGCCGACGAACACCGCAACGCCGATCCCGACGAGCACGCCGACGCCGGTGGCGTCCGTCTCGCCCACGAAGACCGTTGTCACGACGACGCGGACCGTCACGACGACGCGGACCGTCGCACCGACGCGGACGACCACCGTCGAGGCGACGCGCTCGCCGGAGCCGTCGCGCACACCTGAGCCTGAGTGTCTGACATTGAAGAAGAAGCTGCGTCTGGCGCTCGGTATCGCCCTGCGCTTCGGCTCCCACGAAGGCGACCGGCGTTATCGCGCGCGGCTCGACCTCAACCACGACGGTGTCATCGATGGAGGTGATATCGACGCGTTGCTCGCGATCCCGACCTGCGGCAAGCACCGCGTCCGGTAGCGTCGCAACGCGCGCTGAGACGGGCGGGGGGAGGCATCGCGCCTCCCCCGCCCCGTTGTCCGTCTACCCTTCGAGCTTCGCGATCTGGTCGTCCTCGCTGCCGTCCGGCTCCGCCTCGAGGAACGCAGCGACGATCTCGCGCGCCAGCGCCGCCGTCGTCGTCCGCAGGCCCATGCAGAGCACATTGGCGTTGTTCCAGGCGCGCGCGCCGCGTGCGGTCTCGGCGTCGCCGCAGAGGGCCGCCCGCACGCCGGCGACCTTGTTCGCCGCGATTGAGACGCCCGTCCCGGTCCAGCAGAACAGCACGCCGCGGTCCGCCTCGCCGCGTGCTACCCGCTCGGCGACGGCGCGCGCCACGTCGGCCCAGCGCGCCTCCTCGCCCGCGAGCGGCCCCGCGAGCGCCACCTCGTGCCCGCGCGCCCGCATCTCGTCGACGGCCGCTTCGGGGGCCGCGCTGGCCTCATCTGACCCGACGATGATCCGCACGCGATCAGCATAGAGACGTGACGCCAGTGGCCGGAAGCCCATGGGCCGTCGTGGGAGGTGGCCGCGCCGATTTGTTGTCCGCCCCCCGTCACCTTTCGGACGGCGCCGCGGTTAGACGGTATGAACGAGGGCGTCGCCGGACCACCCCCATCGACCGGCGGCGAACGTGTTCCAAGCGTACGCCGGCTCCAGGCCACCCCCATCGACTGGAGCCGGCGTGCTCTTTTTGCCCGCGGCGCCTCCCCTCCCCGGCACCCACGTATCATGCCTGCGCCCATCACGACGCGCGGGCAGGCGATCGTGCTCGCGCAGGCCAGCCAGTACGGTCGCCGCGGCCCGACGCGCCTGGCGGAGGTCTCCGATGCCCAAGCCGCGCCCATGCCGGTGGTCCGACGGCCAGGCGGAAGACGCCGCCCGGTTGTACACGGCAGTCTTCCCGAACTCCCGTATCCTCTCCACGGCCACCTGTCCCGAGGCGGCCGAAGAGGTCTCCGGCAAGCCCCGGACCGACGCCGTAACGCCGGACGACCGCGGCGCCGCCTCTAGACTCTTCCTGTGAATCAGCACGACCCGGAACCGCGCTTCGTCCGGCTTGGCGATGGCCGCCGGCTCGCGTATGCCGAGTATGGCGACCCGCACGGCACGCCGTCGTTGTACTTCCACGGCACGCCGGGCTCCCGGCTTGAAGCCGGCATGCTCGACGATGCCGCACGGCGCGAAGGTGTACGGCTCATCGGCATCGACCGGCCCGGCTACGGATACTCGGACCGCGACCCGAAGCACACCTTGACATGCTCCTTGACGTGCCCGCCGCCTGTGCCGGCTCGATCCTCTTACTGGACCTTGAAGGCTACGTACATGCCCTGGGAGTAATGCGTCGGCAGGTTGCAGATGAACACGTAGGATCCGGGCTCGAGATCGATCGACAGTGTTTTCGTGTCGCCCACGTTCAGGTCTTCGATCTCGTCGATGTGGACCACCCCTTGCCCATCCTCGTCTACCTTGGTCTTGTCGGCGACGAGCGGCAGCGCGTCCGGTGCCAGGTCGGTCTTGAAGATCACGAATTCATGATCCGACGGACCAGCGTTCGTCACGACGAACGTGAACTTGCCGGCGGGCCCGCTGGCCTTGTCTAGCGCGAACGCGAAGTCCTTCGCTTTCACGTTGATCGTCGTCCCGGCGGTCGCCGTATTCGCAGGCTGCGTCGCCGCGGATGTGGGATTCCCTGCCTGTGCCGTCTTCGTCTTATCGCCCGAGCTTGTCCCGCCGCCACAGGCCACGGCCACGCTCAACGTGGCGAGCAACGCGAAAATAGATACGGTCTTGCGCAATTCGAACTCCTCGTCTCCCTACCGGTGGTCACCAGAGAGTCGCCGGGATGACTATCGGACTCACCGTACGTCGTGGTAACGTCGCCGAGTAGTGACAACCGGCACTTCGCGGACGCCGAAGGCACGGATTAGCCGTCGATCTGGCGCGACCGGAAACGGGGTTAGGCGTGCAGTCCATCGTGAGAACGCCCGCACATCGTTCACGCGCCTGAGATCCGGACGACCGTTGAGCGAAGCATTCATGAGGCCCAGGCTGCCTGCGTCTGCTGGCTTCGGTTCGTGACGAATCGAAGGGACGTGTCCCTACGCGCTCGGACGTAATCCTCGCCGCTCACTCCGTCCCTTCGATGACTCGCGATATTCACCGAATTACGGGGCTAGACACCCGCGCCCTCGTGCGCCTTGGTCGGCAACCCCTCATGCGTTACGTGGCTCGCTCGTAGGGTGGCAGACTCGGGTGTGGCGTCGAAGGTCGAGCTCGACGCGACCCAACTGGGTAGCTCGCCGATTGGCAAATGATTTGCGGATCGGGGCGAACAGGCCCGAATGCAGATTCGAATTCGAGACCTACCACCAGATCTTGTCTTCGATGTCCGACGGCAGGTCTTCGTAGTCCGTCGTCCAGAGCTGGGTGCTCAGGTACTTCCAGCCGCCGTCGGCGAACAGGCAGACGATGTTGCCGGCATCGAGGCGTTCGGCGACGCGCTGCGCCGTCTTTACGACGGCGCCGGCGGAGATGCCGGCGAAGATGCCTTCCTTCTGCGTCAGCTCCTTCGACGACGCGAACGACGTCCGCGAGTCGACGACGATCTTGCCGTCGAGGATGCTCTCGTCGAGCACCGGCGGGATGAACCCCTCCTCGAGCGAGCGCAGCCCCTGCACGAGGTCGCCCGGGTGCGGCACCGCGGCGACGACCTTCACGCCCGGCTTCTTCTCTTTGAGGTAGCGGCCGGTGCCCGTCAGCGTGCCGCCAGTCCCCATGCCAGCGACGAAGACATCGACCTCTGGCAGGTCGCGCAGGATCTCCGGGCCGGTGGTCTCGTAGTGGGCGCGCGGGTTCATCTCGTTGCCGTACTGGTACGGCATCCAGTACGCGGGATCCTCCGCGGCGATCTCCTTCGCGACCTCGATTGAGCCGTTCGTGCCACGCACGCCGTCGGAGTAGACGATCTCGGCGCCATACGCGGTCAGCAGCTCCGTGCGCTCGGCGCTGACGCTCTCGGGGATGACGACCTTCAGCCGGTAGCCTTTGATGCGACAGATCATCGCCAGCGAGATGCCGGTGTTCCCAGACGTCGGCTCGAGCACGATGCGATCCTTCGTCAGGACGCCCGTGCGCTCCGCCTCCTCGATCATGTACTTGGCGATGCGGTCCTTCACGCTGCCGGACGGGTTCTGGCCCTCGAGCTTCGCATACAGGCGCACGCGCGGGTTCGGTGACATGCGCGGCATCTCGACGAGCGGCGTGTTGCCGATGGCATCGATGAGGTTCGCGTACAAGGTCATGGGCTGGTGGTCGCTGGTCGCTGGTCGCTGTCCGTCAGGCGCGGGGATACCATCCCGCCGCGAGCATCCGCTTTCCCGCCGCGGTCATCCTGAGCGAAGCGAAGGATCTTGTTGCTTTCGGTTCGATGTCTGTCGATCGCGGCGGGCGATCGACCTGAGAAGGTCGTGATCGCGGCCGGGCGGTGCGCGCGCGCAGGCCGTGCATCAACGGCAATCGCGGCCAGATGCTTCGCTGCGCTCAGCATGACAGGCACGAATGCGCGGTCAGCCCGCAGCTGAACCAGGCTCACGCTGCGCCTCCCGCGAGGGCCGGCAGGATCGAAATGCTGTCGCCGTCCTTGAGCTTCGTGTTGAGCTGGTCGAGGTACCGGATGTCTTCGTCGTTCAGGTAGATGTTGACGAAGCGGTGCAGCGAGCCGTTCTGCATGATCTGGTTCTTGAACCCCGGATAGCGGCGATCGAGGTCGGCCAGCAGCTCGCCGACGGTGCCGCCCTCGCCCTGCACGACCTTCGCGCCGGTGATCTTCTGCAGCACCGATGTCACTTTGACTTCTACGGCCATCTCGTTCCCTCTGTCCTGAAGACTGTCACCCTCATGATTCGACCATCCGGCGGAGCTGAAGCTCCGCGGGTACAGACTCTCGCCTACTGAACCGACGCCTTCTCCCGCAGCTCGCGGGCGGCGTCCGCGGCCTTCTGCTCCTCTTCATTCGTGTGGCCGAAGGCGCCGCCGCAGAACGCCTCGTAGTCGATGAGGCCCGTCACCTTCTTCGACGCGTCATCCGGTTCGCCGCACAGCACGCACTTCGGGTCGCGCTTGATGCGCACCTGCCGGAACTGCATGTCGAGCGCGTCGTACAGCAGCAAGCGCCCGTGCAGCGACTCGCCGACGCCGAGGATGAGCTTGAGCACCTCCGTCGCCTGGATGGTGCCGACGGTGCCGCAGAGCGCGCCCAGCACGCCGGCCTCGGCGCAGCTCGGCACCATGCCGGGCGGCGGCGGCTCCGGGTAGAGGCAGCGGTAGCACCCCTGCCCCGGCAGGTACACCGTCACCTGGCCATCAAACAGCAGGATCGAGCCGTCGATCAGCGGCTTGTTCAGGAAGTAGCACGCGTCGTTCACCAGGTAGCGCGCGGCGAAGTTGTCCGCGCCGTTGATCACGTAATCGTAGGGCTCGATGATCTCGAACGCGTTATCCGAGGTGATCGGCACCTCGTGCGTCACGACCTCGACATCCGGATTGTACGCGAGGATCGTCTCCTTCGCGGACTGCGCCTTCGGCTTGCCGATGTCGTCGTTCTGGTGGAGGATCTGCCGCTGCAGGTTGCTGATATCCACCGTGTCGAAGTCGACGATGCCGATCGTGCCGATGCCCGCGAGCGCGAGATAGACGGCGATCGGCGAGCCGAGGCCGCCGGCGCCGATGATCAACACGCTCGACTCCATGATCTTGCGCTGACCGGCGGGGCCGACCTGCGGCATGATGATGTGGCGCGAGTAGCGGTTCACCTGCTCCGGCGTCAGCGCACCGATGCGCTTGCGCGGCCTGGCGCCATCCGAGGGGACAGCCGAGGGCGGCTGTCCTACGCCGGCGCCTCCGGCGAGCGCCGGGATGACGGCGACTTCGTCGCCCTCGGCGACCTTCGTCCGCACGCCCTCGAGCGAGCCGATCTCCTGCTTGTTCACGTAGATGTTGATGTGCGCCGGCACCTCCTCGCCCTTGCCGAAGACGGCGGCACGAAAGCCGGGGTAGCGGCGGTCGAGGTCGGCGAGCACCTCAGCGACGTCGGCGCCCTCGGCCTCGACGTGCTGACGGTTCGCGGTCAGCTTCCGGAACGGCGTCGGAATGTAGACGTTGACGGACGGCATCTCGTCACCTCCGGTGGCACGGCGACGCGGCGGCAGCGTGGGATTCGGCAGGTGCGACGCGGGGTCGACGGTGCCGGTCTTGCGGTCGATGTGCAGGTGGCCGTGGTCCATATCGTTGGTCCTTCGTCGTTGGTCGTGAGTCGTTGGTGTTCTCGTTTTCGCTCCGCCGCCGAGGACGCTAACGACCAATCCCCAACGACCACTCTCTACAGGTTGACACTCAGGTACCGCTCGCCGGTATCACACAGCATCGTCACCACCCGCTTGCCGGCGCCAAGGCGCGCCGCGACCCCCAGCGAGGCCCAGACGTTCGCGCCGGAGCTGATGCCGACCAGCAGCCCCTCCTCGCGCGTCAGACGAGCCGTCATCGCGTAGGCGTCCTCGTCCTTCACGGCGATCAGCTCGTCGTACACCTCGCGGTCGAGCACGCCCGGCACGAAGCTCGCACCGATGCCCTGAATGCCGTGGATGCCGGCCTTGCCGCCGGCGAGCACCTGCGATTTCGCCGGCTCGACGGCGACGACGAGCACGCCCGGCAGCTCCCGCTTGAGCACCTCACCGATGCCCGTGATCGAGCCGCCGGTGCCGACGCCGGCCACGAAGGCGTCGATGCGCCCGTCGGTCGCGCGGAGGATCTCGCGCGCCGTCGTGCGGCGGTGCACCTCCGGGTTCGCCGGGTTCTGGAACTGCTGGGGCATGAAGTAGCCCTTGTTCTTCTTGATCAGCTCCTGCGCCGCGTACACGGCGCCCGTCATCCCCTCGATCGCCGGCGTAAGCACGAGCTGCGCGCCGAAACGGGTCAGCAGGCGGCGGCGCTCGATGCTCATGTCCTCCGGCATCGTCAGCACGAGCCGGTATCCCTTGACGGCGCACACCATCGCCAGGCCGATGCCGGTATTGCCGGACGTCGGCTCGACGATCGTGTCGCCGGGCTTGATCAGCCCTTCCGCCTCCGCCGCCTCGATCATCGAGAGGGCGATGCGGTCCTTCACACTGCCGGCGGGGTTCAGCGACTCGAGCTTGCCGAGCACCTCGGCGGACCCCTCGGGGACGATGCGGCCGAGACGCACGAGCGGTGTGTTGCCGATCAGCTCGAGCACGCTGCCGGCGATCGTCTCGCCGGCGCGGGCAGCGGCGGCGCTTGGCGCGCTAGATGACATAGCGGCCTCCATTGCGGCTGTATTCGCGGTCGCGCACGGCCAGGTCGGCGATCGTCACGCCATCGAGGATGTCCTGCGTCGCCGCCTCGACCTTGTGCCAGACCTCATGGGCGGCGCGGCATTGGTAGCCCTCGTCGTGCAGGTGCGAGACCGGCGAGAGCGAACCCTCGAGCGCGCGGATGACCTCGCTCAGGCGGATCTCGTCGGGCGGCCGGACCAGCTCGTGGCCGCCCTGCGGGCCGCGGACGCTGCGGATGAATCCGGCCTTGCGGAGCGTGGTCAGCAGCTGGTCGAGGTAGGGCTCGGGGATGCGCTGGCGGGCGGCGATCTCGGCGCTCTGGAGCGTGCCCTCGCCGTAGTGGTGAGACAGCTCAATGAGGGCGCGGACGCCGTAGTCGCCCTTGGTGGAGATACGCATACGGGGTTCCCTGCGGGGATTGCCGGTAAAGTTAAGCGATTACATCAACAATTCTAGCGAGGCGAGCCGGCGTTCGGCAAGGGCGCGGGGCGGTCACCACCAGATGGTGTCGTCCATCGACTCCTCGGCCTCGTCCGGCTCATCCGGCAGGGGGCGCGACCAGAGGTTCGTCTCGAGGTACTTCCAGCCGCTGTCGGCGAACACCATCACGATGGTGCCCTTGCTCATGCGGGCGGCGAACTTGAGCGCGGCGTGCAGCACGGCGCCGGATGAAACGCCGCCGAAGACGCCCTCGCGCTGCATCAGCAGCCGCGCCGCGCGGAAGGCATGGCCGCTGCGCACGAGCACCTTGCCATCGAGGAAACCGAGGTCGAGGATCGGCGGGATAAAGCCGTCGGCGAGTGACTTCAGGCCCTGGAGCTGGTTGCCGGGGTGCGGCTCTACGGCGACGACCTTCGTCGCCGGGTTCGCCTCCTTCAGCCGCATGCCGGTGCCCATGACCGTGCCACCGGTGCCGAGGCCGGCGATGAGGAGGTCGACGTCGGGCGCATCCTCCAGCACCTCGGCTCCGGTCCAGACGTAGTGGGCGCGCGCGTTGTGCTCGTTGCAGAACTGGTCGAGCATGAAGCAACCGTTGGCTGAGGCCCAGGCGCGCGCGCGGTCCATCGCGCCCGTGACGCCTGCCTCGGCGGGCACCCACTCCACCTCGGCGCCGTAGACCGCGAGCGCGCGCGGGATCTCCGGGTAGACGTTCTCGGGCATGACGATGCGGGCGCGGTAGCCCATCGCCTTGCCGATCATCGCCAGCGCGATGCCGGTGTTGCCGGTGCTCGCCTCGACGACCGTGTCGCCGGGGGCGATGCGGCCCTCGCGCTCGGCGTGCTGGAGCATGTGCTTGACGATGCGGTCCTTCACCGAGCCAGTGGGGTTCCAGCCCTCGAGCTTGGCCAGGAGGCGCACCTCGGGCTTCGGCGAGCAGTGGCGCAGCTCCACCATCGGCGTACGGCCGACGGTCTCGATCAGACGCAGGTGGTGCATGACACCAGTATGCGCGACGCCGGGACGGCGGTTCGACGCCCGGTTGGCGGGGGGACCCGAGAGACCGTAGCATGGACGGCGGGGGTAACTGGAGTTGCTTGCATGCCGCGTGCCTACTCGCCCGGCAAGCGCGCCGGCCAGAAGGAAGCGACCCGCCAGCGCATCCTCGATGCGGCGCGTGAGCTGCTGATCGACGACCGCCGCCAGACTGCCATGGAGGCGATCGCGCGGCGCGCCGGCGTTACCCGTGCGACCGTCTACCTGTAGTTTGGCTCGCGCCGCGAGCTGTTCCTCGCCGTCCTCAACGACGCGCTCGACCGGGCGGACGTGCGCGACGTCCGCAAGGGCCTGCAGCACCGCGACCCGGCGACGGCGGCGCGTCTGATGCTCCGCGGGTCGTGCAGGTTCTGGGCGTCGGAGTACCCGATCTTCAAGCGCGTGAAGTCGCTGGCCGCGGTGGACCCGGTGATCGCGGAGCTCGACCGTCTGAAGGAAGGCGTGCGGGAGGGCCACATCACGAACCTGGTGTCGCGCCTTGCGGACGCCGGCCAGCTCAAGCCCGGTCTGACGGCGCGGCGGGCAGGGCTCCTGCTGCTCATGCTCTTCAGCTTTGAGGTGTTCGAGCAGCTCCACATCGGCGGCAAGCTCGGGGCGGACGCCGTCGCCGGCGAACTGATCGCGATGGCGGACGCGCGCGTGCTCGCCCTCCCCGGCGAACGCCAACCGCAACGCGACCGCGCCGCCGCCAGCGCCTAACCCTTTCGTTCCTCACCCTTCACTCTTCACCCTTCTCACACCGCCTCATCCCCGTGCAGCGCGTCCTCGTGCGGGATCGAGACGCCCTCCGCGCGCGCGATCTCCGTCGCCGCCGTGATGAGGCCGATGTGGCTGAGCGCCTGCGGCACGTTGCCGAGGGCGACGGCGGCGCGCGGGTCGTACTCCTCGGCCATCAGGCCGACGTCGTTCTGGGCGGCGAGCGTGCGCTCGAACGTCGCCCGTGCCTCGGCCGTGCGTCCGGCGCGGGCGAGCGCGGCGGCGAGCCAGAAGTTGCAGATGATGAACGCGCCCTCGTCGCCTGCCAGGCCGTCGGGCGCGTCGTAGCGTTGCACGAACCCGTCACGCATGAGCCGCTGGCCGATGCGGTCGATCGTCGCGAGCATGCGCGGGTCGTTGGCGGGCACGAAGCCGACGAGCGGCAGCATCAGCAGCGACGCATCGAGCCGGTCGCCGCCGAGCGTTTGCGTGAACGAGCGCAGCTCGTGGCTGTAGCCGTCGCGCAGCACCAGCTCGCGGATCGCGCGCGCCTCCTGCCGCCAGCGGTGGGCGTCGCCGCGCATCCGTCCCTCATCGACCATCGCGGCGGCGTGCGTGAGCGCGTCCCACGCCATCACCTTCGACTGCGTGTAGTGCTGCGGCGGCAGGCGCTGCTCCCAGATGCCGTTGTCGGGCCCGCGCCAGTGTATGGTGACGTGGCCGGCGATGCCGCGGATGAATGAGGCCTCGTCGGCGGCGATGCGGCCGCCCGCGACGCGCGCCCAGCGGTGGAAGGCGTCGACGAGCTCGCCGTACACGTCGAACTGCGCCTGCCGGGAGGCGCCGTTGCCGATGCGCACGGGTCGCGACCCCTGATAGCCCTCGAAGTGCGACAGCTCGCGCTCGGGGACGCGCGCGTTGCCGTGCAGCGTGTAGAGCGGGTCGAGCCGCGGCGCCGTCTCGTGCGTCGCGTGCATGAGCCAGCTGACGAAGGCCTCGGCCTCTTGCTCCAGCCCGATCGCAAGGAACGCCTTCGTGGTGAACGCCGCGTCGCGGATCCAGCAGAAGCGGTAGTCCCAGTTGCGCTCGCCGCCGATGACCTCCGGCGGTGAGGTCGTCGCCGCGGCGATGATCGCGCCGGACGGCGCGTAGGAGAGCAGCTTGAGCGTGAGGGCGCTGCGCACGACGTCGTCGCGGTACGGCCCGTCGTAGCGGATGCGGCCGGACCAGTCGCGCCAGAAGGCGAGCGACTGCTCCAGCGTTTCGTCGACGTAGCGGTCGGAGACGAGCACTGCCGGCTCCTCCTGCGCGTACGTGAGGGCGAAGCGCAATCGCCGGCCTGCGGTGACTTCGAACGTGGCCGTCGTGCGCTCGGCGGATGTCTGCACCGGCACCTCGCACAACAGGTGCGTCGCGTGGCGGCCGCGGAGTGCCGTCACCTGGTGCGAGGTCTGCCGGCGGAGTTGGAGCCGGCCGGTGCCGTAGATGGGCCGGGGCACGTACTCGAGCCGCATGGGCACGCAGCCGGCGTGACCCTCGACGATGCGCAGCAGGGCGCGGAGTGGCTGGAGGGCGTGGCGCTTCTGCATCTCCGTCAGGGCGGGCATGAAATCGGTTAGCGTCACGACGCCCCTGGCGGTGCGGAACGTCGTCTCGAGGACGTTCGTGTCATCGACGTAGTGACGGCTGGCCTCGTAGGGGATGGTGGGGGCGATACGGAAGTGGCCGCCGCGCCGCCAGTCGAGCAGGCGGGCGAACAACGATGGGCTGTCAAAGTCGGGCAGGCAGAGCCAGTCGACCGAGCCATCAAGCGAGACGAGCGCGTTCGCCCGCGAGTCGCCGATGATGGCGTAGGCGGCGATCGGAGGGTAGGCCGGCCGGTCGTCCATGCGGTCCCCCAAAGGGTACGCGCCACCCCTCAGACACAGTGTCAAGGTTGTTGAGTGGTGCCCCGCGCGCGCAAGCCCTACCCTTTGGTGAACGCGGTGGCGCAGGAAGCCACCAGGAGGAGGACGTCATGCCGCGGGTACTTATCGTGGGGGCGCTGGTCGCGTTGGCAGCGGCGCTGTTACTCGGCGCCGGGCCGACCCCGGGCGCGCATGCAGGGACACCGTACTCAATCGGGCAGGTGTTCGTCGGCGCAGGTGATGGCAAGGTCAAGATCTTTCAGCCGGACGGGACGCTGGTGGACACGCTCGACACGACGACCGGCGCGCCGGAGATCACCGGCATGGCGTTCGACGCGGCCGGCAACCTCTACGTGACGAGCTTTGCCGCGAGTACGATCTCGAAGTTTGACAACGCCGGCAACCTCATCAACGGTACCTACATCACGGGCATCAACTCGCACGCCGAGTCCATCTCGTTCGACGCGGCCGGCAACATGTACGTCGGTGTCGCCGACGGCGACGCAGACGTCCGCAAGTACGACGCCTCGGGCAACCTCATCACGCAGTTCGATGTGGCGACGGGTGACCGTGGCTCCGACTGGATCGACCTTGCGGCGGACCAGTGCACCCTCTACTACTCGAGCGAGGGGCCGGAGATCTTCCGCTACAACGTCTGTACACAGACGCAGCTCACACCGTTGATCACCACGCTCCCTGAGCCGTGCTACGCGCTGCGCGTGCTGAGCGACGGCGGCGCGATCATCGCCTGTTCAAGCAAGGCGGTGCGCGTCGACGCGTCCGGGAACATCACCAAGCAGTACACCGACGCATCGGCGACCAACCTCTTCGCGATGAACCTCGACGCGGACGGCGTCACGTTCTGGACGGCCAATTTCGGCGGCGAGGTGTTCCGCTTCAACATCGAGACGGGCGCACTCGTCAGCAGCTTCAACTCGGCGCCCTTCGTGGACGTCGCCGGGCTCGCCGTCTTCGGTGAGCAGCGCGCGGCGACCGGCGGTGGTGGCGGCGCCCCGCGCCCGACGGCGACGCCGCGAAAGAAGGACTGCATCCCATCGCTGCCCGGGTTGATCTGCGGCGGCGGCAGCGGCTCGCAGGAGCCGCCACGCTACGACCAGGCGACGACGCCGGTCTCCAGCGGGGAGACGCCGGCGGCGACGGCCACCGAGGCTGCAACGCCGGCCCCGGCGGCGAGCCCGGTACCCACCTCGCCCACAGGCGGGCGCGCCGGTGTGATCTCGGCACCCGACACCGGCAGCGGCGGCCACGATGGGCGCGCTGCGTGGCCCTGGGCTGCGGCGCTCGCGCTGGCGGGCGGCGCGCTGGGCCTCGGCGCTACCGCGACGCTGATGCGGCAGCGGCGCTGACCCCGGTTACGCCCGAACGCAGCAACGAGCCCGGCGCACATCGCCGGGCTCGTTGCTGTCGTGACGTCCGTCGTTGCCGCGGCGCGAAGGCGCCGTCTGTTCGTGTGCGCACAACAGGCGGCCCGTGTCTGTGCCGATGAATCGGTGGGGAGCCGTCGCGGTCGCGGCGGCGCAAGGGGAGGCGCCCTGGCGGGAGGCGCGGTCAGGAGATGCTGCTATGACGGAGCCGATGTTCGTCACGTTCGTGGTCTCGGTGTTCATCGCTGGCGCCGGCGTCCTCGCGCTCGTCTTCAAGCGCAATCAGAAGAAGACGTAGCGGTGCCGGCGGGCGCCGCTGGCGTGATGACGCGGCCGGCGACGATCGAGCACACGGTGCTGCCCGGGCCGTGACGCCGTCGCCAATGATCGGCGAGCGCAAGCCGGGTGCGCCCGCCGCCGACGGTCGGCGCGGGCTTTCAGCCCGCGCTGCGAGGGGCTGCCGTCATATAATCGCCCGGTGATGATGCTCCGCGCCGGTGCCGCGCGCGTCTCGATCTCGCCTCGCCCTGAGGACTTCCGCGAGGGCGTCTATCTTGGTGGCTTCGGCGCCTACCGTCAGCGCCGCGCGAGTGGCGTGCGCGACGAGCCGCAGTGTCGCGCCGCCGTCCTCAGCGATGGCGAGCAGGCGGTCGCGATCGCCGCGCTCGACCTCGTGGGTGCCAGTGGCCCGCTGCTCGCGCGGGTCCGTGATGGCGCCGCGAAGCGCACCGGCATCGCGCCGGAGCGCGTCCTCATCGCCTGCACGCACAGCCATGCCAGCCCTGACACGCAGGGGCTCTGGGGCGGCGTGCCGCGCGCCTACGAGGCGCACGTCGCCGCGCGCGCCATCGCTGCGATCGGCGAAGCGCACGCCGCGCTGCGCGACGCGCGCGCGTCGGCCGCGACGACGCAGCTCGGCGGACTCGTGCGCAACCGGCGTGGCTGGCCCGAGACCGACACGGCGCTGACAACACTGCGCCTCGCCGACTCGAGCGGGGCCACGATCGGAACGATCGTCAACTACGCCTGCCACCCGACCGCCAGCGGCGCCGCGAACACCGAGGTCTCGCGCGACTGGTGCGGCGTGGCGGCGGACGCCGTCGAGGCCGCGCTCGGCGGCGTCGCGATCTACATCAACGGCGCCATCGGCGACGTGAACCCTGCGCGCGACGGCGTTCCGGCGATGGTGCAGCTGGGCGAGGCGGTCGCACAGGCGGCGGTCGCTTCGCTCGATGCGGCCGACGACGTCACCGGCCCGGTCGTCGTCAATACGGCGCCGCTGCTATTGCCGCTGCAGCTCGAGCGGCTGTCGGAGCGCGTGCAGGCAGCCGTCGTCCGCGTGCTCCCTGGGATCTCGCTCGCCGACCGCGCCGGCGCGCTTCACGCCGTCGCGCTGGCGCTGCACAAGGCTGGCCGCGCCGATGTCGCGCAGCTCGTCGCCGCGCTCGCGGGCATGGGCGAGCGGCGTATCGAGCGCCGCGACGGCCGCTCGTATGTGGCCACGCACTGCGGCTACCTGCGCATCGGTGGTGTCGAGGCGTACTGCGCGCCGGGCGAAATCCTGACGCGGCTTGGCCTGCCGCTGCGGGCGTCGCTCGGCGGGCGCCATCGCATGCTGTTCGGCCTCACCCACGACACGCTCGGCTACTTCGTGCCGGAGGACGAGTGGATGAGTGGGCGCAACAACAACTACGAGGAGGGCGTCTCGATGGGCCGCCGCGCCGCCGCCGCGCTCGATGCGGCGTTGCGCGCGCTCGCGCCGCGCGCTGAGGAGGCCGCGCCATGAGGCTGCCGCTGGTTACCTCGCACGCCGCCTGCAAGGGTCACGCGCCCGAGAACACGCTCGCGGGCATCGAGGCGGCGCTGCGGCTGGGCGCGGACGCGATCGAGATCGACGTCCACTGCACGGCCGACCGCGTACCGGTGTTGATCCACGACGAGACGGTTGACCGCACGACCGACGGCAGCGGCAACGTGCACGAGATGCCGCTCGCCGTCGTGCGCGCGCTCGACGCGGGCGCGCGCCAGTTCGCGCCAAAGTTCGCCGGCGAGCGCATCCCGACGCTCGCCGAGGTGCTCGACCTGACGCGCGGCAAGGTGCTGCTGCAGATCGAGATCAAGCAGCAGGGCATCGAGCGGGAGGTCGTCGATGCCGTCCGCGCGGCCGCCGCGGTCGGCGACTGCGAGACGCATTCCTTCTACCCCGCCGTCGTGCGGGCGATGCGGGAGGCCGAGCCGCGGATGGCGGCGGCGCTGCTGACCGGCGGCGACCGCGTCGCCGACTGGGACGACTTCTGGGGTTTCGCGCTGTCGCTTGGCGCGCAGGGGGTCAGCGTCTACCACTCGTTCGCGACGCCCGAGCGGGTGCGGGCCGCCCAGCGTCGCGGGCTGACGTTCATGACGTGGACGGTCGACGACGAGAAGGACATCGCCCGCGTCATCGACGCCGGCGTCGACAGCATCTGCAGCAACTTCCCGGATCTCGTGCGCCGGCAGGTGGACGCGGCCGTCGTGGCACGCCGCGGGCGATGAGCCCGAAGAAGCGGCAGCCGCAGGCCGACGCGGCGCGGCTCGAGGTGCTCGCCGCGAATGGCGACGAGCGCGCGTTCGCCGAGGTCGCGCGGGACGTGCTCGCGAACGGCGGGCGCCTCGTCCGCGAGCGCGCCCTTGAGATCATCGCGCGCCAACCCCGGCCGGTGCTGCGCGACGCGCTGCGCGACCTCTACGCCGAGCTCGACGCCGACGGCGCGAAGCGCGACCAGGGCGCACGGATGCGCGTCGCGATCGTCCGCGCGCTGACGGAGATCGGCGACGTGCGCGACGCCGACATCGCCCTCGCCGCCAGCGGATGCTACGAGGCGGTCTTCGGCGAGGACCTGACCACGGGGCTGCGCATGTACGGGCTGCGCATGCTGGCGCGGCTCGACCCGGCGCTGTTCCGCTTCGTCGCCGCGGAGACGATCGAGGCGACGGAGCAGCGCTCGCCGAAGCCGCCGGTCGAGCCGGCGAAGGTGGCGTTCGAGCTACTGGCGCAGCTCGAGGAGTGGACGCTGATCTACGACTGGCTGCTGCGCGAGCACCGCGACCTCGAGCTGCAGGCGTTCGTGCTCGAGCTGTTCACCGGCGGCCCGCGCCCCGCCGTCGAGCGCTACGTCCGCCGCACGCTGGCCGACGCCGTCGCGCGCGAGCAGGAGGCGACGGTGATGGCGCTCGCGGACGCCGTCGTGCGCCTGCGGCTCGATGCGCTGTACGGCGCGCTGGCGACGACGCTGCGAGCGCGCATCAGCGACGAGCTGTACGGGTACCTGGCGATGCTGCTCGCGGGCGCCGGCGAGGAGCGCCTGCTCGCCGTGCTCGAGGAGGAGCTGCACGGCGGGCGCCGCCCGCGCATCGTCGCCGAGGCGCTGCGGCTGCGGCCGAGGCCGGAGACGGAGGCGCTGCTGCGGCGGTGGGAGGCGGGTGAGCGGCAGGAGTCCTGCGCGGACCCCGCACTGGTTCGGAGCCGTCGCAGAGGGGGAACGTAGCGGGCGCCGAGCCCTCGTTGTCCGCGGGTGGGGTGGCCGTCCGCTCGGCGTGGTGCCCGCGCCCGGCCGGAGCACCTGCGCCTCGGCTTCCGGTTATGCGCGGCCGCCCGCGAGCGTTGTCCTTTGCGAGCCATAACCGATATCGTGGCGGTCGCCGGTCGTGCGGCGCTGGGGAGCGCGTCGAGGCCGGGAGGGCACGCAACCACAGGAGCGCTCCCTTCGTGCTCAAGTACGTCATCTTCGGCTTCGTAGCGGGCTTCGCGCTTCTGGCGGCCGGCTTCTACATCCTCGCGAAGTACAACGACCGCAACGCCGAAGCGGGCCAACAGCCGCCGGTGACAATCGTGCTGACCAATGACGGAGCGGCGCCGGCCCGCGTATCGATCGCCGAAGATGCCCTGTTCGAGCTGCGGATTCGCAACGAACGCGGTGGCCCGGTGCAAGTGGCGCTCGAGAGCGACGATGTCGAGCAGATGCAGGACTCGAACGTGTACACCGGCGTCGCCGGGGCGTTCCGGCCGGGGGTGCACATGCCGGTGCCGGACGGCGAGACGGGCCGCTCGCTGGTGCGCTTCAAATCCGGCGGCACGTACGAGATGCGGGTAACCGAGCGCGGCGTCGTCGTGGACACGATTTCGGTCGAGGTGCGGTAGGGCGACGGAGTGGTACGCGCTGGCGCGGCCTCACCGCTTGACCAGCGCGGCGACGACTGCGACGTCAGTCGTCAGGCCTGCCCGCACAGCGATGCCTCTAGCAGGCGTTTCGGCGCAAAAGGAACAGCGCCGCGACCGGGGGAGCATGGTCGCGGCGCTGTCCGTTGACAGTGCCATCGTAGGTACGCGGTATTAAGCGCCGCCGGAGAAAGTGCTAAACGCCGGCTAAATCTCCCGCGCTGCTATCGGCCGGAGCGCCCCGCTGCTGCGCGCCTCCCATTGGTCGGCGTTGGCTTCGCGCGCGCCGACGGCGGCGGGGTGCCCGGCGCGCCCGGCGGCCGGCGGAACTCCACCCGCCGGAACGACTCCGCGTGGTCGTAGCCGGTGCGCTTGCGGCGGTCGCGGTCGCGCTTCGCGAACTCCCGCCAGCCCTTGAGGATCTCCGCCTTCGAACGCCCGTCGACCTGGCTGGTGTGACAGGCAACGGCCTCCGCCTTGCGCTCGAGGTACGGGCCGATATCGACGTAGCAGTCGGGCTCCTGCGTGCCGGCCAGCAGCAGCTCGGCCGTGCGGTGCGGCCCCAGGCCCTCGTCTGCTAGCTCCGCGTAGTAGTGCGGGTCGTGCGCCGCCGGATAGAGCGCGTCACGGACGACGCGGCCGATCACGCGGTGGTCGCTGTGGTTGAAGCCGGGGCGGAAGCCATCCCAGGTGATGATGATGTCGGGCCGCAGCTCGCGGACGAGGCGGACGACCTCGCCGCGCAGCTCGTGCGTCTCTTCGAGGAAGCCGTCCGGCATCCCCCAGAAGATGACGCGCTTGAGCCCGAGCACCTTCGCCGCCGCGCGCTGTTCCTGCTCGCGCATCGCGGCCAGCTCCTGCCGGCGCAGGCTCGCGTCACGCGTCCCCTTGTCGCCGCTCGTCGCCACGCACAGGGTCATCTCGATGCCGAGGTCGCAGAGCTTGGCGATCGTCCCGCCGGCCATGAACTCCGCGTCGTCCGGGTGCGCCGTGACGACGAGCCCGCGCTCGTAGGTGCACCAGGTGTCTTCGACGGTGGGCTTGGGTTTCTTGGTGGGGGGCATCAGGTCACGATTCCGCTGCTGTCAGCCTACACGTTTGGTCGCCTCGTTAGGCGACGGTCTTGATCGCGTGTCCATTGTCGTCTCATAGGTGTCGATGCGACTGCGCCACGCGACCGCGCGCGGTGTGCGGCAAAGTCTAGCCTACGCGTTGGCGACGGGGGCGGCCGCGCGATGGCCGCCGGCCTCTCTCGCTAGCGTGCATCTCGCGCTACCCTGACCGCATGAGCAAACTCTCCGACCGCATCCGCAAGGTGACGCGGCTGCAGCCGGCGCCGCTGGGCTTCGGCGCCGCGCGCTCCGCCCCAGAACCCACAATGCTGCTCGCCGGCCTCGCGAAGGACGCGCAGACGGCGGCCGAGCTGCGGCGCCGCGGCGCCGACGTCGTCATCGTCGGCAGCCCCGACCGCGCGGCGCCCCGCGAGCCGCTGGCGCTCGACGGCGCCGTCGTCGGCGCCGGCATTGCTGGCAGGGACGACGACGAATCGAAGGCGTACCGCGAGGCCAGCTACGACTTCGTCGTCTTCGACCTGAACAAGGCATCGGCGACGGCGCTCCTCGACGAGGACGTCGGCTACGTCGCCGTGCTGCCGCACGACCTCTCGGACAGCGAGCTGCGTACGCTGGAGTCTTTCGGACTCGACGCGCTCGACATCGGCCAGGTCAGCGGCGCGCTCACGGCGCGCAGGCTGATCGACCTGCGCCGCATCTACGCGATGACGCGCAAACCGCTGATGGCGCGGGTCGAGGGCAACATCTCCGGCCCGATGCTGCAGGCGCTGCGCGACGCGAACGTCGTCATCGTCGCCGCCGAGCGCCCGGACGACGTCGAGCGCCTGCGCAAGGCGATCGACGCGCTGCCGCCACGATCGCGGGGCAAGGCCGAGGAGCGGCCGACGCCGCTCGTCCCCCGCGCGACCACCGCAGGCGAGGACCATGAGCACGACGACGACGACGGCGACGATTAGGGCCAGGCCCCCAGCCGGGCCAGCTCGTCACCTGCGTGGTTGGCCCCGCTGACCCGGCGGCGCGCCGATTGGCTGGCCCATCGGCCGGGCTGACTTCCGAACGACCGACGTGCGCGTACCAACTGACCGACTGGCCACTGACAAGCTGTCAGACCGGCCCGCTACACTCCGTCATCGTCTCTCTGCTTGCGTGACGCTGTGGCCGATCCGCCGAGCACCGCCTTCGACCCCGCGATAGCATCTCGCATCCTCAATAACGAGCGGCTGCGCGTCGCCCACGGCTGGGGCGAGTACCACAACCTCGGCGACGCCCTCGTCGTCACCGCCGATGCACCCATCGCGCGCCTGAACTGCGTCACCGGCTTTCACGCGCGCGAGCGCTCGCTCGACGCAACGCTCGACATCGGCTTCGCCTTGCTGCGCGCGTTCGACCGCGAGCCCGCGGTCGAGCTGACGCCGCTCGACCGGCCGGCGACCATCCGGCGTCACCTGCAGCGCCGGCGCCTGGCCCCGAGCGCGCGTCAGCAGTGGCTGACCTTCAACGACGCACGCGTCGCGGCGGCGCTCAACCCGCAAGTGCAGGTGAAGGCGGCCGACGCCGACGACGCGCGGACGTTCACCGACATCCTCGCCGGCGGGACGCGCTGGCTCCGCCGGTTGGCACTGAGCACGACGCTGACCGCAATGCACGAGCGCGGCAACGCCTTCTATCTCGCGATGGTCGAAGGCGTCGCGGTCGGCTGCGCGCACCTGCTCTCCACCGAATCTTCCGCCGGCATCTACGCGCTGGCGACGCTGCGCGCCTACCGGCGACGCGGCGTCGCGACGGCGCTCCTCGCCCGGGCGGTCAAGGATGCGCGCGGCGCCGGCTGCGAGGTCATCGCCCTGAGCACGGCGGCGGAGAGCCCGGCCGAACGGCTGTTCCGCGCGCTCGGCTTCACACCCGCTTTCGAGACGGAGCTGTGGTCAGCGTCGGCCGACAGCGCGGGGTACCGATGAGGGATACATCGAGTATTCCTAGGGGCGTTGACGGCCGGCAACGGCGCGCATAGGATCGCGGCGTGCGCTGCCCGAGCCACCAACACCACGGCGCCAGCGTGACGGCACCCGTGTCTTCCGCGCTGCAGGGCGTGCGCACGTGATAACCGCCTGATAGGTGGCCACGATACCCGCGCACGGCCGCGCGGCTGATGATGGCATCACGGCAGGCCTCACGGACGGAGGGCATCCGTGACGAGCGACACCCTCGAAGCAGCATTCTCCTCCGGCGGTGCGCTCCGGCGCGCGCGTCTCGACGACCGCGACCCGGAGCCGGCGCGGATAGTGCCCTTCCTCACGTGGTTTCACTTCTCGATCGTCGCCACCTTCGCGTGGACGGTGTGGCTCTTCCTGACGGCGGTGGCCGCCGAGGTCTTCTTCCGGATCTTCGTGGTGGACGACCAGCGCGATGACTCGCTGCGCTCGCTCCTCGAGACCTCGGACGGGAGCGACATCGCGCGGGCGGGCGTCGCCACCTTGCTGTTCTCGGCGGCGTTGGGGCTGTTCATGACCTACCGCTTCCTCACGTACCGCGAGCGCCTCGCCATCGGCGAGTGGGCGTATCTGTTCGAAGGCGCGGCGGACCGGGCGCCGGCCCTCTTCGCGGCGCTGCGGGGGCGCCTCGACGAACGCCGGCCGGGCGCCGTGACGATGACGGTCGGCGCGCCGCGTTTCCATGGCGCCGCACGGCCGTACATCGAGCTCGCCTACGGCAACTACGCGGCGTACGTCACCGTCTGCCCGCAGCAGAACGACTGCTACGTCGCCTGGAGCGGGTGGCGCTTCGTGACGCCGCTGCGCGCGTTCTGGGAGGTCATCCGGCCGTACATCTTCCGCAGCGACAGCTACATGCCCGCGCTCGAGTTTGATGCGGCCCGCGCGTTGCGCGACCTGGTGCGCGAGACGACGCGTGGCGTCGTCGCCAGCGAACTGTCGCGGGCGCCGGCCGAGGACCTCGCCCGGAGGCCAACGGTCGCCGTCGCGTCAGCGGGCGCCGCGACGGGCAGCGCAGCGGGGCACGACGGCGCTGCAGCCGCGCAGCCGTCGCGCCGGCCCTGTCCCGTGTGCGGCGAGCCGACCGAGGACGCCCGGCTCGCGCCCGTCCCCGGGTCCGACCCGGTCGTGCGCGCATGCCCGCGCTGCGTCGCCGCGGCGAGCCTGTGAGGAGGCCATGACGAGCGAGCCGATGACGTTCGGCGGTTACGCCCTCGGCGACAAGCTGCGCGACGAGCCGTTCGGGGCCACCTACGCGGCGGCCGACGCGCAAGGGCGCGCCTTCGAGGTGCACCTGCTGGGACGCGAGCACGAGGCGGACGCCGAGGTCGCCGCGCTGGCTGCACGCCGCCGAACAGGTGCGGCGCGCGGCGAGTCGCCGCATCGTCCGCGTGCTCGCCGTCGGCCGCGAGCGCGGCCGCACCTTCTACGTGAGCGAAGCCGCGGGTGACACGCTCGACCGCTGGTTACAGGCGCGCGCGGCGGTACACCACAGCGATGCGGTGACGATCGCGCGGCAAGCCGCCGAGGGGCTGCGCCGCGCCCATCAGCTCGGCGTGGCGCTGTGGGACCTGCGCCCGTCGGCGCTCGCCTTCAGCGAGCGGGAGGGCGTGCGCCTCACGTCGTGGTTCGCCGCGCCGCCCGGCGCCGACGCGTCGTCGCCGTTCCTGGCGCCCGAGGTGGCGGCCGGCCGGTTCGACCAGCGCGCGGATGTCTACGCGCTCGGCGTGCTGCTGCTCGAGATGCTGCTCGACCGCGAGCCCTCGCGGGAGGACGTGCGTTCGCCGATGTTCCTTGCCGAGACACCGTCGTGGCTGCGCGACCTCGTGCAGTCGTGCGTCGCCAGCGACCCGCGGATGCGGCCGCAGACAGCCGACGCGGTGTTCGCCGCACTCGACGCGGGCGGTCGCGCGCAGCGCGGGACGGCCGCAGCGGCAGCGCCCGCGGCGCCTGTGCCGGCAGCCGGGAGCGTCAGTCCGGCGCGGCGAGGCCGCCGCCTGCCGATCAGCGCACCCTCGCGCCGGGCGCTGGTGCCAGCGGTCGTCACGACGGTGGTGCTCGCGCTCGTTGCTGTCGCGGGGGCGACGGCCGCATGGTGGTTCGTGTTGCGCGACAAGGCGGAGGCCGGCGCGTGCGGCGTACAGGGCGACAAGGCGTTCTGCGACTTTGTCGGCGAAGCGCGCGCGGCGATCGAGGCTGCCGATGACGAGTGGCTGCGTGCGCATGTCATCGTCGATCCCTCGTGCGGCGCTTCGACCGGCGGCCTGGGCTCCGAGGGTGCGTGCGTCCCGGTCGACAGGCTGTCCGTCGACCGTGGCCTGCGCCTCTTCGGTCTGATCCATCCGATCGCGCACATCTTCAATACAGATGAGGCGAACGGGTCGGCGCTGCTGTTCGGCAACCAGCCGGGCATGAAGCAGCAGGTTGGCATACTGCTCATGCTCCACCGTGATGGCGAGACGTACCGCATCGCGCATGTGATCACGATACTGCCGGCGACGCTGCGGAGCACGCTGGGCGGAAACATCACGTACTGGCCGCCGGGCGCGGCGGTAGATGCAAGCTGGCTGCCAGCCGGCGCAACGCCAGCGGCATCGCCGACGTCGACGGCACGCGCCACGGCAACGAGCACGTTCCCGTCACCGACGCCGGTTCCGGGGCCGGCACCGGCAATGTCTGCCCTGGTGATGAAGACCGCGCCGGAGACGTGCCTGTTTCAGCGCGTCACGCCCGAACTGAGCTTCACGAATGAAATCCAGTGCATCGATGAGGGAACCCGCGTGACCATCCTCGCCGGTCCGATCGCTGGTGGCAGCTACGAAGGCCGAAACGACTGGTATCGAACGCGTGCAGAAGACGGGCGCGAAGGTTGGATGGCCGCGAAGTATCTGCTGCTCAGCGCGAAGACGCTCAAGGTGCATGCATCCGCATCGGACGGCATCACGCAGTTGAACATCGATGCCATCGACATCGCGCCGGACGGCGACATCATCGTGCATGTGACCGCCGTGGTCGAGGCGCCGTCCCGGCTTGTCTGGACGAGTGACAGCAAGCGCACCGACATCTTCCTGATCGACGGCGCCGGCCGGCAGGCGGTATTCAAGGACGCTGGCGGATTCTTTGGGCGCGATCTGGAGCCCGGATTCTCGCTCGGGCAGCGGCTCCCGGGCTGGTTGCGGTTCGGCCCTGCGGACCCGCATTACCGCGGCCGGCTGACGCTGCAACATCGCAGCCACCCACCGCTGGTAGTTGCGTTCGAGCCGTAACCATCAGCGGTACAGCCCCTGCTCGCTGATGTAGCGCGCGACGGCGTCGGGCACGAGGTAGCGGATGCTGCGGCCGGCGGCGACGCGGGTACGGATGTCGGTCGAGCTGATGTCCAGGCGCGGCATCGGAAAGCGCACGGTGCGCTCGCGGATGGCGGCGGGCAACAGTGCGGTCGCGGGCGCGGCGGCCCCGTCGGTGCGCGGCGCGACGGCGAGCAGCGCGTGCGCCACGATGCGCTCCGGCTCGTGCCAGCGTGGGAGGTCGGCGAGGGCGTCCTCGCCGACGATGAACCAGAAGGCGTCGTCGAGACGCTCGCCGGCCAGCGCCGCCAGCGTGTCGGCGGTGTACGTCGGCCCCTCGCGCCGCAGCTCGATATCGCTGATGCCGAAGCCGTCGTTGTCCTCGACGGCGACGCGGAGCATCGCGAGACGGTGCTCCGCCGGCGTGACCGCGCGGTCGCCCTTGCGCCACGGGTTGCCGGCAGGGATGAAGAGCACCTGGTCGAGCGACAGCTCCGCGCGGGCCTGCTCACCGAGCACCAGGTGACCGAGATGCACCGGGTCGAATGTGCCGCCGAGGATGCCGACCTTCATTGCGGGCGCGCCTCTCCCCGTTGCATGGCAGCAGCGTACCGAAGCCATTCGCGTCGTCTCGCCGGCGGCGCCCCGCTTGTCTTACCGCGCCGTTCGCGGGATCATGGCCCCGGCCGCTGGAGGGGCCCCAACGCGCCATGGACAAGAGCTACAACCTCTTCTTCGCGATGGTGATGGGCACGTTCGTCATCGCCATCGTGCTCGCCATCCTCGGCATGGCGGTCTGGTACCGCTAGCCTCGCTTCGCAACCGCGCCTTCGTCCGAAGCCCTCGCCGCATCTGTCAAGTTCGGACGAATTGACGCCATCGCTACACCATCAGTGCACCTCCCAGAGTAGACTCGCTCCATCGGCGATGGGTCTCGTGAGTTTGGCGTGCTCACGCTCGTATCGCCGGCCGTCCCAGCGCCGATTCACGAGAGCAGCCGCCATGATCCGATTCCTTATCGCAGCGCTTGCAGGCGTGGTCGGGAGCGCCATCCTGCTTGCAACGGCCTCGGCGGCGAGGCCGCAGCCCATCCCGCTCGACTGCGGAGACGCTGGCAGCTTCCAGATCCTCGTCAGCGGCAACGGACCATGGACGCCCGGCCGGATCGTCGGCGGCGGCGTAGTGCACCCGGTCGCCTTCACGAACCAGCACAGCGAGTTCACCGACAACCAGGGACACACCTTCACGCAAGATGACCCGGACGTGTTCAGGACGAACATCCCTGCCAACAAGGAGCTCGTCCACTGCTCGTTTAGCGGCAACTTCCAAGACGCGAACGGAAGCGGGACCTTCTCCGGCGAGGTCGACGGATACATCGTTGGGCTCAAGTAGCCTCGAACGCGGACACGTTCCCGGACGGGAGGGCACGACGCCCTCCCGTTTCGCGTCTTCGACGATGGGTCGCGGGCTCGGGCCGCCGGCCGCTGCCGGGCGCTGGACAGCCGAGGGCGGCCAGCAGTGGTGCGGCGAGGCGAGCCGACAGGTCTGAAGATCGGTCCCTGCGATCGGGGGTGCGCGCCTATACTCGAAGCCGATGGAGTCCGAAGCCCCGCCCGCCAAGCGCATCATCTACCTGAACCGGCGCGTCGCCTTCATCGAGCCGCACCGCATCAACGTGCGGCCGGCGCTCGCGGCGGCGGTGTTCCCGGCGCTCGGGCTGCTCGCCGGCATCGGCTCCTTCGTCGCCATCGTGCTGTGGCTCGACCGGCTGCCGTTCGCCGTCATCCTGCTGCTGCTCACGGCCGCCGTCATCCTGATCCCGCTCGCGGGTATTGGCTTCGTGTACGCCGTCGGCGGCACTGACGTGGTCTTTGACCGCGAGAAGCAGTCCGGTGTCTGGCAGCAGGGCTTCCTGGGGATGGGCGTCGGCACAACGGAGCTCGTGCCGTTCTGGAAGATCGACCACATCCGCATCGATGAGGTGACGCGTGACCGGCAGCGCGGCGAGCTGCAAGACCTCGCGCAGTTCGAGGTCGTGCTCGTGAAGGTCAGCGGTAAGCGCCTGCGGGTGGGCGACATCGTCGTTGCGCGGTCGATGGTGCGCGAGGGGCTCGCGGAGGTGCGCGATCTGGCGCAGGCGATCGCCGACATGACGGGCAAGCCGCTCGTCGCACCGACCGTCGTCCGGCGCCGGAAGACGGACGCGGGCGACGTCGGTGACATCGCCGCCACGCCCGCCGCCGACGAACCGACAACGGAGCGCGGGCGTTCGGCCCGCGCAGACCAGGCACCGCCGCACGACGGCGTACCGCAGCGCGAGCAACCTCCGCAGCGGCGGTCAGCCCGCGCCGGTCACGCTGATCAGGCTGAGAGCGGCCGGCCACACCCATCACAGGGCGGCCTTTCCGGCCGCCCAGCGCGGGCTGAACACCCGCGCTCCATGAGTACGGCCTCGTGACGCAGCCCACGCCGCCGGTCGGCGAGCAGCCGGAGGTCTCGGTCGTCCTCCCCGCCTTCAACGAGGAGGCGCGCCTGCCCGCCGGCCTCGAGCGCGTCCTCTCCTTCCTCGGCGGCCAGCCGTTTGCGAGCGAGGTCGTCGTCGTCGACGATGGCAGCCGCGACCGCACGCCGGAGATCGTGCGCGAGCGCGGCGAGGCAGCCCTGCCGCAGGGCGTCGTGCTCCGGCTCGTGCAGCATCAGCAGAACCGCGGCAAAGGCGCCGCGATCCGCACGGGCATGCTGGAGGCATCGGGCCGCTTCATATTCTTCATGGACGCCGACCTCGCGACGCCGCCAGAGGAGAGCGCGAAGCTCCTCGGACAGCTCCGCGCTGGCGCGCCCGTCGTCATCGGCAGCCGCATCCAGCCCGACGGCTCGGACATGCGCGCGTCGCAGCCGTTCAACCGCCGCCTCGCCGGCCGCGCCTTCACGATCATGCGGAAGGCGATGCGCGTGCTGCCGGACATCGACGACACACAGTGCCCGATGAAGGGCTTCGAACGAGATGCCGCGCGCGCGATCTTCCGCGAACAGCAGCTCTCGGGCTGGATCTTCGACGCCGAGGTGCTGTGGATCGCCCGCGCGCTCGGCTACCGCATCGTCTCGGTGCCGGTGCGCTGGCAACACGTCGAGGGCTCGCGGCTGCGAGTGAAGCCGTCGCAGGCGTTCCAGGTCGCGCGGGACCTCGTGCGGCTGCGGTTCCTGCACCGCGGCCTGCGGCGGCGCTAGCGTCGGTGCCTAGCCCGCGCTTGGCTGCCGGCGCAGCGGCGCGGGGGCGCGCGGCGGCGGCGCGCCGCCGGCATCATCGCCGCGGCCCCGCGAGCAGTCATCGCAGACGCCGTTGACGAAGCGCGGCGCCTTGGCCTCGCAGACCCGGCAATAGAGGTGCGAGACGCCGCGGGCGCGATCATTGAGGAAGCGCTGGAGGGCAGTCATGGTCATGGCGGATCTCCTGTCGAGTGAAGTCCATCGGCACCATAGGGAACGGGCATGACGCGCAGATGAACCGCGCATAAACGTTTGTTGATCGCCAGGCGCCAGCGCGAGGGATTGCGGAGGTTTACCGACCACGAAGGTTCGCTTGAGCGCAGGCAGGGCGTCCCGCATACTGCCCCAGGCGCCCGCATCCGGGCGCGTTCTCATCTTCGGGAGGCGCTCGCGTGACGACGGTCATCGGCCTCACGGGCGGCATCGCGAGCGGCAAGTCCGTGGTGTCGGGCATGCTCGCCGAACGCGGCGCGCCCGTCATCGACGCCGACAAGCTCGGCCACGAGGCCTACCTGCCTGGCACCGCCTGCTTCGATGAGGTCGTCGCCGCGTTCGGCCAGGACATCGTCGCCCCGGACGGCACCGTCAACCGCAAGGCGCTCGGGGCGAAGGTGTTCGGCGACCCGGCCCAGCGCAAGCGCCTCGAGGCGATCGTCTGGCCAGCGATCAAGCGCCTCGCGGCGGAGCGCATCGCGACGCTGCGGGCAGAGGGCGTGCCCGTCGTGGTCCTCGAGGCGGCCGTGCTGTTCGAGGCCGACTGGACGGACCTCGCGGACACGATCTGGGTGGTCGTCGTCGACCCGGCGATCGCGCGCGAGCGGATCGTCACCCGCAACGGCCTGACGCCGGAGCAGGCCGACGCCCGCATCGCGGCCCAACTCACGAATGAGGAGCGGACGCGGCGGGCTGATACGATCATCGAGAACAACGGCACGCTGGAGGAGCTGCGCGCGCGCGTCGACGCCGCGTGGGCGGCGCTCAGGACGGACTTGGGGACGGCCCCGGTGGCGGAGGGAGCATGACGGTCGAGGAGCAGACGGACGAGGGGCAGGGCTATCGCCTGTACGCGATCGAGGAGTACCACCCGCACGTCGAGCCGTACTACGTGCCGACGGGCGACGAGGTGGAGCTCTTTGAGGCGGCGTTCCGCTCGAAAATCCCGGTGCTCCTCAAGGGCCCGACCGGCTGCGGCAAGACGCGCTTCGTCGAGTACATGGCCTGGAAGCTCGGCCGCCCCATCACCATCATCAAGGACCGCGGCAAGACGGCCGACCGCGGCAACGGCGCGACCACCGAGGCGCTGCCGCTCGTCACCGTTGCCTGCCACGAGGACCTCACAGCGAGCGACCTCGTCGGCCGCTACCTGCTCGAGGGCGAGTCGACGCGCTGGATCGACGGCCCGCTGACGCGCGCGGTGAAGGCGGGCGCGATCTGCTACCTCGACGAGGTGGTGGAGGCACGCAAGGACACGACCGTGCTGATCCACCCGCTGACGGACCACCGGCGCGTGCTGCCGATCGAGAAACGCGGCGAGATCCTCGAGGCGCGCGAGGGCTTTCTGCTCGTCATCTCGTACAACCCCGGCTACCAGAGCGCGCTGAAAGATCTCAAGCACAGCACGCGCCAGCGCTTCATCTCGATCGAGTTCACCCACCCGCGCAAGGAGCTGGAGGCGCGCATCATCCAGCACGAGTCCGGCGTCGCAGAGGAGATCGCGCAGGACCTGGCGAAGCTCGGCGAGAAGGTACGCAACCTGCGCGAGCATGGGCTCAGCGAAGGCGTCTCGACGCGCCTGCTCGTGTACACCGGCAAGCTGATCCAGCAAGGCATCCCGCCGCGGCGCGCCTGCCAGGTTGGCGTCGTCTGGGCGCTGACGGACGACAACGACGTGCAGCGCAGCATCGAGGAAGTCGTCAGCTCGATCTTCGAGTAGCCCTGCCTCGACCGCCTATACTCAGCGCATGCCCACGCCCCGGGACGCATGATCCGCAGGCTCGCGCTGCCCCTCTCGCTGTGGCTCCTCGCGCTGGCGCTCGCCGCCTGCGGCGTCGCCACGTCGACCTCCACGCCGACGCCCGTCGTCACCGAGACGCCGGCCGCCTCGCCGACGCCCTCCGGGCCCGCTGCGACCGCCACGCCCGACCTCATCGCGCTGCTGCGCGACGGCGGTATCGCCATCGTCCAGCGCGCGTACGACCGCATCCTCGACGAGTATGTCGAGCCGGTGGAGCCGTCGCGGTTGCTCGACGGCGCCTGGACGCGCCTGGCGCAGGAGGCGGGCGCTGAGGGCATCGCCGTGCCGGCGAAGCCGGCATTCGCCGATGACCGCGCCGGCGACTTCGCGCTCTTCCGCGCCGCCTACGTGCGCATGACGGCGAACGTGTCCGACGCCGCGCCCCTGCGCTACGCCGCGATCCGCGGCATGACCGAATCGCTGCAGGACTGCCACACATACTTTCTCTCACCGGTAGCGAGCACGACCCAGGTCGAGAACCAGCAGGGCAAAGGCTCCGTCGGCATCGGCGTCGAGCTTGCCGGCATCCCCCCGCTCGTCACGGAGGTGATCGCCGGCGGCCCGGGCGAGAAGGCGGGCGTGCACGTCGGCGACCGCATCGTCGAGGTCGATGGCGCCGACCTGTCGAACGCCGGGCCGGCCGCGGCGTTCGAGCGGATCAACGGCACCGAGGGCACGCAGGTGCGCCTCGGCCTGCAGCGGCCGGGCGAAGGCCGCGTCGAGGTCACAGCGACGCGCGCGCGCGTCGTGCCGCAGTATGTCGAATCGCGCCTGCTCTCGCCGCGGATCGGCTACGTCCGTATCCGCGAATTCGTGGACAGCGGCATCGCCGAGCCGCTGCGCGCGGCGCTGACGTCGTTCGAGCAGCAGGGCGTGGCGTCGTGGATCATCGACCTGCGCGGCAACCCGGGCGGCCGGCTGGACACCGCCGCGGCCTCGCTGTTCGTGCCCGAAGGCGTCGTCTCGCGCAACCGGGCGCGCGATGGCTCCGTGGAGGAGGAACGCGCCACCGGCCAGGTGCTGCCGGCGCTCCGGCCGACGGTGTTGCTGACGAACAACCGCACCGGCTCCGTCGCCGAGATGTTCGCGGCGGCGCTGCAGGAGTACGGCAAGGCCTACGTCATCGGCGCGAACACCAATGGCTGCGTCGGCTTCGTCGACGTGCAGCCGCTGGGCGATGGGTCATCGCTAGCCGTAACGACGCATGTCGGCGAAGGGCCCGTGAGCCACCGCAAGCTCAACGGCGTCGGCGTCGCACCGGACCTCGCCGTGCCGCGCACGTCGGACGACATCGCGGCCGGCCGCGACCCCCAGCTTGACGCCGCGGTCGCCTATCTCGGCGGCTGAACGCGGCATGCGAGAGATCGGTCATTTTACATTTGTAACGTAGAAGGCTCCGTTGCGGCCGTGTTACGCTTCGCGCTAGCCCCGCTGCGCCCGTCCAACTCGCCTGAATGGAGGCAGCCGTGTTCCGTCGTGCCATCGTCCCGGGCCTGATGCTCCTTGCCGTCGTGCTCTCGCTGCATGCGACGACCACATCGGCCGCGGCGACGAAGCCCATCAACTTCACCCGCGGCACGCTGACGGGCGCGGGCTTCACGACGAGCCTGCCCACGTCACTCGCCTTCGGGCCCGATGGCCGCCTGTACGTCGCGAACCAGAACGGCACCATCCAGGCGCTCACCGTGGCGGACGCTGCCGGCAACACCAAGACGATCACGGCGAAACAGCAGCTCACGACCGACGCCGACGTGCAGGAGGTCTACGGCATCACATTCGACCCGAGCGACGGCTCGCTCTGGATCACGAACACCGTGTCCGGCTTCGGCGACGCCGGTCAGGCTCCCGCCGGCACGTTCCTCGGCAAGGTCACCCGCCTCTCCGGCGCGAACTTCGCGACGCGCACCGACGTCATCACCGGCCTGCCCGTCTCGAACTCCGGCCACGAAGCCAATGGCCTCGCCTTCGGCCCGGACGGCCGGCTCTACATCGCGCAGGGAAGCACCACGAACGCCGGCATCGTCAACCCGAACGTCGGCCTGTTCCAGCGTCCCGAAGTGCCGACGTCCGCCGCCGTGCTCGTCGCCGACGTGCACGCGCCATCGTTCAACGGCGCCATCACCTACAGCCCCGCCAACACCTACAGCGACACCGTCGACCAGACCGGCGGCGATGTCAGCGTGTACGCGCCAGGCTTCCGCAACCCGTACGACCTCGTCTTCCACAGCAACGGCAAGCTCTACCTCACCGACAACGGCCCGAACTCGGGCTACGGCCCACCCTCGACCTCATGCTCGACGCAGGGCACGAGCGACGCCAACGCGCTCGACGAGCTGAACATCGTCGTCGCCGGCAACTACTACGGCCACCCGAACCGCAACCGCGGCCGCACCGACGCGCGCCAGTGCGTCTACCACGCCGGTACCGACCCGAGCGGCGGCGGCTACACGGCGCCGCTCGAGGCGAACTTGCCGGCCTCGTCGGACGGCCTCGTCGAGTACACGAACGGCGTCTTCGACGGCCAGCTGCAGGGCGACCTGCTCTATGTGAGCTGGGTGGAAAACACGCTGCACCGCGTGAAGCTCGCGAACGCCGGCACGACCGTCTTCGAGGACACGACGCTCGCGACCGGCTTCGCCAACCCGCTCGACGTCGCTGTCGGCGCGGACGGCACGATTTACGTCGCCGAGTACGGCGGCAACAAGATCACGTTCTTGAAGCCTGACACGACGCCGGCGACGACGGTGAGCGTCACGGGTGTGCAGCCCAACGGCGGGCCGATCGGCGGTGGCCAGGCGGTGACGATCACCGGCGCCAACTTTACCACGACCGCCGAGACGACCGTCACGTTCGACGGCATCCCCGCGACGAACGTCAAGGTGCAGAACGCAACGACGATTAACGCGACGACGCCAGCGCACGCCGCCGGTGCGGTCAACGTCGCCGTCACCAACACCATCGGCACTGGAACGCTGGCGAATGGCTACAACTACGTCACCGGCGGCGGCACCCAACCACCGATCGCCAACGCCGGGCCCGACCAGTCGACACCCATCGCCCATGAAAACCACGCGCACGTCACGCTCGATGGCCGGAACTCGTTCGACCCGGATGGCTTCATCGTCTCCTACCAGTGGACCGAGGGCGCAACCGTGCTCTCGATGAACTCCATCGACTCCGTCCAGCTCACCCAGGGCGAGCACATCATCACGCTCACCGTGACGGACAACGACGGCTACACCGATACCGATGACGTGCGGATCATCGTGACGGCGACGGCGGAAAACCCCAAGAAGTTCTTCTGCGGTGACGTGAGCGGTGATGGCGTCGTCACCGCGAGCGACCTCGGCACCGTCGCCGCCGCTTTCGGCAAGAAGTTTGGTGACGCCGGATACAGCCGCCTGAAGGACTTCACCGCCGATCGCATCATCAGCGCCGCTGACCTGGGTGGCGTCGCGAGCACGTTCGGGCCGTGCTCTGCGCTCGATATGCAGATCCGTGCGGCAACCGTCGCGATGGAGCAGTACCAGGACATCCGCGTCGCGGAGGCGGCCGGTTTCACGCAGATCACGCCGTTCATCCCTGGCCAGGGCCGCCACATGGTGAAGGGCAGCATCGGCAGCCAGGACGCGACCTTCGACCCGTCACAGCCGGAGAGCCTGCTCTACGAGCCGGACTCCAGCACGCCGGGCGGCTGGCGGCTCGGCGGCGCCATGTTCATCATGCCGATCAACCTCGTGCCGCTACCCCCGGACGGCTTCATCGGCAACGAGGACGCCTGGCACTACCACACCTGGCTCTGCCTGTGGAACAACTTCAATTCCGTCGCGGAGGGCGTACCGCAGTCCACCTGCCTGTCACGTTCGGGGAACCCGGTGTGGATCGAGAAGGCGGGCTGGCTCGTGCACCTCTGGAACTACGTGCCGAACCCGACGGGGCGCTTCGTCGAGGTGAACACCACGTTCGGCGGCCTGCCCTAACCGCCACGCGCGAGGACACAGACAGGGGCGCCGGAGACGGCGCCCTTGTCTATTGGTTCACACATCCTGGTCCTCTGGAAGATCGCGCTCAGCGCAACAACACTCCCTCGCCGGCGACGACGGTGCCGACGACATACGCACCATCGCCTCCTTCACGCAGGCGTGCCACCACGTCGCCGGCGGCATCATGGGCGAGCGCGATCAGCAGTCCCCCGGACGTCTGGGGGTCGTACGCCAGCGCGACACGCGCCGGGTCGGCACCTGGGGCGATGTCGATGGCGGCGCCGAGACCCTCGCGGTTGCGTCGCGCGCCGCCGGTCGTGATGCCGGCGCGGGCGTGATCGGTCGCACCGGGTAGCTCCGGTAATGCGCGCGCGTCGATCTCGATGCGGACGCCGGACGCCGCCGCGACCTCACGCGCGTGGCCAAGCAGGCCGAAGCCCGTCACATCCGTCATGGCGTGCGCGCCGGCCGCGAGGGCGGCGTGCGAGGCATGGCGGTTCAGGCGCAACATGCTCGCCACCGCCGCATCGAGCTCACCCTGGCGCGCCAGGCCGTCGCGCGCCGCGGTGAGGATGAGGCCCGTGCCGAGCGGCTTCGTCAGCACGAGCGCATCGCCGGGCCGCGCACCCGACTTGCGGACAATGCGTTCCGGGTGTGCCAGGCCGCTGACTGCCAGGCCATACTTCGGCTCGCGGTCGTACAAGGTGTGGCCGCCGGCGATGATGCCGCCCGCCTCAGCGACCTTCTCGGCGCCGCCGCGGAGGATCTCGGCGAGGATTGCCGGGTCGAGGTCTTCGGGGAAGCAGGTGATGTTGAGCGCGAGCAGCACTTCGCCCCCCATCGCGTAGACATCGCTCATCGCGTTCGCGGCCGCGATGGCGCCATACGTGTACGGGTCGTCGACGACGGGTGGAAAGAAGTCCACCGTCTGGACGAGCGCGAGCTCGTCGGAGACGCGGTAGACGGCGGCGTCGTCGGGCCCCTCGATCCCCACGATGAGGCTGGGGAAGCGGGACGCATCAAACAGCGCCGCGACCGGGCGCACGACCTGTGCGAGGGTGGCGATGCCCGCCTTGCCGGCACATCCGGCACACGACGCGAGGCTCGTCAGCTTTGTGGTGTCCTCGCCTGTCACAAACGCCTAGCCTCGCCCCGGGCCGTCCCACGCACAGTATGAACGCCAGGGCAGCCCATCACCCGCTGCGCGGCGATCACTGCGCACGTTCGCAATGTACCGTTATGCCAAGAGGCGCGCCCAGTCCATTCTGACGGTGTCCGCGCCCCATGGTGCCTACGGAATGCCCCTCGTGCTGCCGACCTTCCACCTGGAGGGTCTTCTGCGCGTGCGCCTGCGTGGCGGTGCGCGCTTCCAGCAGGGTTGGAGGAATCACGATGGGCCGCTACTGGCATTTTGGCTTGCTGTCGCTTGGCATTTCAGCGCTGCTGTTTGCGATCACGCTCATCGGGTCGGCTGGTGACGCGAGCGCCGCACCGAACCTGGTGCTGAACGGCCAGTTCGAGACCGGTGTCGGCAACTGGACCGCGGGCGGCGACGCGACCCTCGCGCCCGCCACGGGCGAGGACCGCGACCTCGACCCACCGGGCGCCGCGCTCGTCACGATGAACAACACGAACGACGCGGTCGTCACGTCGGACTGCATCGTGCTCACGGGCAATGGGCTGTACAACATCGCCGGAAGCTACAAGTCCCCCACTGGCACCAGCGGTGCCGAACGCGCGAAGATCAACGTCATCCTCTACACCGACAACGCCTGCACGACCGGCGCCGCGCCGCATCTCTCCGGGAACCTCATCCCGAACGCTTCCGGCTGGCAAGACTTCACGGGCAGCGTGAACGTCTCGGGCGAGCTCAGCGCCCATGTGCAGCTCGTCGTCACTCTCGGCGCAGAGAACGACGGTGTCTACTTCGACAACATCGCGCTCTCGAACGGCCCGCTCGACACGCCGACGCCGACGCCGACCAGCACGCCGACGGACACACCGACGGCGACCAACACACCGACGCCAACGAGCACACCGACGCCGACGAACACGCCCGCGCCAACGAACACACCGGGCGGGCCGACGAACACACCGACGACGACCAACACTCCGGCGCCGACCAGCACGCCGGTGCCGACGAACACGCCGGTGCCGACGAACACGCCGGTGCCCACGGCGACCAACACAGCCACGCCGACGGACACGGCGACCCCGACAAACACGGCCACGCCGACGGACACGGCCACGCCGACGGACACGCCGACCGCGACGCCAACGCTCGTGCCGCTGCCGACGAACACCCCGGCCGGTGCGCCGCCGCAGTCGGGCATCGAGACGGGCTCGAATCTCGGCGCGGGTGCGGCCGGCGCCGGCGAGCAGCCGGAGGGTGCGCAGCAAAACGCCGAGGAGCTGCCGGAGGGCGGTTACGGACCGCAGTCCCACGACAGTGCCTGGAACGATATGGCGACCACCCTCGGGTTTGTGACCGCCGGCATCGGCGTCATGCTCCTGCTCGCGGCCGCGCGGACGGAACGGCGGCGCCCGCGATAACACGCCATCGCACAGGTCCGATCGAAGAAGCGCCCGGCCCAAACGGCCGGGCGCTTCTCTCCCTACACGATCAACCGTCCGACGCGCTACACCTCGACGGGCTCGGCGCCGCGCGTGCGGGGGAGCGGCTCGGCGTCGCCGTGCGGGCCGAGCGCGGCGACGCCGGCGGCGCGCAGTTCCTCCGTCGCCGTCACGGACGGCAGCGTGAGCTCGATCCGGTCGCCGTCGCGGCAGTGCACGAAGAGGCGCACGCGGTCGTCACCGGGGTGCTGCGCCAGCAGCGCGACGAGCGCGTCGAGCCGCTCGCGGTCGGCCTGGTCGTCGTCCGACTCGTGGAGGACGAAGCGGAGCGCCGGCCGGCGGGATGGGCGTTTGGGGGCTGGAGCCTGGAGATCGGGGCCGCCGCCGGTCGTCGGTCGTCCGGCAACGGACGTAGCGGTCGTGGCGCCACCGGCGGACGCGCCGTTCGTCGGCTTCGTCGCTCCGTTGCCGGTTGTCGCGCGGGCGGCGTAACTGGCGCCGTTCGTCGCCGCGCCATTCCCGTTTGCCGCCGTCGCCCGTTGACCCTCATCGCCGCGTCCTTTTGTGTCCTCTGTGGATGACACACGCGCGATGGAGACGCCGGCGGACTCGCGCACCGCCGTCGTCAGCCATGCCGGGATCGCGAACTGCTCGTGCGAGACGGAGCCATCCGCCGCCTGCACGAGCGAGGCCTGCTGCACGCTCGCCTGCAGACGGTCGCCGCGCTCGCGCACGCGGACGAGCATGAGCAGGATGTTGCCGGTCTGCCAGATCTCCCGCTGCTGCTCGTAGACGTCCGGCCAGACCGTGACCTCGGCCGTGCCCGACAGGTCCTCGACGGTGACGGCGATGAAGGGCTTACCCGCCTTCGTCGCCAGGTGACGGACCGTGTTCACCATGCCGGCGATCACCACCTCGCGCCCGTCGAGCTCCGGCGTGATCTCGCTGACGAGCGCGGAGACGTGCTTCGCCGTCGTGATTGCCGCGGACGAGAAGGGGTGCTCCGAGACGTAGACGCCGAGCAGCTCCTTCTCCCACGACAGCATCTCTGCCTTCGAGACCTCCGCCTCCTGCAGTTCGAGCGCCGGCAGCGGCGTCGCCACGCTGTCGCCGAACATGTCGAACATCGTCGACTGGCCCGTCTCCTTCAGCTTCGCCTCGCGCTGGGCGAGCGAGACGATGCGGTCGATGTTCGCGAGCAGCGTGCCGCGCGCGCCGAGGCAGTCGAGCGCACCGGCCTTGACCAGCGATTCCAGCGCGCGCTTGTTCAGCGCTTTGGCATCGACGCGCTTCAGGAAGTCCTCGATGTCGCGGAAGGCGCCGCCCTCGGCGCGCGCGGCGACGATCGCCTCCGCGACGGCACCGCCGACGTTCTTCACATCGCCGAGGCCGAATCTGATTACCGGCGATTCGCCGCCGGACGATGGCGAAGATGGAGGATGGATGATGGAGGATCGACGAACGCCGCCCCCGTTTGATGTTTGATGTTTGATGTTTGATGTTTGGTGTCTGATGTCCTGCTCAGCGGCCACTGGCGGCTGAAGGCTGAACGCTACCTCGCTCGCGTTCACGTCCGGCGGCCGCACCTCGATGCCGAGACGGACGCACTCGGCGACGGCCTCGGCGATGCGCTCGTGCGTGCCAGCGGACTGCAGCACCGCGGTCATGTACTCGTGCGGGTAGTTCGCCTTCAGGTACGCGGTCTGGTAGGCGATCGTGCCGTAGACGGCGGAGTGCGCCTTGTTGAACGCGTAGCCGGCGAACGGCTCGATCAGCTCGAAGATCGCCTTCGCCTCGTCCTGGCTGTAGCCGTTCTTGACGGCGGCGGCGATGAATTTCTCGCCCTCCTCCTGCATGAGCGAGGCGATCTTCTTCGACATCGCCTTGCGGATCGCGTCGGCGTCCTTGAGGGAGTAGCCAGCGAACTTCTGGAGGACGAGCAGCACTTGGTCCTGGTAGACGATGACGCCGTAGGTCTCGTCGAGGATCTCCGCCAGGTCCGGGTGCGGGTACTGGACGAGCGAGCGGTCGTGCTTGGCGCGGCAGTAGGCGCCGATGTGCTGCATCGGCCCCGGCCGGTAGAGCGCGACGAGCGCCATCAGCTCCGCCGTGCTGTCCGGCCGCAGCTCCTGGATGGCGCGGCGCATGCCGGGCGACTCCAGCTGGAAGACGCCGAAGGTGTCGCCGCGCGAGAGCATCTCGAACGTCCTCGGGTCGCCGTCGGCGAGCGACTGCAGGTCGATGCGGACGCCGTGCGTGCGCTCGATGATCTCGACGGCGCGGCCGAGGATCGTCAGGTTCGCGAGGCCGAGGAAGTCCATCTTCAGCAGGCCGATCTCGGCGACCTGCGCCATCGCGAACTGCGTCGTCGGGATCGGTGAGTCCTCCTTGCCGGTGGCGCGCTGCAGCGGCACGTGGTCCGCAAGCGGCTCGCGCGAGATAACGACGCCGGCCGCGTGCGTGCTGGCGTGGCGGGCGACGCCCTCGAGACGGCGCGCGGTGTCGACGAGGCGCTTCACCTCGGCGTCGGTCTCGTACGCTGAGGCCAGCTCCGGCGCCTCCTCGAGCGCCTTCTCGAGCGTCATGTGCAGCGCGTTCGGCACGAGGCGGGCGACACGGTCGACGTCGCCGTACGCCATGCCGAGCGCGCGGCCGACGTCGCGGATGGCGGCCTTCGCGCCCATCGTGCCGAAGGTGATGATCTGCGCGACGCGGTCGGAGCCGTACTTCTCGGCGACGTAGCGGATGACCTCGTCGCGGCGGTCGTCGGGGATATCGAGGTCGACGTCGGGCGGCTCCTTGCGGTCGACGTGAAGGAAGCGCTCGAAGACGAGGCGGGTGGCAAGCGGGTCGATGAAGGTGACGTCGAGCGTGTAGAGGATGATGCTCGCCGCCGCGGAGCCGCGCACGCCGAGCATGATGCCCTGCCGCTTGCAGAACTGCGCGATGTCGTGGACGACGAGGAAGTAGTTGGTGAAGCCGGTCTTCTCGACGACGTCGAGTTCGTACTGGAGGCGCTGGCGGACGGCGTCGTCGGCGTGCGGGTACTTGCGCCGCAGGCCCTCGCGCGCGAGGTGGGTGAGCCAGCCGTGCGGCGTCTGGCCGGCGGGGACCTCGGGCTCGGGCAGGTGGAGGCGGCCGAACTCGAGCTCGAGGTTGCACTGCTCGGCGACGAGCTGGGTGTTGGTGACGGCGTCGGGCAGGTCCTGGAAGACGGCGAGCATCTCCTGCTCGGAGCGCACGTAGTACGACTGGTCGTGCATCTTGAGCTGGCGCTTCGCGTCGCTGACGGTCGAGTTCGTGCCGATGCAGAGGAGGACGTCGTGGATGGCGGCGTCCTCGGGCGCGGTGTAGTGGGAGTCGTTGGTGGCGACGAGGGGGATCTTCATCTTCTTGCCGAGTGCGACGAGGCCCTTGAGGACGCGGGCGCATTCGGCGTTGATCTCGGGCTCGTCGTGGCGCATGACCTCGAGGTAGAAGGCGTCGAAGATGTCGGAGAAGAAGCCGGCGAGCTGGCGGGCGTCGTCGTCGCGGCCCTCGGCGAGGAGGCGGTGCATCTCGCCGGAGGGGCAGCCGGAGAGGGCGATGATGCCCTTGCCGTACTCGGCGAGGATCTCCTTGTCCATGCGGGGCTTGTAGTAGAAGCCCTCGAGGTGGGAGAGGGTGCTGAGCTTGGCGAGGTTGCGGTAGCCCTGCTCGTCCTTGGCGAGGAGGGTGAGGTGGAAGTAGTCGTTCTGGCGGGCGCCGGACTTCTTGTGGCGGGAGCCGGGTGCCACGTAGGCCTCGAGGCCGATGATCGGCTTGATGCCGCGCTTGCGGGCCTCCTGGTAGAAGTCGATGGCGCCGTAGAGGGCGCCGTGGTCGGTCATGGCGACGGCGGTCTGGCCGAGGCGCTGGACGCGGTCCATGACGTCGGGGATGCGGGAGAGGCCATCGAGGAGGGAGAACTCGGTGTGGAGGTGGAGGTGGGTGAACATGCGTTCTCGGGGCCTCGCGGGCAGGGTAGCAGAGGGTCGTTGGGGGGTCAGCGGGGTTATGTCGAGGCTCGCGGCTCTGGAGAACAGTCGCCGCGCCGACGTTGACGGGACGGTTGCCTCGTCGTATAGTACAAACGTTCTATGCCGAACGTATTCAAGCTTCGCTCCTTCGAATTGGAAGAAGACGCTTGCACACTGCATTTGTCGGCGTGGTCTGTCCCCCGGCGGCTGATCTGGGCGTTACAAGCGGCCGTCCCGGGCCTCACGTGCGCCATCGAGGCGGGCCATCTGACCCTGATCGCCGGTGGAGGCTCAGTGAGGCGCGTTTCATTCCTTGGACTCGACGGCAGGACCCAACAAGTAGTGGAGCTACTCACCGCGATGGCGGGAGCCATTCAGGTAGAGGATGACTGTGAACTGTCCGAGTGCCTAGCGTTCTACAGAATCCCGGAGGAGGATCTAGCTCCTGACGAGTGGCCGCTTACCCAAACTGGGGGCATGTTCCACCGCGCGAAGTACGCCGGTTCCGGTGCGGCGGCGGCGCGGTTAAGCGATCGGATTATTACCCGGATTCGGCAGCACCCACTGCTTCGCACTGTGGCAGCTGTTGCTGCCGTGCCTCCGTCCGATCCTCGCCCGCACGGCGAGGATCCTTATTCATCGCGGGGGTCGGCCGGTGCGCACAATCAATCAGTTGCGTGCAATCCTGTCTGAGGTGGACGAGTAGCCTAATCAGCTCCCGCTGACTGAGCAGGCAGCTGCACGTCCGTCCGATTTGCGGGAGTTGTTGCGCATCGAGAACAAGGCGGGCGGGCGGTTGCGGCTAATGGAGAACACGGTGTGCCCGAAAGAGGGGCCGCTGCGGATCATCGGACGGGACTCGCACGGGCGCTCGACGAAGATGGTGGGCGATGAGGACTTCCTGGCGCGGATGATCCTCTCGTGGCCGTGGTACCGCGACGCGGCGACAGCGTCCACGCAATAGGGAATGCGCATGCGCCCGTGGTCACGCACGTCCTCGCGCGTCTGTGCTTGAACCCGCTGACGCAGCAGGCGATTCGACGCTCGGCATCGCCGCCGGCCGTGCCGGGAAACGGCGGCGATCGCTGCTTGGGACGATCGTCGCGGACGCGCACTGGTGCGCGACCAACTGCGGCGAGGCGTTCCCGTCCCAGTTGGGGGTGCGTGAGTCGATCAGCGTCGTGCGGCTGCTGTTCGCCGCCGACAACTTCCCGCTGGTGGTGCTCGTGCTTCCTCGTGCGGACCGGCGATGATGTGGTGCTGATCGACACGGGCGTCGGGCCGGTCGTCACGGGCATCTTCAAGGGCGGGAAGCTGCTCGCGGAGATGGCGGCGGCGGGCGTGCGGCCGGAGGAGATCACGAAGGTGTTCATAACGCACCTGCACCTCGACCACTGCGGCACGGCGGCCGTCGAGCAGGCGGGCGCGATGCGCGTGACGTTTCCGAACGCGTCGTACCACTGGACGAGCGCGGACCAGGCGTACTTCGCTGCGCAGCCGGCGGTGTGTTCCGCGCCTCGTTCGGGATTGCGGTGGACCGCTCCGGGAACGTGTACGTCAGTGATGCCGCCGCGGGTATCGTGAGGGTCATCTACGCCGCCGATACGGACGGCGACGGATACACGGACGTGCGCGAGACATCGCTCGGAGCGAACCCGGCCCTGTACTGCGCGGTGATGCGGGCGGATGTCAGCGGTGACGGCATCGTCACGGCGAGCGACCTCGGCCTCGTGGCAGTGCGGTTCGGGCCGGCCGACGCGAATGTGCGCGAGAACCAGGACGGCGACGGGGCGGTGAGCGCGGCGGACCTGGGGACAGTGGCCACGAAGTTCGGCGCGGCGGTGGGTGGCTGCGCCGTCTGAGGCGCTCGGACATCCGGGGTGGCGGCCGCGTTGGTCCGGTCGTGATGTACGGGGTGTCCTGCTTCGGGACGACTCCAGGGCTATCGAACCGCTCCTGGCCTCCGATTGACCGCCCTTATGGCCGGTGCTACATTGCGCCGAAATTCTCAATCGGCGGCCGCTCCCCGCTCGCGCAGGCTGCGCCTGAGGAGGGCCGGGCCCCGCAGGCCCGACCCGGCCGGGGCTGGTCCCCGGCGACGGTGAAGCCCGATGCCCATCGAGATCCCGGATGTCGTCATCGACCGCCTGCCGGTCTATGCGCGCGCGCTCGCGGCGCTGGAGCGGAGCGGGCGCGAGGTGGTGAGCTCGCAGGAGCTGGGGGCGCAGCTCGGCGTGACGCCCGCGCAGATCCGCAAGGACCTCAGCTACTTCGGTCGCTTCGGCAAGCAGGGGCGCGGCTACAACGTGCGGCGGCTGCTCGAGGAGCTGCACCAGATCCTCGGGCTGGACCGCAAGTGGAACATGGTGGTGGTCGGCGTCGGCCAGCTCGGCCGGGCGGTGCTGAGCTACGGCGGCTTCGCGCCGCAGGGGTTCTACATCGTGGCGGCGTTCGACGCCGACCCGAACACGATCGGCCAGCGGGTGGGCGACCTGGTGGTGCAGCCGATCGGGGCAATCCGCGAGACGCTTGCGGACGTGCACGTCGACATCGGCATCGTGGCGACGCCGGCGGCGGCGGCGCAGCAGGTGATCGATGCGTTGGTGGAGTGCGGGGTCAGGGCGATCCTGAACTACGCGCCGGTCGCGGCGCATGTGCCGCGGCACGTGCACGTGAAGGACATCGACCCGGTGCTGTCGCTGCAATCGATGACGTACTATCTGAAGGATAACGGCCGCGGGCCGGCGGGGGTGAAGTAGCGATGGCCGACGAGGAGCGCCGGGCGGAAGCGCGGGAGGAGCCGCCACGCGTCGATGAGGTGAGCGATGCGGACCGGGCGCAGGCATCGCCGAAGAACATCGAGAAGATGTGGCGGTTCGTGGAGAAGTTCGCCGAGAAGAGCGGCACGTATCTGCATCCGCAGCGGGAGATCACCGAGTTTTTGGTGATCGGCCTGGCGAAGCACATCGACGAGGTGGGGCGGCCGCTGTGCCCCTGCAACTTCTACGAGGACAAGGCCGAAGAGGCCAAACGCAGCACGTGGATCTGCGCGTGCGAGGAGATGCAGAAGTACAAGTACTGCCATTGACTACTCTTCTGTAACGCGGAAGGTCTTCCGATCACCGAGTACCTGCCAGAGGACCACGAAGGGCGCGAGATCTACGGGCTGATCAAGGATCCGCACCCGGACAAGGGCCGTGCGCTCGGCCGGCTGGAGGAGAAGCAGGGGCGGCGGATCGAGAAGACGGGGCGGCAGGTGCCGCGGCAGGAGGAGACGCCGGGCGGCGGCCAGCTGGGCCCGGCCGGCGACGAAGCCGGCGACGTCACGTGAGCAGGGCCCGGAATCCTTCGTGCGCGAAGTCGCCGTCGGTGGTGACGACGTCGCCGATCTCGAAATCGCGGCAGATGACCATCGAGAGGCCGTCGCAGAGGCTGTAGGGCTGATCGAGGCGCGCGGCGTACAAGGCGAGCGCGCGGGTGGTGAGTTCGCGCGTCACTTCGACGATGTGCCAGCGGGACGATGCGAAGAGCGCCTGCACGTAGTTGGTCGCGGTGCGCTTTCGAGGCACGCCACTCAGGGAGAAGGCTGCCAGTGTCTCGAAGAGTACGGCATCGGTCGTGTAGAACTGGGCGACGCGCTGGTCGATCTGTCGCGTCAACCTCATTGCCGCGGAGTGCGCGTCATCGCGCGGCGAAAGGATAGCGACGAAGTACGACGTGTCGAAGAAGTAGCGTGGTACTACTGGTCAGGCCGCCATCCGCGACGGCCCTCCAAATACTCATCGCAGTAGGTTGCGAAGTCCGGCGGCGGCCAGTTGTCGTCACCGGTGTCGGCGGCCTCGGCAGCACGAGCGGCTTCGAGCATGAGGCCGGCGGCAGCGTTCTTGTAACGCGGCTTGCGTGGCGCGCGCTTCGCGGCCGCACGCGCGGGCGAGTTCGTGGTCGCGACGGCGGGGCGCTTCGACGCCGGCCTGCGCGCTGATGGCTTCGTCTTCGATGTCATGGCGTCGTCATCGTAACAGAAGGCACAGAGCGGCCGTGCCTGCGCGTTGCGCCATGCGCGCCGTGGGGCACGGGATCCAAAGGGCGGGCTGAACGCGCGCCTGAGATGTGAACATGCTCGATCTCTGCACCGCGGCGGGGGCCCGGTCGGAGCCGGCTGGTACGACTTGGTCACACGCGCGGAGGGCGGGCTGAAAACCCGCCCTGCGACGCGAGGATGCTGATCGCGCGACTATTGCGTCTTCACGAGCTCGATGTGGAGGATGATGCGCACCTTGTCGCCGACGACGGCGCCGCCCGTCTCGAGGAGCTGGTTCCAGCGCAGGCCGAACTCCTTGCGGCTGATCTCGGCCGTCACTTCGAAGCCTGCGCGGTCGTTGCCCCAGGGGTCGGTGACGCGGCCCTCGAACGTCGTCTTGAGGACGACCTCGCGCGTGATGTCACGGATCGTCAGGTCGCCGATGACGTTGTAGGTGTCCTCGTCCACGCGTTCGACGCGCTTGCTGACGAAGGTCATCTTGGGGAAGCGTTCGGCGTTGAAGAAGTCGTCGGACTTCAGGTGGGCATCACGCTGCGGCTCCTTGGTGTCGATGCTGGCGATATCGACAGTGGCGCGGACGCTGGAGCGCTCCGGGTGTTCCTCGTCGATGTGGGCCGTCCCTTCGAACTCGCGGAACGTGCCTTTGACGGTGGAGACCATCATGTGCTTGACCGCGAACTCGACGGTCGAGTGTGCCTTGTCCACGGTCCAGACGGTGAGGCCGGTTGCAGGGCCGGCCTGCGTCGCGGTGGTGTTCTGAGTCAGCTCGGTCATGGGTGTCCCTCCTTCCAACCGTGTGTTCGCTCCGTGCCGTCGCACGTGCTTACTTCTCGTAAGAGACTATAGCCCTATTAGCTTACGATTGTCAAGCTGCTCATATTTGTCAAGCTGCTCATATTTTGTAAGAATGGGTGCATGGATATGGGGCCTCAGGGTGCGCCTTCCAGCGCCTTTTGTCCGCGCTTCCATCACGCCGTGGAGTTGATCGGCCGCCGCTGGACCGGCGCTGTCATCCGGGCGTTGCTGAGCGGGGTGACGCGGTTCGGGGAGCTGCGGGAGGCGATCCCTGGGCTGAGCGACCGCATGCTCTCGGAGCGGCTGAAGGAGCTCGAGAGTGAGGGCATCATTGAGCGGGTCGTGACGCCGGAGACACCGGTGCGGATCGACTACCGCCTGACGGAGAAGGGGCGGGCGCTCGCGGACGCGGTGCAGGCGGTCGGCGCGTGGGCGGAAACGTGGCTGCCGACGCCCGATGCTGAGGCCGCCGAGCGGCGGTAGCGCCTCGCTGCGAGGCCTGCGGTTCGAAACCACGTGGCGCCTGAAGTCGACGCACCGGGGCGGAGCTGCCGATCTCCGGGTACGGACGCGCCATTCACCTCGCCTGACGAGATGTCGCATCGGACGCCGCTGCAGCGCCCGCCGGCTGCGGGCCGGGGTGTGATCAGCGGGCGGGGGTATGGGCGAGGGCGGGGGTGCGCGTGACCGGCATCTCGCCGGTGCGCGAGTACTCGAACAGCATCGCCCCCCAGACGAGGCCGCCGCCAAAGGCGGTGAGGGCGAGGCGGTCGCCCTGACGGACGCGGCCCTCGCGGACGGCTTCGCTGAGCGCGACAGGGATCGAGGCGGACGAGGTGTTGCCGTACTTGTGGACGGTGACGAGCGCCTTCTCCGCCGGGATGCCGAGGGCCTTGGCCGTGCCCTGGATGATGCGCAGGTTCGCCTGGTGCGGCACGAGGACGTCGATGTCGTCGATGCCGAGGCCGGACTTCGCGGTGGCCTCGCGGACGGCATCGGTCATGGCGTGGACGGCGAACTTGAAGATGGCCGGGCCGTCCATGTTGATCATGCAGAGGTGCGGCGCTGGCGGGTTGCCATCGGCGTCGCGGGCGCCGCAGGGGCCTTCGGCGAAGAGCGCGTCCTTCTTCGAGCCATCGCTGCGCAGGACGAGGCCGAGCGGCCCGCCCCAGGGTGCGGCCTCGAGGACGAGCGCGCCGGCGCCGTCGGCGAAGAGCACGCACGTCGAGCGGTCCTGCCAGTTGGTGATGCGCGAGAGCGTCTCGGCGCCGACGACGAGCACGCGCTGGGCGGCGCCGGTGGCGATGAACTGCGAGGCGGTGGCGAGGGCGGAGAGGAAGCCGACGCAGGCGGCATTGATATCGAAGGCGCCGGCGCGCGTCGCGCCGATGTTCGCCTGGATGATTGAGGCGATGGATGGGAAGAGGCCGTCGGGCGTGGTGGTGGCGGCGATGACGAGGTCGAGCGAGGCGGGGTCGATGGCGGCGTCGGCGAGCGCCATGCGCGCGGCCTCAGTACCCATGGAGGATGAGGTCTCGTGGGGGGCGGCGATGCGGCGCTCCTGGATGCCGGTGCGGTCGCGGATCCACTGGTCGGAGGTATCGACCATGCGCTCGAGGTCGAAGTTCGTGAGGACGCGCTGGGGGAGGTAGTGGCCGAGGCCGGCAACGCGGGTGCGGTTCAACGTCGCTCCAGTGCGACCTGCGGGGCCGCCCTCGCAGTATATCGGCGGAGTGGGGACCGGGGTCGGTTCTCCGCGAGCGCGACGGCCAGCCGGGCGTGGCGGTGTCCGCACGTGTCGCCGATCTGCGACGCGACGGCCGGCAAGTGCGCGACGTTGATGTGGCCGTGGGGTGATGTGGTGCTGCGGCGAGTACCGGAGCGAGCCGTAGCTGGCGCCGGAGCGGATCGTCAGCGGGGCCGAGGCCGCCGGGGATGACGATGTAGCCGCTGTCGACCGCCGGGGGTGGGCGGTGGCTGGGCGACGCGGGGCGGCATCTCGCGGGTGGCCGCCGCGCCGAGCGCGGGCACGGTACGAGCGACCGTCCTCGCCTCCCTACGCCGGCTCTCCGCCGGCGCCGTGACGGCCGACGACGGCGATGCCGAGCATGCCCGGCCCGCCGTAGACGCCGAGCACGGGGCCGAAGCGCCCGGTGTGCAGCGGCACGCCCGGCAGGGCGGCGCGCACACGCTCGGCGAGCGCCGCGGCGTCGTCCGGTGTCGTCGAATGGAGTACGACGGCCTCCTCGACGCTGTCGACGCGGCCGAGGAGCGCGTACAGCTCATCGATCGCCTTCTGGCGCGAGCGTGCTCGCGCGAGCGGCGCCACCTCGCCGTCGTTCACTGTGAGCACCGGCTTGAGCCGCAACAGGCCGCCGAGGAACGACTGCGCGCGGCCGAGGCGGCCGCCGCGCCGCAGGTATTCGAGCGTGTCGAGCGCGACGGCGACGTGCAGCCGGCGCGCGACCGATGCGGCGGCGGCGGCGCACTCGTCGCGCGAGGCGCCGCGCTCGGCGGCGCGGGCAGCGGCGAGCGCGCAGAGGCCGACGCCCATGGACGTGGAGCCGGTGTCGACGACGGAGATGCGGGCGGGCGCGACGGCGCGGGCGGCGTTGCGCGCGGTCTCGACGGTACCGCTGAGCTTGTGCGAGAGGTGCACGGAGACGACGTCACCGCGGCTGGCAAGGTGCGTGTAGACGTACTGGAACAGCGCGGGCGGCGGCTGCGAGGTCGTCGGCAGGACGCCGCCGGACGACAGACGCGGGTAGAACTCGTCGGGGGTGATGTCGATGCCGTCGCGGTACTGTTCCGCGCCGAATGCGACGGTGAGCGGCACCACTTCGATGCGGTGGCGCTGCGCCAGCTCGCGCGGCAGGTCGGAGGTGCTGTCGGTGACGATGCTGACGGTCATGCTTCGGCGCCGATCAGGTACGGGTAGTGCGGCTGGCCGCCGTCGACGACCTCGACCTCGACGGCCAGCTCGTCGCGCAGGCGCGCGGCGATGGCGTCGGTCGTCGCGGCATCCGCATCTTCGCCGGCGTAGAGCGTGATGAGCGAGACGGACGCATCGCGCGCCAGCTCGCGGGCGCAGGCGAGGACGGCGTCGGCGACGGTGGCCTCGGCGACGCGCAGCTCGCCCTCGACGATGCCGATCGGCGTGCGGGCGGGCACATCGCGGCCGGCGATGCGGGCGGCGCGCGCGGCGTGCGTGACCTCGGCGGTGCGGACGCCGGCCAGCGCCTGCGTCATCGCGGCAACGTTGTTGGCAGGCGCCGCCTCGGGGTTCAGGGCGACGAGCGCGGCGATCCCCTGCGGGACGCTCGTCGCCGGGACGACGTGGAGGCGGACGCGGCCGGCGAGCATGCGGGCGGCCTGCTCGGCGGCGAGGACGACGTTCTTGTTGTCCGGCAGCACGGCGACCTCGGGGGCGCCGGTGCGCTCGGCGGCCGCGGCCATCTCGCCGGCGCTGGGGTTCATCGTCTGGCCGCCGTGCACGACCTCGTGCGCGCCGAGCGAGCGGAAGAGGCGCTCCAGGCCGGCGCCGGCGGCGACGGCGACGATGCCGAGGGTTGGCGGGGACGCCGGCGGGCTCGATGCGGCGCGGAGCCGTGCGAACTGCGCCGCCATGTCGTCGGCCTTCTCGTGCGACACGCGGCCGAACGAGCGGGCGGCGGCGAAGACGGCGTCGGGCTCGGCGGTGTGCACGTGGACGCGCGCGAAGCCGTCGCCCTCGACGACGAGGAGGCTATCGCCGAAGGCGGCGAAGCGCTCGCGGAGGGCTGCGGCGTCCGGTGCCGTCGCGCCGCCCGGGGGCGCGAGCACGAACTCGGTGCAGAAGCGGTATTCGCCGGCGGCGGCGGCGTGCGCGGCGTCGCGCGCGGCAAGCCAGGCGGCATCGATGTGGCCGAAGTCGTGCGCGGGCGGTGGCGTTTCGTGGCGGATGCCGGCGAGCATGCCATCGAGCAAGAGCGCGAGGCCCTGGGCGCCTGCGTCGACGACGCCGGTCTCACGCAGCACGGGCAGCAGCTCGGGCGAGCGGCGGGCCGCTTCGTGCGCGCTGTCGGCGGCCGCCGCGAGCGTGGCTTCGGCCGTCGCGCCGGCAGCTGCGGCAACCTCGGCGCCGCGCGCGGCCTCGCGGGCGGCGGTGAGGATCGTGCCCTCGCGCGGCTTCAAGACGGCCCGATACGCCGTATCGGCGCCAGCGGCGAGCGCGCGGGCGAGCGCGGCGGCGTCGAGCGCGGCCGCGTTGGCGTCGATCCCGTGGACCAGGCCGGCGAGGAGCTGCGAGAGGATCACGCCGGAGTTGCCGCGGGCGGCGATGAGCGCGGCATCGGCGGCGGCGCGGACGATGGTAGCCGGCGTTGCGTCGGGCGCTGCCGCATGGACGGCGCCCGCCACGGCCTCGAGCGTGAGCCGCATGTTTGTGCCTGTGTCTCCGTCGGGGACGGGGAAGACGTTAATGGCGTTGAGGGCATCGGCGGAGGCGGCGATGCTCGCGGCGGCGCCGGCGAAGGCGCGGCGGAGGGCCGCAGCGTCGAGTGCGGCGACGGCCGTCAGCGGGCGGGCCTGCCCGCCTGGTGCGGGTGGCTCCGTGCTGTCTGCGGGCATCGGCGCGGTTGCCTCGGGCGTGGGATCGCTGATACGCTACGGCGTTCGAGAATTCTATCACGAAGGAACTTCCATGCCCGCGACCTGTGCTGTGTGCGGCAAGGGCACGACGTTTGGCCGCAACATCCGCCACCGTCACTCCGGCCGGTGGGAGCGCGAGGCCCACAAGACGAACCGGATGTTCCGGCCGAACCTGCACAAGCAGGTCGTGTTCGTCGGGGGCGACGCGATCCGGGTGAAGATCTGCACGCGCTGCCTCCGCAGCCAGACGAAGGCGCGCGCATAGGCAGCGGGGCCGCACGCCCGAAACGAGCGGTCAGACGTCCGAGGCTGCGATACGCAGCCTCGTCTGCTGTTATCCGCCCGACTGACGGCCTGCCGGCGGAAACGGACTCCGGTCGCTGACTTCGGTTTCCGGCGGCGGGCGACGACGTCCTCGATCCGTCAACCCTTGACCCAGAAGATGTCCCACGTGAGCTGCGCCTGGCCCGGGCAGGGCGCGACGTTCACGTTGAGGTGGCCCTGGCGCCCGTCCGGGAGGGTGAAGGTGTAGTCGACACCGTCGACATGCGAGTTGGCGTAGAGCCGCCAGCGGTTTGCGTTGGCGTGGTCGAGGATGGCCTGGAGCAGGACAGCGTTGGGTGTGAGGCGCTCGTCCGGCGGCGGCACGGCGCGGCCCACGAGATGGAGGTAGGGCGTCCGCGACAGCTCCCATACGATAAATCCGGGCGGGACCGGCAGCTCGGGCGGGAAGTCTGCCGGGAGGGCGAGCTGCTGCGGCGGGTTGCAGACGGGCGTCGGCGTCGGCAGCGCCGTGACGGTCGGCAGCGGCGTGCCGGCGAGCGTCGGGACGCCGGCCGGCTGATCGCCGCCGCCGCCGCAGGCCGCGACCGCGGCAGCGGCCAGCAGCGCGCCGGCGAGGGCGGCGGTGCGGCGTACGCTACTGCTCATCGATGGTGATCGTGATGATCCTCGTGCCGGGCTGCGTCGCGGTGGCCGGGTCACGCGGCGTGATCTTGTCGAGCACGCCGCGGCCCTCGACCACCTGGCCGAAGGCGGTGTACTTGCCGTCGAGGCTCGGCTGCGGCGCGTAGTCGATGAACCACTGGCTGCCGGCGGAGTTGGGCGCCGCGGTCTTCGCCATGCCGATCGTGCCGTCGAGGAATTTCCGGCTGTTCACCTCGTCCTTGATGGTGTAGCCGGGGCCGCCGCGGCCGGTGCCCTGGGGGTCACCGGCCTGGGCGACGAAGCCGGGGATGACGCGGTGGAAGGTGAGCCCGTCGTAGAAGCCCTCGCGCGCGAGGAAGACGAAGTTGTTGACGGTGATGGGCGCATCCTGCGGGTAGAGTTCGAGCTTGATGTCGCCGACCTCGGTCTTGATGGTGGCGAAGTACTTCTTATTCGCATCGATGGTCATCGGCGGCGGCGCGCTGTAGGTCTTCTTGTTGCTCACGGGGGTGCTGCCTCCGCCGGTCTGCGCCGCCGTCGGCGTCGTGGCGGCCGCTGAGGTGGGCGCGCCGCGCGTGGCGCCGGCCGTGCCCGTCGCGTATGCCTGCGCCTGGCCGCGCGAGAAGGCATCGGCGGTGGCTGTCTTGTCGCTGCTGCTGGTGCCGCCGCCGCAGGCGACGAGGGTGGCCGCCGCGGCGAGCGCGGCGATCATGATGATGGTTCGCTTCACGGGGCCTCCATCTCCAAGCGGAGTCCACGATAGCACGGGCATCGGGGGATAGACGTTAGGGCTTCGTAATGCCGCCGCCTGCCGCGGTCGGCGAATCTGTGTTAGGAATATCCGCACATCGCGACTGTCCGCGCAGGTACGTTGACGCCGGCATTCGGGAGGGGCCGTGTTCAGGAAGATCCTCATCGCCAACCGCGGCGAGATCGCCCTCCGCATCATGCGGACCTGCCGCGATATGGGCATCCAGACGGTGGCTGTTTACTCGACGGCCGACCGCAACATGCTCCACGTCCGCTACGCCGACGAGGCGTACTGGATTGGCGAGGGGCCGCCGCTCGAGAGCTACCTGAACTACGAGCGGATCGTCGAGGTGGCGAAGCGCTGCGGCGCCGAGGCCGTGCACCCCGGCTACGGGTTCCTCTCGGAGCGCACGGAGTTCGCGGAGGCCTGCGCGGCCGCTGGCATCACCTTCATCGGGCCTGACCCGAAGGCGGTCGTCCTGCTCGGCGACAAGGTGAACGCGCGGCGAACGATGATGGGCGCGGGCGTGCCGGTGGTGCCGGGCACCGAAGGCCGCGTCGAGCCGGACGAGGCCGTGCGAGTGGCGCCGGAGATCGGCTTTCCGCTGATGATCAAGGCCTCGGCGGGCGGCGGGGGCAAGGGCATCCGCCTCGTGCGGACGCCGGAGGAGATCGAGGGAGCCGTGCGCGTCGCCTCAAGCGAAGCGCAGTCCGCGTTCGGCGACGGCGGCGTGTTCCTGGAGCGCTACCTCTCACCCGTGCGGCATGTCGAGATCCAGGTACTCGCCGACAAGCACGGCAACGCCGTCGCGCTCGGCGAGCGCGAGTGCTCGGTGCAGCGGCGGCACCAGAAGCTGATCGAAGAGTCGCCCTCGCCCGTCGTGTTGCCCGAGACCCGCCAGAAGATGATGGCCGCGGGCGTCGCCGCGGCGAAGGCCTCCGGCTACTACAACGCCGGCACCGTGGAGTTCCTCTTCGACCCGCGCACGCAGGAGTTCTTCTTCCTCGAAGTGAACACGCGCCTGCAGGTCGAGCATCCGGTGACGGAGTGGCTGACGGGGCGGGACCTCGTGCGCGACCAGATCCGCATCGCCGCCGGCGAGCCGCTCGGGTTCTCGCAGGAGGACGTCCAGTTCCGCGGCCATGCGATCGAATGCCGCATCGCGGCGGAGGACCCGTACAACAACTACCTGCCATCCCTGGGCCGCATCGACTACGTGCAGGAGCCGCAGGGGCCGGGCGTCCGCGTCGACAGCTCGCTCTTCTCCGGCATCGAGATCCCGTACTTCTACGACCCCATGCTCGCGAAGCTCATCTGCTGGGGCGCCGACCGCACGCAGGCGATCGAGCGCTCGAAGCGCGCGTTGCGCGAGTACGTGATCCTCGGCGTCAAGACGAACATCCCGTTCCACCTGCAGCTGCTCGACGACCCGCGCTTCGTCAACGGCGAGGTGCACACCGGCTTCCTCGACAGCGAGTTCAAGATGCGCGAGCCCGACGGCTTCGCCGCGCAGGAGGAAGTGGCACTGCTCGTCGCCGCCGTCATGTCTCATGAGCGGCGCATGCGGAACGGCGCCCAGCCGGCAACGATCCTGCGGCCGCCGGAGCACTGGCGCGACGCCGGCCGCGAGCGCGAGCTGGCGGCGGGCGCGGGCGCATCGGGAGGAGGGGCGCGGTGGCGGCGAAGTACCGGCTGAGGCTCGGGGCTGAGACGCGCGAGGTCGAGGTCGAGCCGGACCATCACAGTCCCGGCTCGTACCGCGTGACGACCGCGGAGCGCACCGTTACGGTCTCGCTGACGCGCATCAGCGCCGATTCCGCCCGCTACTCGGCGATCGTCGATGGGCGCCCGCACGATGTCTTCGCCGAGGAAGGGGCGACCGACTACCACATCATCGTCGATGGCCACCGCGTCACGGTGGGCACGCAGACGGGCCGCCGTGGGCGCGGCCAGGACGGCTTCGACGTCGATGCGACCGGCGAGTGGGTGCTGAAGTCGCCGATGGCCGGCGTCGTGCGCGAGGTGATGGTGGCGACCGACGACGAGGTGGAGGAAGGGCAGACGCTAATCATCGTCGAGGCGATGAAGATGCAGAACGAGCTGCAGGCGCGCCGCGCGGGGACGGTGAAGGCGGTGTACGTCAGCGTCGGCCAGCGCGTGGACCAGGGCACGCCGCTCCTGGTGGTGGTGTAGGGCCCCGGCCGGTTGGATGCGTGCCGGCGCTGGCGCGCGTGACTGCTGGAGCAGCGATGGAACTCCGCCCGATCGGCGTCGTGCGCGGTCCGCGCGTCGAACCTACCGATGACAACTGGGGCGAGGTCGAGAGCGCGATCGTGCTCGACGCGGCGCTCGCCGACGGGCTGCGCGGCATCGAGGCGTTCTCGCATGCGCTCGTGCTCTTCTTCATGCACGAGGCCACCTTCGACCCGGCGACGGACCTCGTGCGCCGGCCGCGCGGCCGCGCTGACATGCCCGAGACTGGCATCTTCGCGCAGCGCGCGAAGCACCGGCCGAACCCGATTGGCGTCACGGCCGTCCGCATCGCCGGGCGCGACGGCAACGTCGTGCGTGTGTGCGGCCTCGATGCCATCGACGGGACGCCGGTGCTCGACATCAAGCCGTATGTGCCCGCGTTCGACCGCCGTGACGATGTGCGCGTGCCGGGGTGGATGCAGGACCTCATGGAGGGATACTTCTGACGCTGCGGGCGAAGCCGGCGGAGGTGCGCCCTGTGCGCCGCGAGGAGCTGCCGGCGGTGTTCGACCTGCTCGAGCGGGCGTTCCCTGAGGCGGAGCGCGCGCTGTTCGAGAGGCAGACGCTCGCCGACTCGACGTTCCGCCTGCGTTACGGCCGCGCCGCCATCGCGCCGGACGGCCGCCTGCTCGGCTACGTGCGCATCTTCGCGCGGAGGATGCTGGTGCGGGGCGTGGCGGTGCCCGCCGGCGGCGTCGGGTCTGTCGCGACCGCGCCCGATGCGCGGGGCAACGGCATCGCCACGGCGCTGTTGCGCGATGCGATCGAGGTGATGCGCGGCGAGGGGATGCGGGTGTCGTTCCTGTTCACCGGCATCCCGGCGTTCTACGAGCGTCTCGGGTATCGCGTCGTACGCCAGCCGTACATCGAGGCGCCGGCTGCGGCCGTGCGGCGCCAGCCGAGCAGGGTGGCGGAGATCCGGGCACTGACAGCCGACGATGTCCCCGGCGCGCTGCGCATCTATCGCGCGGCGACCGCGGGCGCGACGGGCGCTCTCGTGCGCACGCCGCGCACCTGGCGCGAGGCGGACGCGTGGCTCGGAGACGACCGTCCGTGGCTGGCGATGCGCGCGGGCAGGCCGGTCGGGTACGTGCGCGCCCGCTGCCGGCCACCGGCCCACCAGGTGCTCGAGGCGCACACGTTGCCCGGGCACGACGATGCGCTCTTCGACGTACTGGCACGCAGCGCGCGGTGCGACGCCGGCTGCCGGACGGTGACGGCGCTCTGCGGCGCAGGGTCGCCGCTGGCGCGCGCGCTCTCCGGGGTTGCGGGGGCGAGCGTCTCGTGGCGCTTTCGCTGGCCGATGATGGTGCGCGGCGTCGGGGGCTCCGGCGGCGCGCTGATGCGCGCGTTTGAGAGCGAGCCGCTGGCGTTCTCGCAGGCCGACCGCATCTAGCCCGCCCCGGGCGCCGAGACATAAGCGCGTGTCGGGCGTTGCATCCGCGTATACGCCGCCGCCAACCAGACTCAAGCCTGTGGCGCGAGTCTGGTTGTGGAGGGCGAGTGGGGCCGAACGGCTATTGAATCCGTGGCCGTTACAGTGGTATGTACAAGACAGCCCTTCGGTGATCCGTGGGAATGAACAGCGGGCGCCGCGCCGGTTGCGGCGCGTGCCGTGGTGTTGCGTACGAAAGGAGGCGAGCACGATGCGGATTCTGCAACTTGCGCCGCTCTGGGAGACCGTGCCGCCGCCGGCGTATGGCGGCACGGAGGCGGTTGTCAGCCTGCTCACCGAGCAGCTCGTGGCGCGCGGGCACGAGGTGATCCTCGCCGCCAGCGGCGACTCGAAGACGGCGGCGAGGCTGCTCTCGGTGTACCCGCGCAGCCTGCGGCGCGCCGACGACCTGAAGGACCGCGTCCCGTACGACTGGCTGCACATCGGCGCGGCGCTCGCGGCCGCCCGCGACGTCGATGTGGTCCACAATCACGCCGGTGAGCTCGCGATGGCGATGGCGGGGGCCATCGATACGCCGATGCTGACGACGGCGCACTGCCTGCCGACGGAGGACACGCGGCATATCTGGGAGCGCTACCACGGCGCCTGGAACACGATCAGCCGGTCGCAGAAGCGCACGGTCGCGGACGTCCGCGTCCCAGGCCGCTTCGTCGGGCACGTCTACAACGCGATCGATGTTGAGACGTTCCCGTTTGAGGCGAAGAAGGGGGATGACCTGCTCTTCCTCAGCCGCATCGCGCCGGAGAAGGGGCCGCAGCACGCGATCGCCGTCGCAAAAAAGCTCGGGATGCGCCTGATCCTCGCCGGCAAGGTCGACCGCTATGACCAGCGGTTCTTCGACGAGGTCGTACAGGACCTGATCGACGGCGAGCAGATCGTCTTCGTGGGCGAGGCGGATGCGCAGCAGAAGCGCGAGCTGTACGCGAAGGCGAAGTGTCTGCTGATGCCGCTCTGCTGGGAGGAGCCCTTCGGGCTGGTGATGCCGGAGGCGATGGCCTGCGGGACGCCGGTGATCGCCTTCCGGCGTGGCAGCGCGCCGGAGCTGATCGCCCACGGCGAGACGGGGTTCATCGTCGACACCGTCGACGAGATGGCGGAGGCGGTGCAGGACGTCGGCCGCATCGACGCGGCGCGTTGCCGCGCGCACGTGCAGGCGCACTTCTCGCCCGAGAGCATGACGGACGCCTACCTCGACGTGTACGCGGACCTGCTCGACCGGCCGCGCTGGCCGCACAGCGTCGTCGTCCCCGCGCCGTTGGCGGCGGCGCCGGTGGACGTGCCGGTGGCCGCGGGCGAGCGGCGCGAGCCGGACGGCGAGGCGGCGCCGACGATCGCGGTGGCATGAGCGCGCCGTCTGAGGGGGAGGTTGCGGAAGCGTTGACGGCATTCGCGCGCCGCGCGCTGCCTGCAGACGCCGAGGTGCGGGTCGCTTTCGACTCAGGGATCGCCCGGATTTCCGGGCGTGTGGGCCGCGAGCGGGACGCGCGCGCGATCGTTGATTTGCTACGGTGCCACGAAGGTGTGCTGGACGTGATCGACGAGCTCGTGGTGGGCCGCCGTCCGGCGCCTGTCGGGGACCCGTGATCGAACGCGAGCCGGAGCTGCAGCCGGCGATCGGCGATGATGATTGGTTTGCCCTTCCAGAGGGCGAGCCGATGGGCATCGAGGACATCCGCGATGCCCTTGTCATCCGTGAGCGCGGCACCTTCCTGTTGACGGACGAAGCGGGCAACGTCCCGCCGGGAAACCGCAAGGGGTACGGCATCTACCACGCCGACACCCGCCACCTCTCGGCGTGGAGCTTCAAGGTGAACGGCCATAACCCGGTGCTCCTGCTCTCGACCGCCGAGCTGGGTTACGCGATGGAGCAGGTATCGACGAACCCGACGTTCGAGTCGCACGAGGGCCGCACGGTGCAGCGGGGGAGCATCGAGATCCGCAGGCAGCGGCTGATCGCGGACGTTGTGGAGGAGCGGCTGCAGGTCACGAACTTCAATCCGTTTCCCGTGACGCTGAGCCTGATGTACGAGCTTTCGGCCGATTTCGCCGACATCTTCGATGTCCGCGGCTACGAGCGCGAGCGCCTCGGCACCATGCACCGGCCGCAGCTCACCGACCGGACGATCGACTACCGGTACACCGGTATCGACGAGCGCGAGCGCAGGACGCACGTGGCGTTCGATGCAAAGCCGGACTACCTCGACGAGTCGACGGCGCTCTTTCGCGTGACGCTGCGGCCGCGTGAGCGCGCCGCGCTCCTGACGACGATCATGATCGACCGGCATGGTACGGAGATGCCGGCCGTGCACCGCTTCGAGACGGTGGCGTCGGCGCATCGCCGGTGGATCGAGGGGTGCGCCGAGATCACGACGGACAACGAGTTTTTCAACCGCGTGATCGCCCGCTCGCTGAGCGACGTGCGCATGCTGTGGACGGAGTTGCCGGCGCACGATGGTGGTTATCCCGCGGCGGGGACGCCGTGGTTTGACGCGCTGTTCGGCCGCGATAGCTGCATCCTCTCCATGCAGATGCTGGCGTACCGTCCGGAGCTGGCGCGCCGGACGCTCGAGTTGCTCGCGCGCTGGCAGGGCACGAAGGTCGACCCGCAGCACGACGAAGAGCCGGGGAAGATGCTGCACGAGCTGCGACTGGACGAGCTGTCGCGGGCCGGCGAGCTGCCGTACGGCCCGTACTACGGCAGCATCGATTCGACGCCGCTCTTCCTGATGCTCGTGGTGGAGTACTGGCGCTGGACGGCTGACGTGCGTTTCATCCGCACGCTGCTGCCGGCGATCCGCGCGGCGCTGGCCTGGATGGACACGTACGGTGACCCGGCGGGCAGCGGGTATTTGACGTACGAGAAGCACTCGGCGACGGGTCTGGTGAACCAGGGGTGGAAGGACTCGTGGGACGCCGTGCCCCAGGCGAACGGCCAGCTCGCGAAGGCGCCGATCGCGCTGGCCGAGGTGCAGGGGTACGCCTTTGCGGCGCGCTGCGGGCTCCCTGCTGTGCTGGACCGGCTCAACGAGCCGAAGCTCGCCGAGGAGTGCCGCGTCGCCGCGGAGCGCCTGCGCAGGCGCTTTCACGATGACTTCTGGGTGGCGGCGGAGCACTCGTACGCGATGGCGCTCGATGGCGACGGTTTGCCGGTCGCATCAGTCGCCTCGAACCCGGCGCACTGTCTCTGGGCGGGGCTGCTCGACCCGCCGCACTCGGACGAGCTGGTGCAGCGGCTGATGGCGCCGGACATGTTCAGCGGCTGGGGGATCCGGACGCTGAGCGCGAAGCACCCGCGCTTCAACCCGATCGGCTACCACATCGGCACGGTCTGGCCGCACGACAACAGCATCGCGGCGATGGGCTTCAAGATGTACGGCTTCGAGGAGGAGCTGAACCGGCTGGCGAGCGCGCTGTTCGACGCGGCGGTGTCGTTCCCGTACTTCCGGCTGCCTGAGCTGTTCGGTGGCGAGGCGCGCTCGGCACACAACTCGCCGGTGCCGTATCCGGTGGCCTGCCGGCCGCAGTCGTGGGCGGCAGGGGCGATGCCGTTCATCACGCAGGCGATCCTCGGGCTCAAGCCGGAGGCGCCGGAGCGCCGCCTGCGCATCGTCAACCCGAAGCTGCCGGCGTGGCTGAATACCGTGCACGTGCGGGGTCTGCGCGTCGGCGGTGGCACGGTCTCGCTGCAGTACCGCCGCACCGGCCGCACGACGCACGTCGAGGTGCAGAAGGTGAGCGGTGGCGTGGACGTCATCGTCAGCAACAAGCGCTGGCCCGCGGCGTAGGCGACGGGCGGGCCCGCCCGTGGCCGGCCCTGGCAGATGGGCGTGGCAGGCCGGCCGGCTTTTCGCGCGCACGCGCCGTCAAGTACCCTGCCGGTCTCTGAGACGGCCCCCGCCACCGGAGCGTTCGGATTTGCAGATGAACGGCACGATCCGCCGGCTCCTCGCTGGCTCGGCGCTCGAACCCGCCGCGCGTGCGGTGTACCGTCGGATGCGCCCCGGCGACCAGAACGAGCGCTACGATGCCCTGACGCGCGCCATCATGCGTCGCGTGCTGCGTCCGGATTCGAACGGTGTCGACGTGGGCGCCCACCGCGGCTCGCTGTTGCGCGAGCTGGTGCGGCTGGCGCCTGCCGGCCGCCATCACGCGTTCGAGCCGCTGCCGTCCCTCGCCGGCCGGTTGCGGCGGCGGTTTCCGTCGGTGCGGGTGCACGAGCTGGCGCTCTCGGACCGCGCCGGCCGCGCGTCGTTTGTCCACGTCGTCGGGAGGCCAGGGCGCAGCGGCTTTCGGCTCCGGCCTGACGAGGCGGCGCGCACGGGCTGTGAGACGATCGAGGTGGAGACGGCGCCGCTCGACGACGTGCTCGACCGGGACGGGCCGGTCGCGTTCATCAAGGTCGACGTCGAGGGCGCGGAGGCGGCGGTGCTGCGCGGCGCGGCGGCGACGCTCGCCCGCTGGCGGCCGGTCGTCGTCTTCGAGCACGGTGTCGGCGCCGCCGACGCGTACGACGGCGCGACGGCGTCGATCGACGAGACGCTGCGCGCGGCCGGGCTCGCCATCTGGACGCCGGACGGCTGGCTCGCCGGCGGCGCGGCGCTCTCGCGCCAGGAGTTCTTCGACCGCTACCTCGCGGGCGAGGACTATCAGTACGTCGCCGCGCCGCATCCGGGAGACAACGCCGCGTGGCGGTCCTGAACCCGGCGTCGGGTGAGACGCGCGAGCGGGCGTGGCGCGAGTGGACGGCGCTGCTCGCATCGCGCTGGGTGCTTGCCGTCGTGCTGGCGGTGACACTCGTGCCCTTCGCGCCGACGCTCGCGGACTGGTTCTCCGGCGACGACTTCTGGTTCCTGCACGCAGGACAGACCAACAGCAACCTGTTCACGTACATCGGGAAGAGCTTCGACCCGCGGAACACGGGCCAGTTCCTGGAATACGACCGTTACCGGCCGCTCTACCCGATCGCCTGGCGCTATGAGTACGCGCTCTTCGGGCTCCATGCGTGGGCGTATCACGCGGTGCTCGTGGGCATGCACCTGGTGTGCGTGGCGCTCGTGTGGCTGATCGCGCGACGGCTGTTCGCGGAGGCATGGGCGGCGCATCTCGCGGCGCTGATCTTCGGCCTGCACCCGGCGTACGCGGACGCCGTGAGCTGGCTCTCTGGCGGGAACCGCGTGTTCGAGGCCGTGCCGTATCTCGCCTCGCTGCTGCTCTTCATGTCCTGGCACGACGCGCCAGCCAGCAGCAGGCGCCCGCTGCTGTATGCCGGGTGCTTCGCGCTGTACGTCACCGCCGTGCTGTTCCATTCTTCGGCGCTGCCGCTCGCGGTCGTGTTCGCGGCGTATGCCTTCATCCTGCGCGGCGAGCCGCGCGATGCCCTGCGCGCGCGCGCCTGGCTGCCATTCGCGCCGTTCGCGGTCGTCGTCGTGGCGGAGACGGCGGTGCAGTACTGGGTGCGTGGGCACATCGGCGCCGGCGACGGATTCCGCTGGGGCTACCACCAGTTCGCGAACTACGGGCAGTTCCTCGCCTACTCGCTCGCGCCAGTCAGCACCGACGGCCGGAGCGGGCTCGTCCTACGGCTGCTCGACCTCTGGCAGGCGGCGGCGGTCATCACCATGCTCGCGATCACCGTCGCGTTACTGATAACGGGCATGCGCTACCGTCTCGGTCTCTTTGCGCTGGCCTGGTACTGGTCGGCGTTCCTCCCGGACTCGACGTTGTTCTTCCAGTTCCAGAGCCGCGCGATGTACGTGCCCGGCATCGCGCTCGCGATCCTGCTTGTCGCGGCGGCCATCTGGCTGCGCGACCGGCTCGCGCCGGCGCTGTTGCGTCAGGCGGTGGTCGCCGCGCCGTTCGTGCTCGCGATCGGTGTCGCCGCCGTCCTGCCGGTCACGTACGACCGGACGTCCGCGACGCGCAGGTTCGCGGCGCAAAACGAGCGCTTCTATCAGGAGCTGGGGCGCGCGCTCCAGTCGTTGCCCGCTGGCGCGACCCTGTACGTCGTCGACCCGCCCGGGGACCTCGTGCTCCTCGGCACTGAGTCGCGCTTGGAGGCGCTCGTGCAACTGCGCTATGGCACGAGCGTCCGCGCGCATGTCGCGACGGCCGAGCAGGCGGACGCGGTCGAGGCGCGGGCGCGGCCGGACGAGCGCGTGTTCCGCTTCCGGCCGTGAGCGCGCCTCGCGTCGCTGCCGTCGTCGTCCACTGGCGTGGCATGCCGGACACGCTCGAGTGCCTGGCGTCGCTCGCCGCCTCCGCGTCCCCGCCCGCTGTCGTCCTCGTCGACAACGCCTCGCGCGACCTCGACACCTGCGCCGCCGAGCGCGCCTGCCCGGGCGTGCGCCTCGTGCGGGCTGCGGCAAACGGCGGCTACGCGGGCGGCTGTAATATCGGCGCGCGGGCCGCGAACGAGACGGGCGCCGAATACCTCTGGTTCCTGAACAACGACGTCGTCGTCGCGCCCGATGCGGCGGCGCGCCTTGCCGCGGCGCTCGATGCGGACGCGGCGGCCGCCGTCACCGGGCCGGTCGTGCGCTACTACGATACGCCCGGGCTCGTGTGGTCCGCCGGCGGCCGCGTGCACCCGTGGCTCGGCTACACGCGGCACGTCGCCTATCGCGCGTCATCGCCGCCGGCCGGGGTGCGCGCGGTCGATTTCGTGAGTGGCGCGGCCATGCTCGTGCGACACGCGGCGTTCGAGCAGCTCGGCGGCTTCGATGAGGCGTACTTCCATTATTTTGAAGACGCGGACCTCTGCGCGCGCGGGGCCGCGCGCGGCTGGCGCAGCATTGTGGTGCCGGACGCGGTCGTCCGGCACAAGGTCTCGGCGAGTGCGGGCACGCGCGGCAGCGACCGCCTGAACCGCGCGCAGGCGTACTACTTCGCGCGCAACCGCGTGCGTTTCGTGCGACGCAACTGGCGCGGCGCCCGCCGCGCGGTCGCGCTCGCGGCGCAGCCGGCGCTGGTGGCGTATGAGTGCGCGAAGGCGCTGCGTGCGGGTAACGCCGCGGAGGCGCGCGGCCGCATCGAAGGGCTCGCGGACGGCGTCCGCGGCCGCGTCGGCGCTCGGCGCGTATGAAGATCGCGATGGTGGCGCCGTACCGGATCTGGCCGCCGGACGAGGGCGGCCGCGTGCGGGCTGCTGCGCTGCTCACGCATCTGGCCGATGGCGGGCACGAGGTCACGCTCTTCTGTCCGCGCCGTGGCGGCAAGGACATCGCCGGCGCATCGCACGCGACGCAGCCCGCGCTGGGCGGCGCTTCGGGGGACGGCGCTGGCTTCGACGCGCGCATCCGCGTGTACGAGCTCACCGGCGCGGGACGGCGGCGGCAAATCCTGTCGCCGGAGTTCCTGCGCCGGGCGCCGGCCGTCGCGCGCCGCGAGCGCTTCGACGTGGTGATCAGCGAGTACCCGTGGCCGGGCGTGCACGCCTGGTGGCTCGCGCGGCGGGCGGGTGCCGCGCTCGTGCTCGACGCCCCGAACGTGGAGGGTGAGCGCTTCCGCAGCGTCGGTTCGCGGATCTGGCGCGCGGTCGATGGGTACGAGCGTGTGGTCGCGCGGCTGGCCGACGCGGTGTGGGCGGTGTCGGAGGAAGACCGCTCGCGCTTCCTGGCGCGCGGCGTGCCCGCACGCAAGCTGCAGGTGGTGCCGAACGGCGTCGACCCGCGCAGGCACCACCCGGACGCGGCGGCGCGCGCCCGGGTGCGCGCCGAGCTCGGGGTCGACGACGCGACGCGCCTGCTGCTGTTCTTCGGCCAGCTCGACTACGCGCCGAACCGGCAGGCGCTCGAGAACCTTGCGCGCGAGGTGCTGCCGCGGCTCGACCGCTGCGGCGTCGCGTACGTGTGCGCCGTTGCGGGGAAGGGCGGGCCGGCTCGCGCGCCGCATCAGGCGATGCGGCTGCTCGGGCGCGTCGGCTGCATCGCGGACTACATCAACGCGGCCGATGCGGTACTGGCGCCTGTGACGAGCGGTGGCGGCACGCGGCTGAAGGTGCTCGAGTCGGTCGCCTGCGGCACGCCGGTGGTGGCGACGGGCGTTGGCGCGGAAGGCATCGACCGTGCGGCGTGCGGCGACCTGCTGGTGCTCTCGGACGACTGGGACGCCTTTGCGGCGGCGGCCGCGCGTACGCCGATCGCCTTCGGGCGGCGGGTGCCGGCGGGGTTCCTCGAGCGGTACGGGTGGGATGGCGTGGTGAAGCGGATCGCGTGGCCGGGAGGCGGCTGACGCGGGTTGCGGATGCCGAGCAGCGAGCGGAGACGTCGCATGGGACGGCCGTCCGCGTCCACGGCGAACGCGCCACGCGTCGTCTGGCACGATGTGGCGGTATCGGGGCGACGTCATGCCTCGAGCGGCATAACGCGATTACGTACGCTGCGCTGTATAATCCACCCCGCCTGAGCCGGCCGGCGTCCCGCCCCGGCTCGTCGCATCCCCGATAGCCCGCGCGAGCGGGCGCTGGAAGGAGCACCGATGGCCACGAACGGCATGATGAACGGCGCGATCAACGGGAAGATGCTCAACGTCCGGCTGAACTCCGGCACGGTCGAGGTCGAGCAGGTGCCGGAGCAGATGTATCGCCAGTATCTCGGCGGCTACGGCATCGGCGCCCGGCTGATGTTCGACCGCATCCCGAAGGGGGCGGACCCGCTGGGGCCGGAGAACGTGCTCGGCCTGTTCCCGGGGCTGCTCACGGGCACGCCGTTTTTCGGCATCCGCTACCAGGCGGTCTCGAAGGCGCCGAAGTCGGGCGGCTGGGGCGACGCAAACGCCGGAGGCGACTTCGGGCCGTTCCTGAAGAACGCCGGCTGGGACGGCATCATGCTCTACGAGAAGAGCAGCAAGCCCGTCTACATCTACATTGAGGACGACAAGGTCGAGATCCGCGACGCGTCCGACCTCTGGGGCATGCTGGCGATCGACGCCGAGATGAAGCTGAAGGAGCGCCACGGCAAGAAGGCGTCCGTCTGCACGATCGGCCCGGCGGGCGAGAAGATGTCGCTCATGGCCGGCCTGTGCAACGAGCGCGGCCGCCTGGCGGCACGCTCCGGCCTCGGCGCTGTGATGGGTTCGAAGAACGTGAAGGCGATCGTCGTCAACGCGTCGAAGAACATCATCGGCTCCAGCCCGGAGATCATGAAGCAGGTGCGGCAGTCGCTCGACGAGTTCGCCAAGCCGATCACCAACTTCTTCCGCACATACGGGACGACGGGCATCACAAACTCGTCGGCGATGTCCGGCGATGCGCCGGTGAAGAACTGGGGCGGCGTGGGCATGGTCGATTTCCCGCAGGCGATGACAATGTCGGGCGACAACGTCAACCGCCGCATGGAGAAGAAGTACGCCTGCTGGCACTGCCCGGTCGCCTGCGGCGGCGAGTCGTACGCCTGGGACGACCAGGAGAACCAGGCAAAGCTGCGTATCGCCAAGCGCGAGGGCCAGATCAACGAGCTGCGCCAGCAGCTTGCGCAGGCGGCCGAGGACGCGCGCGGCGGCATCGAAGCGCAGATCAAGCAGCTCGAGCAGCAGAACCAGGCGGACCAGGCCATCAAGAATGACCCGCGCTTCCCGTACCCGCACCACACGCACCGCGCCGAGTACGAGACGATGACGTCGTTCGGCACGATGATGCTGAACAACGACATCAACGCGCTGCATTACGCGAACCACCTGTGCAACCAGTACGGGCTCGACACGATCGCCGCCGGCGCCACCATCGCGTTCGCGATGGAGTGCTTTGAGAACGGCTTGATCACGAAGGAAGACACCGACGGCATCGACCTGCGCTGGGGCAACGCCGAGGCGATCATCGCCGCGCTGCACAAGATCGGCACGAAGGAGGGCGCCTTCGGCGAGCTGTTCGGCGATGGCGTGCGCAAGGCGGCGGAGAAGCTCGGCCCGCGCTCGTTCGAGTACGCGATGGAGGTCGGCGGCGAAGAGCTGCCGATGCACGACCCGAAGCTGCAGCCCGAGTACTTCACCACCTACAAGCTCGACCCGACGCCGGCCCGTCACACCCAGTACGAGGGCGCCGGCCGGCCGCAGTGGGGCTTCGCGAAACCGCCGCCCGACCGCAAGATCGCCGAGGGCCGTGGCCAGCACCACAAGGACGCGTCCGAGTACATGCACATCGTCAATGCGACGGGCATGTGCCAGTTCATCATGATGTGCGCGCCGAACAACCGGATCCCGGAGTGGATCAACACCGAGACCGGCTGGGACACGTCGCTCGAGGAGCTGCGCAAGACCGGCGAGCGCATCGCTAACCTGCGCATGGCATTCAACGTCCGCGAGGGCGACATCGTGACGAAGCGGCGCATCCCCGGCCGCCTGTGGGGCTCACCGCCGCTGGAGGCGGGGCCGCACAAGGACGTGACGCTCGACGTGACGACGCTGGAGCAGGAGTATCTGGCCGCGGCGGACTGGGATCCGGAGACGGCGGCCCCGAGCAAGCGGAAGCTCGAATCGCTCGGGCTTGGGGACGTCGCGGAGGCGATCGCCGCGCGGTAGCGACGACGACGGACCATCGGCAGTCACAGGGCGCCTGAACGGGCGCCCTGTCCGTCTCCCCGCCCGCGCCCCGCGCGGCCGCTGGCAAGCCCGCCGCCGCGCTGGCCCGATCCGCCAAACGGCGGAGCCGCGGCTCGCCCACACGCCGGCCGGGCAGACCGGCCGTCCGCCCGGTCCGGGATCGCCTTCGCGCTGCGACAATCTCGGCAGAGACACGAGATCGGCAGAGACCGGAGGAGTCAAATGCGGACCATACAGATCGCCGTCCCGCAGTCGCGCCGTTCCTTCTTGCTGCGGCCGTCAGCCGCCTACGCGATGGTGCGGCCCGCCCGCGGCCACACGCGGCCGTCCGTCGTGGCGGAGATCGTCGACCTGATCGCTGCTGCCGGCCCGTCGCCTGCGCGGGATGACTGCGCGCGGCCTGCTGGTCGAGGACGAGTGGGGGCGGTTCCGGCTCGCGCCGTGCGTCGACGCTGCGCTCGCGTAACGCGCGAGCGCGGCTGAATGAGGACGGCCACGCGGATAGAGGAGGGAGGCCCCGGCGGTCCTCCCTCCTCTGTCGTCCGTCCTTCTTCGGCCGCCGCTATCCGAACGGCGCCGGTGGCGGCGCGGGCGGCTGCGGCGGCAGCGGCTGCTGGCAGGTCGAGCCGTCGCGGCCGAAGACCTTCTGCAGGTCCTTGATGTCGATATCCAGGTCGTGCAGGTTGGGCTCGAGGTCGTACCACTTCGAATAGAGCGTGCTGCCGAACGTCGACCCGTAGCGGTAGGCGATGAGCGCCTCATCCTGCACGTTCACCTGGCAGTCCAGGTTCAGGTCGCCCTCGAGGATCCGCACGGTCACCGCCAGGTCGCCGCAGACGGC
>Ga0073934_10000466_pt1 | contig 116548 bp, 82 predicted proteins | sample LarsenN4metaG_FD_76834 | JGI IMG/M metagenome (GOLD analysis project Ga0073934, IMG submission 76834) | Hot spring sediment bacterial and archeal communities from British Columbia, Canada, to study Microbial Dark Matter (Phase II) - Larsen... ...
CTGCAAGAAGATCGGCTACCGCGGCGCCGGCACCTTCGAGTTCCTGTACGAGGACGGCGAGTTCTATTTCATCGAGATGAACACGCGCGTGCAGGTCGAGCACCCGGTGACCGAGCTCGTCACCGGCATCGACATCGTGCAGATGCAGATCCGCGTCGCGGCCAACGAGAAGCTGCCGTTCACCCAGCGCAACATCGAGATGCGCGGCCACGCCATCGAGTGCCGCGTGAACGCCGAAGACCCTTACGTCTTCACGCCGTCGCCGGGCCGCATCACGCTGTGGCACGCGCCCGGCGGCCCCGGCGTGCGCGTCGACTCGCACGCCTACACGAACTACTACGTGCCGCCGAACTACGACTCGATGATCGGCAAGATCATCGTGCACGGCGACACGCGCGAGCAGGCACTGGCGCGCATGCGAACGGCGCTCTCGGAGACGGTGGTCGAAGGCATCCAGACCAACATCCCGCTGCACCGCGAGCTGATGGTGGACGCGAAGTTCATCGAAGGCGGCACCAGCATCCACTACCTCGAAGGCTGGCTCGCGCAGCACCGCCGGTAGCCGCCGGCATCGGCGCCGGCAGGCTCCGGCCGGGCCCGCCGCCGCCGGCCGCGCCGGCCACGGGGCGGCCGGCCGCTGCGACGCGCGAGGGGGCCGAAGGGTCAGGCGGCGGCCTGACGGGCCGCGCCGGCCCGCACGGCCTTGATGCTCTTCTCGACGCGCTCGGCCACCTCGCGCTCGCGCTGCAGCGTGCGCAGCGTGTTCTGCGCCTCCTGCGCCGAGGTGTCCAGGCGCGACAGCGTGTTCTGCGCCTCCTGCACCGTGAAGCCCAGGCGCGCGAGCTTCTCGCCGACGTCGTCGATCACCACGCGCTGCTCGCTCAGGTTCTCGAGCGTGCCCTGCATGTCGCTGAACATCTCCGACACGATCTGGGCGCCCGCACGCGCCTCCTCGACGTTCCGGCGCCACGACTCGATGAGGTGGATCTTCTCGTCGGTGTCGCCGATGCGCGCCAGCAGGTCCTCGACCATGACGCGGGCGTCCGCGACGTCCTTCCGGTGCTCGGCGACGAACTGCAGGTCGGCCTTGCTGTCGCTGCTGATCCTGCGGATGCCCTCGACCTCGGCCTTCACCGCGTTGACGAGCGCCTCGCGATCGGCGAGCGACTTCATCTTCGACTCCAGGCCGCTGGCATGGCGGTCGAGATCGGCGAGCCGCGACTCGAAGGTGGCCAGCGACTTCTCGGTGTGGACGAGCAGGGAGCGGCGGTGGTCGAGCTGCCGCGACATGGCCTCGGCCCGCTGCATCTGCGCCTCGGTGAGGGTGACCTGCGCGAGCACGTCGCGCTGCCGGGCCTGCACCTGGGCGAGCTGGCCCATCACCTCGTCGCCACGCGCGTTGACCTGGGCCAGGTCCTGGCTCAGGGCCTGCACCTCGCGCAGCCGCTCCGAAGTCTCCGCGGCCTGGCGCAGGCCGTGCTCGATGAGGCCGGCCAGGCGCGCCTGCTGCCCGGCGGCCTCGGCCTCGGCCTTCTTCATCGCATCGAGCGAGCGCTGGGCCACGCGCAGTTCGTCGCCGAGTCGCGCCACTTCGTCCGCGAGCGGCGACAGCCGGCCCTGCTGCGCCGTCACGCCCTCGAGCTGCTGCTGCGCGTAGCCGATGCGCGCGTGCAGGCTCTCGCACTGATGGGCCAGCGCATCGATCTCGGCGCGCCGACCCGCCTGTTCCGTCATCCGCCGCTCGACCTCGCCGGTGAGGCCGAACAGCTCGTTGACCCGCACCTCCACCTTCTCCACCAGCTGCATGCGGCCGTGGATGCGCGTGACCTCGCCGTCCAGGCCCGAGATCGCCTCGCCGAGGCGCCGCGTGGCCTCGTTGCCCTCCTCGATCAGCGACATCTTGCCGAGCACCGCCTCGAGGCGCGCCTCGATCTCGGGCGTGCGCCCGATGAGGTCGGCGGCACGCTCGGCGAAGGCCTCGAAGGCGGCGCGATCCTGCACCACCCTGTCGCGCTGGCGCGTGACCTCCGCGCAGGTCTTCTGCAGCGCGTCGACGTCGGCGCGCATGGCCTCGAGGTCGGACTGGGCCATCTTCAGGCTCTCGTGCTGGACCGCCGTGCGGCGGCCCAGCGCCTCGATGAGCCCCAGCTGCTCGGTCAGATCGTCCAGGGCGCTCTGCTTGCGCGCAAGGTCCTCGGTCTCGGTGCGCAGGTCGCTGAACATCCGCTGCAGCGAGTCGGCGCGGTGCTGCATCGACTCCAGCATCTCGTCCTTGGCAGCGATCGCCTGCATGCGCGTTTCGGTGTCGGCCAGCGTGGCCGACAGCGACCGGAGCCGCTCGTCGAAGACCGCCAGTTCCTCCTTGCCGACGAGCATGCGCTCCGCTGCGGCCCGCAGCGACTCCAGCAGCGCGCGGCCCTGGGCCTCGAGACGCCCGGACTCGCGCGCGAACTCCTCGCGTGCCGCGCTCGCCGCGGAGAGGTCCTGGTTGGCCGTGCGCGCCAGCGCCTCGATCCGCGCCACCGCGTCCTCGGCACGCTGCATCTGCTCGCGGCCGTCGGCCAGCCTGGCCAGCTGCGCGTCCATCGACCACACCACCTGGTTCAGGCGCGCCGTCTCGGCCACCGCGTGATCGACCGCGTGCTTCTGCGTCTCCAGCAGGTTGGCCTTCGAGGTCACGTGCTCGGCCAGGGCGTGCAGCGAGGCGATGCGCTTCTCGGTGTCCCTGGACAGTTCCTGCAGCTGGTTGAGCGACTCGAAGCGCGCCTCGACGTCCTTCGCCGCGCCCGCCGCCTTCTCGGCGTCGGCGCGGGCTCCCTGTGCCAGCTCGCGGACCTGCAGCACCTCGGCCCGCACCTCGGCCTCCACCTTGCGCAGCGCGGAGAGGTCCGCTTCCAGCGCCTCCAGGCCCTGCGCCGACTGCCGCAGCGCCTCGCCGGAGCGGCGCAGCTGGGACTGCATCTTCTCCATGTCCTCCTGCTCCTGGCGCAGGTTCGCCAGCGCGGCGCGCGTGTCGCGCGCCTGCGCGCCCAGGTCGTCGAGCGCCTTGCGGTGCGCGTGCAGGTGCCCGCCGGGCTCGAGCAGGGCCTTGGAGGCCTGCTCGGCCTCGCCCACCCGGGCCATCAGGTCGGCGATGCGATCGTCGAGTTGCTCGAGCCGTCCGATGCGCTCGTCGTACGCACTGGCCTTGCCGGCCAGGTTCTCGACCTTGCGCATCACCGACTCGGCCTTCGCACTGACCTCGTCGAGCGTCTTGTTGGTGCGCACGATCTTGGCCAGCGCGCCGGCCGCCTTGCCCATCTGGGCATTGAACGCCTCGCGCTCGGCGCGCACGGCCTCGCGCTCCTCCCGCGCCGACTCGCGCTCCTCACGCACGGCTTCGCGCTCCTCGCGCACCTCCGCCAGCAGGTCGCGCAGGTCCGCTTCCACCTGTCGGCGGTCGCCGTTGCGAAAGATCGAGTCGAGCATTGGATGGCCTCCCTGGTTCCCGCCCCGGCGCGCCTGCTGCAGGCAACGCCCCCCTGGGGCGGAGTGCAACGGTTTGTACAGCGGCGACCTTGGGCCTCCATCACTCATTCATGCGGGTGGAACGCGCCCGGTGTGCAGATCGCACGCCCTGGAAGCGGCACCCATGCGCGCCGGTAGCATCGCGGCATGTTCGAGCTGGTCCTGCGCGCGCCCGAAGCCCTCGTGGAGAGGCTCTCCGATGCGCTGGTCGACGAACTCGAGGCGCTGTCGGTCACCGTCGAAGACGCCGACGCGGGCACCGAAGGCGAGAGGGCGCTCTTCGGCGAACCCGGCCTGCCGGTGCCGGCCACGGCCTGGGCACGCTCGACGGTGCGTGCGCTCTTCGAGACCGAGACGGCCGCCGAGGCGGCCGCCGCGGTGCTGCTCGCGCAGCCGTGGATGCAGGCGGCGCCCGGGGCCGGACAGGGCGGCGCGCCTTTCGTGCAGGCGTTGCAGCCGATGCCCGACCTCGACTGGGTGCGGCTCACGCAATCGCAGTTCGCGCCCGTCCCCGTGACGCCCGAGTTCTGGATCGTGCCGAGCTGGCATGAACCGCCGGCCGGCGCCCGCACCGTCATCCGGCTCGACCCCGGCCTCGCCTTCGGCACCGGCACGCACCCGACGACGCGAATGTGCCTGCGCTGGCTGGCGCGCGAGGCCCCCGCGCAGGCAGCCGGCTGGACGCGCGTGCTCGACTATGGCTGCGGTTCCGGCATCCTCGGCATCGCGGCGGCCAAGCTGGGCGCGCGCGGCGTCGATTGCGTGGACATCGACCCGGCCGCGGTACGCGCGACCGCCGACAATGCCCTGCGCAACGGCGTGGAGCTGCACGCCTCGCTGCCCGACGACGCCGCGGCCGGGCGAGGCCAGTACCCGCTCGTGCTCGCGAACATCCTCGCCACGCCGCTGAAGCTGCTGGCGCCGCTGCTCGCGGGCCACCTCGCCCCGGGCGGCTGGCTGGTCATGGCAGGCATCCTCGAACGCCAGGCCCCCGAACTGCGCGCGGCCTATGCGCCGCATCTCGACATCGACGTGCTCGATCACGAGGACGGCTGGATCCTGATGGGCGGTCGTTCGGCCGCCCGGGCGGGCGCACCGCCACAGCGACACGAGGCACCGTGAGCCAGCCCTCGACCACCCTCGCGTCACGCTGCCCGGCCTGCAAGACGGTCTTCCGCGTCGTGCCCGACCAGCTGCGGGTGTCCGCGGGCTGGGTGCGGTGCGGCCGCTGTGCCGAGGTCTTCAACGCTTCGGAGAACCTGGTCGACGTGACGACCGGCCTCGCCCGCCCGCAGCGCTGGCCGCCGGCGGAAGATTCGTCGATGCAGGACACGACGCCGTCGGCGCTCGGGCGCTCGCCGTCGCTGCACGGGCGGCTGGACATGCGCGAGCCGGCGACCGAGTCGCTGCCCGACATCCCGCACGGCGAGTTCGTCGTCGATCCCTTCGCACCCGCACCACCGCGGGTGCCCGGACGAGCCGGCACGGCTCCCGCCGCCCCGAAGGCGCCGCCCGCGCCATCGATGCCGACGGCAGGGCCGACTGCCGGTCCGGCTGCCGGTCCCATCGCGGCGCGCGCCGGCACGGTGGCAGGCGCGGGCCTGGCTCCGTCCGTGGCACCGCGCAGCGCGCCGGGCGGCGCACCGGGCGCACCGGGCGCGCCGGGCACATCGGGCGCGCCGGGTGGCGCACTCGGCGGAGCACTCGGCGGCGTGTCGGGCGGGCTCGCGCGGCCGCCGTCGGCTTTCCAGTCCCGCACGCCGCCGACATCGCCACCGGCATCTGCGCTGCGCCCCCCACTGGCACCAGTGGCCGCACCGACGGGCCGGCCACCACCGCCGACCTTTCCGCCGGCCCGCACCCTGGGCCCGACGCTCGCCCCGTTCTCCACCGCGCGGACTGCCCCCGCCCCGACGCGGGCGGCCACGCCCGTCGCGCCGCTGCCGTCGCCGGCCGCGCTCCGGCCGGCGACGTTCATTCCGGCGCCCGCGCCCACGGCGATGCTCACCGCGGTTCCGACCGCGCCGGCAACGAGCGCTCCGAGGCCCGTTCCGACCCTACGGCCGACACCGCTCCCGACGCAGGCAGCCACCCACGCCCCGACACAGGCGCCCGCGCCCGCCGCGACCAGCGCGGCGACGGCGGCGCCCACACCGCCACCACCGACGCCGACACGCCCCCCGACGCCGCGACCGACGCCCTCTCCGACCGCGCCACCCACGGCCGCACCCACTGCCTCACCGGCTCCCACGGCAACGCCGGCGCCTGCGCCGACGCCCCCGGGTTCGCTGCCACCGCCCCCTGCACCGTCCCCGGCGCCGACGCCCGCCCCCACTCCAGCCCCCACTCCAGCCCCGACTCCAGCCCCGACTCCGGCCCCGACTCCGGCCCCGGCGACGCCCGCGCCCACGCCAAGCCCGACCGAGCCGCCACTCCCGCCCGTGGCACCCGAAGCGACAGCGCTTCCCCGGACACCGACCTCCCCGTCGACGGCTGCGCCTTCTTCCGCGCCCACCGCGGCGCCCGTTGCTGCACCCGTTGCTGCATCCGTAGCTGCTGCCGTCGCCGCGCCGGCGCCCGACCCATCGGCCGCGGCCCCCTCACCCGCTGCAGAGGAAGCCTTCGTGGTCGATGCCCGCGGGGACGGACAGGCGGGCGAGGAAGAAGGCCCGCCCCCCGTCGCCGTGGCGCCCGCGGCGCAGGAGATCGACCTGGCCTCGTTCCCGCCCGGCGACGTCGAGGTGATCGAGGTCTCGTCCGACGACGAACGCGCAGGGGCCCTCGCCGCTTCGCCACCGCGCCCGGCCGCCGATGCCGCCCGGGCCGACGCGAGCGAGACCGCCGCCGAGGACCAACTGGCGTTGCCGCTGGAGGCGGAGCCGGCCGTCGACATCCGCACCGAGCCCGTCGAGACGCCCTCCTTCGTGCGCGAGGCCGAGCAGGCCGCGCGCTGGCGCAGCCCCAGGGTGCGCGCCGCACTGGCGCTCGGCTGCCTGCTCGCCGCAGCGGGGCTCGCAGGGCAATGGATGCTCGCGCAGCGCGATCTCGTCGCGGCGCGTTCGCCGGCCCTGAAGCCGGCGCTCGAGGCCGCCTGCGCCGCACTCGGCTGCGACGTGCAGCCGCCGCGATCGCTCGAGGGCCTGCGCGTGGAGAGCAGCGGCGTCGTGCGCGCCGACAAGGCCGACCACTACCGGGTGAGCGTGGCCCTGCGCAACCTGCGGCCGCACGAGGTGGCGCTGCCGGCCTTCGAGCTCGCGCTCACCGACACGCAGGGCCAGCTGATCGCGCGCCGCGTGCTGCGCGCGAGCGACCTCGGCGCCCGCTCGCCCGCGGTCGCGGCCGGAGCCGAACTGCCGCTGCAATGCACGATCCAGGTCACGTCGGGCACGGTGGCGGGCTATACGATCGAATTCTTCTATCCCTGACGCCTCGAGCAGAAAGCTCCCGCCTCATGCCCGCCCTGATCTGCGGCTCGCTCGCCTTCGACACCATCACCACGTTCCCGGGCCGTTTCGCCGAGCAGATCCTGCCGGACCAGGTGCACATCCTGAACGTCTCGTTCCTCGTGCCGACGCTGCGGCGCGAGTGGGGCGGCTGCGCCGGCAACATCGCCTACAACCTGCAGGCCCTGGGCGGCCAGCCGGTGGTGATGGCCGCGGTCGGGGTCGATGGCGGCGAGTACGTGCGGCGCATCGAGGGCTGGGGCGCCGACACCTCGCTCATCTGGCGCGACGGCGAACTGCACACCGCCCAGTGCCACATCACCACCGACCGCGACAACAACCAGATCACGGCCTTCCACCCGGGCGCGATGAGCCACGCGCACAAGATCGCCGTGCCGCCGCGCTCCGCACGCAACGACCTCGCCATCGGCATCATCGCCCCCGACGGACGCGACGCGATGTGGCAGCACGCGCACCAGATGCACGAGGCCGGCATCCCGTTCGTCTTCGATCCCGGCCAGCAGCTGCCGCAGTTCAACGGCGACGAGCACCGCGCGATCCTCGGCAAGGCCAGCTGGGTGGCGCTGAACGACTACGAGGGGCGCATGCTGTGCGAGCGGACCGGCCAGTCGATCGAGGAGATCTCGCGCCGGCCGAACATCCAGGGCGTGATCGTCACGCTCGCCGCCGAGGGCTGCGAAGTCTGGGTGCGTGGCCAGCGCACGCACGTGCCGGGCCTGAGGGCCGCCGATGTCGTCGACCCCACCGGCTGCGGCGATGCCTTCCGCGCCGGCCTGCTCTACGGCCTGGAGCGCGGCTGGGCGCTCGAGCGCTGCGTGCGCCTGGCCAACCGCATCGGCGCCATCAAGGTGGCGAGCCGGGGGCCGCAGAACCACAGCCTGGCCGGCGTGCTCGAGCAGGCCTGAAGCGAAGACGGGGCCCGAGGCCCCGTCCGAGCGGAGGGAGGCGCGCCCCTCAGGCCACCATCTGCCGCAGCTCGCCGCTGGCGTAGCGGCGCGCGATCTCGGCCAGGGGCACCGGCTTGATCTTCGCGCCCTGCCCCTCGCAGCCGAACTCCAGGTAGCGCTGCTTGCAGATCTGCATGGCCGCCTCGCGGGCCGGCTTGAGCCATTCGCGGGCGTCGAACTTCTCCGGGTTCTCGGCCATGAACTTGCGCACCGCGCCGGTCATCGCCAGCCGGATGTCGGTGTCGATGTTGATCTTGCGCACGCCGTACTTGATGGCTTCCTGGATCTCGGAGACCGGCACGCCGTAGGTCTCCTTCATCTTGCCCCCGTACTGGCGGATCTGCTCGAGCAGCTCCTGCGGCACGCTGGAGCTGCCGTGCATCACGAGGTGCGTGTTCGGGATGCGCCGGTTGATCTCCTTGATGCGGCTGATGGCCAGGATGTCGCCCGTGGGCTTGCGGCTGAACTTGTAGGCGCCGTGGCTCGTGCCGATGGCGATGGCCAGCGCGTCGAGCTGCGTGCGCTGGACGAAGTCGGCCGCCTGCTCGGGGTCGGTGAGCAGCTGCTCGCGCGTCATCGTCGCGTCGGTGCCGTGGCCGTCCTCCTTGTCGCCCTTCATCGTCTCGAGCGAGCCGAGGCAGCCGAGCTCGCCCTCGACCGTGATGCCCTGCGCGTGCGCCATGTCCACCACCTTGCGCGTGACCTCGACGTTGTAGTCGTAGCTGGCGATGGTCTTGCCGTCGGCCTGGAGGCTGCCGTCCATCATCACCGAGCTGAAGCCGAGGTCGATGGCGCCCTTGCACACGTCGGGGCTCTGGCCGTGGTCCTGGTGCATCACGAGCGGCACCTTCGGGTAGGCCTCGATGGCCGCGAGGATGAGGTGCTTGATGAAGGCCTCGCCGGCGTACTTGCGCGCCCCGGCGCTGGCTTGCAGGATCACCGGCGCGCCCACCTCGCTGGCGGCCGCCATCACGGCCTGCACCTGCTCGAGGTTGTTCACGTTGAAGGCAGGGATGCCGTACTGGTTCTCGGCCGCATGGTCGAGCAACTGGCGCATCGAAACGAGAGGCATGGTGTGCGGGCTCCGCGGAAGTTGGGGGATTCGTGCCCGGCGGCGAGCGGTGGCGCTGGGCCTGCCCGGGGCCTGGATGCGAGGCGCGGACCGTGGGTAACCGCTCCGTAACTGCACACGATTCTAGCCAGCGCCCCTCGCGGAACGCCCTGCCGAAGCAGGTGCCCGCGGGGGCAGAACTGACGGGCAAACGTGCCGCATTTCGCGCTCAAGGCGAGGGCCGTTTCGCCGAACACTGGCCGCCCCGACCCCTCCGTGCCGCCAGCGCCAGGGCACCGGCCCCGGCCCCCCCGATCCGCAGAAAGACCGCGCCATGCCCAAGCTCGACATCGCCCCGCTCACCCAGTGGATCACGATGGCCGCGGTGGACCACCCCGAGGATCTCGCCGGCTGGCTGGGCACGCGCCTGTCGACATCCCGGCGCAGCGCGCAGGCGGTGCTGCGCAAGCTGGAGGCCGCCCAGTGGCTGCGGCGCAAAGGCCCGGCCCGGCGCCCGGTCTGGCGGCCCGGGCTCCTGCGCCAGGTCGTCCGCCACTACCCGCTCCAGGGCCTTCCGGAGGATCGCCCCTGGCGGTCCGACTTCGCGCCCTACTTCCAGCTGCCCGGGCACGTGCAGCGCATGGCCCAGCACGCCTTCACCGAGCTCGTGAACAACGCCGTCGACCACAGCGGCGGCACGCAGGTCACGGTGTCGATGCGGCAGACGCCCACGCAGCTGCAGCTGCTCGTCTCGGACGACGGGTGCGGGCTCTTCCGGCGCATCGAGGACAGCTTCGACATCGCCGAGCCGGCCATGGCCATGCTCGAGCTGGCCAAGGGCCGGCTGACGAGCCAGCCGCGGCGCCACTGCGGCCTCGGCCTGCTGGTGACGGCGCAGCTGGCCGACGTGTTCGACGTGCGCGCCAACGCACACGGCTTCCAGCGGCGCGCCTGGAGCGAGGCGCCATGGCACGCCATGCCGCAGCCGGCGCTCGCCCGGCGCGACGGCACCACCGTCTACCTGGCGGTGGCGCTGGACACCGAGCGCACGCTGGACAGCGTGCAGCGATCGCTCAGCGCGGACGGGCGCAGCCTCGCCTTCGACCGTGCGCGCGTGCCGCTGCGCCTGGTCGCCGAGGCGCCGCATCAGGTGCTGGCCTCGCGCTCCGAGGCTCGCCGCGTGGCGGCGCGCCTAGCCGGGTTCCGCCGTGCCGAGATCGACTTCACCGGCCTGCCGGAGATCGGGCACGCGTTCGCGCACGAACTCTTCGCGGTCTTCCGCGAGGAGAACCCCGGGCTCGACATGGTCGCGATCGGGGCAGCGCCGCCGGTGGCGGAGATGCTCGGCGCCGTCGGCGCCTGAGCCTCGACGGGCGCGGCGCGCGGCGCGCCCGGCCGCCGCCGGCCGCTCAGCGCACCTGGCAGACCTTCAGCATGTTGGTGCCGCCGGGATAGCCCATCGGCTCGCCGCACGTGATGGCGTAGGTGTCGCCCGGCCGCAGCACGCCGCGCTCGACGAGCAGCGCCTCGGCCTTGGCAAGCGCCGCGTCGCGGTCGGTCATCTTGGGCATCAGGATGGGCCGCACGTTGCGGTACAGCGTCATGCGCCGCTCCGCGCCGGACTGCGACGTGAGCCCGAAGATCGGCACCTTGATGTTGTGCCGGCTCATCCACAGCGCCGTGCTGCCGCTTTCGGTGAGCGCGATGATGGCCTTGCAGCCCAGGTGGTGCGCCGTGAACAGCGCCCCCATCGCGATGCTCTGGTCGATGCGCGCGAAGCGCTTGTTCGTGAAGTCGCCGTCGAGCTCGACCTCCTCGGCACGCTCGGCCTCCAGCGCGATGAGGTGCATGTGCTCCACCGTCTCGACCGGGAACCTGCCCGCGGCCGTCTCGGCGCTCAGCATCACGGCGTCGGTGCCGTCGAGCACCGCGTTGGCGACGTCGCTGACCTCGGCGCGCGTGGGCACCGGCGCGAGGATCATGCTCTCCATCATCTGCGTCGCGGTGATGACGACCTTGTCCATCTCGCGCGCCATGCGGATCATCTTCTTCTGCAGCGCCGGCACGGCGGCGTTGCCCACCTCCACCGCGAGGTCGCCGCGCGCCACCATGATGCCGTCGCTGGCCCTGAGGATCGCCTCGAGCTGCGGGATCGCCTCGCTGCGCTCGATCTTGGCGATCATCGCCGGCTTGTGGCGGGTCGACTCGCCGGCCACGTTCGCGAGTTGCCGCGCCATCTCCATGTCGGTGGCGCTCTTCGGGAAGCTCACCGCGAGGTACTCGCACTGGAAGGACATCGCGGTCTTGATGTCCTCCATGTCCTTGGCCGTCAGCGCCGGCGCGGTGAGGCCGCCGCCGGCCTTGTTGATGCCCTTGTTGTTGGAGAGCTCGCCGCCGAGCACCACCCGAGTGACCACCTGCTCGCCGCGCACGGCCTCGACGGTGAGCTTGATGAGGCCGTCGTTGAGCAGCAGCGTGTCGCCCGGGCGCACGTCGCGCGGCAGCTCCTTGTAGTCGAGGCCGACGCCGCCGAGGTCGCCCGGCTCCGTGCGCGCCGCGTCGAGCACGAACGCGGCGCCCGGCTCGAGCATCACCTTGCCCTCGGCGAACTTGCCGACGCGGATCTTCGGCCCCTGCAGGTCGGCCATCAGCGCCACGGGCTTGCCCACGCGCGCGGCGGCGTCGCGCACCAGCGCCGCGCGCTCGATGTGGTCCTGCGCCTTGCCATGGCTGAAGTTCAGGCGCACCACGTCGACGCCGGCCTGCAGCAGGCGCTCGAGCACCGCCGGCTCGCTGGAGGCGGGGCCGAGGGTGGCGACGATCTTGGTGGCGCGGGTCATGCAGGGCTCCGGGGGCAAAGGCCGCCGCGGATTATCGGGGCCGCCGCGAGGGCGAGCCGCGCCCCGGCCGCGTCGCCGCCCGCGCGACGGCGCGAGGCGTGCCCGGGTTCGATCAGCCCTGCTGGCGCAGGGGTGCACGCACGAAGAGCGGCCGCGCGTAGACGTCGAAGAACCCGAAGCGCTTGAGGTTGAGGTAGACCGGGTCGGGTCGCTCGCGCGTGCTGTGCGCCGTGTCGGTGGTGATCCAGCGGCAACCCGCGTCCGCCGCGTCCTCGAACTGGCGGGCGACGAACCCGGCGTGGATCCAGCGCCCGCGGTGGCTCGGGTTGACCGAGGTCCAGCCGAACCAGCCGCAGCCGTCGTGCACGCAGGACAGGGACGCGCCCACCGGCTCGTCCCCGTCGAAGGCGAGCCAGCGCCGCCAGCCGGGCGCCTCGGTGCCCGCCCTCACGAGCTCGGCGAGCAACGGCGGAACCTTGAAGTTCTCGCTGCACAGGCGCGCGAGCGTGGCCCCTTGCCCGGGGCCGGCCCGCTCGACGCGCAGGCCCGTGCTGCGCGCCCAGGTGTCGTACCGCCCGCGCCCCCCGGAGGGGGTCACCTCGCAGGCCACCACCTGCGACTGCGTGATGCGGCGAAAGCGCCGCGCCTTGAGCCACGCGAGCACCGGTGCCGAGCAGCGGGGTTCGGCCAGTTCGATGCCGAAGCCAGAGGCACCATAGTCAGCCAGCAGCCCTTCGAGCAGCCTCTCGTCGACGGCGCCGTGCACGCCGAGCCCGATCACGCGGTTGACGACCACCACCGTCGGCAAGGCCGGCGAGCGCAGGCAGACGCCGCCCGCATGCCGGCGGACCTCGAAGGCGGGCAGGCCGGCGCGGCGGACGAGCGCCTCGTACACCGCCGCCTCGTTGCTCTCCGCCAGCGCCACCCAGCCACCGGCCGGCGGCGATGGCAGGGCGCGCGCGGCGGTCGTCGCCATGCCCGCCTCAGCAGGCCGAGGGCCCGAGCAGGGTCTCGGCGGGCGCGTGCAGGTAGGCCGCCACGCGGCGCTTGGCCTCGATGTCGGCATAGATGCGCTCGGCCATCCGCTCGTCGCACCCGAGGGCCGTGGCCAGCGCGGCCGCCGGCACGCCGTGATTCAGCGCCCACAGCGCCAGGTCCATCTGCGCGTGCGGCAGCGCGAAGTAGAACTCGTCCTGGCCCTGCGGCAGCGTGTAGGTGTCGGTGGTCGGCACCGCGTCGCAGATGGCCTGCGGCAGGCCGAGCGCACGCGCCATCGCGTACACCTGCGTCTTGTACAGGTGGGCGATCGGCTTGATGTCGGCGGCGCCATCGCCCACCTTCACGAAGAAGCCCTGGTCGTACTCCAGGCGGTTGGGCGTGCCCACCACGGCGTAGTTCAGGCGGTCGGCGTGGAAGTAGTCCATCGTCTTGCGAACGCGCTGCTTGAAGTTGGTGGCAGCGACGATCTGCAGGTACTCGCGCAGCGGCAGGCGCTGCTCGTGCAGGGTGCCGTCCGGCTCGCTGACGACGAGGCGGAAGTGGTTGATGCCGCCGGCCAGGCCGCCGGCGATGACGATCTTGTTGCGCCAGCCCTCGCCGTAGCCGGGGAAGACTCGCCGGATGGCCTCGTCGCGCTGGCGGTAGCAGCCGAGCGCGTCGAGCGCCGGCGCGATGTCGACGATCTCGTGCGCGATGCCCAGGTGGCGCGCCAGCAGGCTGCCCCGCTCCGTGCTTGCGCCGCTGGAGTCGCGTTCCGGCATCAGCAGCCCGTACACCCTGGCGGGCCCGAGCGCGCGCACGGCCAGCGCCGCGCACACCGAGCTGTCGATGCCGCCCGAGATGGCGACCACCAGCCCGCGCCGGTGCAGCCGGCTCGCCAGGGCCTCGCGCAGCCAAGCCGCGATGCGGTCGGCCTCGGCCAGCTCGTCCAGGCGCAGGGCCTGCGCGTCGAGGCCCGCCGGGCCGCCGGCCGCGGGCGTCGGCGAGGTCGCCTCGATGCTCATGCCTGCTTGCGCCCGAGGTACGCCGCCAGCGCGTCGAGGCTGTCCAGGTTTTCCGGCAGCATCTCGTCGTCGGCCACCTTGATGCCGTAGGTCTCCTCGAGATGCGCGATCAGCTCGAGGAAGCCGGTCGAGTCGAGCACATGGTGCTCGAGGAAGCTGGACGAATCCTCCAGCGCCGGGCCGCGGCTGCCCATGAGGAAGTTCTCTTCCAGGAAACGGCGCAGGTCCGCCTTGATGGACTGGTTCATCGGGATCGCGCCCTCCGCGTGCGCATGCCGGTCAGGCCCCGTCGCGCAGCGCGGCGTGGCGGATCTTCCCGGATTCGGTGACCGGCAGCGTGTCCACGATGTCCACGTGCTTCGGGACCTGGTGGCTCTCAAGCGTTGCCTGGCAATGGCGCACGATATCCCGCGCCGTCAGGGTCGTGCCGGGCGCGAGCGTGACAAAGGCCTTCACCGCGTGCCCGAGCAGGGGGTCGGGCACCCCCACCACCGCGCAGGCCGCGACGCCCGGCAGGCGGTGGATCGCCTCCTCCACCTCGCGCGGGGCGACCTTCTCGCCGCGCGACTTGATGATGTCGTCCTTGCGCGCGACGAAGTAGAGGTAGCCCTCGGCGTCGCTGCGGAAGAGGTCGCCGGTGTGCAGGACGCGCTCGCCTTCCAGCGGCCCCGGGCGCAGCCGCTCGGCGGTTTCCTCGGGGCGCCGCCAGTAGCCTCGCATGACGTGGCTGCCGCGCACCACCAGTTCGCCCGTGGCGCCGTGCGGCAGGCGCCGGCCCGCGTCGTCGGCCAGCCAGTGTTCCTGGTTCGGCATGCCGCGCCCGACACTCCCCGGCCGGCGCTCCAGTTCGTCCGGCGGCAGGAAGCTGATGCGCTTGCACTCGGTCATGCCGTACATGCTGAACAGCGTCGCCTGCGGCCACGCCGCACGGATGCGCGGCACCATCGCCTCGGGCAGCGCCGCCGCGGCATTGCTCAGGAGGCGGAGGGCCCGGTGGTCGAACGTGCCCAGCTGCGGCAGGCCCAGCAGCGCGGCGAAGAGCGTGGGCACCGCGGGAAAGACCGTGACGCGCTCGCGCTCCAGCCTCTCGGCAACCTTCGCCGGGAAGGCCGCCTGGTGCTCGAGCACGACCGTCGCGCCCAGCCCGAGGCCCATCAGCACGTGGTAGAGGCCGTAGCTGAACGTGGGCGGCAGCGCGAGCCCGATGACATCGTCGGCGCGCAGGCCGAGGTAGCCCTGCACCGAGCGCCATGCGCTGAGCATGTTGTGGTGCGTGAGCATCACGCCCTTCGGGCGCCCGGTGCTGCCCGAGGTGTAGAGGATCGCGGCGAGGTCCTGGTCGATGCGAGGCGCGGCACCGCCGGAAGGGCCCGACCCTCCAGCGGAGGGACCGGCCTGCGGGTCCGGGTCGACCGCTCCGCCCTCCGTGCCCGCCTCCACCGGCAGCACCGCGCGCAGCGCCGGGCAGCGGGCGCGCCAGGCAGCCTCGTCGTATGCGCAGGCAGGCGCTCCGGCCGAGGTGCCACCGGTCAGCAGCAGGCTCGCTTCGGTGTCCTGCAGCACGAAGGCGAGCCGCTCCGGCCGCGTCGTCGGCGCCACCGGCACGAACACCGCGCCACAGGCGAGCACGGCGTGCAACGCCACCACGTAAGGCGCGTCGCTCTCGAGCGCCAGCACGACGCGGTCGCCCGGTTGCACGCCGGCCATCCGCAGACGCGAGGCCAGCGCATGCACGCTCGATGCGAGCGCGCCGTACGTCAGCCGGCCGGTGCGGCACACGAGCGCCAGCTTCTCCGGGTGGCGGAGGCAGGCCGCCTCGAACGCGTGCTGCAGCAGCATGGCCATCATGTGCGGCGCACGAACTGGCGGTGCAGCCACATGCTCGAGACGACGCCGACGAACGCCATGTTGTCGGCAAAGCCGATCGCACGGCCGCTGCGGCACTTCTCCACCAGCCGTGCCACGGCGGCGGCGTCGAACAGGCCGGCATCGCGCAGGTGCGCCGGGTCCAGCAGCTCGGCGGTCTCCGGGCGAAGGCGCCGGCCGGACGCGACACCGTCCCCGGCGTCGCCGGTGAAGAAGCAGGTGCTGTCCGGCGCACGGTAAGGCTGCTTGGGCCGGCTGGCCACCTCCGGCGGCAATTGCGCCGCGAACGCGCGGCGCAGCAGCACCTTCTCGTGCAGGCCGCACAGCTTCAGCCGCGCCGGAAGCCGACCCGCGAACTCGAGCAGCCGGTGGTCCAGGAACGGATAGCGTGCCTCGACCGACGCGGCCATCGCCGCCCGGTCGCCCTGCGAGGACAGCAGGTAGCCGGACATCAGCGTCTTCGCTTCGACGTACTGGTCGCGCGCCAGCGCCGGCCAGCGCGCAAAGCCTTCCGGCACCGCATCGGCAAGCACGCGCTCGGGGGCGTGCGCCTCCAGCTGCGCGCGCCATTCGGGCTGGAAGAACGCCAGCGCGCGGCGCGTCGTCGCCGCACGCATCATGTGCGCGAAGTGCGGCTCGCCCGCTTGCTCGAGCCCGCTGCCGAACCAGGCCTGCGTCATCGCGCGCCCGGCCATCGGCGAGTGCGCCAGGTACGGGTACAGGCGCGACAGCAACGCCGGCCGCCAGCGCGACGCCGGCTGCCGGCCGACGAAACGGCGCACGGCCGCCTCCTTGAAGAGGTCGTAGCCCGCGAAGGCCTCGTCGGCCCCCTCGCCGGTGAGCACCACCTTGTAGCCGGCGGCCCGCACGCTGTCGGCCAGCAGCATCATCGGCACCGGTGCCGTGCGCAGCAACGGCGCCTCGGCATGCCGCACCATGCGCGGAAAGGCCTCGGCGATCATCGCGCCGGTGGCCTCGACCGACGAATGCTGCGTGTCGAGGTGCCGCACGAGCGATCGCTGGGCCGGGCTCTCGTCGAACTCGGCGTCGGCGAAGGTGAGCGAGAACGTCCGCAGCGGCGTGCCGGTGTGCCGCCGCACGATCGTCGTGATGATCGACGAGTCGAGCCCGCCGGAGAGGTAGGCCCCGACGGGCACGTCGGCGCGCAGCTGCAGGCGCACCGCGTCGATCAGCCGCTCGCGCAGCTCCTCGGCCCAGCCGTTGTCGGACTGCGCGTCGGCGGGCCCGGGTTCGGTCGCGGCGAAAGGCCAGTCCCAGTAGCGGTGCAGCTGCTCGCGGCCCGAGGCCGCATCCACCACCAGGACGTGCCCCGGCGGCACGGACTGCACGCCGGCCCACACCGTGCGCGGCGGCAGCACGGCCCAGTACGTGAACGTCTCGGCCAGCCCTGCCGGATCCAGCCGCGCCGTGCAGCCGGGCAGCGCGAACAGGGCCTTCACCTCCGAGGCGAACGCGAGGCGCCCGCCCACGTGCGCATGGAACAGCGGCCGGATGCCGACGCGGTCGCGCGCCAGCACCAGGCGCTGCTCGCGCGCGTCCCACAGCGCGAGCGCGAACTGCCCGTTCAGGTGCTCGACGAAAGCCGGTCCGTGCTCCTCGTAGAGATGCACGAGCACCTCGGTGTCGGAGGTCGTGCGGAAGGCATGCCCGCGGTCGAGCAGGCGCTGGCGCAGCTCGACGTAGTTGAAGATCTCGCCGTTGAAGGTCACCTGCACCCGGCCGTCTTCGTTGGCCATCGGCTGGCTGCCGCCGGCGAGGTCGATGATCGCGAGGCGTGCATGTGCCAGCCCCACCGGGCCCTGCTGCCACAGGCCCTGCCCGTCCGGCCCGCGGTGGTGCAGCGCGCCGATCATCGACTGCAGCTCGTCCGCGCGAGGCGGCTCGCCGTGCGGAAGGGCCAGCAGGCCGGCGATGCCGCACATGAGGGTCTCGAGAGGCAGGGAGCGGGTGACGCGAGAGCGGAGGGCGGTGTCGGCGATGCCGTCAGCCACGCTTGGCGAGCTGGCCGCCGTAGTCCTCGTGCAGCAGCGCCGCCTCGGGCGGCAGGTCGACCAGGGCCGCGCCCCACGACAGGCCGACGCCGTAGCCGAGCAGCATCACCTTCAGCGGCCGCTCGCGCGCGGCGGGCAGCCGTCGCGCCAGTGCCACTGCGACCGAGGGCCCGCCGCCGTTGCCGTGGTCGTCCAGCGTCATCGGCACGCGGTCCTCGGGCAGCCCGCACTTCTTGACGAGGTGCTTGATCATGAAGCGGTTGGACTGGTGGAAGACGTACGCATCGACGTCGGCCACCGCGCAGCCGCCCTGCGCCAGCGTGTCGGCCAGCAGAGGCGGCACCCGCTTGATCGTGAAGTTGAAGACGCCGGCACCGTCCATCTCCAGCGCCAGGTGGCGCGGGTTGGCCGGGAAGCGGTCGCGAAACCCGCCACCGCGCATGATGAGCCCGGCATGCCCGCTGCCATCGGTGTGCAGGCAGAAGTGGCCACGACCGGCTGCGTCGAGCTCGAGCGCGGTGGCGGAGCCAGAGTCGCCGAACAGCAGCGTCGTCGCGTGGTCGGAGGGGTCGACGAAGCGGCTCGGCGTCTCGCCGTGCAGCATGAGGACGCGCCGGTGCCCGCCGCCACGCAGCATCGTGGCCGCGATGTAGAGGCCGTAGGGGTAGCCCGAGCAGCCGAGGCCGACATCGAAGGCCGCGCAATCGTCGGCGAGCCCCAGCCACTGGTGCAGCATGCAGCTGGTCGAGGGCAGGAAGTAGTCGGGGCTCTGCGTCACGAAGACGAGCCCGCTGACCGAGTCGCGCTCCCATCCCAGGCGATCGAGCAGCCGCTCGGCCGCCTCGAAGCACAGGTCGGCCGAGGTCACGCCGTCGTCGACCACCCGCCGGTGGCGAACGCCGGCCATCGCGACCACCTTGCGCACCTCGTCGGGGTCGAAGCCGAGCGCCGGGTCCAGGTTGTCGACGCTGCGCGGCGGCACGCAGGCGCTGACCCCGGCCACGCGGAAGCCTTCGATCGTGTGACGGCTCATGCCGCGGCCGCGCTCAGACGGCCAGAACGAGCGCACCCTGGCGCTCGAGGACGGCGAGGATGTCCGCCACCGTCTTCAGGGCGTACATCTCGCTCTCGTCGAGCTGGATGCCGAACTTCTCGTCCAGGTCGGCGATCAGCATCAGCGTGCCCAGCGAGTCCCAGCCCTTGATGCTGCCGCTGGGCATGTCGGCGGTCACGCGCCCGGCCGGCTCGCCGAACACCTCGGCGATCCAGTTGAGGGCATCCTGTTGAGTGATCATTCGCATCTCGCGACGAGGGGCAGCCGCTTGCGCGCATGCCGCTCTTCCATGGTCGCCGAGAGCTTATCCGCCGTCTCGGTCGCGCTGCGATGCCGACCGAGCCCACGCGGGGCATGCTTCACGCGGATGGCGAGCGCGGTGCCGGCCGACTGCGACGGCCGGTCGCCCGCGCCCTCAAGTGCCGCGCGGCCGATACACCCAGATCTTGTCGTCGCCCTCGCTCGCCGCCAGCGGCATGTAGACGATCGCGCGCACCTTCTCGTCGTACGTGAACTTCTTCCACGTGACGCCGTAGCCGAGCGACGAGTCGGGCGGGAAGAACGTCTGCCCCGCCGGCAGCGGCGCGCGCGTGACCTGCCAGACGTTGCCCAGCGACGCCGGGATCTCGATCTCGTAGAGCGCCGTGCTGTCGCCCGCCACGCCCGCCACGATGATGCGGTTGTTGTGCGAGCACCAGCAGGCAGCCGACCAGGGCATGGCCAGAGGCACCGACTGGCTCAGCGTGACCTGGGAGCCGAGCGTGGGCTGCGCGACGCTGACGTCCATCCACTGGATCTTCAGCTGGCTGCCCACCGGGTACATGCACACCAGGAGGTTGCGGGAGGGCACGTAGAACATCGTGCCGCTGTCGTAGCCGTCGGCCTCGTCGTAGCTGAAGCCGGTGCCCGTGCCACGCACCCAGGTCCGGGTGTTGCGATCGAACCAGCGCACCAGGCCCGGCAGGTTCATCCCGTTGGTGGCGATGTAGATGCGACGCTGCGGCCCGACGAACGCAGTGAGCATCGGCGCCGACCACGGGCCGATGCTGCCCGTGCTGTCGGTGACGCGGCGCCACGTGCGTGCGCTGCTGGCCGTCGTCAGGCTGTCGAACGGCAGCTCGTGCGCGGCGATGGCGCCGGCATCGTTGCGGAAGTTCACGGCCGCGGAGAACACCTGGGTGAAGGTGCCGTAGGTGGCGCCACCATGCTCCGGCCCGATGATGTCGCCGCTGCCGTAGCTGTGCGGCGAGCCCGGCTTGCCGTCGATGGTGCTCTCCATGTAGGCCATGTTGAGCATGCCGTTGGCGTTGTCGACGCTGTTGCGGTAGCGCGTGCCCGAGTCGGTGCCGGTGCCGAACCAGGGCGTCGGGTCGCAGACGCGCTTGAAGGTGATCGCGCTGGTGCCGTACTCGGCGATCGCGACCATGTTGTCGTTGGTCGCGGCATGGCCACCGCCGAAGAAGACGGTGGCGCCCCAGCTGCCCCAGTACGGGTTCTTGAACGCGCCGCTGTAGTCGTTGACGATCTTCTTCGAATAGAAGGGGTCGTAGTACGGCGCGACGATGTCGCGGAAGCGGTTGGCCAGCTTGCCGTTGGCGTTGGTCAGCACGGCCACCTGGCCGGCCGGTGGCACCCAGCTCGGCAGCGTCCCGGCCGGCGGCGCCGGGGCGGGCGTGGGAGCCGGTGTCGGCGCGGCGGTCGGCGCCTGCGTCGGCGCGGCCGTGGGGGCCGACGTCGGCGCCGCGGTGGGCGCTGCGGTCGGGGCTGCCGTCGGCGCCGCGGTCGGCGCGGCCGTCGGCGCCGCGGTCGGGGCCGACGTGGGCGAAGCGGTGGGCGCCGCCGTGGGCGCCGAAGTCGGCGCCGCCGTGGGCGCGGCGGTCGGAGCCGTGGTCGGGGTGGCCGTGGGGGTCGGCGTCGGCGCGGCCGTCGGGGCCACGGTCTGGCGCCAGCCCGTCGGAGCCCAGGTACGCCAGCGGCGGCGGCCGAGGGCATCGACCTCGCCGTCCTCGATGGGCTGGGTGTCTTCCTCGCCACCGCAAGCGGCCATGCCACCACTCGAGGCCACCAGCGCAAAGGCCAGGGAGATACGTCGACGCGCGGGTTTCATGCTTTTCGAATCCTTCGGGGAGCGCTCGGGCACGAGTTCGGCCCGGCACATCGTGCTATCGGCATTGTTCGGATGCGACGCAGCCCGGACGTAACGAGCGGCGGCGACGTGCCGATAAGCTTTCAGGCAGGCCGAGAAGCTTGCAGTTTGTGACGTTTGCAGGCCGCCTCCGACGGCATCGGCCTTCCCTCCGGGTCGATGGCCGGGCCGTGCACATTCGACCCCAGCCGGCGTGACGTTCGGAGCGCCACCGGCCAACGTGAACAAGCGCACGGCCCGAAGAAGCGCAGCGCCAGTGCCCATGACACGATCGGGCCCGCTCCATCCGGCTCACGCGGGAGAAGGGCACGTGCCCACGGCGCCGGTACGGCGGGCCATCGCGAGCCACCCGGCGGCGGGCGCGAGCCACGCTGCCGGGACGAGATCAGCCAACGCACAAGATGAACGACACCCGCATGGGAGAAGCGTCCCGCCTGATCGATTCGATGCCGCAGGTCAGCGGCTCGTCGGACGCCGGCTGGTTGCGCACCGAACTGCCGCTGCGGGCGACTGCGCAGGCGGCCGTGCGCCGACCCGGGCTGGCGCTGGCCGCCTGGCTGCTGCTGCTGGAACGGCTCGGTGGCGCCGGGCGGGTCGGAACGGCGCACCGCGGACGCTGGATCGAAGCCGACCTGACCGGCATCGCGTCGGTGGAGGCGCTGCTGCGCCAGGCCGCAGACCTCGACGTCGAGCGCCTGCCGACGGCACCGCCCGACGCCGAGTCGGCCTGGCTCGGCGCCGCGGACACGCTTGCCGGGACCGACGACCTTACCGCCGCCGCGACGTCGATCTGGCTCGCGGGTTGTCTGTCCGCCGACCACGGCAATCTCGTCGTGCACTGGACGACGCCGCCGGTCGACCCTTCGGCCGGCCCGGCGATCGCCCGCGCCTGGCACGAAGCCATCGAGCAGCTGGCCGCCGCGGCGCCCCAGGCACCGCTCGAGCCGATCGCCGTCCTGTCCGGTGCCGATCTGCAGCGACAGCGGCAAGCCCTGACTGCCGGGCCCTGGTCGCACGAGGCGGCCAAGGGGCCGATGACCGTGACCGCCTGCTTCGAGCGCGCGCTCGCCGCCGGCCCGCAACGCCGCGCCCTCGCCTGGAACGGCGGCCACTTCACCTATGCGGAGCTCGACGCGCTGTCGCGGCGCGTGGCCGCCGCCCTGACGGCGGCCGGTGTCGGCGCCGGCCAGATCGTCGCCGTCGGCCTGCCGCGTTCACCCAAGGGCATCGCCGCGATCCTCGGCGTGCTGCGCATCGGCGCGGCCTACCTGCCGGTGGACCTCGAGCACCCGCCCGAGCGCCTGCGCTTCATGTTCACCGACTCGCAGGCCCGCGCGCTGGTCAGCACCGGGCTCGGTGACGAGTTCCTCGGCCTGCGGTGCCTGGACGTCGAGCGGCTGCCCGACGTGCCCGCCGCCGCCGTGCCCGGCCCCGGGCCGGACGGCGATGCCCTCGCCTACGTCATGTACACGTCGGGCTCGACAGGCCAGCCCAAGGGCGTGGAGATCCGCCACCGCTCGATCGTGCGGCTCGTCTGCGGCACCGAGTTCATGCAACTCGATCGCGACGTGGTCATGCTGCACGCGGCGCCGCTCGGCTTCGACGCCTCGACGCTCGAAGTCTGGGGCCCGCTGCTCAACGGCGGCTGCTGCGTCGTGCACGACGAGGTCGTGCCGAGCGGCCCCGGGCTCGCGGCCACCATCGCCGCGCACGGCGTGCAGGCCGCCTGGCTGACCGCCGCGCTCTTCAACGCCGTCGTCGACGACGACCCGCGCCACCTTGCCGGCCTTCGGGAACTGCTGATCGGCGGCGAGGCGCTCTCGCTCGACCACGTGCGGCGCTTCCACGCCGCCGTGCCCGGCACGCAGCTGATCAACGGCTACGGCCCGACCGAGACGACCACGTTCGCCACCACGCACCGCATCGACGTGCCGGCGCTCGAGGGCGCCAAGTCGGTGCCGATCGGCCGGCCCATCACGCGCACGTCGCTGTACATCCTCAACCGGCGCGGCCGCCCGGTGCCCGACGGCCTCGTCGGCGAGCTCTACATCGGCGGGCTCGGCGTCGGCCGCGGCTACCTCTCGCGGCCCGAGCTCACGGCCGACCGCTTCCTGCCCGACCCGTTCGCCGCGGCGGGCGCGACGATGTACCGCACCGGCGACCTCGTGCGCCTGCGGCCGGACGACACGGTGGAGTTCATCGGCCGCGCCGACGGCCAGGTGAAGATCCGCGGCTTCCGCATCGAGCTCGGCGAGATCGAGACGGCGCTGGCCGCCCATGCGTCGGTGAAGGCCTGCGCCGTCATCGCGCGGCGCGACCCTCAGCGCGGCACCGAGCTCGTCGCCTACGTCGTGCCGCGGGCCGAGGCGGGCGGCGAGTTCGCCCCGGCCGAGCTGCGCGAGCACCTTGCCGCGCGCCTGCCCGAGTTCATGGTGCCGTCGCAGTGGATGCCGCTGGCCGCCCTGCCCGTCACCACGAACGGCAAGCTCGACCGGCGCGCCCTGCCCGAGCCGACGCACGAGCGGCCCGAACACCTGGCGCAGCACTACGTCGAGCCGCGCGCCGGCCTGGAGAGCGAGGTGGCCGCCGCGTTCGCCGCCGCGCTGGACATCCGCCGCGTCGGCGCGCTGGACAACTTCTTCGATCTCGGCGGCAGCTCGCTGCTCGTGATGCGCGTGTTCAGTGCCTTGCGGGCCGCCGGCCACACGCAGCTCAGCGTGGCGATGCTGTTCGCCGATGCCACGCCGCGCGGCCTGGCGCAGGCGCTGGCCGATGCCAAGGCCCCCGCGGCCGCGCCGCGCGTTGCTTCGCCGTCGAGCGCGCCGCGCGCTGGCGACGACGAGCCCATCGCCATCGTCGGCATGGCCGGCCGCTTCCCGGGCGCGCGCGACGTCGAGGCCTTCTGGCGCCTGCTCGACGAGGGCCGCGAGGCCATTCGCTTCTTCGGCCCCGACGAACTCGACGCCTCGATCCCCGCCGCATTGCGCAGCGACGCGCAGTACGTCCCGGCGCGTGGCGTCGTCGACGACATCGACCTCTTCGACGCAGGCTTCTTCGGCATCGGCCCGCGCGAGGCCGAGCTGATGGATCCGCAGCAGCGCATCTTCCTCGAGCTCGCCTGGGAGTGCCTCGAGCGCACCGGCCAGGTGCCCGAGAAGACGGCCGCGCCCATCGGCGTGTGGTGCGGCATGTACAACGCCAGCTACTTCCAGCGGCACGTGCTGGCGCACCCGGACAAGATCGCCCGCGTCGGCGAATTCCAGGTGATGCTGGCCAACGAGAAGGACTACATCGCCACGCGCACCGCGCACCGCCTCGGGCTCACGGGGCCGGCGATCAGCGTGCACACGGCGTGCTCCACCTCGCTGGTGGCCATCGCGATGGCCTTCGACGCGCTGCGCGCCGGCCACTGCGGCCTGGCGCTGGCCGGCGGCTCCTCGCTGACCTGCCCGCCGATGAGCGGCTACCTGTACCAGGAAGGTTCGATGCTGTCGCCCGACGGGCACACACGCAGCTTCGACGCCGACGCGCAGGGCACCGTGTTCTCCGACGGCGCGGCCGTCGTGGCGCTCAAGCGGCTTTCGGACGCCATCGCCGACGGCAACACGATCCACGCCGTCATCCGCGGCGTCGGCGTCAACAACGACGGCGCCGACAAGGCGAGCTTCACCGCCCCCAGCGTCTCGGGCCAGGCCGCCGTCATCGAGGCAGCGCTCGCCCATGCGGAGGTCGACGCGCGCAGCATCTCCTATGTCGAGACACACGGCACGGCCACGCCGCTCGGCGACCCGGTCGAGGTCGCGGCGCTGACGAAGGCCTTCCGCCGCCACACCGCGGACACCGGCTTCTGCGCCATCGGCTCGCTGAAGAGCAACACCGGCCACATGGTCATCGCGGCGGGTGCCGCGGCCGTGATCAAGACGGCGCTCGCGCTGCGGCACGAGCGGCTGCCGGCGAGCATCAACTTCAGCCGCCCGAACCCGAAGATCGAGATCGACGGCAGCCCCTTCGTCGTGCAGGCCGAACGCGCGCCTTGGCCGCGCGGCGCGGTGCCGCGGCGCGCCGGGGTGAGCTCCTTCGGCGTCGGCGGCACCAACGCGCACGTCGTGCTCGAAGAGGCACCGCTGCCGGCCGATCGCCCGGCGGATTCCGGGCCGCAGGTGCTGCGCCTGTCGGCGCGCACGGCCGAGGCGCTGCAGGCCAGCGCGGCACGGCTCGCGGACTTCCTCGAGCGCGAACCCGCCACCGATCTCGCGGACGCGGCGCACACGCTGGCCGTCGGCCGGCGCGAGTTCGCGCACCGCACCTATGTCGTCGCCGACAGCGCGGCCGCAGCCGCTACCGCGCTGCGCGCCGCCGACGGCGCGAAGGCCCGGGCGCGCGTCCTGCCGCGCGCCGAGCCGTCGATCGTGTTTGCCTTCCCTGGCCAGGGCGCGCAGTACGCCGGCATGGGCCGGCGACTGCACGAGCGCCTGCCGGCCTTCCGCGCCGCCTTCGACGAGTGCCTCGCGGCACTCGAAGGCCACGTCGCGTTCGATGCCCGCGCCGTGTTCTTCGGCCACGACGAAGCGCGCCTGGCACAGACCGAGGTCACGCAGCCAGCCACCTTCTGCGTCGGTTACGCGCTCGCCCGCGAGTGGCAGTCGCGCGGGCTCGAGCCCGCGGCGCTCGTCGGCCACAGCATCGGCGAGTACGTCGCCGCGGTGCTCGCCGGCGTGATGCCGCTCGAACAGGCCGCGCGGCTCGTGGCGCGGCGCGGCGCGTTGATGCAGGCGCTGCCGGCCGGCTCGATGCTGTCGGTGCGCCTGCCCGCAACCGAACTCGTGCCGCTGCTGTCGCCCGACGTGCAACTGGCGGCGGAGAACGGCCCCTCGGCGAGCGTCGTGGCCGGCCCCTCGCCCGCCATCGAAGCCTTCGCTGCCACGCTCGAAGGGCGTGGCGTGATGGTGCGGCGCCTCGTCACCTCGCACGCCTTCCACTCGGCGATGATGGAAGCGGCGCTGCCGGCCTTCGAGGCCGCAGTGCGCGAAGTGCCGCTGGCCGCCCCGCGCCTACGCATCGCGAGCACCGCCACCGGCCGCTGGCTGACCGAGGCCGAGGCCACCGACCCCTCGCACTGGGCGCGCCAGTTGCGCGAGCCGGTGCGCTTCTCGTCGGCGGTGACGATGCTGCTGCAGCAGGTCGCCTCGCCGATCTTCGTCGAGTGCGGGCCCCGGGCCACGCTGTCGACGCTGGTGCGGCAGCACCGCCAGGGCAGCACGGTGCCCGCCGCCGTGGCGAGCCTGGCCGACCAGGCGACGAGCGAGACCACGGCAATCGCCGAAGCGGCCGGCGCGCTGTGGGTGCAGGGCGCACCGGTCGACACGTCGATGTCGGCCACGGCCGATCGCCGCCGCATCGTGCTGCCGACCTACCCGTTCGAGCGCCAGCGCCACTGGGTCGACGCGCCCGCGGCTTCCTCGTCCTCCACGTCCCCCACGGCGTTGCCCGCAGCGCCTGCAGCGGTCTCGCCACGAGCCGCCAGCGCGGCCGCGTCGGCGCCCGGTTCCGTCTCTTCCACGTCGACCGCCACGCCGGCCGCGGCCATCACCGCGAACCCCGGCGCCGCGACGCAGGCCGCCACGGCGCCGTCCGTTCCTCCGGCCGCGGCGGCCACTGCGGCCACGGCGACCGACACCTCTTCCGTCTCTTCGCAACCCTTGCCCACCTCCCCCGCCACCATGACGACTGCGACCCCTGAAGCCGCCGGCCGCCTGAACACGCTGAACCAGCGCCTGCGCAGCGTGTTCGAGGACGTCTCGGGCTACGAACTGGCCGACGCCGCCGGCGATGCGAGCTTCGTCGAACTCGGCCTGGACTCGCTGACGCTCACGCAGGTGGCGATGCAGCTGAAGAAGGAGTTCGCGCTCAACATCACCTTCCGGCAGCTGATGGAGAGTTACCGCAGCTTCGACGCGCTGGCCGAGCACCTCGACGCGGCGCTGCCCGCCGACGCCGTGCCGGTGGCGCCGGCTGCGCCCGCCCCAGTGCCCGCAGCCGCAAGCGCCGCCAGCGCCGCGATGCCCGCCGCCCCGATGCCGGCGCTGCCGCCTTCAGCCATGCCCGCGATGGCGTTCCCCGCGATGGCCGCGGGCGCCAACGCGCCGCTCGTGCAGCAGGTGATCCAGCAGCAGATGCTGCTGATGGCGCAGCAGCTCGCGCTGCTGCAGGGCCAGCCGGCCGCCGCCGTGTTGCCGGCTGCGCCTGCCGCCCCCGTGGCCCCGCCGCAGGCGCCCGCGGCGCAGGCGGCCGCCACACCCGCCGCAACTGCCCCGGCCGCCCCTGCCAAGGCCGCCTCGGCTGCCGCCCCGGCACCGGCCCCGGTCGACGAGGAAGCCGCCCTCGCGCACAAGAGCTACGACGTCAAGAAGGCCTTCGGCGCCATCGCCCGCATCCACACCGCGGGCACCGAGATGACCGACCGGCAGCGTGCGCGCCTGGAGGCGTTCATGCGCCGCTACATCCAGAAGACGCAGCGCAGCAAGGAGTACACCGTCAAGCACCGGCCGCACCTGGCCGACCCGCGCGTGGTGAACGGCTTCCGGCCGCAGCTGAAGGAAATCATCTACCAGATCGTCATCGAGCGTTCGAAGGGCTCCCACATGTGGGACCTGGACGGCAACGAGTACGTCGACGCGCTCAACGGCTTCGGCATGAGCCTGTTCGGCTGGCAGCCCGACTTCGTGCTCGAGGCCGTGAAGAAGCAGCTCGACGGCGGCTACGACATCGGCCCGCAGCACCCGCTGGCCGGCGAGGTGGCCGAGCTGATGTGCAAGCTCACCGGCTTCGACCGCGCGGGCCTGTGCAACACCGGCAGCGAGGCCGTGATGGGCTGCGTGCGCATCGCGCGCACCGTCACCGGCCGCAGCAAGATCGCCATCTTCGCGGGCGCCTACCACGGCATCTTCGACGAGGTGATCGTGCGCGGCACGAAGAAGCTGAAGTCGGTGCCCGCCGCGCCCGGCATCCTGCCCAACACGGCCGAGAACGTGGTGGTGCTCGACTACGGCACGCCCGAGACGCTGCAGTGGCTGAGGGACAACGCGAAGGACCTCGCGGCCGTGCTGGTGGAGCCGGTGCAGAGCCGCCGCCCCGACTTCCAGCCCAAGGAATTCCTGCGCGAGCTGCGCACGCTCACCGAGCAGAACGGCGCGCTGCTCATCTTCGACGAGGTGGTCACGGGCTTCCGCTCGCACCCCGGCGGCATCCAGGCGCTGTTCGGCATCCGCGCCGACCTCGCGAGCTACGGCAAGGTCGTGGGCGGCGGCTTCCCGATCGGCGTCATCGCCGGCAAGCGCGAGTTCATGGACGCGCTCGACGGCGGCCACTGGGAGTTCGGCGACGACTCCATCCCCACCGTGGGCGTCACCTACTTCGCCGGCACCTTCGTGCGCCACCCGCTCGCGCTGGTGGCCGCCAAGGCGGTGCTCGAGCACCTCGACCGCGAGGGGCCGGAGCTGCAGGCCACGCTGACGCGCAGCACCGCCGCGATGGTCGACGAGCTCAACGCCTTCTGCCGCGAGGTGGGCGCGCCCATCGTGCTGAAGTCGTTCAGCTCGGTGTGGAAGATCTTCTTCAACGAAGACCACCCGCTGCAGGACCTGCTCTTCGCGATGATGCGCAACCGTGGCGTGCACATCCTGGACAACTTCCCCTGCTTCATGACGACGGCGCACACCGCGCAGGACATCGCCGTCATCAAGACCGCCTTCAAGGAGGCCGTGGCCGAGCTGCAGGAGGCCGACTTCCTGCCCAAGCGTGTCAGCGCCGCGGCGGTGGAGTTCGACGCCTCGCGCCCGCCGGTGCCCGGCGCGCGCCTCGGGCGTGATGCCGAGGGCAAGCCCGCCTGGTTCGTGGCCAACCCGCAGGCGCCCGGCAAGTACATCAAGGTCGACGTGCAGTGAACGCGATGTCCACACCCCAGCTCACCGAAGTCAACTACGACCCGTTCGACAGCCGCGAGCTGGCACGGGCCGTCCCCACCACCGAGGCGCAGCGCGAGCTGTGGCTCGCCGACCAGCTCGGCCGCGAGGCCTCCCTCGCCTACAACGAGTCGGTCTCGCTGCACATCGAGGGCACGCTGGACGTCGCGGCGCTGCAGGACGCGCTGCTGGCGCTCTCCCACCGCCACGAGGCGCTGCGCTCGACGATCAGCGCCGACGGCACGAGCCTGATGATCGTGCCGCGCGGCACGCTGCAGGCCCGCCTCGTCGACCTCTCGGCGATGTCCGGTGCCGAGCGCGAGGCCGCCCGGCTGGCGGCGCGACGGCAGGACGTGAGCGACCCCTTCGACCTCGTCGAGGGCCCGCTGATGCGCGCCACGCTGATGAAGCTCGGCGCCACGAGCCACGAGCTGCTCCTGACCGCGCACCACATCGTCTGCGACGGCTGGTCGTTCGGCGTCGTGGCCGGCGAGCTGATGACGCTGTACGCGCGCATCGCCGGCCGCCAGGGCACCGACACGCTGCCCGCGGCCGAGAGCTTCGGCGACTACGCGGTGGCCCAGCACGGCCCGGCCTGGCAGGCCAGCGCCGACGCCGACACGCAGTGGTGGGTGCGCCAGTACGACGGCGCGATCCCCGTGCTGGAGCTGCCCACCGACCGGCCGCGCCGGCCGTTCCGCAGCTTCGACTCGCTGCGCGAGGACCTCGTGCTCGAGGCGTCGCTCGTCGACGCCGTGCGCAAGCTCGGCAGCAAGCAGGGCGCCAGCCTCTTCGTCACGCTGTTCAGCGTCTTCGGCTCGCTGCTGGCGCGCGTGTCGGGGCAGGACGACATCGTCGTCGGCGTGCCCTCGGCCGGCCAGGCCAGCGAAGGCAGCCAAGCCCTCGTCGGCCACTGCGTGCAGCTGCTGCCCATCCGCATGGCGGCCGATCTCGAGCAGCCGTTCTCCGAGCTGCTGAAGGCCACGCGTGGCCGCGTGCTCGACGCCTACGAACATCAGGCTTGCACCTTCGGCCAGCTGCTGAAGAAGCTGCAGATGCAGCGCGACCCCGGCCGCCTGCCGCTCGTTTCGGTGCTGTTCAACCTCGACCAGGCCATCCGCAGCGAGGACCTGTCGGTCGCGGGCCTGAAGGTCGAGCTGGCGAGCAACCCGCGCCTGTTCGAGAACTTCGATCTCTTCCTCAACGCCAGCCAGAGCGACGGCCGCGTCATCCTCGAGTGCCAGTACAACACCGGCCTCTTCGACGCGGCGAGCGTGCGGCGCTGGCTGGAGCTGTACCGCACCGCGTTGCAGCGCCTCGTGACCGACGCGGCGCAGCCCACCGTGGCGGCCTTCGCCCCCACCGAGGCCGACCTCGCGCTGCTCGCGCGCTTCAACGACTCCGCGCTGGACTACCCGCGCCACCTGAGCGTGCACGCGATGATCGAGCGCCAGGCGGCGGCCACGCCCGAGCACCTGGCTGTCGTCGCCGGCGACCGGCGCCTGAGCTACCGCCAGCTCGACCAGCGCGCCAACGCGCTGGCCCACGCGCTGCGCGAGCGCGGCGTGAAGGCCGGCGATCTCGTGGGGCTGGCCTGCGGCCGCAACGAGCACATGCTGATCGGCCTCGTCGGCATCCTGAAGGCCGGCGCCGGCTACATCCCGATGGACCCGGCCTTCCCTGCCGAGCGGCTGGAGTACATGTGCACGCACAGTGCCGCGGCCATCGTCGTGAGCGACAGCTCCGTCGACAGCACGCTGCAGCTCGCGTCGGCCGAGCGGCTCGTCATCGACGGCCTCGGCAAGCGGCCGGACGCGCCGCCGCCGGCCGGCAGCGTCGACGACGTCGCCTACGTCATCTACACCTCGGGCTCGACCGGCAAGCCCAAGGGCGTTCGCGTGCCGCACCGCACCGTCACCAACCTGCTCGCCAGCGTCACGCGCGAGCCGGGCATGACGGCCGCCAACAGTGTGCTGTCGGTGACGACGCTCAGCTTCGACATCGCGGTGTCGGAGGTGATCCTGCCGCTGACGGTGGGCGCCACGATCATCGTCGCCGACCGGGCGCAGGCCACCGACGGCGACCGCCTGCGCGCGCTGATCGAGGCCGAGGGCGTCGACTTCATCGACGCCACGCCCTCCACCTGGCGGCTCCTGCTGGCCGCGGGATGGAACGGCGGCCGTCACGTCAAGGCCATCTGCACCGGCGAGCCGCTGCCGCCCGACCTCGGCCGCGAGCTGCTGCCGCGCGTCGGCGAGCTGTGGAACGGCTACGGCCCCACCGAAACCACCGTGTGGTCGAGCTTCCACCGCGTGCTGCACTGCGAGGGCCCGGTGCCCATCGGCCACCCGGTGGCCAACACGCAGCTGCACGTGGTGGACACGAAGCTGCGCACGGTGCCGGTGGGCGTGGTGGGCGAGATCTTCATCGGCGGCGAGGGCGTCACGCTCGGCTACCACGGCCGGCCCGACCTCACGGCCGAGCGCTTCCTGCCCGACCCGCACCGCCCCGGCCACGCCTGGTACAAGACCGGCGACCTCGGCCGCTGGCGGGCCGATGGCGTGCTCGAGTGCCTGGGCCGCAGCGACCACCAGGTGAAGGTGCGCGGCTACCGCATCGAGCTCGGCGAGATCGAGGCCAACCTGTCGCGCCACCCGGACGTGGACCGCTGCGTCGTCGTCACGCGCGAGGACGAGCCCGGCGACGTGCGCCTCGTCGGCTATGCGGTCAGCCGCGGCCCGGCGCTGGAGTCCAACGCGCTGCGCGACTTCCTGCGCAGCTCGCTGCCCGACTACATGATCCCGTCGTTCGTGATGCAGCTGCCGGCGATCCCGCTGCTGCCCAACGGCAAGATCGACCGCAGCAAGCTGCCGCGCCCGGTGGTGCAGATGGCCTCGGGCGAAGGGCGGCAGGCCGCCCGCACGCCCGTCGAGGCGCAGGTGCTCAAGGCCTTCGAGGAGGTGCTGAAGCTGCCCGAGCTCGGCGTGGCCGACGACTTCTTCACCCTCGGCGGCCACTCGCTGCTGGCGGCCAAGCTGACCTCTCGCCTGAACAAGGAGCTCGGGCTCACGCTGCCGCTGCGCACGATCTTCGAATCGCCCACGGTCGAGGGCATGGCGCGCGCCATCGAGAAGGCACAGACGAGTACCGCGCCGAAGCGCGCGACGCTCGCGCGACAGGCCGACCAGAGCCGCGGCCCGCTGACCGTGATGCAGGAGCGCATCCGCCTCGTCGAGGAGATGAACCCCGGCCAGGTCACCTACAACACGCCTTCGGCGCACCGCCTCACCGGCTCCTTCGACCGCGCTGCGTTCGAGCAGGCGATGGCGATGATGGTGGAGCGCCAGCCGAGCCTGCGCACGTGCATCGTCTCGACCGCCGAGGGGCCGATGCAGAAGGTGCTGCCGCCTTTCCGGCCCGAGCTGCCGTTCGAGGACCTGAGCGGCCTGCCGGCCTCGGCCCGCGAGGCCGAGGTGCTGCGGCGCATGCAGGCCATCGTCGACCAGCCGATGCCGCTGGACCAGGCGCCGCTGTTCCGCGTCGCGCTGTACCGCATGGCGCCCGAGGAACACGTGTTCCTCTTCATGACGCACCACATCATCTGGGACGGCTGGTCGTTCGACCTGCTCTACCAGGAGCTGGGCGATCTCTACCCCGCGGCTCTGCAGAGGCGGCCGCCGACGCTGCCGGCGCCGCCGGTGAGCTACGTCGACTACGCGCACTGGCACAACCAGTGGCTGGCCGGCGACGAGTGCAAGTCGCAGATCGACTACTGGACGCGCCGCTATGCCGCATTGCCCAGCGACGCGGCCACGCTGCCCACCGACCACCCCCGCCGCCCGGGCATGACCGGCGTCGGCGCCGTCGAATGGGTGCGCGTCGACAAGGCGCTCACCGAGCGGCTGCGCCAGCTGGCGGTGGAACAGGGCGCGACGCTCAACATGGTGGTGATGGCCGTCTACACGGCGATGCTGAGCCAGGCCATGTCGAGCAACTCGCTCGTCGTCGGCATCCCGGTGCGCGGGCGCCTGGCCGGCGAGGTCGAGTCGGTGATGGGCTTCTTCAACAACCTGCTGCCGATGCCGCTGAAGCTGGACCACGAGGCGACGCTCGTGGACTGGCTGGCCGCCATCAAGCGCGAGATGCTCGACGGCTTCGCCAACCAGGACGTGCCGTTCGAGCGGCTCGTGCAGGAGCCCGGCATCGCGACCCGCGCGCACAAGGCGGGCCTGTACCAGAGCCTCTTCTCGTTCCAGGACGCGCGCGAGCGGCGGCGCGACTGGGGTCCGCTGAACCACTCGTCGGTGCTGATCCTGCAGAAGGGCGCCACCGAGGACCTGGGCCTGTGGCTGATGGACGTGCCCAACGGCCTGGAGGGCGGCCTGAACTTCAGCGCCGACCTCTTCGAGCGCGGCACGATCATGGTCTTCGTGGCGCGCCTGCTCGGGCTGCTGCAGCGCGTGGCCGACAACCCGCACCAGCCCCTGCGCGAGCTGCTGGCGGCGCCCGGGCTCGACACCGTGGCGTTCACGAACTGGGTGCGCGAGCGTGCCACGGCCGCAGCGCGCGTCGCCGCGGCCGAGGCAGCGGCAGTCGCCGCTGCGCGCGCACCGGCTCCGCAGGCGGCCGCGGCCGGCGCGCCCGCAGCGGCCGGCAGCGGCGCGGCGGGCCGCTCCGACGCCGAGGCACGCCTGGCCGAGCTCTGGGCCGACCTGCTCGGCCTGGATGCCGCGGACATCCAGGCAGGCGACAACTTCCTCGACCTGGGCGGCGGTTCGCTGCTGTTCATGCGAGCCATCGCGGTCATGGAGCGCGAACTCGGCCTGCGCGTCGAGCCGAAGCACCTGCTGGCGAAGACGATGGGCGAACTGGCCGCGATGGCCTCGCCCGCGGCCGCCGATGCGGAGCCCGCGCTGGCCGGCCCGGCCGATGCGGGCGCCGTGGCCGCGCCGAAGCCGGCCGCGCCCAAGGGCAAGCTCTTCGGGCCGAAGCGCATGTGAACGCGGCCGGCCGGCCCTTCGCCGGCCTGCACGAACGCCACCAGCGAAACGGCCGCCCGGACAGGGCGGCCGTTGTCGTTCACGTGGACGTCGAAGTCGCCTCGGGCTTCGCGGCGATGCGGCCGCGGAAGCCTTGCCGCGTGCTCAGCCCGACAACCCGATGTACTGCGTGCCGCAGGCCACCTTGGCGAAGAACATCACCATCTCCTCGTCGGCGCCTCTGACGCCGCCGTTGTAGAGGTTGAGCGCGAGGCCCATGTCGCCCATCTCGCGGAAAGGCACCAGCACAGCCGGTTTGGAGCCGTCGCTAAGCGGAGTGGCATTCGTGTAGTCGAGTCGACCGTCGCGGTACTTCCAACCCGTGTGACGGGCTGCAAGTCGGCCGTCGACAAAGATCTCCATCAGTCCGTCCGCCGGGCTCGTGCCGACCGCGCCAGTGCTGTTCCAGGTGTTCAGGCGCTTGCGGATCTCGATGCAGTACCAGCGGTTTGGGTAGAAGCCGGCCCCCAGCCCGCCGATCTGGCCGAAAGGCATGTCGTACTTGAGCATGTCCCACGAGTGCACGTAGGACTGCATGCCCATGAGACCCACATCCGACGGATGGACACGGAAACCGAGGCGATTCGTGTGGCCGAGGTTCTCTCCGCCGTTGCCGTTGTTGCCACCCCAGTAGGTCCAATGGTGAGTGCCAAGGCCCCACTTGCCTTCTCGAATGGCGTACCAAGCCGCCGAACCGGCGTCGCTGCGTACCATCTTCGTGTCCGCCAGCAACTTGGCCGTGAACGCGAAGCGCACGTAGAAGCGCACGTAGGTCTCGTTCAGCAGGCCGGCCACTGCCTTCGGGAACAGCGCCCAGAGGTCCGAGCCGGTCTGGCCGCCGTAGCCCACGGAACCACCGTCGGCCACCGTCTCCTTGGGGATGACGATGCGCAGCGCCCCGAGGCCGGGCGCGACCGGCTGGAAGCCGTCGCCGGCGTACGACGAGTTCACCAGCGTGACGGTGTTGCCGGTGTTCTGCTTGTAGAACCACTTGTGCGTACCGGCGATGGGCACGCCCTGGTGCGCCGTCGGCAGCTTGGTCGTGTTCGCCGGACCTGTGCCGAAGAGCTCCGGGTCCCAGTTGGTGCGGTCCCAGGTGTCGACGGAGCTGAAGTTCTGGATGACGTAGTCGCCGAGCGTCGTGCCGTCTTCGTAGCGCTGCGCGAAGAGGATCGACGCGTGGTTCTTCAGCCCGGCGTCGTTCGCGTACGCGGCCGCGATCCCCGTGGTGACGCCTTCGGTGTTGACAGGCGGGTTGGCAAGGTAGCCGCTGATGGTGGCGGTGCTGCCGCCGTTGATGGTGATCGACATCGTCGCCACGCTCACCGCCTTGGTAGGCATCTGGAACTCCAGCGCCACCGAGGGATTGATCTGCGCTTCCGCCGAGGCACCTACGCGCGTGTACGACGTACCGGCCAGCAGGTGCACGCAGGCCAAGCACTCCAACGTGGCGGTGGAACCGTCGGTGTAGGTAACCTGCACGCGTGGCGGCGTGGCGGTACGGTGCGTGGCGATGGCGCGCACGGCGCTGGCGCGCACGATGTAGGCGTTCCACTTGCCGCGCGCGAAGGCGGCTGAGACCCCAGCGGTGATGTCGACGCTCGCGTAAGTGGTGGCGCCGCTCGCGGCTGCAGCGCTGAACGTGAAGTGAGGGTTGCTGGTGGCTTGGGCCGTGCCGTTCTGATTAATCCAGTCCCCACCGGCATTGGCCCACTGCCACTGAGCCGACTGCTCGACCGAATTGAAAGAAGGGCCGATCGCGCCCAACTCGTAGGCATTCTTCGGGTTGGCGACGCTGGCCCGAGCCGGCACCTCGTAGTACGTACCCGCGCCGGCCACCGTGGCCGTCGTCGAGCGCGCGTCGACGAAGAGGTTCTGCGCCGTGCTGCGGTAGGCATCGGCCTGCCCCACCGGCCCGGGCGGGGCCGGAGGCGTCGGCCCGGGCGCCGGCGGCGTCGGTGAAGGCGGCGTCGGCGAAGGGGGCGTCGGCGACGGCGGCGTGGGGGACGGCGGCGTGGGAGACGGCGGTGTCGGCGAAGGTGGCGTGGGCGAAGGCGGCGTGCCCGGCGCCGGCGCCTCGGCGTCGCCGCCGCTGGAGCCGCAGGCCGCGGCCACGGTCGAGAAGCCGACCGAGATGAACGCCGCGCGCACCCAGCGCCGACGCTGCAGGTCGACGGAGTCGGCGGGGTCCTGGGGCGGGGGGCCGTTCTCGAACATGGTCATCCGGTTCCGGTGAAGCGAGGCCGATAGACGTAGACCGTGTCGTTGCTGTCGGGCGAGGCCAGCGGGAAGTAGACGACGGAGCGCACCTTCTCGTCGTAGAAGAACTTCTTCCACGTCACGCCGCGATCGAGCTGCGTGTCGGGTGGCACGAGGCTCTGGCCAGCGCCGAGCGGCGCCCGCTCGACCACCCACAGGTTCGTGAGCACGTTCGGGATGGAGATCTCGTAGACCGCCGTCGTGTCCATCGTGCTGCCGTTGAAGACACCGGCGACGAGGATGCGGTTGTTCAGCGGGCACCAGCAGGCGGCCGACCAGCTCGTCGTGGCGGCCGAGCTTCCGACCCTGACAGTCTGGCTGAGCAAGGCCGTGCCGCCCAGCGTCGGTTGGGTCTTGCCCGGCGACACGTCCATCCACTGGACCTTCAGCACCGTCTCGAAGGGGTACATGAAGATCAGCAGGTTGCGAGAGGGCACGAAGAACATGATGCCGCTGTCGAACCCGTCGGACTCGCCGTTGTTGAAACCCATCCCGGTGCCGACGACCCACGTCCTCGTCGCGAGGTCGAACCAGCGCACCACGCCGTCCTTGTTCGGACCGTTGGGCGTGATGTAGATGCGGTTCTGCGGCGGCACGAAGGCCGTGTACAGCGGCGCCGGCCAGTCGCCGAACGAGGCGTTGGCCGTGGCGTTGGTGACCCGCTGCCAGCTGCGCGCGCTGGCCGCGCTCGTCGTGTCGTTGAAGTCGAGCTTGTGCGCGGCGACGGCACCGCCGTCATTCGCGTAGTTCACCGCCGCGGCGATGACCTGGACGAACGTGCCACAGGCGGCGCCGCCGTGCTCGGGCCCGATGATGTCGCCACTGGCATAGCTGTGCGGCGAGCCGGGCTTGCCGTCGATGGTCGACTCGTAGTAGTCGAAATTCAGCTTCGAGTTCGCGTTGCCCGTCGCGTTGTCGGTCTGGAAGGCGGCGGAGGTACCGAACCACGGCGTCGGGTCGCAGACGCGCTTGAACGTGATGGCCGCCTGCCCGTACTCGGCCACGACGACCATGTTGTTGTTGGTCCCCGCGTGGCCGCCGCCGAAGAAGACCTGGCCGCCGTAGAAGCCCCAGTACGGGTTCTTGAACGACGTGCTGAAGTCGTTGACGATCTTCACCGAGTTCTCGGCGTCGTAGTAGACCGGGCAGACATCGCGGAAGCGGTTGGCCAGCTTGCCGTTGCCGTTGGTCAGCACCGCCAGTTGGCCGGCCGCGGGCACCCAATCGGGCAGGGACCCCGCGGCCGGTGCCGGCGTGGGCGCGAAGGTCGGCTCCGGCGTCGGCACAGGCGCAGGCGCCGAGGTCGGGGCCGGCGTGGGCGAAGCGGTCGGCGAAGGAGGCGACGGCGACGTCGGTGGCGAAGGCGACGTGGGCGGCGAGGGCGACGTGGGCGGCGACGGCGCGGCCGAAGGCGCCGGCGTGGCGTTGCTCGAGTCGCTGTTGTTGCCACCGCAGGCGGTGAGCCACTGGCTCGCTGCCACGGTGAAGAACGCTGCCCTCAAGGCGCGCCGACGGGGCTCGTCGATGCGCGTCGATTTGTCATGCGGAGCCGCGCCGCGCGCCGCGCTTTCGTCGTTTCTCATTCGTGCCTTTCCCTGCGGGGGATCATACTGAGCGCCCCCTCGCGCGAGACCCGCTCATGTCAGCTGGCACGGGCATTTGTGTCCATGCGTTTGAGGGAGAACGCGGCCACCCCCCTCATTCGAGTGGGCAAAGGCAGCGGCCCCGCCGACGTGTCGGCAGGGCCATCGCGGGTGGCCCCACGACGCGTGGGGCCCGGCGGACCGTCTAGCGCGTGGCCTGGATCGCCGCGATCCAGAGCTGCGCGCCCTGGGTCGGCGTCGCCGTCCAGGTCACGTTGTAGGTGCCGGCGGCGCTCACCTGCTTCACGGCCACGCAGCACTGCACCAGTGCGCCGGCCTTGAGGATCGAGTGGATGACGGTGAAGCCGTTGTTCGGCACCGCCGTCTTGTCGCCGGCCACGTCGGCATCGCCCCACCACCAGGCGACGAGCAGCGCCGGGCCGGTGGTGGTGACGCTGGCGCTGGTGAGCGGGTTGCCTGCCAGCGCCTCGCGCCACTTCACGTCCTGCAGCACGTTGCCGTTGCGCACCTCGACGACGCTCATCGTCGTCTCGTCGTACTGCGAGAGCTTGGTCGCCGCCACCACGTGCCCGCTGCCGCCGGCGGCCGGGGCGCACGCATACAACGCGGTGCCCGAGCTCGGCCACAGCGAGTAGACCTGCGCCGAGCCGAGCTGCACGAACGTGTTGCCCTTGTTGTCCACCGGCGCGGAGTGCGCATTGACGTTGCCGCGCCCCACGCAGGCCAGCAGCATGCTGCCGGCGGTGGTGTTCATCGAGCCGCTGTACAGCGTGGGCACGGAGACGTCGTGCATGCTGTAGGCGAGGTTGTGCACACCGAGCGCGGCCGCCCCCGACGGAGCCGGAGTGGGCGCCGGAGTAGGTGCCGGGGTCGGAGCAGGCGTCGGGGCCGGCGTGGGCGCGGGGGTCGGCGCCGGCGTGGGGGCGGGCGTCGGTGCAGGCGTGGGAGCGGGCGTCGGCGCCTTCGTGGGAGCGGGGGTCGGTGCCGCCGTGGGTGCCGCCGTGGGTGCCGCGGTCGGCGCAGATGTCGGGGCAGAAGTCGGGGCCGCCGTGGGGGCGGCGGTCGGGGCACTCGTCGGTGCAGCGGTCGGTGCACTCGTCGGCGCGCTCGTGGGCGCGCTCGTGGGCGCGCTCGTGGGCGCCGCGGTCGGCGCACTCGTCGGTGACGTGGTCGGTGCACTCGTCGGTGACGTGGTCGGTGCACTCGTCGGCGAAGTCGTGCCGTCGCTCACCGGGGGCTCCGGCGCGGTGGACGGCGCGGGCGTCGTCTCGCTGCCCGGTGCCGGTGCCGTCGTCGGCTTGGGCGTGCGCCGACGGAACCACCACCGACCTTGCGCGTTCTGCTCGCCGTCCTGCGGCGTCGCCTCGGCATCGCTGCCTTCCTCGGCCCCGCCGCAGGCCCCGAGACCGGTCGTGGCCAGCAGGGAGAAGGCAATCGAGATGCGGCGGCGGGTTGGCTTCATGGTGGTGTGTGTTGTTTGCGCTCGGCGCCGCCACCGGAACCGGTGAAAGGCACGCGCCGTCGAGGGACTTCGATTGTCCGAACGCGGCCGGCGCGCGAGTAAGCCGCCGGGCGCGTCTGCGTGCAGGACTTACCGTCGGTAACGGGTGACCACCGAAACGAGGGGGTCGCCTCAGCGCCCCGGCGCGAGGTCGAAGCAGTAGCCGCTGTAGTTGCGCAGGCTGTGCGCGGGGTCGCCCGGAATCTGCAGCGGCTTGTCCGGGTTGATCCAGGCCTCGCGCAGCCGGTATCCGAGCTTGCTCAGGCCGCGCGTGACGGTCGCCTGGGTCTGCACGCGGTACGGGCAGAACGCGGTGCCGATGCTGTTGACGGTGAAGAAGTCGAACTCGGGGTGGATGGCCGCCGTGTTGATGAGGATGCGCCTGGGCTTGCGCGCGTAGCCGGCGACGATCTCGCCGATCGTCTTCGGCAGGTACTGCAGCACGCCCGAGGCGAACAGCACGTCGAAGCCGTCGCCGTCCTCGTAGCGCGAGGTGAAGGTCAGCCGGTCGGCGTCGCCGCGCTCGCGCGCGAGCTCGGCGCCGTGCTCGGCCATCGCCGGCACGTCGCAGACGCGCCAGGTCACGTCGGGGAAGGCCTTGTGCGCATCGCGGAAGGCGATGTACTTGATGCCGATGGCGCCGCCGATGTCGAACACGCTGCGCAGCCCGTCGTGCCACGAGCGCGTGAGCCAGTACAGCGACGGATAGTCGTGCTGGTCGATGCGCAGCCGGTAGTCGTAGATGGCGGCCGACTCGCTGTTGTCGTAGCCGGCGCGGCCGTAGCCCTCGGCGGCGGCCTGGGCCGCCTCCCAGCTGTCGTGCACGCCGTAGAAGAGGTTCTGGTCGCGATTGGCCAGGAAGGCCTGCAGCGCCGATTCGCCCGCGCCGGCCGGGGCCGTGGTGTCGGTCATCGTCTCGTCCGTGTTCTGGTCCGTGAGCCGGAAGGAGCGGGCAGCCGCGTCAGGCCGTGGCCTCGGCGCGCAGCTCCTCGAGCAGCGCCTTGCGATCGACCTTGCCGTTGACGTTGAGGGGCATCGTCTCGACGATGCGCAGGTCCTTGGGCACCATCACGCCGGGCAGCATCTCCTTGAGCCGGGCGCGGATCTCCGCCACGTCGCAGGCGGGCCGCGCGATGAAGCCGACGACGCCGCTGGCGCCGCCGGTGGTGGGCGGCCATCCGACCGCCACGACCTCGTCGCTGCCGCTCGCCTGGCGCATGGCCTGCTCGATCTCGCCGAGCTCGATGCGCACGCCGGCGATTTTGATCTGGTAGTCCATGCGGCCGAGGTACGGGATCGGCTGCCCCTCGGGCACGCGGCGCACGAGGTCGCCGGTGCGGTAGTGGACGACGTCGCTGCCGGGCAGGCGGATGAAGGCGCGTGCGGTGCGCTCGGCGTCCTTCCAGTAGCCGGGCGTCACCTGCGGGCCGGCGATCAGCAGCTCGCCTTCGCCGCCCACGGGCACCGGGCGCAGCTCGGCGTCGACGACGCTCAGCGTCACGCGCGGCCCGGCCACGCCGATCGGCACCACGCCGTGCAGCGCCTCGGACGGCGAGCGCTCGTGGTCCCAGCGGTAGTAGGAGGCATCGACGGTGCACTCGGTGGGCCCGTAGACGTTGTCGACGGCGGCGTTCGGCGCCGCCGCGGCGAGCTTGGCCGCGAGCTCGGCCGACAACGCCTCGCCACCGAAGCGGGCCAGGCGCAGCAACGGGAAGCGGCCTGGGCGCCAGCCGCTGCCGCGGTCCATCATGTGCCCGGTGGAAGGCACGATGTCGATGACCGTGAGCGCGCGCTTCTCGATGTACTTGTTCGGGTTGATCCACTCCGGCAGCGTCGGGCAGCACAGGCACGCCGCGAACGACCAGCCGACGAAGAGGTCGAACATCGACGAGTCGAAGGTGATGTCGTAGAACTGCGAGAAGCGGTCCTCGGGGCCGATGCCCAGCGCCAGGTAGCGCTCGCGCGACATCTCGACGAAGCGCTGGACGTTGCGGTGCAGGACGCCCACGCCCTTGGGCTTGCCGGTGCTGCCCGAGGTGAAGAAGAGGTAGGCCAGGTCGTCACCCGCGGCACTGCGCGGCGCGAACGATGCGCCTGCGGCCGCGGGCACGACGAAGCGGTGGCGGGGCCAGCGCGCGGCGAGCTCGGCCGCGGCTGTGGCGTCGTCGGTGACGACGACGAGCCTGCGCGCCGTCGCGTCGAGCAGCGACGGCAGCGCCGCACGCCCGGCGGCGTCGGCCACGACGGCATCGGCCTCGGCGAGCTCGACCATCTGGTGCGTGCGCTCGGCCGGGAAGCCGGGATTCAACGGCACCACGGCGCCGCCGCTGGCCAGCGCGCCGAGGATGCCGGCGTACATCGCCGTCGATCGGCTGGCCAGCACGCCGACGCGCGGCTGCGAAAGGCCGGCCTGCGCGACGAGCGCATGCGCCACCTGCAGCACGCGCTCGCGCAGCTGTCCGTAGGTGAGGGTTTCGGTGCCGACCTCGAGGGCCGGCCGCCCGGGGTGCGCGGCCGCCGACTCGAAGAAGGCGCGATGCAGGCCATCGGCCGGGGCGCCAGCGATCGTCATCGAAAGATTCTAGGAAGCGCCCTCGTGGCGCCACGACCGCGCGCGCGTGCATTGCTCACGCGCAGCCGCGCTGGCGCGGGCCTCACGGGCCCGTGCCCTGCCGGCGCGTGCACGATGCCCGCGCCGCGGTGAACCAGGGCCTCAGCGTGGCGGGCCGATGTACTTCGTGCCGCAGGCCACCTGCGCGAAGAACATCACCGTGTCCTCGTCGGCACCCTTGACGCCGCCGTTGTAGAGGTTGAGCAGCAGGCCCATGTCGCCCATCTGCCGGAACGGCACGAGCTTGCCCTGCGAGATGGGCGTGGCACCGGTGTAGTCGAGCTTGCCGTCGCGGTACTTCCAGTTCGTGTGGCGCGCCGCGAGGCGGCCGTCGATCCAGATCTCCATCACGCCGTCGGCGGGGCTCGTGCCCACGGCGCCGGTGCTGTTCCAGGTGTTGAGCTTCTTGCGGATCTCCACCGTGTACCACTTGTTCGGGTAGAAGCCGGCACCCAGGCCGCCCATCTGCCCGAAGGGCATGTCGTACTTGACCATGTCCCACGAGTGCACGTAGCTCTGCACGCCCATCAGGCCGACGTCCGACGGGTGCACGCGGAAACCCAGCCGGTTGGTGTGGCCGATGTTCTCGCCGCCGACGTTGTTGTTGCCGCCGTAGAAGGTCCAGTGGTGCGTGCCGACGCCCCACTTGCCCTCGCGGATGGCATAGGTGGCGGTGGCACCGCTCTCGGTGCGGAAGGCCTTGGTGTCCGCGAGCAGCTTCTGCGTCACCGCGAAGCGGATCTTGAAGCGCACGTAGGTCTCGTCGAGCGTGCCGGCCACCGACTTCGGGAACAGCGCCCAGAGGTCCGCGCCGGTGGAGCCGCCGTAGCCCACCGAGCCGCCGTCGCCCGCCGTGTCCTTCGGGATCACGATGCGCAGCGCGCCGAGGCCGGGGGCGACCGGCTGGAAGCCGTCACCGGTGTAGGTGGAGGACACGAGCGAGATCGTCCCGCCGGTGTTCTGCTTGTAGAACCACTTGTGCGTGCCGGCGATCGGCACGCCCTGGTGCGCCGTCGGCAGCTTGGCCGGGTTGGCCGCGCCGGTGCCGAACAGCTCCGGGTCCCAGTAGCTCAGGTTCCACACATCGATGGAGCTGAAGTTCTGGATGACGTAGTCGCCGAGCGTCGTGCCGTCCTCGTAGCGTTGCGCGAAGAGGATCGACGGGTCGTTCTTCAGGCCGGCGTCGGCGGTGTAGCTGGCAGCGACACCGAGCGTCACCGGCGAGGTGTTCACCGGCGGATTGGCGAGGTAGCCGTTGATCGTCGCGGCGCCCGAGGTGTGCTGGGTGACCGGGATCGTGAGGGTGGCCGAGCTCACGGCCTTGGCCGGCATCTCGAACTCGAGCGCCACCGAGGCGTTGATGGGGGCGTCGGCATTGGCGCCGGTCTGCGTGTACGAGGTGCCGGGCATCAGCTGCACGCAGGCGGTGCAGGCCAGCGCCCCGACGGTGCCGTCGGTGTAGGTGACGTTGACGCGCGGCGCGCCCAGCGTCGTGTTGCGCGGCGTCGCCAGCGCGCGCGTGCTGCCGACACACTTGACGATGTAGGCGTTCCACTTGCCGCGCGCGTAGGCGGCCTGCACGCCCGCCGTGATGGACGTGGTGTACGTGGACGAGCCGCTCGTCACCGCGTTGGCGGCAAACGTGAAGTGCGGGCTGCTCGTGGCCTGCGCCGTGCCGCTCTGGTTGATCCAGTCGCCGCCCGGGTTGGTCCACAGCCACTGCGCCGAGTGCTCGACGCTCGAGTACGACGGGCCGACCTTGCCCAGCTCGTACGCGGCGGCGGGCGCGCCGGTGATGGCCTTGGGCGGCACCTCGTAGTAGGTGCCGTCGCCACGCCGCGTGGTGGTGGATGTGCGCGCATCGACGAAGAGCGTCTTCTTCGTGCTGCGGTAGGCCTCGTTGTCCACGGGCGCCGGCGCGGCGGTCGGAGCCGCGGTGGGCGCGGGCGTGGGGGCCGCCGTCGGCGCGGGGGTCGGCGCCGCGGTGGGCGCCGGCGTCGGAGCCGCCGTCGGCGCCGCGGTGGGTGCTTGCGTCGGCGCCGCCGTCGGCGCTGCCGTCGGGGCCAGCGTGGGTGCCGGGGTCGGCGAGGCGGTCGGCGCCAGGGTCGGGGATGACGTCGGCGAGGAAGTCGGGGAAGAAGTCGGCGACGTGGTCGGCGCGGTCGAGCCGCTCGGCGGCGCCGTCCGGCGCCAGCGGCGCCAGCGGAACCCCTCCGTGGTGGCGTCACCTTCCTCGATCACCTCGGTGCCTTCATCGGCGCCGCCGCAGGCAGACATTCCGGTGCTGGCGCCCATCAGGGCAAAGGCGAGCGTGACGCGGCGGCGGTCGTTCTTCATGATGGTCGGGGATCGGGAAGGAGGTGCCTTGCGCGACGCGGGCGGGTGTCCGCGTCGGCAGCCTCGGCGCAGCGCCGTCGGCATCAGACTGATCGGCCATTCTTCGCAGGCGTGAACCCCGCGGGTAACCCGCCGCCCGATCCGCGGCCCGGGACTTACAGGTGGTGACGCTTCCTTGCAGGCCGCGGCGCAGTTGTCACCGCGACAGTCACAACCTCGCGGCGGCGTCGCCCGGCCGTGCCCGGGCGTGCTGGCGTGTCAGAACCGGCTGCGAGGCCAGGGCGCCGGGGCCGGTGCGCCCGGCCCGGCCACGCGCCGGGGCGGCAGGTGCAGGTACCCGTGCCGCCGGTAGAGCTCGACGAAGCCGAACCGCTTCATGTTGCGGAACGACGGGTCCGGTGCGCCTCCGGTCCCGGTCGCGGTCTCGGCGGTGATCCAGCGGCAGCCGCGCTCGCGTGCGTCGCGCACGCTGTGCCAGAGCAGCGCCGACTGCAGGCCGCGGCCGCGATGCGTCGGGAGCGTCGCGCTCCAGCCGAACCAGGCCGTCTCGCCGCGCAGGTGCATCAGGCAGCAGGCCACCGGGCGCCCGTCGTCGAAGGCCACCCACTGGGCAAACTCCTTCGACGTGGGCGCACAGCGAAGGATGCGCGCCACGGGAGTCGAGACGTCGAAGACCTGCTCGACCACGTTCGCGGCCAGGGCTGCCTGCTCCGCGCCGACGCGCTCGACCTGCCAGGGCGGCCTCTCGCCGGCGAGGTCGTCGCTGTTCATCACGAGCATCGCCGTCGGCAGGCTGCGGCGCAGACGCAGCTGCCGCAGCAGCGGCCGCGCATGCTCGTGCATCGCCGCCGGCGCCAGCTCCATCCCCCACGGCCCCTCGAGATGGCCGTAGCGCGCCGCGACGGCCGAGACGACGCCCGCATCGAGCGGCTGCTCGATGCCCAGCCCGAGCACGCGGTTGAAGAGGGTCGATTCGGGGTCGCCCAGGCAGCGCAGCGAGATGCCGCCGGCCAAGGGCGCGATGGTGACCGCCGGGGCCCCGGCCTGGCCCGTGGCCGCGCGGGCCATGGCCGCGTAGGCATGGGCCTCGCTCAGCTCGGCCACGGCGGCGGCCTGCTTCGCATCCCACGCTGGAGGTCTCGGGCTAGTCGGCATCGGCAACGTTCGACGGGTAGCTTCCGATGCTCTGACGGCATCGTCCTCGATCGGTTCTCGACCAACCCCCTGGGGCCGAACGGTACGGTATGCCGCATCCGCCCGGGCCGCACGAAGAGCGGGCGGTGCGACAGGAATGCACATGCCGCGGTTGGCGGCATGCCCGGGCGGTGCGGGCGCGACTCAGGCGACCTCGACCGGGCCGGCTCCGGCGATGCGCATGCGCAACAGCCGCGCCGTCCACCGCCAGGCGCCCTGGTCCCAGGGCGTGAAGCGGGGCAGCTGGAACGGATCGGACGACGATGTCGCCGTGCCGGCCGCCGTGCTGACCGCCGCACGGAAGCCGAGGCGGCGCACGATGGCCACGTGGCGCGCGTCGTAGTCCTGCATCGGCCGGCCGTTCGGGTAGGCGAACACCTGCACGGGGGCGTCGATGAGCTCTTCCAGCCGCCTGCGGCCCTGGGCGATCTCGCGCTCGGCCTCGTCGTCGGGCAGCACGCGCAGGATGGGGTGGCGCACCGTATGGCCGCCGATCTCCATGCCGGCGCGGTGAAGCTCGGTCACCTGCGCCGAACGCATCATGAGGTCGTCGGGCAGGCGGTCCGCGCCGAGGCAGCGCGCCAGCTTCGCGATGAAGCGCTCGCGGTCATCGAAGCCGAGGTACTTGACCTTCGGCAGCAGTTCGTCGACGACCTGGCGCCGTGCCTGCGGGGTGGCGAGCGAGCGGCGACCCAGCTCGAGCTCGCCGAGGTCGACCGTGTCGCCACGCGCGGCGCGCACGCACTCGATGACACTGTCGTTGAACATGCGGCCGCCGTCGAGGAAGCCGGTGGAGATGAAGAACGTGGCCTTGACGCCGTGCCGCTGCAGGATGGGCAGCGCGATCTCGGCGTTGTCGGCGTAGCCGTCGTCGAACGTGATGGCCAGCGCCCCGGCCGGCAGCGTGCCGGCCGCGAGCAGCGCCGCGGCCTGGCCAAGCGCCAGCACCCTGAAGGACCTCGCGAGCAGGCGGACCATCGCATCGAACCGCGCCGCATCGACGAGGTCCGGGAACATCGGGTCCGGTGCCGGCAGCACGCGATGGAAGATGAGGATCGACAGCCGCGGCTCCGCGACCTGGTCGGCCGCGCCGCGCACCCATCCCGCTGCACCACGCAGCACCGCCTGCGACAGGCTCACTTGCGCAGCGCTCCGGCCGCACCACCGTGCGGCAGGCCGGCGGCCGGACCGCCGCCCGCCGGCATGCCCCCCGTCGCGGGAGCGCCGGCCCGCGCACCGGCCGTCCGGCGGACGAGCGTGTCGCACAGGATCACGAACGAGAAGATGTAGTAGGGCAGGTCGAGATAGGCCAGGCTCAGGAAGGCGCCGCCGACGAGGTAGCCGATCATGCTCACCTGCACCATGCGCATCAGCGAGGGCATCCAGGAGCCGAACTGCGGATCCTTGAGCGTCTGGCGGGCAAGCCGTCCGGCGGTGAACCACACGGTGGCAAGCAGCGCCAGGAAGATGCCGAGGCCGATGAAGCCGTGCTCGCCCAGCATCTGGAAGTAGATGCTGTGCGCGACGTAGACGCGCCCGGCGAACTGCTCGTAGACGCCATCGGTCGGCGCATAGCGGTCGAAGATGAACGGGTGATCGGCGGCGAAGCCGGCGCCGTAGAACGGACGGTCGACGGCGGCGTTCCACAGCGTCGTCCAGGTCCAGATGCGTGACATCGCGGAGCCGTCCTCGCCGTAGGTCTTGATCGTCTCCATCCGGTTGGTCCAGCTGTCCGGCATGAAGGCGATCGCCACGCCCACGAGTATCAGCAGGCCGAGGCTGGTGCGCACCGGATGCTTGCCCTTGAGGCCGAGGAAGAAGGCCATCGCCAGCATCGACAGCAGCGCGCCGCGCGACTGGCTGCCCAGGATGGAGAAGGCGCAGGTGACCATCATGAACAGCAGGACGCCACGCACCCAGCGACGCGACTCCGTCTCGCGCAGGAAGTGCATCATCGGCAGAAGCATGATCAGCGCCACCGCCAGCGCGTTGTTCTCCTCGAGCATGCCGCCCGGCGGGCCCCAGACGCGGCCGCCGCCGCCTGTGGCCAGCGTGTAGATGCCGCCCTTGACGCCGAAGAAGGCGACCGAAAGCACCACCACCCACACGAGGCCGCGGATCTCCTTCGCGTCGCGCACGAGCATCCAGGTCACGAACAGCATGATCTGGATCTTGAGCACGAAGATCCAGCGCTCGGCCACGTGCTCCTGCGGCGCCAGCGCGAAGAAGGAGGTGAACGTCATCCACAGCAGCAGCACGATCTGCAGCTTGGCGATGCCGTTGCGCGGCAGGGGCTGCTTCTTGCTCGTGAACAGCAGCGCGACGAGCGTGGCCAGCGCCGCCATCTGCGCGAACGGCAGCGAGCGCGCGAAGCCGTACGTCATCTTGTGTGGGTTCATCAGGCCCAGCCACGCCCACAGGTAGGCGCCGAGCACCGGGTGCTTGAACACCATCACGAGGATGGCCGCCACGAGGGCCGAAAGAACGATGTCGCGCATGCCCGGCCGCTCCCGACGCCGTCAGAGGGCGTGGCTCACGATGTAGCGGTACTTGCCGGAGCGCTCGCGCGGCAACGCACTCACGGTCTGCACCTGCACCTCGACCTCGGCGCCGAGCCTGCGCCTGAAGCCTTGCACGATGGTGGGGATCACGGCGGCATCGTACTGCGCGTCGGGCACGATCTCCACGCGCGTGAGCAGGCGCGACTCCTGCGTCACCTTGAAGCCTTCGATGCCGGGCAGGTCGCGCAGGATGTAGATGAGCGCGAGCCCGTGCATCACGGTGCCGTCGGCGGCGACGACGAAGTCGGTCGTGCGGCCCTGCAGGTCGCGCAGCAGCGGCAGGCCGCGGCCGCACGGGCAGCGCCCGTCGTCGAGCACGCCCACGTCGCCGGTGCGGTAGCGCACGAAGGGAAACTCGGCCGTCGACAGCTCGGTGACCACGAGCTCGCCGGCCTGGCCGGGCGGCACGGGATGGCCTTCCCCGTCCACCGTCTCCACGACGATGTCCTCGGCGCTCAGGTGCATGCCGCCGGACGGGCACTCGTGCGCGATGAAGCCGGCGTCGCGCCCGCCGTAGCCGTTAGCGACAGGGCAGCCGAAGACGCGCGCGATGGTCTCGCGCTGGTCGTCGTACAGGCGCTCGCTGGTGACGAAGGCGACCCTGACCCCGAGGTCGTCGAGCCGCTGCCCGCGCTTCTCGGCATGACGTGCGATGTAGGTCAGCGCCGAGGGGTAGCCGAACAGCATCGTCGGCCGGTGCCGGCGCAGCCACGCGACGAACTCGTCCAGGCGTGCCTCCGACATCTCGAAGGCCGGCAGCAGCGTGCTGCGGAAGAGGCCGTCGCGCGCGGCCTTCATGCGGTCCTGCGCTCCGTGCTCGATCGGCGAGCCCCAGATCACCGCCTCGCGGTCGCCGATGTCGACGCCCCACCAGCGCGTGGCCCGCCACTTGGCGGCCACGTCGTGGCTCTTGCGGCCCTTGCCGATGTAGAAGACGAGCGGCTCGCCCGAGGAGCCGCCGGTGTTGTAGCGGCTGAGCGGCCCGTGGCCTTCGGCCTTCATGCGCTCGCCGTGCGCGCGGATGTCGGCCTTGGTCAGCAGCGGCAGCCGGCGCAGGTCGGCCACCGAACGCACGGAGGCCGGATCGAACCCGATGCGCTGGAAGAGCTCGCGGTAGTAGGGCACGCGGGCGCCGATCTCGACCAGGAACGCGCGCAGGCGATCGGTCTGCTCGCGCTCGATGTCGGCCGGGCTGCCCCACTGGCTGCGCTCCAGGCGGCGCCGGATCGCCACGCTGTCGTGGCCCTTCAGTCGCTCGTGAAGCGGGAACAGCACGCCGGCCGCGAAGCGCGTGTACAGCGGTCGCGCCGGGGCCTGGTCGGGTGCAGCCGCCGTGGCCGCCCCGGCTGCGCCGGCGAGGGCGGTGCCTCGGGTGGACGATGCGCTCATTGCGTGGCCAGCTCCCCGCGCGGCGAGGCCAGCGCACCCACGTAGGCCTGCCGCCACAGCTCGCGCACCTGGGGCCAGGCGTATCGGGCCGCCTCGCGCACGCCGGCGGCTCGCAGGCGCCAGGCCAGCGCCGGGTCGGACAGGAGTCGCAACGCGGCGGCGGCCATCGCCTCGGCGTCGCCGACGGGCACGATCAGGGCCGTGCTGCCGTCCTGCACGAGGTCGGGGATGCCGCCGGCCGAGGTGGTGACCACGGGCACGCCCGAGGCCAGCGCCTCGAGGATCGAGATGGGCATGTTGTCGGCCGTCGATGGATTGAGCACGAGGTCGGCATCGGCATAGAGGTCGCCGATGCGTTCGTTGTCGATGCGGCCGCTGAAGCGCACGGCGTCGGCGAGGCCCATGTCCGACACGAGCCGTTCGAGTTCGGCGAGCTGCGGCCCGCTGCCGGCGACCGTGAGGCGCGCGCGCGGATGGCTGGCACGCAGGATCGCGAAGGCGCGGATGGCGGTGGGGATGTCGTAGATCGGCTCGAGGTTGCGCGTGACGATCAGGTGCGGCTCGTCGCCGGCGACACGCGGCTCGCGCGGATGGAAGCGCTGGGTGTCGATGATGTTCGGGATGATCTCGGCTTCGAGCCCGTGCTTGGCGAAAACGCGCAGCAGGAACGGGCTCGGCGTGACCCGCTTGGCCGCGCGCCGCAGCGCGCCGATCACCCGGCGCGGCGCCCGTGCGAAGAACTCGTCCGCCTGCCCGCCCCGGTAGTTCACGATGACCGGCACCCCGCGCCAGCGACCGACCAGGAGCGCGGGATAGGAGAACAGGTGCCACGCCCAGCCGGAGTTCGCGAACACGTGGACGACGTCGGCGCGGCCGATGGCCCGCCACAACGACCATGTGTAGGGCACCAGCCGGAAGCCGGCGCGCAGCACCGGCACGCGGCCCACCCACGCCGGGCGATAGGGCGCGTTGGTGCGCACGAGGGCGACCTGCGCGCCGTCCTCGCGCAACAGGCGCAGCAACTGTTCGCACTGGTTGGCCATGCCGCCCGAAGGCGGAGGCAGCGGCCCGACGATGCACACGCGCGGCCAGCCGTTGATGCCGCCCGCACGCGGCCCCGGCTCCCGGGAGGCACCGGACACGCGCGGCGAGAGCCACGGCGACAGCAGCAGCACGAGCACGCCCAGTGCGCCGGACACCAGCGCGGCGAACGCACGCAGGCGCAGCGACTGCAGATCGCTGCGCTGCTCGGCGTTGCGCTCCGTGGCCAGGATGCGGACGGCCGGTGCACGGCCCGACGCCAGCGCCCCGATCCCTTCACCGATGCGCGACCAGCCGCTGAAGACGCGCACCGTCGGCGCGGCATCGACGCTGAAGACGTTGTTGCCGAAGGGCATGTACCACTGGTCGACGCCGCGCTGGAAGTACTCCCACGCCTTGGCCTCGATGGCATACCCGGGCCTCGCCTCGGGCACGAGGCGGCGCAGCTCCAGGCCGCGGCCGACGCCGCCCGCCCCGTCGAGCAGGGCCCGGCGAAGTTCCAGGGCCGACAGGGGCTCCTCGCTTCCGGTGCGCAGGAAGTAGAAGTTGTCGAAGATGTCGATGAGCTGCCAGCGCTGCCTCTGCGTGTTCCACAGCTCGACCCAGATGTGGCCGTGCCCGCCGAAGCCGTCGAAGCTGAAGGCCCAGGGCCGGACCGTCAGGCCGGCGGCGTTGGCCATCGCCTGGAACACGCGCACGAAGTCGCCGCAGTAGCCTTCGCCGCGCCGGGTGATGGCCTCGTAGGTCCTCCACAGGTCGCTCTGGATCGGATTGCCCACGAGCTCGGGTGCCGTCGCGAGCAGGTGACGCCCGATGGCCTGGGCCCGTGCCCAGTCGTCAGGCAGGCGCCCGAGGTCGAGGCCGCGCACGACCTGGGCCAGGCGCGGGTCGGCGCCTTCGGTCTCGAAGCGGTAGCCTGCGGGGCGCTGCGGCGGCGTCCAGTCCTCGGCCTCGCTCCAGTCGGGGCCGAGGAGCAGCGCGTTGCGGATGCGCACCTGCTCCGTGCCGCCGCCCAGGTTCGGCGCGATCAGCGCCACGGCCAGCACCAGCAGGGCCAGCCCGAGCGGGCGCGTCGGCCAGCGACGCGCAGGCCCGGGCGCCGGCCCCGCGGCGCTGGTCACCAGCACAGTCCTTGCACCTGCGCGGCCGGCAGCGCGCCGGCGGGCGCCCGCACGAGGTCCACCACCTTCTGGTCCGGGCGCAGCCGGGCGGCCAGCGCCTCGATCACCGCCTTGCTGCTGCTGCCGAGCACGAGCGTCTCGCTCTCGGCGACGACAGTGTCGAGCTCGGGCCGCAGCATCTGGCCGATGTGCGGCAGGTGCTGCTCGATGAAGCTCTTGTTGGCGCCCAGCAGGCGCGCGAGGTGCACCTCGGGGTCGTAGACCCGCAGCTCGTAGCCCTTGCCGATGAGGCGCTCCGCCAGCGTCACGAGCGGGCTCTCGCGCAGGTCGTCGGTGCCGGTCTTGAAGCTGAGGCCGACGAAGCCGACCTTGCGCTTGCCGGCCGCCACCACCTGCTCGAACGCGAGCTCGAGGTGCTCCTCGTTGCTCTTCAGGATGCTGCCGAGCATCGGGATCTCGACGTCACGCGTCTTGGCCAGGTATTGCGTGGCGCGCAGGTCCTTGGGCAGGCAGCTGCCGCCGAACGCGAAGCCCGGCTTCAGGTAGGCGCGGCTGATGTTCAGCTGCGTGTCCTGGCAGACGAGGTCCATCACCTCGAAGGGATCGACGCCGAGCGCGCCGCAAAGCCGCGCCGTCTCGTTGGCGAAGGTGATCTTCAGCGCGTGGAAGTTGTTGCAGCAGTACTTCATCATCTCGGCGGCGCGCACCGAGGTCCGCAGGTACTTGCACGGCAGGTGGCCGAAGAGCGACTGCAGCTTCTCGTGCGCCGGCTCGGCGTTCGCGCCGACCACCGTGAAGGGCGGCTTGTCGTAGTCCTTGATCGAGCTGCCCTCGCGCAGGAACTCGGGCTGGAAGCACAGGTGGAAGTCCACGCCGTCCTTCTTGCCCGACTCGCGCTCGACGATCGGGCGCAGCACGTCCTCGACGGTGCCCGGCACCAGCGTGCTGCGGAACACCACCACGTGCGGCGGGCTGCGGCGCGCGTCCTTCTGCGCCAGCGCCTTGCCCATCTGCGCGGCCAGGCGAAGGATGGCGCCCTGGTCCTGGCTGCCGTTCGATGCGCTGGGCGTGCCCACGCACACCAGGCTGATCTCGCTGCCGAGCACGGCTTCCACCGCGTCGGTGGTGACGCTGACGCGGCCACTGGCGGCGACGTCGCGCATGAGGTCGACCATGCCCTCCTCGACCACCGGGGTCTTGCCCTCGGAGATCAGGCGCAGCTTGGTGGCGTCGATGTCCACGCCGATGACCTGGTGGCCGTCGCGCGCCAGGCAGGCGAGTGAGACGGCGCCGACGTAGCCGAGGCCGAAAATGCTGATCTTCATGCGTTGTGCTCAGGCAGGGGTGCGGACGTTCGAGGCGTGTGCCTGCGCGAAGTTGCGCACGCAACGTTCGATGATGCCGTCCAGCCGCTGCATCGAGCGGGGCCAGGCATGGTGGCTGAGCATCCGTTCACGGCCGGCTTTGGCGAGGCGGTCGTGTTCGTCGCGACTGGCGACGATGCGCAGGATCGCCGCCGCCGTCTGCTCGGCCGAGTCGGCGACGAGGAAGTGCTTCTCGGCCTCGGCGTCGACGCCACCGGCCGCGGCACTGCTGGTGACCACGGGCACGCCCATGGCCATCGCCTCGAGGATCTTGTTCTGCGTGCCGCGCGCGATGGCCAGCGGCGCCACCATCACCGCCGAGCCGCGGATGTAGGGCCGCACGTCGGGCACGCTGCCCGTGACGGTGACGCCGGGCAGCGCGCCGAGCGCCTTGATCTGCGGGCTCGGGTCGGCGCCGACGATGAGCAGCTTCATCGTGCCGCGCTCGCGGCGCAGGATCGGCCACACCTCCTTGCAGAAGCGCTGCATGCACTCCTGGTTGGGGTAGTAGTCCATGCGCCCGATGAAGCTGACGGTGTCGTTGTCGTAGGCGCCACCGGTCTTGGGGTCGGGGCAGAAGAAGTCGGCGTCGACGCCGTTCGGGAACCAGTCGGTGGCCGCGCCGGTTCCGTATCCCTCGAGCGTCTCCCACTCGGCGCGCGTGGTCGCGGTACACAGGTCGAACTTGCGTGCCAGGCGCTTCTCGGCCCAGAGCATCTTGGTGCCCTCCAGCGTGTAGCCGAGCGACAGCGGGAAGGGCTTGTAGTTCGAGTACTCCAGCCACTTCTGCGAATCCATGTCGCCGAAGTCGAGGATCTTCGGGATGCCCTGCACGTCCTCGACGTACTGCGCCACCGACGAGCAGTGCACGAAGATGAGGTCGAATCGCTGCTTGCGCAGCAGCCGGCGCACCTTCTGCGCCAGCTCGCCGCTGTAGAAGTAGCCCATCGACGAGGGCGTGACGAGCGGCAGCCGCACGATCATCCGCGCGAACTGCACCGGCTCGTTGACCATGCCCATGTGGAAGGCGGCGCAGTGCGAGGCGATGCCCTGCCCTTCCAGCGCCTCGGCCGGCGAGCGCGCCAGCGAGCACACCGTCACCTGGTGGCCGGTGGCCTGCAGGTGGCGGATCATGTTGAAGGGCCGGATCTTGCCGCCCCGCTTGGGCGGGTACGGGAAGCGGTGGCAGAGGTAGAGGATGTTCATCACGCGGGCACCGCCGCGCGCGCCGGTGCGGCGCGGCGAGGTGCAGCCAGGGACTTGAGTTCGTCGGCCACGTCGGCGTCGCCGCGGCCGTCCAGGTAGATGCGGCTCCAGACCTCGAGGTTGAGCAGCGACAGCAGCGCGTCGGTGCCGTCGCTGCGGTTGGCCTCGTGATCGGCAAGCAGGGCCGAGACGGCCTCGGGCCGGAACAGGCCCCGCCGGCGCACCACGGTCGGCGAGAGCAGCTCGCGCACGACGGCGAGCAGCTCCTTCTTGAGCCACGCACCCATCGGCGTGCCGAAGCCGCGCTTGGCGCGGTGCAGGATGTCGTCGGGCAGTTGCGGCGACAGCGCCTTCTTCATCAGGTGCTTGAGCGTGCCGCCCTTGACCTTGAGCTCGCCGGGGATCGCGGCGGCCATCGCGACCAGCTCGTGGTCCAGCAGCGGCACGCGGCACTCCAGGCTCACGGCCATGCTCATCTTGTCGGTGAGCAGCAGCAGGTCGTCGGGCAACTGCGTCTCGGCATCGACGGCGAACATGCGGTTCAGCTCGTCGTCTCGGCCGGCGGCGGCGAAGGCGGCGGCGAGGCGATCCTCGGTACCGGCCGGCGGCGCGGCCAGCATCAGCGAAGCCACGGACTCCTTCGACACCACCTGCAGGTAGCTGCGGTAGCGGTCGTCGGCGCCCATCTCGGCACTGGCGATGAAGCCCTTGGCCAGGCGCGCGACGTTGAGCCACTTGTTGTGGCGGTCGGCCGGCAGGCGCGCCGCCGTGGCGCTGGCCACGCGCCGCGCCCAGCCGGGCAGCGCGTTGTAGCGCTGCGCGTAGTGCGCGCCGAGGTAGCGGCGGTAGCCGCCGAAGAGCTCGTCGCCGCCCACGCCGGAGAGGATCACCTTCACGTCGTGGCGCGCGAACTCGCTGACGAGGTAGGTGGTGATGAAGGCCGAATCGGCGATCGGCTCGTCCATGTGCCAGACGAGCTTGGGCAGGAGGCCCACGACGTCGGGCTTGACGACGATCTCGTGATGCTCGGTGCCGAACAGCTCGGCGACACGGCGGGCGTAGGGCAGCTCGTTGTAGAGCTGCTCGGCCGCCCCGCCCTCGAAGCCGATGGCGTAGGTGCGGATGGGCTGGCCGTCGCCGTGCCGGGCCATCGCGGCCACGACGGCGCTGGAATCGACGCCGCCCGAGAGGAAGGCGCCGATCGGCACGTCGCTCACCATCTGCATGTGCACCGAGCGGTCGATGCCGTCGCGGATGCGCTGCACCCAGTCGGCCTCGCTGGCGCCGCGGTCGACGGCGGCCGGCATGCGCCACCAGCGCCACTCGCGCACCTGGCCGTTCTCGACGGCCAGCAGCGTGGCCGGCGGCAGCTTGCGGATGCCGCGGAAGATGGACAGCGGCGCCGGCACGTAGCCCAGGTGCAGGTAGTCGGCCAGCGCGTCGCGGTTGAGCTCGGTGCGCACGCCGGGCAGCTTCAGCAGCGCCTTGGCCTCGGTGGCGAAGGCGAGGCGCTGGCCGTCCTGCAGCACGTACAGCGGCTTGACGCCCAGGCGGTCGCGGCCGATCAGCAGGCGGCGGCGCCGGGCGTCCCAGAGCGCGAAGTCGAACATGCCGTTCAGGCGCTGCACGACCTCGTCGCCCCAGGCCGCGTAGCCGTGCAGCAGCGTCTCGCTGTCCGAGCCGGTCTTGAAGTGGTGGCCGAGCGCCTGCAGTTCGGCGCGCAGCTCGCGATAGTTGTAGATCTCGCCGTTGCAGACGATGGTCAGCGTGCCATCGGCGTTGCTGATCGGCTGGTGGCCGCCCGCGAGGTCGATGATCGACAGCCGCCGCATCGCGATGCCGCAGGCGCCGTCGATGTGCTGGCCCTCGTCGTCGGGACCGCGGTGCGCGGTGACGTCGCCCATGGCCGTGAGCCAGCGCGGCTCGACGGGCTTGCCGTCGAGGTGGATGAGGCCGTGGATGCCGCACATGCGGTGAGTGCTCCTTCGCGGTGGGCGCGGTGGCGTGTGCCGGGGCTGCGGGGCGGATGTGTGCGCGTCGGAGACTCAGGGCCTCGCGGCCTCAAGCCCCCAGGGCCGCCGGCAGCGCACGGCCGCGCACGGCCAGGGCCTGGCGGTAGACCTCGGCGTAGCGCGCGACGCTGTTGCTCCAGGTGCGCTCCTGCTCGACGAAGCGCCGCGCCTGCTGGCGGATGCGGGGCCACTCGGCCTCGCGCGCCAGCACGTCCAGCAGGCCCGCGGCCAGCGCCTTCGCGTCGCCGGCCGGGCAGAGGAAGCCGGTCTCGCCGTGGCGGATGAGTTCGCGGTGCCCGCCCACGTCGCTGGCCACGAACATGCGGCCCTGCGCCATCGCCTCCAGCGGCTTGAGCGGCGTGACCAGTTCGGTCAGGCGGATCGGCAGGCGCGGGTAGGCGAGCACGTCGATCAGCTCGTAGTAGCGCTGCACCTCGCTGTGCGGCACGCGGCCGGTGAAGACGACCTTGTCCGCGATGCCGGCCGCCGCCGCCTGCGCCTTGAGGGCAGCGTCCTGCGGGCCACCGCCGACGAGCAGCAGGCGCAGCATCGGCCGCTGCGGCAGCAGCTGCGCGAAGGCCTCGACCAGCAGGTGCAGGCCCTCGTAGCCGTAGAACGAGCCGGCGAAGCCGAGCACCGTGCAGCCTTCCAGGCCCAGCCGGGCGCGCAGCGCCGGGTCGGCCGCGACGCCGAACTGGAAGTTGCCGACGTCCACCGCGTTCGGGATCACGGTGATGCGCGCCGGGTCGATGCCGCGCACCGCGATGTCGCCGCGCAGCCCTTCGCAGATGGTGGTGATGCGGTCGGCCCGCTTGAGCGCGAAGGTCTCCAGCGCGCGCGACACGCGGTAGCGCAGGCTGCCCTCGGTGGTGGTGCCGTGGTCGACGGCGGCGTCCTCCCACGAGGCGCGCATCTCGTAGACCACCGGGATGCGCAGCGACAGCCGCGTCCACAGTGCCGGCAGCGCGTTCAGCACCGGCGAGTGGGCGTGGATGAGGTCGGGCTTCTCGTCGCGCGCCACCTCGGCGATTCGCGCGGCCGTGAGCCGCATCTGCTCGAGCAGTCCGGCGCCCTCGGCGCTCGGCGTGCGGTAGAGCTTGAAGCCCTCGACCATCTCCTCGCGCGCCGGGCCGGGGCCCTGCTTGGGCGTGGTCAGCTGCACCGTCTCCCAGCCGCGGCGGCGCTGCTCGCGCAGGATGGCCAGGGTGCGGAACGTGTAGCCGCTGTGCAGCGGGATCGAGTGATCCAGCACGTGCAGGATGCGCATGACCGCTCGCGCCTTCAGGCCACGGCCTCGGCCGAGACGGTGCCCGAGGTCGGCACCGTTGCCTCGGGCATGACGCGGTCCTCGATGCCCTGGCGCAGGAAGGCCTCGAACATCAGCAGCGTCCACAGCGGCGCGCTGTAGTCGCGCGTGCCGTTCTGGTGGGCTTCCACCAGGTGGTGCAGATAGCCCTCGTTGAACCAGCCCGTCGACAGCAGGCGTTCGCCGAGGATGGAATCGCGCACGCGCTGGCGCAGCGGGCCGCGGAACCAGCGCGCCAGCGGCACCGCGAAGCCCATCTTCGGGCGATAGAGGATGTCTTCGGACAGCGCCGGCTCCATCGCCTTCTTGAGCAGGAACTTGCCCTCGTTGCCGCGCACCTTCAGGCTCGAGGGTAGCGTGGCCAGCCACTCGACGAGCGGGTGGTCCATCAGCGGCTCGCGCACCTCGAGCGAGTGCGCCATGCTGGCGCGGTCGACCTTGGTGTTGATGTCGCCGACGAGGTAGGTCTTGAGGTCCAGGTACTGGATCAGCGCCAGCGGGTCGTCGGTCTGCGCGTTGGCGGCGTGGTGGTCGAAGACGGCGCGGGCGTCGTAGCCGCCGAGCTCGCGCTTGAGCGAGGCGCTGAAGAGCTGCTCGCGCATCGGCCCGCGCAGGATGCTCACCGAGTGGAAGTAGGCCTCGACCGAAGTGCGGGCCATGCCCTCGAAGGTGGTCTTCGCGCGGAACACGCGCGGCGCCCAGTCGGCCTTCGGGTAGAGGCGCCCGAGCGTGCCGAAGAGCGGCCGGCGCAGCCCGTAGGGCAGCGAGGAGCGCATGCGCTCCTCCATCAGGTGCATGCGGTAGCGGCGGTAGCCACCGAAGGTCTCGTCGCCGCCGTCGCCCGACAGCGCCACCGTCACTCGCGTGCGCGCCAGCTGGCAGACGCGGTAGGTGGGAATGGCCGAGCTGTCGGCGTAGGGCTCGTCGTACAGGTGCGCGAGCGTGTCGATGAGGTCGAAGTCGTCGCTCTTGACCGTCTCGACGTGGTGGTCGGTGCGGTAGCGGTCGGCGACGATCTGCGCGAACTGCGACTCGTTGAACTTCGGGTCGTCGAAGGCGATGGAGCAGGTGCGCACCGGCTGGTCGGAAAGGCCCGCCATCGTCGCCACGACCGCGCTCGAGTCGACGCCGCCGGAGAGGAACGCGCCCAGCGGCACCTCGGAGATCATGCGCAGCCGCACCGACTCGGCCAGCCGCCGGCGCAGCTCTTCGCAGGCTTCCTCCACGCCGATCGGGCTGCCGAGCGTGAAGCGCACGTCCCAGTAGGGCTTCGGGCGCGGCTCGGGCTCGCCGCGGCGCCAGGTGAGCATGTGCCCGGGCGCGAGCTTCTTGGCCTGCTTGAAGATCGTGCGCGGCTCAGCGACGTAGCCGAGGGCGAAGTACTCCTCGATGGCCAGCGGGTCGACCTCGCGCCGCATGCCGCCGTGCGTGAGCACCGACTTGAGCTCGCTGCCGAACAGCAGCATGCCGTCGTCGAGCACCGAGTAGAAGAGCGGCTTCACCCCGAGCCGGTCGCGCGCCATGAACAGCGTCTGGCGGTTGCGGTCCCACAGCGCGATCGCGAACATGCCGCGCAGCCGCTGCACGCACTGCTCGCCCCACGCCTCCCAGGCGTGCACGATGCACTCGGTGTCGCTCTTCGTGCGGAACACGTGGCCGAGCGCCTGCAGCTCGGGCATCAGTTCCTGGTAGTTGTAGATCTCGCCGTTGAAGACGATGCAGACGCTGCCGTCCTCATTGAACAGCGGCTGCTGCCCCGTGGCGACGTCGATGATCGACAGGCGCCGGTGGCCGAAGCCGAGGCCCGGCTCGACGTGCACGCTGCCCTCGTCGGGGCCGCGGTGGTGCTGCGCATCGTTCATGCGCTGCAGCGCCGCCTGGGCGATCGGGCGCTGCCCGCGGGTGTCGAAGATGCCGGTGATTCCGCACATGGCCTGTTGGGTTTCGGCCGCCGGTTACGCGAGGGAAGCCAAGCGCAGCAGCGAGGGCGCGCGGGGTCTGCGGCAGCGTGGAAGATGGTATGCGAGCACCTCGGTGCACGCCCCTGACAAAGTCGCCCCCGTGCGGGGGAAACCCGCACGAAGCACGGAGGAACATGACTTCTCGCACGCGCCCGGGATCAGGCCGCCGGGCTGTTCGCGCGATACACGGTCAGGTAGCCGTCGATCATGGCCTGCAGGCTGAACCGGCGCATGACCCGCTCCCTTCCGGCCTGGCCGAGCGCGCGCGCGGAGTCGGGCCGCGTCGCCCACGCCGACAGACCCTGCGCCATCGCCTCGGCGTCGCCGGGCGGCACGAGCAGCCCGGTCCTTCCGGCGCTGACGAGCTCGGGGTTGCCGCCGACCGCGGTGGCCAGCACCGGCAGGCTGCTCGCCATCGCCTCGAGGATGGTGTTGGAGACGCCCTCGGCCAGCGAAGGCAGCGCGAAGGCGTCCAGGCCCCGCATGACCTCGGGAATGTCGCCCCGCTCGCCCGGCAGCCAGGCCAGGTCGGACACGCCGGCCTCGCGCAGGACCTTCTCGGCTTCGAGCCGCAGGGGACCGTCGCCGACCATCACCAGGCGCAGCCGTTCGCGCAGCGAGGGCGACCGGTTCAACGCCAGCACGAATGCGCGCGCCAGGTCCGGCTGCGCCTTCACGGTCATCATGCGGCCGACCGTGCCGACCACCCACAGCCGCGGGTCGTTGAAGGGGCTGCCGGCCACGGGCTCGCGGCCGCGCTGGCCCGCCGGCCCGCCGACCGCGGGCCGGAAGCGCAGCGTGTCGACGCCGTTGTAGATCTGCGTGACGCGTGCCTCGCGGATGCCGACGCGCTGCACGAGGTAGCTGCCGAGCTCGCGCGAAAGCGCCACGTAGCGATGGACGAACGGCGAGTACACCCTTCGAACCCACTGGTGGCGGCGGCTCGTGCCGTCGATGTCCTCCGCGTCGCGGCCGTGTTCCCCGTGCACGCGCAGCGGCACGCCGGCCCAGGCTGCCGCCGGCTGCATCTCGAGCGCGGCCAGGTTTCGCGTGTGGACGACGGCCGGCCGGCAGCGGCGCAGCAGCCGCACGAGCTCGGGATAGAGCCGCGCCCCGTGACCCGGCGGCTTGCGCAGCGCCACGAACTCGACGTCGCGCCGCCGCACGCGAGCGGCGAAGGCGTCGGAGACCTCCGTCAGCGCGACCACCATGTGCCGGGCGGCGCCCTTCGGCATGTGGTTGATGAGGTTGACGACCCCGTTCTCGAGGCCGCCGGTGTCGAAGCGGTAGACGACGTGGCAGATCAGCGGCGGCACCTCGGGTGCCGGTGGCACCGTCATCTTCGCCTCGCGCGCGCTCACGCCTCGGCCCGGGACCCCGGGGCCGCCGTCATCCCGCACGTTCCGGCTCAGAGGCGCCAGACGCGGAAGCCGGCCGCCCCGAGCGCCTGCGCATCGAAGGCCGCCTTCACGTCGATGAAGGCACCGCCCTTGGACAGCTTGCCGGCGATGTCGGCGGTCGTGAGGCCCATGAACTCGCGGTGCGAGACGGCCGCGACGATGGCGTCGGCCTTGGGCAGATCCTTCCACGGCACGAGGCGCACGCCGTACTCGTGCATCGCTTCCTCGGCCTCGGCCTGCGGATCGGTGACGAAGACGTCGACGCCGTAGCTCTCCAGCTCGCGGATGATGTCGATGACCTTGCTGTTGCGCAGGTCGCCGCAGTTCTCCTTGAAGGTGAGGCCGAGCACGTTGACGCGCGCCCCCTTGATGAAGCTGCCGCAGGCGATGAGGTTCTTGATCGTCTGCTCGGCGACGAACTTGCCCATGCCGTCGTTGATGCGGCGGCCGGCCAGGATGACCTGCGGATGGAAGCCGAGCATCTCGGCCTTGTGCGTGAGGTAGTACGGATCCACGCCGATGCAGTGGCCGCCGACGAGGCCCGGCTTGAACTTGAGGAAGTTCCACTTCGTGCCCGCGGCCTCGAGCACCTCGCTGGTGTCGATGCCGATCTTGTCGAAGATGATCGCGAGCTCGTTCATCAGGGCGATGTTGAGGTCGCGCTGCGTGTTCTCGATCACCTTGGCCGCCTCGGCGGCCTTGATGCTGCTGGCGCGGTGCACGCCCGGGACGATGATCTTCTCGTAGACCTTGGCGACCTTGTCCAGCGTCTCGGGCGTGTCTCCGGAGACGATCTTCAGGATCTTCGTGAGCGTGTGCTCCTTGTCGCCCGGGTTGATGCGCTCGGGGCTGTAGCCGACCCAGAAGTCCTTCTTCCAGGTCATCTTGCTCTCGCGCTCGAGCACCGGGATGCAGACTTCCTCGGTGGCGCCGGGGTAGACGGTGGATTCGTAGACGACGATCGCGCCCTTCTTCATGTGTCGGCCCGCGCTGGCGCTGGCACCGACGAGCGGCTTGAAGTCCGGGATGTGCGCCTCGTCCACCGGGGTGGGCACGGCGACGATGATCACGTCGGCCTCGGCCAGCATCCTGGCATCGCTGGTGTACACGGCGTGCTTGGCCGCCGCCATCTCGCTGTCGGCAAGCTCGCGCGAGGGGTCCGTGCCGCGCTTGCAGGCGGCCACCTTGTGCTCGGCGATGTCGAAGCCGATCGTGCGCATCTGCTTGCCGAACTCGACGACGAGGGGCAGGCCGACGTAACCCAGGCCGATGACTGCGATGGTTTGCATGGGAAGGTTCCGTTCTTCGTGAGTGCGAAAGGGATCCGGTTCGCGGCGCCGGCGTTCAGCGCCCTGCGGCGCCCCGGGCGTCGAGCTCGACCCGCGCGGCGATGTCGGGCAGGTGGCGGGCGACGAACTGCTGCAGTCGCTCGGTGCCCCGGCCATCCTCGGACACGCGGGTGTAGAAGATGAGCACGGCACTGGCGTCGCCGCGGCCGGCGAGCCGCTGCAGCGCGAGCCACAGCATGGCCTGCGCATCGCCTGCAATGTAGCGGCCCGCGACGCGGTACACGCGCCACACCAGCAGCCGCTGCGTCGGGGTGACCTTCGGGTCGGCCGGGGCGCGCAGCTGCCAGGCGCGAAGCTCGATGGCGGGCTGGCCCGCGGCCGGCTCCAGTCGCGCCGGCGCGACCGGCAGCGGAAGCCAGGCCGTCGACCCCTCCTCGACGAGCACGTTGGTCGACGTGATCATCTTGCGGTCGAAGCCCTGGTCGCGGTACAGGCCCGCCCACACGCCGACCGCTTCGTCTTCGGCAGCCCCTTCGACCTGGTACTGCGCGTGGACGAAGGCGGCCGCGTGACGATAGGCTGGCAGCCAGCGGGCGATGGGACCGTCCGTGGCCGTCCATGCCGGGTTGGCCGCTCCGGCCGCCGGGGCCTCGGGCAGCCGCGCCGGCAGCGAGAGCGACGGCGCCGTGGACGCGACCGCGTCGCCGTTCGAGGACTCGACGTGAGAGTGCACGCCCTGCGTGAAGGCAACGGCGCCGATGACGGCGGCCGCCGTCAGCCACGGACCCGGCCGGGCATGCGGGTCGCCTTTCGCAGCCGGCGTCGAAGGCGGCAAGGCGGCGTCCGGCGCCGGCGCATCCACGAAGCGGGCGCCGATCATGAACATCAGCAGGATCACGACGCCGAAGAAGATCCAGCCGTAGATCAGGTGGTCGGCGCCGGCGGCCAGCTTGTTGCTGGACAGGTGGCCGAGCATCACGATCATGTAGGCGCGCAGCCAGTTCGCGACGATCGGCACGACGATCGCCACGCCGACGAACACGAGACGACGCTTCAGCGACCGGAAGTTCAGGTACGCGAAGAGCGTGCCCACCATCACCGAGGCAATGAGGTAGCGCACGCCGCTGCACGCGGCCACGACGGACCAGTTGCCCGACGGAATGACGAACTGCAGCCCTTCGCGGTAGACCGGGATGCCCGACAGGCGCAACGCGGCGACGGTGAAGTCGGCCGTCCCCTCCATCATCGGCTCGATCAGGAATTCGCCCGTCGGCACGCTGAAGAACAGGAACAGCAGCGGGAACGCGACGACCCGCGCCACCCGGGTGCCGAGCACGGCCGGCACGGTGCACACGAGCATCGCGACGAGCGCCGCCTGCGCCGCGGCGTACACGCCCGCCAGTTCGGCCAGCAGCCACACGAGGCAGCAGCCGAGCAATGGCACGAGCCACAGTGGCGAGGCCGCGGCCGGCACCCGCGCCAGCTCGGCGCGCTTGCGCCAGGCGAGCGCGAGCGCGATCGGCGGCACGAGGAAGGCATGCGCGAAGGTGTCGGAGCGCGACCAGATCGCCACCATGGCCGCGGCGGTCTCGCGGAACATGAACAGGACCACCCCGAGTGCCAGCACGAGAGGCACGGCGCGATGCCAGGTTGCCGCCGGTCCCGAGGCCGGAAGCTTGAGCGCGGTCATGTTCATCGCGACCGCAAGTGTCCCGCCGGACGCGGGTTCGGCAGGCGTGCGCTCATCCGAGCGAGCGGACCACGTACGGCCCGAGCCAGTTGGCGAACCCGAGCGGCAGCTTCCGCCACGTCTCGATCATCAGCTTGTACTTCGCGTTCGCCGGGTTGTTCTGCGGCACGGCATCGCGCTTGTACAGGCGGTATTCGTAGCTGAGCGGCTGCGGCTCGAAGCCCCAGTTCTTCTTGAACGCGTAGGGGCCGGTGCCCTGCTTGCTGCGGCCGTAGTCGAACAGCGTCAGGCCGCGGGCACAGGAGCGCCGCATCAGCTCCCAGTACTTGAAGTCGTTGGCCGCCAGGTCGCGGGCGGCCACGTCGTCGCCGGCGTAGTAGGGCAGCACCTCGTTGCGGAAGTAGAACGTGAGCACGCTGGACAGCGGCCGCCCCTCCTTCGAGGCGACGGTGAGCACCTCGCAGTCGCCTCCGAACTCGCGGCGCAGCTCCTCGAAATAGCGGCGCGGCAGGGCCGGCGTGCCGTGCCGGTGCACGTTGTCGGCGTACAGCCGGAAGAAGCGGTCGACGCCGCCGTCGATCTCGCTTGTCAGCTCGTTCTTGATGCCCTTGCGCACCATGGCCCGCTGCTTGCGCGGGATCGCGTTCATGTTCGCTTCCTCGTCGGGCAGGATCGCCTTGCGGAAGGTCACGTAGAGGTCCTGGGCTGGCCAGTCGGGATGCCGCTTGCGCAGGTGGCGCAGCTCGAGGTGCTGCACGCCGAGGCCCGTGGCGATGCGCTCGGCCTCGGCCTCGAGCGCCGCGGCGCTGGCTTCGTCGGAGGCCGCCACGCCGCCATAGACGGCAAAGGGCAGGCTGGTGAGCGCGTTGCCGAAGAGCAGGCTCTTCACGTGCGCCAGCGGCAGCACGCCGGTGATGCGGTTGTCGCTGACCGCGAAGAGGTAGTGCGTGCGGTGACGGAAGACCTGCTCGAGGATGCGCTGCCAGCCGCTGCGGTGGAAGAACGTCGCGTCCGGGCAGTCCATGACGAACCGGTCCCAGGCCTCGGCTTGGCGGGCATCGCCCGCTTGCAGGCGTTCGATCGTCGGCACGGTGTCGGGCCCCGGCGAGATCAGGCGGCGGCAGCCTGCGGCAGCCGCGGCAGGAAGATTTCGTCCATGCGGCCCCACCGGAAGTCCTCGAGCAACTGCTGCAGCTTCGATTCCATGCGCGGGATGTTCACGTAGTGGCGGAAGCGCGTCTTCGCGTCGATGCCCGCCACGCGCGGCTGCCCGGGGTCGATCTCCCAGGGATGGAAGTAGAAGACGGCGGGCTCGCGGTCGGCCGCGTTGACGCGGCCGATCAGCCAGCGGCTCAGCGGGTAGGGCAGCAGGCGGAAGTAGCCGCCGCCGCTGCTGGGCAGGTTCCGGTTGAGCAGGCGGACGGTGGTGACGGGAACCTCCAGCAGGCCGCCGCCCACGGGGTAGGCGAACCGCGGCGAATCGGGCATGCCGTAGTGGTCGTGCGCGATCGGGTAGATGCTGCTGCTGTAGCGGTAGCCGGCCCGCGCCAGCGCATCGAAGGCCCAGAGGTTGCCCGTGCCGATGGAGAAGCTCGGCGCCCGGTAGCCGAGCACCGGCACGCCACCGATGTCCTCGAGGATGCCCTTGGCACGGGTCACGTCCTCGGTGAAGGCCTGCAGGTCGAGGTCGCTGGCGCGCTCGTGGCCATAGCCGTGGCTGGCCAGCTCGTGGCCGTCGGCGACGATGCGGCGCACGATCTGCGGATACCGCTCGGCCACCCAGCCCAGGGTGAAGAACGTCGCCCGCGTGCCGCGGCGCGCGAGGAGATCCAGGATGCGATTGACGTTGCGCTCGACCCGGCACTCCCGGCTGTCCCACTCGTCGCGACGGATGTAGGGCGCGAAGGCCGAGACCTGGAAGTAGTCCTCGACGTCGATCGTCAGGGCATTGGTGATCGCGGGGGCGAGCATGGTCGGCAGTCGAGGGCGATCGAGGGCGGCGCGGCGAAGCGGGAAGAGGCCTGCAGGCGAGCGGTTCGCTGCGCCAAGCTCGCGGGCGCCCGGGCGCGCGGCCTGCGTGCGGGGCAGGCGGCCTCGCAACGACCTCGTTTTTACCGTTTCCGGTCCGGCCTCAGAGCCCCGTCGCGAGGTGGCGCGTGAGGCTTGGCACGAGGCGACGCGTCACTTTTTCCGGGAGTCGGGCTTCTCAGGCTTCTCGGGCCTTTCGGGCTTCTCCGCCTTCTCGGGCTTCTCGAGACGCTCCGTGCGGGCGGAGCCGGCCGCCTCGGCCTTGTCGGCGCGCTTGGCCGAGAGCGACTCGACCAGCTTCTGCAGCAGCGCCAGCGTCTGCAGGTTCGTGCGCTCCAGGCGCAGCAGGCTGCGCTCGAGCCGCTGCAACTGGTCGCCACGCTGCTCGGCCGTCAGCTGGGCCAGCTGGCGCGTCATGTCCTCGGCCTTCTCGGGCGCGAGGTTGACGCTGCTGAGGTCGAGGTCGAGCACCGCGCCCGCGAGGCCTCCGGGCATCAGCGGCTCGCCGGTCTGGCTGACGGCGACCGTGGCCTTGCGCTGGGGCACCTCGTTCTCGGCGTTCACCTCGCGGACGACCTCGGCCAGATCGGCGGCCGTCAGGTGCGTGCGCTCGGCGAGGAAGCCCGCCAGGAGCAGCCGGTCTGCGAGGCCGTTGATGCGGCGCGGAATGCCGCCGCTCGCCTTGTGCATCTCGTCGAACACCGCCGGGTCGAAGGTGGGCTTGCCCGAGCCGCCCGCGCACTTGATGCGGTGCTCCATGTAGGCCCTCGTCTCCTCCTTGTCGAGCGGCCCGATGTGGCAGGTGGCCGCCACGCGCTGGCGGAACTGCTCCATCTCCGGCCGCTGCAGGATCTCGCGGAACTCCGGCTGCCCGACGAGAAAGCTCTGCAGCAGGGCCTGGTTGCCGAACTGGAAGTTCGACAGCATGCGCAGTTCCTCCACCGCGCGCGGCGTCAGGTTCTGCGCCTCGTCGACGATGAGCAGGCAGCGCTTGCCCTTGCTCGTCTGGCTGATGAGGAAGGCCTCGAGCGTGATCAGCAGCTCGCTCTTGGGCACGTCCTTGACGCGGAAGCCGAAGGCGGCGCCCACCATGCGCAGGGTGTCCTCGGCGCCGAGCTGCGTCGTCACGAGGTGGCCGGTGATGATGTTGCTGCCCTGCAGGCCCTCGATCAGCGAGCGCAGCACCATCGTCTTGCCGGCGCCGATCTCGCCGGTGATGACGATGAAGCCCTCGTTGCGCGAGACGCCGTACTCGAGGTAGGCCTTGGCGCGACGGTGCTGCTTGCTCGCGTAGTAGAAGGCCGGGTCGGGGTTGAGCTGGAATGGCTTGACATTCAGCCCGTAGAACGCTTCGTACATGGCTTAGAACCGCAGGCTGATGGACCCCGTGAGGGCGGTTTCGCGATAGGACTCGGTCGACCCGTTGAGCACCGAGTAGCGCGCCGAGAGCTGGCCGGTGGTGCGCTCGCCGAGCTGGCTCGTGAGGCCGAACGACAGCGACTTGAGGTCGGAACCCAGCAGGGTGACGGTGTCCTTGCTCATGACGCGGGAGCCCGTCGCGTTGAGGGTGGTCAGCGGCGTCAGCCGCCAACCGGCGCCCCCAGCATAGCCATGCACGCGCGCGTTGTCATTGCGCGAGGCCGGATTGACCCCGCCGGTGTCGATGCGGGTCGTGCTCACCGTGTACCCGGACGCATTCAGCGTCAGCCGCGGCCCGGCCCAGGTCCAGATGAGCTCGTTGCGCTGCTCCAGCGCGAGGCCGTTGTTGCCGAACAGGCCGCCGCTGACCACCTCGTTGCGGTCGCGGCCCGTGGCGGCGATGAGCGAGAGAACGAACTGGTCCCGTTGCACCGGGTCCGGGATCACTGCGGCAAACTGGGTGTAGTAGAGCTCGTACAGCGTGATCGCCTGGCCCTGCGAGAACGCGCCGGAGCCGATGTTGACGTCGCGCGAGGTCGTGAACCGGAACGTGCTGCGCGACAGGCGATGCGCCACGGATGCGCGGTAGGCGCGGCCGAAGTAGCGCTCCTCGCCCTGCAGGGCCACCGTGGTGCGGGGCGAGGGCGTCCACTGCAGGCCGGCACCGTAGTTGTTGTACTGCTGCCTGATCGCGCCGACCACGTCCGTGCGCTCGACACCGCCATTGGCCGTGAACCGCCAGTCGACATCGGGCTGGAACGACACCTCGGCATTCAGCCGATCGCTGATCGTCGGTGCGGAGGACACGACGAACTTCACCCGCTGGCGGGACCCGGTGAGCCCCCAGCCCACCAGCGACGCCCGGCGCGGCGAACGCAACGCGAACAACCCCTCGTAGACGTCGGAGTCGCTGGCCGTGTCGCGACCACCCCGGGTGACCGTCGCCGAGGCACGCATCTCGTACTCGGCCACCGTGCCCAGCGGGCCGCGCAGGTAGGGCGAGAGCCCGACCGACTTGACCTCGGTCCGGTTGGCGTTGGACCCGAGGATGCCCACCGGCGTGCCCACGGCGGCGATCGTCTGCTGCGTGATGCTGGCCCGCGCGTCGACGAAGCCGATGCCGTCGATCACCTCGACGAGGTAGTTGGCGCTCAGGCTGTTGAGGTACTCCGCGTCCTCGCGGTCGTCGATGCCGCGCCGGGTGCTGTGCTCACCGCTGTAGATGAGCGTGCCCTGCACCCTGCCGCCGCGGTGCGCCATCGTCAGGCTCGGCCTCACGCGGACCACGTACTCCGTGCCGTTGCCGACGGCCCGCTCGCTCACGTTGAGCACCGTCCCCTCGACGGAGAGGCCGGGCGCGACGCCGAACGACCGCGTCACCGGCGCCGCATCGGCGGCCGCGTCCGCCGCCGCCGGCTGGGCGTGGACAGGCGCGTGCACGAGCGCCAGCAGCGCGGCGGCGCCGCCGAGCCATGCGCCCGTCGCGGCCCCGCGTCGACGGGCTGGACCGGCCGCCCGGCAGCGACGTTGAGGCGCGCGATCCACCGGTCAGACCTTGGCCCGCTCGGCGCGCCGATCGGCGTCGGCCTGCGCGGGCCGCTCCGCCGGGACATCCATCACGGGCGCAGCGGCCGTGTTCACGCCGCCGGACGGTGCCCCGTCGCCGTAGCCATAGCCGTAGCCGTAGCCATAACCGTAGCCGTAGTTGTAGCCATAGCCGCTGCCGTTCTCGGCCCGGACCATGTTCAGCAGCATCATCTTCACCGGGCACGACTCGATCGTCGCCAGCGCCTGCTGCACGGTGGATTGCAGCGTGCTGTCGGCGCGCACGACGACGACGATCTGACCCATGTGCGTGGCCAGCACGCGCGACTCGGTGGTCAGCAGCAGCGGCGGCGAGTCGAAGATGATGATCCGGTCCGGATAGCGGGTGGCCATGTCGTCCAGCAGCCGGACCATCGCGTCGCTGGCGAGCAACTCGGTGGCGCGGGGGTGAGGCGAGCCGCTCGGCAGCAGCGTCAGCTTGTCGACGTTGGTGCGCAGCAGCACGTCGGCCATCTGTGCCTTGCCTTCGAGCAGCTCGAGCAGCCCGGCGCCCGGCGGAAGGCCGAGCACGCGCAGCACGGACGGGCGCGCGACGTCGGCATCGACGAGCATCACGGTGCGGTCGAGCTCGGCGGCGATGCTCATCGCCAGGTTGATGGCGGTGAAGCTCTTGCCCTCGCCGGCCAGAGCGCTCGTCACCATGATCAGGTTGGCGTGGCGGATGGTCGCCGCGCCCTTGCCCATCGCGTTCGAGATGAGCGGCCGCTTGATGACGCGATACTGGTCGGCCATGCGCGTGCGCGGCGCATTGGGCGTGACGATGCCCGAAGCCGCGATCGCGACGAGATCGAGGTCGACGCGCCGTGAGCCCGGGTGCGGGTCGGCGCGACGCGCCTCCGCGATCGATGCGGCCAGCGCCGCGCTCGCCGCGGCACTGATCGCAGCGGGCGCGGCGGGCGCTGCCGGCGCGGCAACGGGGACCGGAGCCGCCGGCGAAGCGGCCGCCGCCGCGGCACGCGCCGTGGCCGGTGCCGGCGCAGCGGCTCCGGCAGCCGGTGACGCCGCGGCCGCACGCGCGGGGGACACCGCCGGCGCGTCGACGTCGGGCACCTCGATGCCAGCCTGGCGCAGCTGCTCCAGGCGCTTGGCGGCTTGCTCGATCAGGCTGCTCACAGGAACTCCCCCGCACGGCGTGCTGCGGTGCTCTTTCCCGGGTCGACCATGGTTCGCATGCTCAGGCCCCGTACCGGTTCATGACGATCATCGCGATCAGGCCGGCGACGAAGATGCCCACCAGGCCGCCCGAGGCGGTGACGAAACGGAACATCGAAGCGCGCTCGCGGCGACGGTCGGCGTCGGTCACCAGCGCCGAGACCACGCCCAGCAGGGGCAGGCCGGTCTTCTGGCGCAACTCGTCGCCATGACCGAACGTCGGCCGCACCTGGACGGCGACGAAGGCGAAGGCGACGCCCAGCGCCAGCGACGCGAACAGCACCGCCGGGAGCAGCAGCAGCCGGTTGGGCGACGCGGGCCGCGGCGACACGCGGGGCGGATCGATCAGCTTGAACTCGGCCACGCCGGTGGCGACGTCCAGTTCGCCGGACATCACCGCGGCCTGCCGGCGCGCGACGAGATCCTCGTAGTTCTTCTTGATGATCGCGTAATCGCGGTTGAGCTGGGCGGCCTCGGCCTCGATCTGGGGCGCGGTCTTCAGCTGCTGGCGGACCTGGGCCATGCGGCCCGCGTACTCGTCCACACGCGCCTGCATTGCCGCGACCTGCACCTCGGCGGTGGCCAGCATGCGGCTCATCTCCTGCACGGCCAGGCTTTCCCCAGGCGCCGTCGCCACGCGCGGCGCATTGGCCGCAGCCTGCGCGGCGGCCGCGGCCGCGGCCTGCGCACGGCGCTGCAGCTCGGCCACCTCGCGTCGCTTCTGTTCCTCGAGCTCGGCGATCAGGCGGCGCGCGTTCAGCACGTCCGGGTGCTGGTCGGTGTAGCGCTGCAGCAGCCCGTCGAGGTTGCGGCGCTGATCCTGGATGCGCGCATCGATCTCGGGCGTCGCGAAGTTCCCCACCGGCGCGCCGGAGGGCAGCACCGCGCCGGGCGCAGGCGCCAGGTTGGGCAATGCCCCGACGCTGGGGGCCTGGCCCCGCGCCTCGGCGAGCTGGCGCTTGGCCGCGTCGCGCGAGCGCTCGGCCTCCCGCAGTTGCAGGCGGGCCGCCTCCAGCTGCGTGCTGATCTCGGCCAGCCGGCTGGCGACGTCCTTGCCGTCGACGCCCTGCCGGTCGATGTTGCGCAGCCGGAACTCCTTCATGCGCGTCTCGGCCTCCTCGAGGCGGGCCTCGAAGATCTTGATCTGCTCGGTGAGGAACGACTTGGCCGAGTCGGTGTCCTTGCGGCTGGCGCCCATGCCGGACTCGACGAAGATCGACACCATCGACTGGATCACCCGCTTGGCCTTCTCGGGCTCGGGGTCGCGATAGGACATCACGTACAGGTTCGCGCCGCCGGCAGTGCGCATCTGGATGCCCTTCTGCAGGCGCTCGATGAGCGCCTCCTGGTCGGCCTTCGACTGGTTCTTCAGGTCGAGGTCGGCCATGCGCACGAGCTTCTCGAGGTTCGGCCGGCTGATCAGCGTGCGGCTGAGCATGCTGATCTGCTGCTCGACGTTCGGCTGCACCGCCAGGCCGCTCATGAGCGGCTTGAGGATCGTGTCGGTGTCGACGTAGATGCGCGCCGAGGCCTCGAACTGGTCAGGGATGCGCCACACCACCACGACCCCGACGACCGCGACGACCCAGGCGACGATCAGCCCCGGCCAGCGGAACTTCCACATTCCGCGCAGCGTGTAGAGAAGCTGGTTGATGAGATCTTGCATGGTGTGTCCGGTCCGACGAGGTGCCCGCGCCGGCTGGCGCCGGGCCCGTCCCGCTCAGAAGAAGCTCTGCGGGATGATGAGGATGTCGCCCGGCCTCATCTCCACGTTGGCGGAGACGTCGCCGCGGCGCACGAGGTCCTTCAGGCGCACCGAGTACTGCTTGTTGCCCTCCGACGTGCGCACGATCGTCGCGCCGTTGCCGTCGGCAAAGTCGGTGAGCCCGCCGACGGCGATCATCACGTCGAGCACGGTCATCTTCTGCCGGAACGGCAGGAACTGCGGCTTCGCCGCCTCGCCCACGACGCGGATCTGCTCGCTGAACGGGCCGACGAACGTCGTGACGATCACGGTCACCACCGGGTCTCGCACGAAGGTCGCCAGGCGCTTCTCGATGTCGCGGGCAACCGCGGTCGACGTCTTGCCCTGCGCGACCAGTTCGTCCACCAGGGGCGCCGAGATCTTGCCGTCGGGGCGAACCGGCACGGACAGCGAGAGCTCCGGATTGCGCCACACGATGATGCTGAGCGTGTCGCCGGCGCCGATGACGTAGCTGTAGTCGGCGGCACCCGCCGCCGCGGGCGCAGGCGGCAGGCCGCCGATCGAGCCGCAGGCCGAGAGCAGCACGCCGGACGACACCGCCAGCATGCCGACGCGCAGCGCGCGCCGCAGCGACCAGCCGCCATGGCGGCAACGCGACATCGAAGGGACGTTGGGCTTGGACAAGGCGGTTTCTCCTCAGGCCAGAGACTTCTTCGGTGGCACCAAGGCCGGCCGCACCAGCGGGGCGCGACCAGGGCCAGCAGCGCAGTACCAGGTCGATCCGCGGGCAAGCGCGGGATCACAACGGCGTTTCGCATTGTGCGCCGCGGCGAGACCTTACAACGATGATCGCACGCGAACAAGGCAGCCCACCTCGACCGCCGCCCGGGGCATCGCGGGAGCGCGCAGATTTCACGCCCCCTTTTCTCGGGCCGGGCCGCTGCCTGAAAGCGGCAAGGGCGGCCCAGGGGCCGCCCTTGCGGGGTCGTCTCGCTGCAAGCCGCCGCCTCATCGACGGCGGGACGGCCGCAGGCCGCTCAGATCTTGCGTCGCCGGGCAGCGCCGAGGCCCACGAGGCCGAGACCGAAGAGCGCCAGGCCCGCCGGCTCGGGGATCAGGTTGATGTCCAGGCTCGAGCCTTGCGGATACCAGTTGCCGATCCCGGAGTAGTCGAAGTACGAGACGATGGTGGCGGAGTACGTGCCGCTCAGCGCCGCCGAGGTGGACCCTCCGGTGGTCGCGAAGCCGCTGGAAGTAGCCACCAGCTGGCCGGTGCCGAAGGCCTGATCGCCATCGTCGACATAGGCGGCCCAGCCCCCTTGCGAGCCATAGGCACCGGCACCGCCGCCGAACGCGGCGAACGGCATCGGATCGGCGGCGGCATCGAGCCCCGTGTGGGTGAACTTGATCCAGACCTTCCCATCGGTACGGTCACCGACGACCACCGCGCTCAGGTGCATGGCGAGCGGATCGGACGCGCTGGTACCGAACGCTGCGGTCACCGTCCAGCCGCCGAAGGCGCCGTTGAAGCCCACGGTGCCTGCATCGCCCACGCCGTCGAGACCGCTGCCATCGGCAACGTCGAGGGTGGTCGTGCCGTCCGTGATCTGGATCATCAGACCGGCCTGCGAGACCGCCGGGGCCAGCGCAAACGCGGCGGCCAGGGCAACAGGGGCAAGTAGCTTCTTGAAGTTCATCACGATGGGTTCTCCGGAACGGACTCGATGCGATGACCCGACATAAGCAACCGTGGTGCCAGCTTTGTCATTCAACGGCTTAGCGTCGCGCCGTGAACAATCTGCAACCTCTCTGTCAGCCCCGCCGACAGCGAACTTGTTCACACACGACCCGCACGCGCGCACTCGTTCACGAGACGCGGACGGGTGCAGGCCGTCCCACGAATGCGGGGTCGGCGCCTCGAGCCTGTGACGAGGGGCGCCACCTACAATCATTCCGACCATCTGAGCGAACAGGACTGCCCATGGACAAGAAGACGACAGCCGCTGGCGTGCCCGAGGCCGTGACCGGAGGTTCTCGCGTCCGCCTGGATCGCCGCGCAATGCTGCGCGCCGGAGCCGGCGCGACGCCCGTCCTGCTCACCTTGGCCAGCAATCCGGTTTCCGCGGCCAACTCCTGCGTCGTCGCATCGTCGTTCGTCTCCGTGGCGACGTTCAAGAGCCGCAACCCGACCGTGACGTCGGTCAACTGCGCCACCCGGACGGCGGAGGATTGGCGCAAGGCATGCATGGGCAATCCCCAGCTCGCATGTGCGACGCCCAAGGTGTCCGCGACGTTCGGCTCCACGACGTCGAGCTACAACGGCAGGACGCTGCGCGAAGTGCTGTGCGATGCATCGGGCATCTCGACGGGCAGTGAACTGGGGGTCCTGCAGCACCTCATCGCCATGAACCTGAGCCTGACGCAGGGCTTCATGCGCACGTCGGCCGGCAACGTGAGTCCGGCTTACCTCAGCTCGATCTGGCAGAACTACAAGAGCAACGGCAACCAGTACCGGATGCCGAACACGAACATCACGTGGAGTTCGGCCCAGTTGGTCACTTGGCTGCGCTACCAGCTGAACTATTCGATGACGCTCTGAACGCCCAGCCGGTGCCGGCCGCTGCCGGTGCCGCCCGCCCCGCGCGCATGGCGGTTGCACGGCCTCCGACCTTCCGGCGCGTTGCCGCTGCTGCAGCGCCATGACTGCCTATCTCGTTCCAGCGGACCTCACGACCCGCCACTGGGAAGGGGAGGAAACGGCAGTCGTTCGCCTGGACGTCCAGGGGACCACCCACCTCGTCGCCTCCGAGGCGCTCGCCGTCGTGCAGGCGGTCGCGTCCTGCGGCGAGGCTGCCGCCGGGCTGCGCGAGATTGCGCACGCCCTCGGCCAGGACATCACCGACGACCCGGCGCTCGCGGCGGGTTTGCAGCGCATCATCGACGGTTTGGTCCAATCCGGATTGCTGCGCCAACGTCCTGACGATGCCGAGCCTGGGGGAGAGCAGCCTCGATGAAGTTCGGACCGCGCTGAGAACGAACGGCGCGGACGGCGGCCTTCGCCTGCGCACCGGCCCCTACGTCGCGCGCATCCGATCGCCGCTGCCGGAGGTCGCCGAGTCGGTGGCGAAGCTCTACCGGCACCACGAGGTCGCGGAAGCGTCGAGCTTCGTCGATTTCGACGTCGCCGTGCGGCGGCCGCGCGGCGCGCGTGCGCTGAGGCGACCGCAGGTGGTGTTCGAGTTCGAGGGCGACGAACCCTTCAACCCCTTGCCGGGCGACCAGGGCTTCCCGCTGCTCGAATGGGGCCTGAACTGGTGCGTCTACGGCCTGTGCCACCAGCATCTGACGCTTCATTCCGCCGTGCTGGAGCGAGGCGGGCGCGCACTGCTTCTGCCGGCGCCTTCAGGGTCCGGCAAGAGCACGCTGTGTGCTGCCCTCCTGTTCAGTGGCTGGCGGCTGCTGTCCGACGAGCTCGCGCTGATCGACCCGGATTCCGCCGCGCTGCTGCCGAATCCCCGTCCGGTCAGCTTGAAGAACGCGTCGATCGAGGTGATCCAGCGTTTCGCGCCGATGGTCGAATTCGGCTCCCGCGTCGAGGAGACGGCCAAGGGAGTCGTCGCGCACTTCGCGCCGCCGGCGGCAGCCGTGCGGGACAGCCATCGGCCCGCCGCGCCGGGGTTCATCGTCTTCCCGAAGTACACCCCGGATGCACCTGCACGGCTGGTGCCGATGGAGCGGTCGCGAACGCTCATGCGGCTGATCGAGAACGCGTTCAACTACGACATCTTCGGCCGCGCAGGGTTCGATCTGCTGGGCGCGCTCGTCGACCGCAGCGAGTGCTTCGCCTTCGAGTACGGCGACCTTGCCGAGGCCGTGCGCCTGTTCGACCGCCTCGGGCGAGGCGAGCGTGTCTGAGCGGCGCGATCTCGTCGTCGAGGCGCTGACCAGGCCGGTCGAGCACCTCGCGGCATGGGAGGGCCGTCACTGGTCCCGCTTCCTCCAGCAGGCGCGCAATGCGGGCCTGCTGGCGCGCGCGGGGCGCCGCCTGCGCCACTCGTTGCCCGAGGGCCGCCCCGCACCCTGGCCGGCTGCTCTCGACGGCCACCTTGCCTCGGCCGAGCGCGTGCTGCAGGCGCAACGTGCGGAAGTGCATCGCGAGCTCCGCCACATCGCGCGCGCACTCGACGGCCTCGGCGCCCCGGTGGTTGTCCTGAAGGGCGCGGCCTACCTGGCGGCCGGCCTGCCGCCAGGGGACTCGCGCGTCTTCTCCGACATCGACGTGCTCGTGCCCAGGGACGTCATCGCAGAGGCCGAGTCGCGCCTGATGCTGCACGGCTGGGTCGGCACGCACGACAACGCCTACGACCAGCGCTACTACCGCGAGTGGATGCACGAGCTGCCGCCGATGCAGCACCTGCAGCGCGGCACGACGCTCGACCTGCATCACAACATCCTGCCGTTGACGGCGCGGCTGAAGCCGGACAGCCGCCACCTGGTCTCCGCCGCCGTCCCGTTGCCGGATCGCCCTGGGCTGCACGTGCTCTCGCCAGCGGACATGGTGCTTCACTGCGTGACGCACCTGTTCATGAACGAGGAGACCAGCCATGCACTGCGCGACCTGTCCGACCTCGACCTGCTTCTGAGGCACTTCGGGGGCGACGACGGCTTCTGGCCCCTGCTGCTGGAGCGCGCGGCGCTGCTCGACCTCAGGAGGCCGCTTTACTACGGCCTGCGGCACGCGATGCGCCTCCTCGAGACGCCGGTGCCGGCCGATGTCGTCTCGCGCGTCGGCGCACTCGCGCCCGGCCCGCCGCTGAACGGGCTGATGGAGGCCATCTGGGCACGTGCTCTGCGCTGCCCGCACCCCAGCGCGGCCATCGGCGGCACGGCGGCCGCCCGCTTCGCCCTCTACGTGCGCGGACACTGGCTGCGCATGCCCCCGCTCCTGCTGGCGCGGCATCTGACGGTCAAGGCACTGCGCCTGCACGAACGCACTTCGAGCGAAGCTGTAACAGCACCGACACAAGGCTGAGCGCCCGCCGAGCCTTCGGCCGAGGCAGAGTGTCACAGCTCCGGACCGGCCTGTTACGCAACACGTCGAGGCCGGTGCCGTGCAGCAAATCACCGATACCCCACCCTCGATGCGCGCCCCCTTATCGCGGGGGTTGCTGCACCTCTGTGCACGTTCTTACAGTGACCTCGCGCTCTCCTCGGAAGAGGCTTGTCACAAGCGGTGAAGTCGTAACGACATTCGCGGTTGCGCAAGCGGTGCCAACCTCAAGCCCGTAGGCCTGCGGTCCGAAGACCAAGCTCCATGATCAGAATCTTCTCTCACTACGTGCACCGCGCTTCGCTGCGAAGCATGTTCTTCGACCTCGCGGTGGCACTCCTGCTGGCGCTGGGGGTGGTGACCTATCAGGTGGGCGGGATCGACCTCGCGGTGCCGCTGGCGGGCGGACAGCTGGTGTCGTTCGCGGCCGCACTCTTCGTCGTCAACAGCGCCTCCGGCCTGTACGAGCCTCAGAACTCGCTCTCGCTCTCGCGCTCGTGCGCGCGGGCGATCTTCGTCCTGCTCATCGTCCTTCCGCTGGCGTACGCCATCTTCGGGCTGCTGCCCGCGCAGATGAGCAGCCGCGAGGCAGTTCAGTTCTCGGTGATGGCAGGAGTCTCGGCGCTCGTCCTGCGCCGGGTCTACGTCTCGCAGCGCTCGGCGGTGCCGCGCGGCCGCACCCGCATCCTGATCTTCGGTGCCGGCACCGCCGCGCAGGTCGTGGGCAACACGCTTCGCTCGGCCGACCCGAATGCGGTGATCGTCGGCTACGTGCCGGGACCCAACGAGACCGAGACCGCCGTGCCCGCCGCCGAGCTTCTGACCAGCCGCGGCTCGCTCACGGAGACGGCCATCAGCCTGGGCGTCGACGAGATCGTCGTCGCCCTCACCGAGCGGCGCTCGGGCAGCATGCCTCTGCGCCAGTTGCTCGACTGCAAGCTTTCGGGCGTGAAGGTCTACGACCTCAACACGCACTTCGAGAAGACGCTCGGCCAGATCCGCGTCGACTACCTGAACGCCAGCTGGCTCATCTTCGGCGACGGCTTCAACCAGGGGGCGTTGCGGACCTTCGTCAAGCGGGTCTTCGACATCGTCTGCGCCACGCTGCTGTTCCTGGTCTCTGCCCCGGTGATGGCGTTCACCGCGCTGTTCATCCGCCTCGAGAGCGCCGGCCCGATCTTCTACCGGCAGGAGCGCGTCGGCCTGAACGGCCGGCCGTTCCTGGTGACCAAGTTCCGCAGCATGCGCACGGACGCCGAGAAGGACGGGAAGCCGCGCTGGGCTGCCGCCAACGACGACCGCATCACACGCGTCGGCCATGTCATCCGGCGCCTGCGCATCGACGAGCTGCCCCAGATCTTCAACGTGCTCAAGGGCGACATGAGCCTGGTCGGCCCCCGCCCGGAGCGCCCGTACTTCGTCGAGCAGCTCACGCAGAAGATCCCCTTCTACGCGGTACGCCACAGCGTGAAGCCGGGCGTCACGGGCTGGGCCCAGGTGCGCTACGCCTATGGCGCGACGGTCGAGGACTCGCAGGAGAAGCTGCAGTTCGACCTGTACTACGTGAAGAACCACACGCTGTTCCTGGATCTCGTGGTCCTGCTCGAGACGGTCGGCGTGGTGCTCACGGGCAAGGGCGCACGCTGAACCTCGCGGCCGTGCGCGTCGGCGCCGGCTGCCCTGCGCACCCGCACGCTGCGTGAAGTCGGCCGCGCCGTCGCGGCCGGCGCGTTCCGGGTGAGCCTGTTCCCAGCCACCACAATCGTCCGCAATGGCGGACTGCATGCGTGGCGGAGCTTCCCGTGGATGACATGGCCGTGGCCGGGCACGCGCTCAGCGCGGTCATCCACCTCGTCTTCCTTGGGTTCCTGGCCTGGACGGGGCGCATGCCCCGGGGCTCGCCGCTGAGTTCGGCACTGTTCGTCGGCGCGCTACTGGCCACCGCGCTGTGGGCCGTCGCCCAGTCGCTGGGGCAGGCGGGCAACGGACCAGGATGGCATGCCGCGGCCGCGCTCCTCGATCTGGCGCGCTACGCGGCGTGGCTCATGTTCCTGTACACGCTGATCGGCGCGATGCGGGAAGGAGAGTCGCCCAGGGCCCCCGCCGTCCTGCGATGGATCATCGTCGCCGCCCTGGCCGCGGCGCTGCTGCTGCAGGGCCTGCGCACCGCGCTGGGCGCGCTCGATCTGCCGGCCTCGCGCCTCGTGCTGCTCGTGCTCCTGGCCTTGCCCCTGCTCGGCCTGCTGCTGCTGGAGCAGCTGTTCCGCAACCTGGCGGAGGATCCGCGATGGTTCGCCAAGCCGGTGTGCATCGGCCTCGCGATCGTCTTCGCCTTCGACATCTACATGGGGTCCCAGGCCTTCCTGTTCGGCCATGCCGACGCCGAGACGATCGGCGCCCGCGGGCCCGTGCACATGCTCGCCGTGCCCTTCCTGCTGATCGCCGCCCGCCGGCGGGCGGACTGGATCGCCAGGCTGCAGGTATCGCGCTCCGCGGTCTTCCATTCAGCCACCCTGATCCTCGCCGGGGTGTACCTGCTCTTCGTCTCCAGCCTCGGGTACTACGTGCGCTTCTTCGGCGGCACGTGGGGGCGGGGCCTGCAGCTGAGCCTGCTGTTCGCGGCGTTGGCCGTGCTCGTCGCCTTCTCCGTTTCGGGTTCGCTGCGTTCGTGGCTGCGGGTGTTCGTTGGCAAGCACTTCTTCAGTTATCGCTTCGACTACCGCGAGGAGTGGCTGCGGTTCACGGCGATGCTGTCCACGCGCGGCTCGCCGCACGAGATCGGCCGCCTGGTCGTGCGCGGCCTGGCGGACATGGTGGAGTGCCCCGGCGGCAGCCTCTGGACCCGGGCCGACCCCGAGGGCCCGTTCCGGCAGACCGCGCGCTGGAACTCGGCCCCCGTCGAGGCACAGGAGCCCGTCGACAGCCCGTTCTGCGCCTTCCTTCGCCGCACGGGATGGGTGATCGACCTCGAGCAGCTGCTCGCCTCGCCCCACCTCTACGAGGGGCTGACGCCGCCGGCCTGGCTGCTCCATGAACCGCAGCCCTGGCTGGTCGTGCCTCTGCTGGCCGGAGACGACCTGCTCGGCTTCGTCCTGCTGGCTCATCCGCGCACCCGCGTCGACGTGAACTGGGAGGTGCTCGACCTCCTGAAGACCGCCAGCCGCCAGGCCGCCGGCCACCTGGCGCAGATGCAGGCCACCGAGGCCCTGCTGGAGGCGCGCAAGTTCGACGCCTTCAACCGCATGTCCGCGTTCGTCGTGCACGACCTGAAGAACATCGTCACGCAGCTGTCGCTGATGCTGAAGAACGCGGAACGCCTGCACGACAACCGGGAGTTCCAGCAGGACATGCTGCTGACCGTGGAAAGCTCGCTCGCCAAGATGCGACGCCTGATGCTTCAATTGCGCGAAGGGACCCCGGCCGCCGGCGTGAGCGTCGGCGTCGAGCTGGGGCCGATCGCCCAGCGGCTGCAGGCGCTGGCCAAGGCGCGCGGGCGAGCACTCGAAGTGCGCCGGCTCGAACGGCTGGCGACCCGCGGCCACGAAGACCGACTCGAACGCGTGCTCGGGCATCTCGTGCACAACGCGCTCGACGCCACCGAGTCTGGCGGCAGCGTCTGGATGTCGGTGCAGCGCGAGAGCGGCCAGGTTCGCATCGAGGTCGGCGACACCGGAGAAGGAATGACGGAAGAGTTCGTGCAGACGCGCCTGTTCAAGCCCTTCAGCAGCACGAAGGGCAGCGGCATGGGCGTGGGCACGTTCGAGAGCGCGCAGTACGTGCGCGAGCTGGGTGGCAGCATCCAGGTCGCCAGCCGTCCCGGCGCAGGCACGACGATCACCGTCTGCCTTCCCCTGTTCGAGATGCAGCACGACTCCGATCTCGTGCCGCCGGATTTCTCATGAGCCAGAACGCCGCCGCAGCCGCCACCCCCGCCCTGCTCATCGTCGAGGACGATCTGGCACTGCAGCGGCAGATCCGCTGGTCGCTCGACAGCTTCGAGGCCGTCACGGCGGCCGACCGCGAGTCGGCGCTGCTGCAGTTCCGTCGCCACACCCCGCCGGTGGTGACCATGGACCTCGGGCTGCCGCCCGACCCGGACTCCGTGTCCGAGGGCTTCAGGCTGCTCGAGCAGCTCCTCGACCTGGACCCGAACGTCAAGGTCATCGTGCTGACCGGGCAGAACGCGCAGGCGCACGCGCTGCGCGCCGTCGCACAGGGCGCCTACGACTTCCTGGCCAAGCCCTTCGAGCCCGACGTGCTCAAGCTCACGATCGAGCGCGCTCTCCGCCTGGCCGAACTGCAGGCGGAGAACCGCCGGCTGCAGACTGCCCAGGGCACCGATGCGCTCGGCGGGCTCATCACGCGGGATGCGCGCATGCTGCGCCTGTCGCGCACCATCGAGCGCGTTGCCTCCAGCAACGCCACGGTGATGCTGCTCGGCGAGTCCGGCACCGGCAAGGAGGTCCTCGCCCAGGGCCTGCACGCGGCCAGCAAGCGTGCCGGCCGCTTCGTGGCGATCAATTGCGCGGCCATTCCCGAGAACCTGCTCGAGAGCGAGCTGTTCGGGTACGAGAAGGGCGCGTTCACGGGGGCCAGCAAGACGACGCCGGGCAAGATCGAGACGGCGAACAACGGCACGCTGATGCTCGACGAGATCGGCGACCTGCCCGCCTCGCTGCAGGCCAAGCTGCTGCGCTTCCTCGAGCAGCGCACGATCGAGCGCCTGGGAGGCCGCAGCGAGATCCCCGTCGACGTGCGCGTCGTGTGCGCGACGCACCAGGACCTGAAGAATCAGATCCGCGACGGGCGATTCCGCGAGGACCTCTACTACCGCCTCGCCGAGATCGTGCTGGACATCCCGCCACTGCGCGAGCGCACGGGCGACGCGGTGCTGCTGGCGCACGCCTTCCTGCGGCGCTTCGCGCAGGAGCAGCGCCGCCCCGGCCTCATGCTCGCCGAGGACGCCATCCGCGCCATCGAGGAACACGAGTGGCCGGGCAACGTGCGCGAGCTGCTCAACTGCGTGAAGCGCGCCGCCATCATGGCCGACGGCGAGCGCCTCACCGCGGAAGACCTGGGCCTGGACGCACCGGATACCCCGGCAAGCACTCCGCAAGGCCCGTCGGACCTGAACCTGCGCGCCATCCGGGACGCCGCGGAACGGGAAGCGATCGTGACGGCGCTCGCCCGAACAAACGGAAACATCGGGCGCTCGGCCGAGCTGCTCGGCGTGAGCCGCCCCACCATCTACGACCTGATGAAGCGCCTGGGCATCAGGCCGTGAGCCGTGCCGGCGGAACAGGCCGGCTCGATGCGTGCGACCTCGCACGCCGCAGCCCGCGGGACGGTGGCCTTTGCACGCGCCACCCCGGACAATCGCCCCCCCGAACGCGGGCGCCCGGGCTCCCCCGGGCACCGACCCGCCGCCCAGTGAGGACCCTGCCGTGAACACCTACCGACCGCCCCACGCCCTCGCCGCCCTCTTCCTGGCCCTGGCTGTCTTGGCCGGTTGCCGCGGCGACTCGGAGGACAAGCTCCTGGAGTCGGCCCAGGCGTTCATGGCGAAGAAGGAATACAAGTCGGCGACGATTCAGCTCAAGACGCTGCTGCAGAAGAACGCCAAGGCCCCTGGAGCACGCTACCTGCTGGGCAAGGCACTGCTGGAGACCGGCGACGCAACCGGCGCGCTGTTGGAGCTGCAGAAGGCCCGCGACCTCGGCCACCCCGACGACCAGGTGGTCCCCGACATGGCACGCGCCCTGCTGCTCACGGGCGAACCGGCACGCGTCGTCTCGCAGTTCGGCAGCACCGTGCTCGGCACGGCCGCGGCGCAGGCCGACCTCTACACAAGCGTGGCCATCGCGCATGCCACCTCGAACCAGTTCGACAAGTCCAAGGAGGCGCTGGCGCGCGCCCTGCGCGCCAACGCGCAGTACGCACCTGCACTGATCCTCCAGGCGCGCCTGCGCGCCGGCGACAACGACCTCGACGGCGCCTTGAAGGTGCTCGACGACGTGCTCGCGCGGGAGGCCGGCAACGACCGCGCCGGAACGCTCAAGGGCGAGCTGCTCTGGCGCGGCAAGCGCGACGAGGCCGGGGCGCTTGCCGCGCTGAAGAAGGTGCTCGCCACCACGCCCACGGCGGTGGCCGCGCACGTGACGCTGATCGGCATCCACACCGAGATGGGCCGGGCCGCCGAGGCGAAGGCGCAGTTCCAGGAGCTCAAGAAGGCAGCGCCGAACCACCCCGACACGCTCTACATCGAGGGCCAGATCGCGTTGCAGGAAGGCCAGCCGCAGGCGGCGCGCGACATCGCCAGCCGCATGCTCAAGGCCATGCCCAACCATCCCCGGGTCCAGATGCTCGCGGGTGCGGCCGACTTCCGGCTCGGCGCCTACAACCAGGCGGAGACCTACCTCTCGCGGGCCCTGCGGGCCATGCCCTACCACCTCGGCATCCGCCAGATGCTGGCGCAGACCTACCTGCGCACCCAGCAGCCGGCCAAGGCACTGGAGGTGCTGGCTCCGGCCATCGAGCAGAAGTCCGTGGACGGTCCCACGCTCGCGCTCGCCGGCGAGGCGCACATGCTGCTGGGGGACGCGAAGCGCGCCGACGAGTGGTTCCAGCTGGCCGCCAAGGCCGCGCCGAAGGATCCGCGCGTTCGCACCTCGATGGCGCTGGCCCAGTACGCGAGGGGCCAGACGCAGCCGGCGATCGACGCGCTCGAGGCGATCGCCGCCGAGGATTCCGCCGGCTCGCGCGCCGACCTCGCGCTCATCTCCGCGCGGCTGCGCGCAGGGGACCATGCCGGTGCGTTGAGGGCCGTCGAGACGCTGCAGAAGAAGATGCCCCAGCAACCGCTGCCCGACCTCCTGCGCGGGCGCATCCTGCTGGCCAAGAAGGACACCGCGGCGGCGAGCGCGGCCTTCGAGGCGGCGCTGCGCAAGGATCCCAAGTTCGTGCCCGCCGCTTCGGCGCTGGCGGGTCTCGACCTGGCCGCCGGCCGCAACGACGCGGCTCGCAAGCGTCTGCAGGACGTGGTCACGGCCGACCCCAACAACGTGCCCGCCCGCGTCGCGCTGGCCGAGGTCACCGCGCGGTCGGGCGGCACGGGCGCGGAGGTCTCGCAGATCTTCGCCGCCGCCGTGAAGGCGAACCCGGCGCAGCCCGAATCGCGCCTGCTGTACATCGAGCACCTGATGCGCATGGGCGACGCCCAGGCCGCCCTCATCGTGGCCCAGGACGGCATCGCCGCGCTGCCCGGACACACCGACCTGCAATCGGCGCTAGGGCGCGCGCAGCTCGCAGCCGGCGACGCCCGGCAGGCCGTCGCGACCTTCGGTCAGCTCGCGAACAAGAACCCCGGCGACGCCATCCATCAGCTGCGGCTGGCGGAAGCGCACGTGGCGAACAAGGACCTCGCCGCGGCACGCACGGCGCTGCGCAAGGCGCTGGAGATCGAGCCCGAGTCGCTCGCGGCCAAGCGCGGCATGGCCGCGCTGGCGCTGCAGCAGGAGCGCCCCGACGAGGCTCGCATCATCGCGCGCGAGATCCAGAAGTCGCGGCCGAAGGACGCCATCGGCTACCAGCTCGAAGGGGACGTGGAGCGGTTCCTGCGCAACTGGCCGGCGGCCGCGGCGGCCTACCGCAAGGGCTTTGCCATCGCGCGCAGCACCGATCTCGCGATCCGCCTGCACCAGGCGCTGTTCTCCGGCGGTCAGCGGGCCGACGCCGAGCGCCTCGTCGCCGAGTGGCAGAAGGAGAACCCGCGCGACTTCGGCTTCAGCTACTACCTCGGCGACCTCGCGATGTCGCGCGCCGACTTCGCCTCGGGCGAGAAGCACTACCGCGCCGTGCTCGACATCCAGCCGCGCAACGCGCTGGCGCTCAACAACGTGGCGTGGTTGATGGCCAAGCAGGGCAAGGCCGGTGCCGTGCCGCTGGCCGAGCAGGCCAACCAGATCCTGCCCAACCGGCCCCAGCTGATGGACACGCTGGCCACGGCCCTGGCTGCCGAGGGCGAAGTCAAGCGCGCCATCGACGTGCAGAAGCGCGCCGTGCAGATCGACCGCAACGACCCCAACCTGCGCCTGAACCTGGCCCGCCTGCACCTGAAGGCGGGCGAGAAGCCGCAGGCCCGCGCGGAGCTCGAGGACCTGGCCCGCCTGGGCGAGCGCTTCCGCGCGCAGGCCGAGGTGACCGAACTGCTGCGCCTGGCGCGCTGATGTCGCGGCTGCGGGAGCGCCGGTGGCTGCTGCAGGGGAGCCTGCTCGCGGCCGCGCGCCTCGCGGCGACGGCGGCCTGGTCCGGCGCAGGCTTCCACGCCGTGCTGGCGCAGCCTGCCGCACCACCCGCCGCACCACCTTCCTCGCCACCTTCCTCGCCACCTTCCTCGCCACCCGCGGCGAGAACCTCCGCGGTGCCGGCGGACCTGCGGACGGTGGTCGCTCGCGCTCGTCCTTCCGTCGTGCCCGTGGGCACCTACAGCCCCACCGCCACGCCGCGCTTCGGGTTCCGGGGCAGCGGCTTCGTCGTCGGTGACGGCCATCTCGTCGTCACGAACGCGCACGTGCTGCCGGCCACCGAGCCGGAGTCCGGCACCCGGCTCGCCGTCCTGGCGCAGAACGCGGCTCCGGGGCGCGAGGCGGGCGACCTGCGCTTCGGCACCCTGGCGGCGATCGATCGCACGCACGACCTGGCGCTCCTGCGCGTCGACGGTCCGCCGTTGCCGCCCCTCGGCCTGGGCGGGCCCGAGTCACCGGCCGAAGGACGGTCGATCGCGCTGATGGGCTTCCCGGTCGGGGGCGCGCTCGGCTTCTCGCCGGTGACGCACCGCGGCATCGTCGCATCGGTCACCACGGTGGCACTGCCGGCACCCACCGCCTCCCAGCTCGACCCGCGGGCGCTCGCGCGCCTGCGTGCCGGCAACTTCGAGGTTCTCCAGCTCGATGCCACGGCCTACCCCGGCAACAGCGGCGGTCCGGTGCTCGACGCGGACACCGGCGAGGTGATCGGCGTCGTGAACATGGTGCTCGTCCGCGGCAGCCGCGAGACGGCGCTCTCGGCACCTACCGGGATCAGCTACGCGATCCCGGTGCGGCACGTGCGCGCGCTGCTCGACGAGGCGCGACCCGCGGCACCCCCTCGCTGACGAGGGCGGCGCAGGCGCCCTGCGCGTCTACACCTTGTAGTAGTCGCGGTACCAGGCGACGAAGCGGCCGATGCCGGTCCGGATGTCGGTGGCCGGGGCGAAGCCGACCCACTCCCGCAGGGAGTCGACATCGGCGTAGGTGGCCGGCACGTCGCCGTCCTGCAGAGGCAGAAGGTTCTTCTGCGCCTTCCGACCCAGCGCGTCCTCGATGCAGCCGATGAAGTCCAGCAGCGGCACCGGGTTGTGGTTGCCGATGTTGAAGACACGGAACGGCACGTTGCTCGTGCCCGGGTCGGGCGTCTCGCTGCGGTAGGCGGGGTTCGGCGCCGCCGGCTTGTCGAGCACCCGGATCACGCCTTCGACGATGTCGTCGACGTACGTGAAGTCGCGCTGCATCCTGCCGTGGTTGAACACGTCGATGGCTCGACCCTCGAGGATGGCCTTCGTGAACAGGAACAGCGCCATGTCGGGGCGTCCCCACGGCCCGTAGACCGTGAAGAAGCGCAGCCCGGTGGTCGGCAGCCCGAACAGATGGCTGTAGGTGTGCGCCATCAGCTCGTTGGCCTTCTTCGTGGCCGCATACATGCTCACGGGGTGGTCGACGCTGTCGTGCTCCGAGAACGGCATGCGCGTGTTGCCGCCGTAGACGCTGGAGCTCGAGGCGTAGACGAGATGCTGCACGCCGTGGTGGCGGCAGCCTTCCAGGATGTTCATGAAGCCGACGACGTTGCTGTCGATGTACGCGTGCGGGTTCTTCAGCGAGTAGCGCACACCGGCCTGCGCGGCGAGGTGGATCACGCGATCGAACTTCTCGGCCGCGAACAGCGATTCCATGCCGGCGCGATCGGCGACGTCGAGCTTGACGAAGCGGAATCCCGGATGCGGCTCGAGCCGTGCCAGCCGGTCCCGCTTGAGCTGCACTTCGTAGTAGTCGTTCAGGTTGTCGAGTCCGACGACCTCGTCGCCGCGGGCCAGCAGGCGCAACGTCGCAGTACTGCCGATGAAGCCGGCTGCGCCGGTGACCAGGACTTTCATGTCGAAGATTCTGTCATCCGCATCTCGATGCGCCGAGGCACGCCGCCGTGGCGGCGAGGGAAACGGCACGGCCGCCGCGCTTTTCCGGCGGTGACGGGAGGGCTCGTCCGCTAGGCTTGCAACTTGATGCAACATCACGTCTTCGCCATGAACTTGTTCACGCCGTCCTTGCCCCTTGAACACCGGCCGTGGTGGGGTTGCGCGGACCGGGCCTTGCGCGCCCTGGCGACGGCTGCAGCCTCGGCGGCCCTGGCGCTGGCGAGCGTGTCGGCCGACGCGGCCTACGTGCTTGCCCCGCAATACGCCGGCACGTTTGCCGCAGGATCCGGCGCGGACGCGGAGTTCCACCGCATCCAGAACGACTGGATGGGCAGCGCCGTGCTTTGGGACGAGTCGCGCCGCGCCTTCGGTAGCGGTGCGCCGATCGGCTCGTTCAGCTGGGGCACGGGGCTGTGGGGCCAGGTCGATTGGCGAGCCGTCCAGCAGGCTGCCGCCGGCGAGTCCAGCGCCGCCAGTGGTGCCATCGTGCAGAGCTTCGAAGGCGTGCTCGGCACCATCAACCACGGCAACTCGCGCTACAACGAGTGCTACAGCGCCAGCTGGGGCGCGGCAGCCCTGGTCCCGTTCTTCGCCCCGACGGCACCGCTGGGCAACTGCGACAATGCCGAGGCGAGCGATCCGGCACAGCAGAACTGGACGGCCCGGTACACGGGCTTCATCCGCATCACCGACCCCGGCGAATACAACTTCAGCGTGCTGCACGACGACGGCTTCTTCTTCCGTCTCATCGGAGCGGGCGGCAACGAACTGGGCATCGGGCGCGACTTCCTGAACCCGCGCGATCGCTTGGGCTTCGACCAGAACCTGGTGCTGGACGCCGGGCTGTACGGGTTCGAACTGGGCGCCTGGAACCGCCTCGGCGCCGGTGTCGTCGACCTGCGCTGGACGAGCGGCTGCGCCGACGGATGCGACTGGACGCTCGTTCCCGCGGAGAACCTGTGGTCGACGTCGCAGGTGCCGGAGCCACCGGTCGCGTGGCTCGCGATGGTCGGCCTGATGGGCCTCTGGACGAGTCGAGCCCGCCTGCGCCTGCCGCGGTGGCTGCTGACGAGGTGCTCGCGCCGGCACGCATAAGCCCGCCGCGTGGCGCCGCCATCGGCGGCTGGCGACGCGCGGCGCATTGGCTGGCCATCGTTGCCGGCTGGGGGCTCTTCTTCTGGGGATGGCATCGCGTCCTCGTCGGGCACCCCGACTTCGAGACGCTGCAGCTGCTGGTGATCGGGGCCGCCACCGTGGTGCCCGTGGTCACGGTCTCGTGGATCCTGCACAACCGCGGCATCCACCGGCGCAAGGGTCCCCGCCGGAGCGTGCCTTCGGCGACGCTGCAGTACGAGAGCGACTTCAACGGACGCGAGGTCGTTGCCGACTTCGGCGCCCTCGCCGGGGCGCAGGAGATCCACGTCACCGTCGAGGGCGGCCGCAAGCTCTATCGCGCCACGCCGCCGGTCGGGCCGGCGCCGCTCCGTCGTGCCGCCGAGACCGGCGAGGAACGTGCCGTCTCATGACCGTCGAGTCGCTGCTGCTGGCGATCCAGTCGTCGCCGCCGTACTGGTGGGTGCTGGTCTTCTTCGCCGCATACCCGATCGTCACCAGCATCATGTGGATGATCACGGCGATGCTGTTTCGCTGGCGATGGGAGAACGCCACGCCTCCCCCGCCGCCCGGCGCCCGGCCTTCGCCGGGCGAGGCGCGGGCGGAGCGGCCGTTCGTGAGCCTGCTCGTGCCGGCGCACGACGAGGAGGCCGTGATCGCGCGCTCGGTGAAGGCGATGCTGGCGCTGGACTACCCGCGCTTCGAGGTCATCGTCATCGACGACGGCTCGAGCGACGGCACCGCCGCGGCGCTGACGCCGCTGCTGGCCGATGCGCGCCTGCGCTTGGTCAGGAAGAACGTCAACGAGGGCAAGGCGATGGCCCTGAACGACGCGCTGCCGCTGGCGCGCGGCGAGATCCTGCTGGCCCTCGACGCCGACGCCGAGCCCGACGCGCAACTGCTTGACTGGATCGTCCCGCACTTCGATTCACCGCGCGTGGCGGCCGTCACCGGCAACCCGCGCGTGCTCAACACGACGACGTTCCTGTCGCGCCTGCAGTCGGTCGAGTTCTCGTCGATCATCAGCCTGCTGCGTCGCGCTCAGCGCATCTGGGGCCGCATCGTCACCGTCTCGGGCGTGGTGGCGGCGCTGCGCAAGAGCGCGGTGGCCGACGTCGGCGGCTTCAGCCCGAACATGCCCACCGAGGACATCGAGCTCACGTGGAAGCTGCAGAAGCGCCACTACGACGTGCGCTACGAGCCGCGCGCGATCTGCTGGATGACGGTGCCGCAGAGCTACCGCGGACACTTCCGCCAGCGCCTGCGCTGGGCACGCGGGCTGGCGCAGGTGCTGCACAAGCACCGCGACGTGCTGACGACCTGGAACTGCCGGCGCCTGTGGCCGGTGTTCGTGGAGTCGTCGCTGTCGATCCTCTGGTCGCTGTGCTTCGTCTTCCTGACGGTGCTGTGGACGCTGTCGTACCTGTTCGGCCTGCCGCCGGTGGGCGCGAGCCCGATCCCGAACCTCTGGGGCATGTCGATCGCCACCCTGTGTCTGGCCCAGCTGACCACCGGCGTCCTGATCGACCGCCGCTATGACCCCCAGGTGCTGCGCTACCTGCCCTATTCGGTCTGGTACCCGATCGTCTACTGGGCGCTGCTCGCGCTGACGACGGTGATCGCGATGCCCTACCTCTTCAGGCGGCCGCGTGCGCAGCCGGTTCGATGGCAGACCGCACGCACCGGGAAGGCGGCATGAAAGTCCGTGTTCGGCGCCGGGCCGCGCGCCCGCCGGCCCGGGCGCCGGTGTCCGCCTGGCTGGCCTGCGCCTGCCTGGCCGGGCAGGTCGTGTCGACGCCGGTGGCGTTCGCCCAGCCGACCTCTCCCGCGGCGGGGCCCCGCGACGCGGTGAGCGTCGAGCCCGAAGCCTCGACGCTGCGCGCCCGCGCGCGCGCAGCCACGGACCGACGCGACTTCGCCGTCGCCCTGCCGCTGTACGAGAAGCTCGTGGCGGAGGCGCCCGGCGACGCCGACCTCCTGATCGAGGCCGCGCGGGTCCTCGGCTGGGCCGACCGCAACGCCCGCTCGGCCGCGCTCTACCGACAGGCCCTTTCCGCCGCGCCGGCCCGGCGCGCGGACATCGTGCCTTCGCTCGCCTGGCAGACGCTGTGGTCCGACGGGGCGTCCGCCGCGCTGCCGCTGCTCGAGGAGGCCGCGGCCCTGCGGTCCGGCGATCGCTCTCTCGGCTGGGCCCTCGGCCAGGCGCTCAACGCGGCCGGGCGGCACCGCGAGGCGCTCGTGCACTTCCGTCGCTGGTCGCCCCCGGCCAGCGAGGACGAGCGGCTGGACCTCGCCCGCGCCTGGCGCTGGGCCGGCTACGAAGACCGCGCCTGGCCCCTGCTGCGCGACGCAAAGGCCCCCGAGCCGGCGTGGCTGCGCGACTTCCGAGTCGCACGCGACGTCGCGCCCTACGCCTTCGGCTCCCTCGAGGCCACCGAGGATCGCGACACGCTGCGCACGCAGGCCTATTCGCTGGGCGCGGGCTTCGCACCGGCTGCCGGTGCCGTCCTGGAGCTCGGCGGCCGGCGCGTCGAGCTGGACGACGACTTCGGCGCGACCACGGCCACCAGCTTCGAAGCGACCGGGCGCATCCGCCTCGGCGAACCCGAGTCGCCCGGCGGCTCGTGGTGGCCCCAGCTCACCTTGCGTTCGCACCGCATCGGCGGCTGGCAACCGCTCACCTCCGCCGCCCGGCTCAAGTGGGTGCCCGCCGACCGCTGGCGCGTCGACGTCGAAAGAACGCGCGAGCTGATCGAGACGCCGCGCGCGCTGGCCAACCGCGTCACGGTCGACGTCACGGCGGTGGGCGCGGACTGGCGGCGCGACGAGCGGCTGGCTCTCGCCGGCAGCGTCGCGCACTTGCGCTTCGACGACGGCACGGTGCGCGAGCGCCTTCTTGCCCGCGGTGAGTGGGCGCTGACGACGCGGCCGCGATTCACGATCGGCGCCGAGTGGAGCCGGCTCGAGCGCACGCGCGACGGCGCACCCGGCGCCGACGCGCGCGGCTACTGGAACCCACGCCGCTACGACGAGCGTCGGCTGCTGGCCGGCCTCTCTTGGGAGCAGCGGCCGTGGGATCTGCAGGCACGCGCGGGCATCGCCCGCTCGCGCGAGGTCGACGGGGCGGGCAACGCGAGCCGTGGCGCACCCCATCTGTGGGAGCTTGCCGCCGGCTGGGATGTCCGCGCGGCCTGGCGCCTGCGGGCGGCCGCCGGCGGCTCGGGGCAGGCGCTGGGCCTCGCAAGCACCGGCCAGTCCGGGGCACGCTACTGGCGGCGCTGGGCGCAGCTGTCCTTGCACGCCTGGTTCTGAACGCCGCGCAGCGGGCCGGCGCGGCGCGAGGCCCGGCCGCCCCCTCCCGATCCCGGCCGGCATACCGGCCGTGCGGACGATGGGCGACCCGCTTGCCGGAATTCGGGCCGTGAAGGAGTTGTCAGGGTGCGGCCCCCCCTCGGGCACCGCAGGGGGCGGTTCCTAGAATCGGTTGCTTTGTCTGAAGCTCATTCGGAGCGGCGAACATGCAAGTTGAAACCCAGGTGCTGAGGCTTCTCGACGAGGTGCTCAGCCTCGACGGCCGCAGCGCGACCTTCACCCGGCAGACCCCTCTGCTGGGCGCCATTCCGGAGCTGGACTCGATGGCAGTCGTTTCGCTGATCTCCGCGCTCGAAGAGAACCTCGGCCTGATCGTCGACGACGACGACATCGACGGCGAGACCTTCGCCACCGTGGGCACCCTGTGCGACTTCGTCGCGGCGCGGCTGAACTGAGCCGGGCCGTGGTCACCGCATCGGGCCGGGCGCGCGGCACCCGGCGGCAGCACGCGCAATGGGCATGAAGGCCATGTTCCGCCAGGGCGCGGCGCCCCACGGCGGGCAGCGCCTCGTCGTGCAGCACGAGCCGGTCGGCACGCCGCGAGGCGTGGTCGTCGGCGTGGCGGCGTTCGCCGAGGAGATGAACAAGTGCCGGCGCACGGCAGCCATGGGCGCGCGCGCGATGGCCCGCGAGGGCTTCCTGGTCGTCCAGCTGGACCTGGCCGGCTGCGGCGACAGCAGCGGCGACCTCGTCAGTGCATCGTGGGCGGCCTGGGTCGACGACGTGGTGGACACCGCACGCTGGGCGGCCGGCCTGGTCGCGGCCGACACGCCGCTGGTGCTCTGGGGCACGCGCGCCGGCTGCCTGCTGGCGGCGCAGGCGCGCGCCCAGCTGGGCCGGCAGGCCGACCTGCTCTTCTGGCAACCGCAACCCAACGGCAAGCTCGTGCTGCAGCAGTTCCTGCGGTTGAAGATGGCCGGGCAGCTTCAGCAGGGCTCGACGAAGGGGATCACCGAAGGCCTGCTGGCCGAGCTGGCCGCCGGCCGCTCCGTGGAGGTGGCCGGCTACGAGCTCGGCGCCGGCGTGGCCGACGGCCTCGCCAAGGCACAACTCGTGGCGCCGAAGGCCGACGCGCCGGCACGCGTGCTGTGGCTCGAAGTCTCGGCGCAGACACCACCCGAGCTGCTGCCGGCCTCGCAGAACATCGTCGAACGCTGGCGGGGCAGCGGCATCGACGTCCGCGCGGCAGCGGTCAACGGCCCGCTGTTCTGGCAGTCCCAGGACATCGAGGAGGCGCCGGCGCTGGTCGAGCGCACGGCGGTCGAGGTGCGCGCGCTGTGCGAGCCGGTGGCCGTGGCATGAATGAGCCGGCTCGTGCGGTGAAGCGGTCCGTGTCCTGCGCGGAACCGAGGGTGCTCGCGTGACGGTCCGCGAGACGGCGGTCGTCTTCCCTTGCGCAGGCGAGGAGCTGCTCGGCATCGTCAGCCTCCCGGAGGCGGACACGACGCCGCCCGCGCGCGGCGTGCTCATCGTCGTGGGCGGGCCCCAGTACCGCATCGGCAGCCACCGCATGTTCGTGAGGCTGGCCCGCCACCTCGCCGAGAACGGCGTTGCGGCGATGAGGTTCGATGCCCGCGGCATGGGCGATGCCAGCGGCCCGCGCCAGTACTTCGAGGAGTTCGAGGAAGACATCCGTGCCGCGCTGGACGCGATGTACCGGGCCGTGCCCTCGCTGCGCAGCGTCGCCATCTGGGGCCTGTGTGGCGGCGCGACGGCGGCGCTGCTGTACGTGCACGGAACGGGTGACCGCCGCGTCGGAGCGCTCGCGCTCGTGAACCCGTGGGTGCGCACCGACGTGACGCAGGCCGTGACCCATGTCAAGCACTACTACCTGCAGCGGCTGCTCCAAGGCGACTTCTGGCGCAAGCTGCTGCGCGGCGGCGTCGCCCTCGCCTCGCTGGGCGAGCTGTGGCGCGCTCTTCGCCTGACGGCGCGGGCGGCCTCCGCGGCCCGCAGCACCGGCAGGCCGCAGGTGCGCGAGGGCGACAGCGAGAGCGACCTCGGCGTTCGCATGGCCCGCGCCTGGGCCGGCTTCGCCGCTGGCGGCGGCCGCACCATGCTGATCCTCAGCGAACGCGACTACACCGCCAAGGAGTTCCTCGAGACGGCCAACATGCATCCCGTGTGGCAGGGCAACTTCGCGCACCCGCTCGCCGTCCGCGTGGACCTGCCGGAAGCGGACCACACGTTTCCCCAGCCCGAGGCTCATGCCATGGTCGAGCGTGCCACCCTCGAGCTCGTGGCCACGATGCCGTGAAGCACCATGGCGAGGAGTGATCGACCGGATGCACCCAGCCCTCGCTTCACCCACGGCCGGCCGTGGAGCCCGCGGCGCCGCGAGCATCGTGCGTGGGCATCCCTCATTCGGTGGATGGTGCCGGCCTCGGCGGTCGGGTCATCGTGAACCGCGGCCCGACGATCGGCCTTGCTGACGTGACCCAAGCACACGAATCGATGACCCCGGCGTCGTACGCGCAGCGCTCGATGTGGGCGTTTGCGCTGCGCTACCGCACGGCCAACCTCAACGAGATGATCATCTCCTGGCGGGTTCGCGGGCCGCTGCGCACCGACCTGCTGGAGGCGTCGATCGGCGACCTCGTCGCCCGCCATCCGACGTTGAGGGCACGGCTGTCCTACCAGCATGGCCAGCTATACCAGGTGGTGGTGCCGCCCGCCCCGGTGGAACTGGCGGTGGTGGAGGTCGACGGCGCCACGACCGACGACCGCCTCGCGGCGGCCATCGCGCTGCTGAACGCGCCCGGGCGGCCGGCGCCGGACATCATCAACGGCCCGACGATGCTGGCACGGCTGTTCCGCATCGGCGTCGACGACCACGTGCTGTGCCTGTACGTGCACCACGCCATGTGCGACGGCTGGTCCATCGGCATCATGCTCAACGAGCTGATGGCCTTCTACCGCGCGCGCCTCGACGGCGTTCCCGCCAACCTGCCGCCGCTGACCGAGCAGTACGCGGACATTGCCCAGTGGGAGCTGCGGGCCTACGAAGCCGGCGAGCTGGACGACGAGATCCGCTACTGGCGCGGCGAGCTCGACGGCCTGCCGCCGCCCGTGGCGCTGCCGACCATCGGGCCGCGCAAGGGCAACCGCGACTGGCGCGCGCGCACCACGCACGTGCACGAGTCCCAGGCGTTCATGCACGCGCTGCGCGAGCTCGCCGGCAAGCTGCGGGTCTCGCCGTTCGCGATGCTTCTGGCAGCGCTGGCCGTTCTCCTGCGGCAGCGCACCGGCAACGAGGACCTGCTGGTCGGCGTGCCGACGTTGAACCGCTGGAGCGCGCAGGCAATGCAGATCGTCGGCTACATGACGAGCATGCTGCCGGTGCGCGTGCGGCCGCGCGGCGACATCGCCTTCGACACGCTGTGCCAGCAGGCCCACTCGTCGATCCGCAAGATGCTGGCCTACGGGCGCGTGCCGCTCGAGGTGCTCCTGCGCGAGACGTCGCTGGCTCCGTCGGGCAACACCGTGTTCCCCATCTGGGCGCAGTTCCTGGAAGACGCCTCGACCGCCGACTACGAGGCCGCGGGCCTGCGCTTCAACCCGCTGGCCACCGAGCGCCGCAGCCTGCTGGCCGAGCTCGACGTCGACATGGTCGGCGCCGTCGGCGGCTGGCGCTGCGAGTTCGCGCATCGCTCGGCGCTGTTCGACGCCGACGTGATGCACACGATGCTGCTGGACTACGTGCGAACGCTGCGACACGTGCTGGAACAGCCCCGCCAGTCCGTGCGCGAGCTGTCCGACCGCCTCGCCTGACGGGCGCCGTCCTTCAGGCCGCCTGCACGGCCGCGATCCAAAGCTGCGCGCCCTGGCGAGGGGTGGCCGCCCAGGTGACGTTGTAGCTCCCGGCTGCCTCCACGCGCCGCACGGCGACGGCGCACTGCACCAGTTCGCCGGCGTAGAGCACCGAGTGGATGACCGCGAACCCGTTGTCGGGCACCGCGGTCTTGTCCTCCTCGACGCCGGCGTCCCCCCACCACCAGGCCACCAGGACGGCGGGGCCGGTGGTGAACACGCTGTCGCTCGTCACCGGCGAGCCGGCGAGCACCTCCTTCCAACGCACGTCCTGCAACCGGCCGCCGCCCCGCACCTCCACGACGCTGAGCGTGGTCTCGTCCAGGGAGGGCTTGCCGGCCGCCACCGTGTGGCCGGTGCCCCCCGTCGCGCTGGCGCAGAAGTACAGCGCCGTGCCCGAACCGGGCCAGTTCGTGTAGGTCCGCGCCGAGCCGACGGGGGCGAAGACGTTGCCCCTGTTGTCCGTCGGCGCGGCATGCGCATTGACGTTGCCTCGTCCCACGCAGGCCAGCAGGCTGCTGCCACTGGCGCTGGTGGCCAGGTCGACGGCGAGGCCGGGCACGGCGACGTTGTGGCGCGCGAACGCGAGGGCGTGGGCGCCCGCCGAGGGCAGGCCGCCGGGCATCGGGGTCGGGGCAGGAGGCGTCACGGGAGAGGAGGTTGGATTCGCGGGCGCGGGAGCGGGTCCGCCGCAGGCCCCGAGGCCGACGCCCAGCGCCGCCGCGGCGCCGACACCGGCGAGTGTCCACAGCGAGCCGACGAGATGTCGTCGGCGCACCAGCGTTCGAGTCGTCGAGCCTGGAGTCGAGAAGGACTCGGCGGACGGGTCAGCCAACGGCTCAGCCATGTCTCATGCTAGAGCATGGCGGGCGCTGCGCAGAGCGCGTTCAGCCTCTTGCCACACGATTGCGCCCGGCCTCCTTCGCGCGATACAGCGCCGCGTCGGCGCGTGCGATCACCTGCCCGGCGTCGGTGTCGCCCTGCTCCGACAGCGCCACGCCGATGCTGCACGTGACGCCCAGCCCGGACTCGGCCATCTGCCGACGCAGCCGCTCGGCGAGTGCCATCGCATCCTCGGCTGGCGTATCGGGCAGCACCAGCCAGAACTCCTCGCCTCCCGCGCGGCCCACCGCGTCTTCCCCCCGCAACTGCCTCGACAGCAGTGCGCCGACCTGCACCAGCACGGCATCGCCGGCTGCGTGCCCGGCCGTGTCGTTGACGCGCTTGAAGTGGTCGAGGTCGATCACGAGTGCAGCCAGCGGCTCCCGTGTGCGCCGATGGCGCAGCCAGGCCCGCTGCAACGCGTCGTTCATCGCACGGCGGTTGAACAGGCCCGTCAGGGCGTCGCGCATCGACGCCTCGCGCAGCCGGGCCACCAGCCGCTTCGTCACCATCGTCAGGAAGCCGAAGCTGAACAGCGCGCTGCCGGCGAGATAGCTCAGCATCACGGCCACGTTGGCCGCCTGGCTGACCTGCATCTCCGTCGGCTCGGGCCACGCCGCGACCTGGCGCAGCCCCAGCAGCACGAGCATGCCGACGAGCAACGCGCCGGGCACGACGATGCCCAGCATGCTCGGGCGGCCGAACTCGTGGCGCAGCGCCGGCCGCACCGTCCACAGCGTACGGGCCAGGATCCAGGCCTGCACCGCGTAGGTGACGACGATGCGCAGCGGCGCGTCGTCGCGCCCCGGGCCGAGCCAGGCGAGCAGCGCCAGCGTCGGCAGCGCCAGGAGGACCTGCTCACGGTCGCTGGAGGGCAGGCCCATGAAGCGCTCGGTACCGCGACGCATGAGCACGAAGCCGATCACGGTCAGCGCATTCGTGCCGTTGTAGGCCCACCAGAGGCGCGGCTCGCCGCGCAACGCCGCCAGCACCAACCCGGCGCACAGCAGCCCCATGAAGCCGACCCAGTGGCCGACCGCCTGCCGCGACTCGTCCAGCAGCGCCAGGCTCAGCAGCCACATCAGCGCGTACAGGCCCATCTGGAAGCTCACCACCCACAGCAGCGCAGGAACGTCGATCGGCGTGCTCATCGGCAAGGGCTGGGGTGGCAGAGAGGCGCCGGCGATCGCGGGGGCGGCCGCAGGCGCGCGAAGGCCGGCTGTGAGGGCCGCGCATCATGTCATCCGCCCGACGGGGTCAACGTCACCGAACCTCCCTCCCGCGGGGGATACCTTGGTGTCATTCAGGTCGAGGGGGTGCCTGCTGTGCAATGCGGCGCATCGCCACAGGAGGTTCGCCATGCAGTTCCACTCGATCCCCAGGAGCCCCGAAGCCGCCACCCCGTCCGCCCTGGGCCGACCGATCCCCGGCATGCCGGTGCAGGCCGCGGCCAGCGGCGCGCGCTCGATGCGCCTGGCAGCGCTCGGCCACGCGCTGATGCAGCATCTCGAGACGCCGCTGGTCGTCGCCGATGCGAGCGGCACCGTGCTCGAGTCGAACCCGGCCGCCACGCGCCGCATCGAGCGCTGCGAGGGCCTGTGGCTCGACGCCTCCGGCAGGCTCGCGGTACGCCAGGGTGGACGCTGGGTGCCCATCAGCAAGTGGCACGGCGAGCTCGCCGCGGGCCGCAGCGTGACGCTCGCTCTCGAAGCCGAAGGCCCGGCCATGCAGCTGACGCTGAAGCCGATGGCCGTGCACGACGCGGGCTTCGGCAGCACCACCTGGGTGCTGGCAACCATCGAGAGGGTGGTGCTGACGCGCGCCGACGCGATGCGCCGCCGCTTCCGCTTCACGCGCACGCAGGCCCGCCTGGCCGAGATGCTGTGCCAGGGCATGCGTCCGGCCAGCGCCGCCGAGGCGCTGGGCGTGAAGATCTCGACCGTGCGCACGCACGTGGGCGAGATGTACGAGAAGACCGGCACGCACAGCCAGGCCCAGCTCGTCGCCCTCCTGCACGCCTGCTGAGCGCCCGAAGGCGCCGCGGTGCCCCGCTGCGGGCACCGGCCCGTCGGACGCTGGCAGGGGGGCCGGCGAGGCGCCGGTCCGTCAACCCTCTCCCGGGCCGAGCGCTTGCCGCAGCCGGTCGCGCATGCCGCGTCCGACGCTGCCGGTGAGCGCCAGCGCCGGCGGGTGGCGAAGCAGCCCGGCGAAGAAGTCGCGCACCTGCTCGGCAGTCACCGCCTCCAGGCGCCCGGAGCGTTCCGCCTCCGGCCGAAGGCCGCCGCAGGACATCCACTCGAGTGCCCGGTCTTCCAGCCAGCGCAGGCCCCTCTCCTGGGCGCGCAGCGCACGCACCGCCAGTTGGCGCCGCGCCCGTTCGAGCTCCTCGGGGGCGGGCCGTTGCGCCTGCTCGCGCAGCAGCCCCATCACCTCCCGCACCAGCGGCACCGCGTCATCCGGCCCCATGCTCGCCTCGACGACGAACTGGCCGCACATGTCGAGCACGTCGGCCGAGCAGGCCGTGTAGTAGGCCAGGCCGCGCTGCTCTCGCACCCGGTCCAGCAGCGGCGAACTCATGCCTTCGCCGAGGACCGCCGCCGCCACGGTGGCCACCGGGTCGTCCGCGCGGCGCGAGGGCACCGGGAAGCCGAGCGCCAGATGGGACTGGCTCGAGCCCGCGAGCGAGCGCGTCAGCACCTCGCCACGCCAGGCGGGCTCCGGGAGAGGCGGCGCCGCACCGGCCGGCACGCCGGCGAAGGCCTTCTCGACCTCGTGCAGCATCTCCTCGGGGCGCACCGCCCCGACGATGCCGACCACCATCTGGCCGGCGAGGTAACCCGCGGCGCGATGCGCGACGAGGTCCTCGCGCGTGAACCGCTCGAGGTTGCGGCGCGTGCCCATCACCGGCTGCGCGGCCGGGTGCATGCCGAACGAGGCCTTGTCGAACAGCTTGAAGGCCGTCGAGACGGGGTCGTCCTCGTCCTCGGCGAACTCCTGCAGGAGCACCTGCCGTTCGCGCTCCAGTTCGTCGGCCGGCAGGCTCGGGTGCAGCACGATCTCGGCCAGCATGCGCAGCATGCGGCCGGCGTGCTCGGGCAGCCCGCGCATGTAGAAGGCCGTGTGGTCCTTGTCGGTGTGCGCGTTGACCTCGGCGCCCAGCCGCTCGGCGTCGAGGTTCACCTGGCGGGCATCGCGCACCTGACGCCGGCCGGCCGGGCCTTCGACGGCCGTGCCCTTGAAGGCCATGTGCTCCAGCACATGACCGATGCCGTTGGTGCGCGAGCTCTCGTGCGCGCTGCCCCAGCGCACGAAGACGGCGACGCTGCAGGTGCCGGCGTGCGGCGCATGACCGACGAGCAGGCGCAGGCCGCCCGGCAGCGCCGTCGCATGCGGCTCGATCAACACGGGCGGCGCTCGCGCGCGCCGCCCGGTTCACACCGGGTGCGGGCGTCGGGATGCACGCGGCTCGTCTGCTCGGCCGCGAGGTGGTGCGTGCCGATGGTCTGGCATGCCGGCGTGCCCGACACGGCTCAGGCAACCACCTTGAGCCCGGGCTTCGACGCGGCGTGCACCTGGCCGACCACCGCCGCCTGCTCGAAGCTGTGACGACGGAAGATCGACAGCACCGCGTCCACCGCCTGCGGCTCGCAGGCCACGAGCAGGCCGCCGCTGGTCTGCGGGTCGGTCAGCAGCGCCTTGTCCTCCGGCGCGAACCCGGCCGGCAGCGTCACGTCGGCGCCGTAACCGATCCAGTTGCGCGCCGAGGCACCGGTGACGAAGCCCTGCGCCGCGAGCGAGCGCACGCCTTCCAGCTGGGGCACCGCCGGCCAGTCGATGCGCACCTCGCAGCCGGCACCCCGCGCCATCTCGAGGGCGTGCCCCGCGAGGCCGAAGCCGGTGACATCGGTGAGCGCGTGCACGCCGGGCAGTTCGGCCAGCTCGGGACCCGGCGTATTCAGCTTCGTCGTGTTGGCGATCATCTGCGCGTAGCCGGCCGCGCCCAGCTTCTCCTTCTTCAGCGCGGCGCTCATCACGCCCACGCCGATCGGCTTGCCGAGCACGAGCACGTCGCCGGCGCGCGCATCGGCGTTGCGCTTCACGTGCCGGGGGTGCACAAGGCCCAGCGCGACGAGGCCGTAGATCGCCTCCACCGAATCGATCGTGTGCCCGCCGGCGACCGGAATGCCGGCGGCGCGGCACACCGAGGTGCCGCCTTCCAGGATGCGGCCGATGGTGGCCGTGGACAGCACGTTGATCGGCATGCCGACGAGCGCCAACGCGAGGATCGGCCGCCCGCCCATCGCGTAGACGTCGCTGATGGCGTTGGTGGCGGCGATGCGCCCGAAGTCGAACGGGTCGTCGACGATGGGCATGAAGAAATCGGTGGTCGCGATGAGCGCCTGTTCCTCATTGAGCTGGTAGACGGCCGCATCGTCGGCGGTTTCGATGCCGACCAGCAGTTCCTTCGGCACCGGCATCGCCGCGGTGCCCTTGAGGATCTCGGACAGCACGCCGGGCGCGATCTTGCAGCCGCAGCCGCCGCCGTGCGAAAGCGAGGTCAGTCGGGGTTCGGCAGGCTTCTCGGGGGCGTTCATCGGGAGTCTCCAGCATGTCCGGCCGCCGTGACACGACGGGGCCCGGCGGGGTGGTCGGCGGCCACATCGGCCAGCAGTTCGTGCACGAGGCGGCGCAGCGCGGCCGCCTCGGCCTCGGGCGCGAACAGCGGCGCGCGCCGCTCGATCTGCGTCGCGAGCGCCGGCAGCATAGCGGGGTCGTCGCGGGCGCGCTCGATCAGGGTCGCCAGGGCCGCGTCGTCGCCGACCTCGAAGTAGCCGCCGTAGTCGGCGCCGAGCAGGCCGACATTGCCCTCCATGCGCGAGGCCAGCACCGGCGTGCCGGAGCGGATGGCTTCGATCACCACCTGCGCACCACCCTCCATCAGGCTGGGGTGCACGAGCAGGTGCGCGGCCTGGATCCGCCGGCGCACCTCGCCGTGCGGTCGCTCACCGAGCCAGCGGTACGCAGCCGCCTCCCTCATCAATCCGCGCGCCTGCGCCGCGAGGGCCTCGTCGAGCGCGCCGCCGACGTGGTCGAAGCGCAGGTCGGACCGGTGGGCAAGCCTGCCGATGGCACGAAACCACGTCCCCGGATCCTTCTCGGCACGCAGGTGGCCCACCATCAAGGCGCGCAGGTGGCGCCTGGCCTTCGAGGGCAGCGGCCGCCGGGCCGGGCAGGATTGCAGCACCACGGCGCAACGCGGGCGCAGGGCCTCGGGCAGGCGGAGCGCACCCAGCTCGTTGAGCACCACGAGCCGGTCGGCCAGCGCCAGGGAACGCTGCGCATCGGCATCGTTGTCGATGTCGCGGTACAGGTCGGTGCCTGTCAGGCACAGCAGCAGCGGCGCGCGCCGGGCGCGGCTCGCCCGCTCGGCCTGCCAGGCGGCGATCGAGGCCGCCGATCGCCGCGCATGCAGGGCGATCATCATGTCGTCGCCCGCCGCCTCGCCCTCGCCGGCGCTCCATTGCTTCGTCAGCCGCACGCGGTAAGCTGGCGCCAGCATCGTGGCCCAGCGGCGGGCGGTGCGCCAGTTGCCGTTGTTGGCGTCTGCCAGCGCCGGCGTGACGATGACGATGCGGGACGCCCGATGCACGATGTTCGCAGCTTAGCGCCGAAGGAGGTGATTCCTGCCCCGGCGCAGGAGGCCCGCTGCGGCGACGCGACGACACTGGTGCGGGCGCTTCAGGCCAGTCGCCGCGACACGCTGGCCACCTTCGCCGCCTACGAGGCGGCGCTCCCGGACCTCGCCGTCCCGCTGCGCGCGGAGCTCAACCCGCCGCTGTGGGAACTGGGCCACGTCGGCTGGTTCCAGGAGTACTGGATCGGCCGCAACCGCATGCGCGCCGAGGGCCATCGCGCCGACGCGGACGCGCCGCGACACCCGCCGCGGCGCGATGGCGCAGACGCCCTCTACCACTCGAGCCACGTGCCGCACGACTCGCGCTGGTCGCTGCCGCTGCCCGACGCGCGGGCCACGCGCGCGGACCTCGCCGCGCAGCTGGCGCAGTCGCTGCAGCTCCTGGAAAGCCTGGCGAGAACCGGCGCGGCCGACCCTGCGGCGGCAGACGACGCGCTGTACTTCCATCGCCTGTCGCTTTTGCACGAGGACATGCACCACGAGGCCGCGTTGTACATGGCGCAGGGCCTGGGCATCCCCATCGACGACGCGCGCTGGCAGCCGCGCCCCCTGCCCGAGCCGGTCGACGAGATCGCATTCGACGCCGCGACCTGGACGCTCGGCGCCGGTCTCGCCGACGGCGCGGTATGCCCGCCCGAGGAACAGGGCCGAGCCTCGCGCGGCTTCGTCTTCGACAACGAGGCGGGGCGCTTCGACGTGCCGACTCCCGCCTTCCGCATCGACGCGCAGGTCGTGCGCTGGGCCGAGTTCCTGCCCTTCGTCGACGGCGGCGGCTACGACGACGCGCGCCTCTGGAGCACCGCGGGTTGGGCTTGGCGCCAGTCGCAGGCGGCCTCGTGCCCGCGCTACCTGCGCCGCAGCGCGGGCCTGGGGGCGGGCTGGGAGCGCTGGCGCCACGGGCACTGGTCCCCACTGGACCTGCGCGAGGCCGCCTGCCACCTCACGGGTCACGAGGCCGAGGCCTGGTGCCGCTGGGCCGGCCGCCGCCTGCCCACCGAGGCCGAGTGGGAGCGCGCCGCGCTCACCCGCCCGCTGGCCTTTGCGTGGGGCGAGGTGTGGGAGTGGACCGGCAGCCCGTTCAGGCCGTTCGACGGCTTCACGCCTCATCCCTATCGCGACTACTCGGCGCCCTGGTTCGACGGACGCCCCGTCCTGCGCGGTGCCTCGTTCATGACCCAGCCGCGCATGCGGCATCCGCGCTACCGCAACTTCTTCCAGGCCCACCGCAACGACGTGCCGGCGGGGTTCCGCAGTTGTGCCCTCTGAAGGCGGGCCGGCGCGGCCCGGGTGATGCCGCCGTTGTAAGGCCGGCCGCCCCGGGCGCGACCGAGCAGCACTCGGCGCGGGCCGCCCGGAGCGGCCGCGCGAGCGCCATGACGCGATCAAGCCCGTGCCACGAAGACGCCGAACCAGCCCTTCGGATCGGTGAATCGCTGCACGCCGCCGAAGCCCGCCGCCTGCAGCAGCGCCTCGAAGGCGTCGGGCTGCCACTTGTACGAGTTCTCGGTGTGGATGCGCTCACCGGCGCCGAAGCGGCGCTCTCCGCCGCGCCAGCGGACGGTGAGCGCCTCGCGCGCCTCCAGGTGCATCTCGATGCGCGAGTGCTGCGTATCGAAGCGCGCCACATGCCGCCACTGCCTGAGATCGAAGTCCGCGCCCAGCATGCCGTTCAGCCGGCGCAGCAGGTTGAGGTTGAACGCGGCCGTCACGCCGAGCGGGTCGTCATAGGCCAGCTGGAGCGCGCGCACGTCCTTCACGAGGTCGGCGCCGATGATGAGCCCGCCGCCGCCGGTCCGCCGAGCCAGCGTGCGCGCCTCGCGCAGGAGCCGCAGCGCCTCGGCGGGCGCGAAGTTGCCGATGCTCGAGCCCGGGTAGAAGACGAGCACGCCGGCACCCGTCGGCGTGAGCTCGGGTGGAAGCGAGAGCCGGGTCGAGAAGTCCTGGCCCACGCCCGCCAGGTCCATCGCGGGATGCTCGCGCTGCAGCCCTGCGAGCGCCTCGCGCAGGAAGTCCGTGGAGATGTCTACCGCCACGTAGCGGCTCGGCGCCAGCGAGGGGAAGAGCCGCGCCGCCTTGGCGCAGTTGCCGGCCCCCAGGTCCACGAGCACCGGCGCCGGCCCGCTGCAGGACACGGCCGCGTCGGCCAGCGCAGCCCCTTGTGTCGCGAAGATGCCCGCCTCGGTACGCGTGGGGTAGTACTCGTCGAGTTCGGTGATCGCCTCGAAGAGCCGGGAGCCGAGCGCGTCGTAGAAGAACTTGGGCGAGACCGTCGCGGTCGCCGCGCCGAGCCCGGCGGCCGCCTCGGCGGCCAGCGCCTCACCGGACAGGGTCTCCAACTGGAAGAAAAGCGGTGTCTTCATCGTATTGTCCGGTTGAAGGACATCGGGCCGCGCTCGTTGCCAGCGAGCAGGCGTCCCGGCCGCGTACCCTGCCGCCGCACTCTAGCAGCGGCAGCCGATAGAGTCGCGCGCGACCCCTCGGCCCTTACGCCGGGAGGAGGGGCGCCGCGTCGCACCCCGGTGCGCGGCGCTCCGTGAGCCCGCCGGACTTCCGACAAGCCCCACGCCCAACGCGCCGCATCCAACGTGCCGACCTACTTCGCGCCCAGCACCCCCACCCGTGCGGGCTGGCTCTTCGCCCACGACTGGGACCGGCTGGCGCTGCAGCGCATCCGCGCCCGCGTCGGCGCGGTTCAGTTCGACCAGGCCGGCTTCGACCTCTTCCGCTTCCCGAGCAACCTCGCGCTGCCGCTGTACGACCACGAGCGCTTCGCCGATGCGCAGGCGGCGCGTGGACGCCGCGCGCGCTGGCGCGCGGTGCTGTCGCAGCAGGAGCACTTCGGCGCGCTGGCCGCTTCGCTGGTGGCCGAGAAGCTCGGCCTGCCGGGCACGCCGCCCGAGAGCATCCTCGCAGCGCAGCACAAGCTGCACGCGCGCCGCGTTCTGCAGCAGGTGGCGCCGGAGGCGAACCTGCGCTTTGCCGCCCTGGAGGCCGACTACGGCGACGACATCCCGACCGGCCTGCACTACCCCGCCTTCGTCAAGCCGGTGAAGGCCGCGTTCTCGGTCCTGGCACGCGAGGTGGCGCATCGCGACGCCCTGCAGGCCCACACGCGCTTCGGGCGGCGCGAGCTGTGGATCATCCGCCGCCTCGTCGATCCGTTCGACCGCCTGTGCCGCCGCCGCCTGCCCGGCGCCGGCAGCGCCCATCGCATGCTGCTCGAGGAGCCGGTGGCGCCGCACGTGGCCCAGTACAACCTCGACGGCTGGGTCGACAACGGGCACGTCCATGCCCTGGGCGTCGTCGATGCCGTGATGTACCCGGGCACGCGCGCCTTCATGCGCTGGGAGCTGCCCAGCCGGCTGCCCGCGCGCGTGCAGCAACGGGCGCTCGACGTGGCGCGCCGCTTCCTGCAGGCCGTCGGGTACCGGCACGGCATGTTCAACCTGGAGTTCTTCCACGACGAGGCGACCGACCGGCTGACGGTCATCGAGTGCAATCCGCGCCTCGCCTCGCAGTTCGGCGACCTCTACCGCCGCGTGCGCGGCCTCGACCCGCATGCGATGGCCGTGTCGCTGGCGCTGGGACGCGACGCGCTGAGCGCGCCGCGCAGCGAGCCGAACGCCAATGTCGCCGCGAGCCTGGTGTACCGCAGCTTCGACCCGGCTTCGGTGCCGCCGCCGCCCGACAGGGCCCAGCGCGCCGCCTTCGCGCGGGCCTTTCCCGAGGCCTTGATGCTCAGCTTCCCGAAGACGGGCGCGGCCCTGGCGCGGGACTACAAGTGGACGGGGTGCCATCACTACGGGTTCGTGCACCTCGGCGCGGCCGACCGCGAGCAGCTGCGCGAACGCACCGAGCGCGCGAGCGCGCTGCTCGGCTGGCCGGCACCCTGCCTGGACCATGGGGCAGGGCCCGCCGTGGCCGGATCGGCGAAGGTGCGGCCCACGTCGGCCCCCGACCTCGCGCCGGCGCTGGGAGACGACTGACCGGCGTCCGACGCGGCGGCCGCACTCGCGAGGCTCGCGGTCACCGCCCGGGCCTGGAGGGCACGCGCACCGGGCGCCGCCGCGGTGGCCGCGTCGGAGGCGATCAGCGTGCCGCCGGCCAGGCCACGAGGGTGGCGGCGATGCGACAGGAAAGCTCGGCGATGGCCAGTCGGTGCGCGAGGGCCCAGCCCTCGGCACCGCCCGGCCCGGCCACCGGCGTGGCGATGCGCGCCTCATGCACGGCAGGCGCGCGCGCGCCGCGCGCATCGGCCAGCGTCCAGCGAACTTGCGTCGTCAATGCGCGTCCGTCGGCGCCGATCTCGAAGGCGACGAACTCCGCACGCAGCTGCCGCGTCGGCAGCACGCCCGGCGGCAGCGGTGGCCACCAGACGACCTGCCCGCCCAGTGCGCGCATCAGGTCCTCGCGGAGCACGCGCGGCACGGCATCGCGCAGCGGCTCGACCCAGCGCGCGCCTTCGAGCGGCCTCACCCAGGCACCGGACGCCCCTTGCGGCACGAACAGCGCATCGCGGTCGAGATGGCCCGGAAGGACCACCGGCAGCATCAGCTGCCAGGCCTCGCCGGGTGCCGCCGGAGCGGAGACCGCCGGGCAGGCGGGGCCCGTGCCGCCGGCCGCGAGCGCCGGGGCCTCGGTGCTCAGCCGCATCCAGATCGTCGCCGGCGCCGGAGACCCGGCACAACCCGCCAGCACCCAAGCCACGAGCAGCGACGCGCATGTCGCCCGCATGCCGTGCACGCGGGGGCCGCGCGGCACTTCGTCGGCCCGCCTGCACCCGCAACCGCGCGCAAGCTCGCGCAGGTTCGCCTTGCCCGGTCCACCGGCCCTCGACCTCATCGCGTCCCTCCTCGCGCCGCCCGGCCGCGCCGGCGCGACGTCATCGCGGCCCCTCCGCGCGGCCCCTCAGCAGCGCCTCGGGGTGGCGCTCCAGCGTCTCGGCCAGCTCGCGCAAGGCACGCGCCGCCTTCGACACGTCGGCGAGGGCACGCTCGGTGCCCACCCGCAGGTCCGACCCGTCAGCGGCCGCGCCTCGCAACGTCTCGGCGGCGAGCGCCACGGCGTCGGCGCTGCGCTGCACCTGCGCCAGCGCCGTCACGCCGGCCCCGGACAGCGCCCCGACCTGGCCCTGCAGCTGCGAGGCGGCCGCGGCCACCTGCACGGCCACCTGGTCGGCACTGCGTGCCAGCTGCGAGGCGCCCTGCCCGACCGCCGCGGCCGCGCGCTGGCCCTCGCCGAAGGCCCCCTGCGCGGCGCGCGAGAGAGGCCCCACCTCCCGCTCCAGGCGGTCGGCGAGCTGCCGCAGCGACTGCGCCGCGTCGGCCGCGCGCGCCAGCAGCCGCGCAGGCTCGGGACCGGCCAGCACCTGCCGCAGCGAGGCCGTGATCGCCCCCAGGTCACGCCCGATCTGCCCCAGGTCCAGGCCCTCCAGCTGCGCCTGCAGCGATTGCAGCTGCGACGGCGCGGTCGGGATCACCGGCAGGTCCGACGAAGCGGGCGGCACGGCCGCTGCGGCGCTCGCGGCCGCGCCCGGCGCCGTGGGCCGGCCGGTCCGCGCCGGCTCGATGTCCAGATCCACGTAGAGCTGTCCGGTGAGGAGGCTCTGCGTGGCCAGGCGCGCCACCAGCCCGCGCGCCACGAGCGCCGTCACGAGTTTCGAACCCGACCGTTCGACCTCCGCCGCCGCCTCGCCGAGCAGGCTCCGCAGTGCGGCACGTTCGAACTCGGCCGTCACCGGGATGGCCACCGCCCCGGGCGAAGCCGGCGCGAGATCGACGGCGGTGATCTGGCCCACGCGCACGCCGCGGAAGACGACGGCCGCGCCCTCCTGCAGGCCGTAGACCGAGGACCCGAAGCGCATCAGCGCGCGCTCGCGCGCGACGAAGAAGTGGCCGCCGGCCAGCACCACGGCCAGCGCCAGCAGGCCGAGCCCCACGAGCGTGAAGAGGCCCACGCGCCAGGCCGCGCCCTTCATCGCCGCGGCCCTCCGCCCCGCCGCACCAAGCCGTCCTCCGGCTGTCCCGCACCGGGCCGGGCCGGCACCCTCATGCCACCACCCCGCGCTGCAGGAAGGCGCGCACCTCCGCAGGCCCGTGGGCCAGCAGTTCTCGCGGAGGCCCGAGGGCGGTCATCGTGTGGGCGATCGGGTCGAGGTAGAGGGCACGGTCGGCGACGGCGAAGATGCTTGCGTTCTCGTGCGTCACCATCACCACCGCGGTGCCCAGATGGTGCCTCAGATTCAGCACCAGCTCGTCCAGCCGGGCGGCGTTGAGCGGGTCGAGCCCGGAACCGGGCTCGTCGAGGAAGAGCAGCTCGGGGTCCAGCGCCAGCGCGCGCGCCAGTGCGGCACGCTTGCGCATGCCGCCGGAAAGCTGCGCCGGCATCAGGTCGAAGCCGCCGTCCAGGCCCACCAGCGCGAGCTTGAAGCGTGCGCGCCGGCGCCGCTCGGCCGCGGGCAGCCGCATGAACAGGCGCATCGGGAACATCACGTTCTCGCCCAGCGACATCGAGCTCCACAGCGCCCCGGCCTGGAACATGACGCCGAAGCGCCGGCGCAGCGCGGCCAGCTCGGCAGGGTCACCATGGTGCAGGTCGTGCCCGGCCAGCAGGACCTGGCCGGCCGCCGGCCGCTCGAGGCCGACGAGATGGCGAAGCAGCGTGCTCTTGCCGCAGCCGCTGGGGCCCATGACGACGAGCACCTCGCCGTGCCGGATGTCGAACTCCAGGCCCGACTGCACGATCATGTTGCCGGCCGCGACGGCGAGCCCGCGCACCTGCACGAGCGCCTCCGGGGCGGGCGCCAGGGGCTCCGCGACCTCGGGCGGCATGTCCTCGGCCGTGCCTGCCATCGGCTCAGTACCCCAGCAGCGTGAACGCGACCGTCGTCGCGCAGGCCGCGACGACCATCCACACCAGGCCCTTGACCACCGCGGTCGTGGTGGCCGCGCCCACGGCCTGCGCGCTGCGACCGGCATGCAGGCCCTCGCGGCAGCCGGCGAGCGCGATGAGCGCCACGTACAGCATGGCCTTGAACATGCCGATGGACAGGTGCGTGAAGGTGATGGCACGGCCGCTCTGCAGGAAGTACTCGAGGCTGGTCACGCCGTAGCTCATCGCCGCCGCCGCCCAGCCGGCGACGATGCCGGCCACGACCCCGCACGCGTACAGCGCCGGCATCATCAGCAGCAGCGCCAGCAGGCGCGGCAGGACGAGATGACCGATGGGATCGACGCCGAGCACGCGCAGCGCATCGATCTCCTCGCCCGCCTTCATCGACGCGAGCTGTGCCGCATAGGCCGAGCCGATGCGGCCGGCCAGGATGACGCCGGTCATCAGGCCCGAGAGCTCGCGCACCATGCCCACGGCCACGATCTCGGCGATGTAGCCCTGCCCGCCGATGCGCCCCAGCTGCGCGCCGCCCATGTAGGCGAGCATGAGGCCGACGAGCGCGCAGGTGAGCGCGATGATGGCCACCGAGCGCGGCCCGGCCTGGTCGAGCTGGTGCAGCACCTCCGCGCCGCGCACCGCCGCGCGGCCGCTGAACCAGCGGCCGAATGCGAGCAGCACCTCGCCGAAGAAGGCCACCGTGATCACGGCCTCGCTGGTGCGCGGCAACACGATGCGCCGGCGCGGCTGCGGTGCCGGCGCCGCGGTGGCCGCGGCGGCCGCGGCGGCCGAGTCGGCACCGAGCAGCGCGCGATTCGGCGAGGCCAGCTCGAGGACCTCGCGCAGGCCCTGGGGCACCGACTCGGCGCCCAGCGAGGGTTCGAGCCCGAGCTGCACCCGGCGCGCACGCAGCTCCTGCTCCAGGTCCCACAGGCGGGCGGCGAGCGCGATGTCCCAGCGGACCAGCGCGGCCGCATTCACGCCCACGACCGTGCCCGCCGGCAGGCCCGGCGGGATCGGCGGCCAGTCCGCCTGCCGGTGCCGCCAGTCGCCGGCCAGCTCGAGGGTCCAGCGTTCCCCCTCGCGCCGCCAGGCGCAGCGCGGCGCCGCGGCAGGCGACGTCGTGGCGGGCGCGTCGCTCACGCTGCGCCCAGGTTCGAGGGAGCCGACATGCGCCAATGATGGCGCCATTCGATGGCCGCACCCGGGCGGCCGCCCGCCGCCGGGCGCGCCCCGCCGCCCGGCCGGCCCGTGCGGCGTGGCGCCTCAGCGTGGGCCGATCACAGCGCGACGACGATGCGCACGAGCCCGGCGTCCTCCGGGTCTTGCAGCCGGCTCGCGCCCACGGCCTGCATCAACCCCAGCATCGGCAGGTTGTCGACGAGCACGCTCCCGCTCAGGGTGGAAACCCCGCTCAGGCGTGCGTGCCGTCCGAGCCGTTGCAGCAGCGACCGGCCGAGGCCGATGCCCTGCCAGTCGTCGGCAACGGCGATCGCGAACTCGGCCACCCCCTCGTCGTCGTCATCTCGCACGTAGCGGGCGTCGGCCACCAGGCGCGCAGCACCATCGGCCGCAGTGGCCTCGGCCACCAGCGCCACGTGGCGACGGAAGTCGACCTGGGTCATCGCGCGCGCCACGGGCATCGGCAGCTGGGCCATCGCACCGTGGAAGCGGCGACGGCGCGAGTCGGGCGACAGGGCGGCGAAGAAGGCGCGTTCGGCCGCGGCGTCCGAGGCCTGCACCGGGCGCAACCAGACGCCGCGACCGTCGCGCAGCGCCAGGCGTTCCCGCGGGACGGGCAGGCCCGACGGCCCTGCCGGCCCGTGGACAGGCCAGCGCCCGACGTCGGCATGGATCGCCGCGGCACCCGCGGCCGGGAGAGCCGCTGGCCGGGCGAGCGCGCTCACGCCCCGGCCCCCGCCGGCAGGCGGGCGCGCCGCACGCGGCCGGCAATGCGTGCCAGGAGTGCGCGCGCCCGTCCGAACGGCCCGCGCGACGGGGCCGCCGCCGGCTCGCTGACCTCGAAGGACGCGTCGCCACCGAGGGCGTAGGCGAGCACCCGCCGGCGGCCGTCGAAGTGCCGGGTCTCGCCGGCTTCAAGCAGGATGTCCTCCCCGACCCCGTCGACGGTCAGCCACAGCGTGCCGCGCAGCGTGCGCACCCGGGCCGGCGGCTGCAGCGGCGCGCCTCGTGGGCGGGCAGCATCACGATGCGCGCCGCCGGAGCGCCGGCGCGCCCGAGGGTATCGGCGAGCGTGGCGCGCACCGGCCCGCCGTAGCCCGGCGGTGCGGGGATCCCGGACACCAGGGTGGCCGGGTGTGCGGATGACGAGTGAGGCATGACCAGGGCTCCTTGCGGCTCCGGTTCGCATGCCGATTGGGCATGCAAGTCCTTGACGGGCCGTGATGAGGCGAATAATCTGCCTCGATCCGACCGCCCTCAAGCGATCGTTTCGAACTCATCGCATTCCCTTTTCGCATGCGAAGCGATCCCCGCCGGCTGCCCCCGCTCGATCTGCTGCTCGCCTTCGACGCGGCAGCGCGGCACCTTTCGTTCACGAAGGCGGCCGCCGAGCGCGCGCTGACGCAGTCGGCCGTGAGCCGGCAGATTGCGGCGCTCGAGGAGGATCTCGGCGTGCCGCTGTTCCGCCGCCGCCATCGCGCCCTCGAGCTGACCGAGGAGGGGACACGCATGGCGCGCGCCGCGGCTGCGGCGCTGGCCGAGTTGCGCGAGGCAGTGCAGGCCATCCGTGCGCCGCGCCAGCGGGAGGTGGTGGCGCTGACGACGACGCCCGGCTTCGCCTCGCTGTGGCTGATCCCGCGGCTGGCGCGTTTCGTGGCCGCGCACCCGCGCATCGACGTGCGCATCGACGCCAGCTACGACACGCGCTCGCTGGCCGCCGAGGGGTTCGACGTGGCGGTGCGCTACGGACCGAAGGACGCGCGCACGATCGACGCCGTCGACACGCTGTTCGCCGAGAGCGTGCAGCCGCTGTGCTCGCCGGCACTGCTGGGCGGGCCGATGCCGCTGCGCACGCCGCGGGACCTCGTGCACCACACGCTGCTTCACATCGCGATGGGCGGCGACGCGCCCGGCATGCCGGTCGAGTGGCAGGCCTGGCTGCAGACGGTCGGCATGGCCGCGTTCGAGCCGGCGGCCACGCTGACCTTCACCAACTACGACACCGCGGCCGCCGCCGCCGTGGAGGGCCAGGGCGTGCTGCTCGGCCGCAGGCCGCTGACCGACGGGCTGATCGCCAGTGGCCGCCTGGTGGCGCCGTTCGAGGGCCAGCTGGCCTCGGCGCGCGGCTACTACCTCGTGCTGGACGCGGTGGCGGCACAGCGGCCGGCGGTCAACGCCCTCGTGCAGTGGCTGCGGACCACGGCCCGCAGCGAGGCGGCCGAGCCGCCGCCGACCGGCCCGGCGGCGCAGCGCGGGCGCCGTCGGGCCACCGCTTCCCCGGTGCTCGCCGCAAGGTGAAGCACCGCGCGCCGCCGGGTCCGAGTCAATCGGGGACAATCCGGAGCATGCTGCGACAACGCACGATCAAGAGCCTGACCCGCGCCGTCGGCGTCGGCGTGCACAGCGGCCAGAAGGTCGAACTGACGCTGCGCCCGGCGGCACCCGACACGGGCATCGTCTTCCGGCGCGTGGACCTGCCGGTGCCGGTGGACATCCCGGTCAACGCCCACACCGTCTGCGACACGCGCATGGCCACCACCATCAGCCCCGGCGGCGACCCCGGCGCGCCCAAGGTGCAGACGATCGAGCACCTGCTCTCGGCCTGCGCCGGCCTGGGCATCGACAACCTGTACATCGACATCTCCGGCGAGGAGGTGCCCATCCTCGACGGCAGCGCAGCCAGCTTCGTCTTCCTGCTGCAGAGCGCCGGCGTGGCGCTGCAGGACGCACCGAAGCGCTTCCTGCGGGTGCTCAAGGCCGTGGAGGTGCGCGAGGGCGAGGGCGCCTCGCTGAAGTGGGCCCGCCTGGAGCCCTTCCATGGCTACCGGCTGAGCTTCGAGATCGAGTTCCACCACCCGGCGCTCGATGCCACCGGCCAGCACGTGAGCTTCGACTTCGGCTCCGGGCGCTACAAGCGCGACATCGCGCGCGCGCGCACCTTCGGCTTCACGAAGGACGTCGAGATGATGCGCGCGCGCGGCCTGGCCCTGGGCGGCAGCATGGACAACGCGATCGTCGTCGACGACTACCGCGTGCTCAATGCCGGCGGCCTGCGCTACGACGACGAGTTCGTCAAGCACAAGATCCTCGACGCGATCGGCGACATGCAGGTGGCGGGCAAGCCGCTGCTGGCCAGCTACACGGCGTTCAAGGGCGGGCACGCGCTGAACAACAAGCTGCTGCGCAAGCTGCTGGCCGACGCGTCGGCGTTCGAGGTGGTCAGCTTCGAGCGCGAGGCCGAGGCGCCGAGCGGCTTCGCCGACCTCGCGCCGGCCTGGTAGTTCCAACGGCACGCCGCCCGTCACGACCCAGCCGCCCGCGCCGCGGCCATCGCCATGCTCGTCTTCCGCCTCGTCTTCGGCCTGCTGCTCGTCGCCTCGCTGCTGTGCTTCGCGATGTACATCGGCACCAATCAGGTCGTCTGGCGCCGGCGGGGCATCGTGGTGCTGAAGTGGACGCTGATCGCGGCGCTCGGCTTCTTCGCCGTCCTGATCCTCGAGCGGCTGGCGATGATCCTGTAGCGCAGCCACGCCCGGCCGCGCCTCGCGTTGCCGCGGACGGCGCCTGCGGCGCCGATCGTCGGGTGGTCTCGGTGAGGAGCCTGCGCCGATGTGAGGCCGCATCCGTTTCGACCCTGGCCGGCCACGGCGACGCGCCTCGCTCGTGACCTCGTTCACGAGCCGCTGCGGCACCCGCTCCCGCCACCGCCCCCTGAGGCGCGGGAAACCCACCCGATTCGCGGGGAGGCCGCGCGAACAACCGCCTGTAACCGCTCCCTACGATCGGACACAAGAGTGAACCGCCGGGGCGGCGCAGGCAGTCGAGGCGCCGGCACCCCAGGCGAACGAGGGGTCTCCTGATGCGCCGTCCGATCCGTAGCGCCGCCCTGGTGGCGGCCGCCGCCGCGTTGTGTCTCCTGGCCTCCTGCGGCGGCGGTGGTGACTCCCCCGCATCGGACGATGCACGCGCCGCAGGCGGCAAGAACCCGGGCGGGACGAGCGGCGCGACGGCAGCCAAGACCGCCCCCCCGAGCCAGTCGAGCTGGAGCGCGCTGCGCACGTTGCCGCTGGTGCCGGTGTCGATGTCGAACCTGCCCGACGGCAAGGTGCTGATGTGGTCGGCCGAGGAGAAGTTCAGCTTCGGCGCAGCCACCGGCCGCACCTACTTCGCCACCTACGACCCGGCCACCGGCGCGGTGACCGAGCGCACCGTCACCGAGACCGGGCACAACATGTTCTGCCCGGGCACGACCAACCTGCCCGACGGGCGGCTGCTCGTCAACGGCGGCATCAGCTCGGGCGCCACCAGCCTGTTCGACCCGGCCACCAACACCTGGAGCACCGGCGCGACGATGAACATCGCGCGCGGCTACCAGGCCAACACGCTGCTCAAGGACGGCTCGGTGCTCACGCTCGGCGGCTCGTGGAGCGGCGGCGTCGGCAACAAGCACGGCGAGGTCTGGACGGCCGCCGGCGGCTGGCAGCGCAAGACCGGCATCCCGATCGACCCGTTCCTCTCGCCCGACCCCTCGCGCAACTTCGGCGGCGACAGCCACTTCATGATGCTGCCGGCCGGCAACGGCAAGGTGTTCTATGCCGGCCCGGGCGTGAACATGCAGTGGATCCGCACCGAGGGCACCGGCGCCGTCACCGCCGCCGGCCCGCGCGGCGACGACGAGTTCAGCATCAGCGGCACGGCCGTGATGTACGAGCAGGGCAAGATCCTGAAGGTCGGCGGCGGCCCGGGCTACGACAGCGTCAACGCCAACGCCAACAGCTACGTCATCGACATCAACGCCGGCGTGACCGTGCGCAAGCTGGCGCCGATGGCTTATCGCCGCGCCTTCCACAACAGCGTCGTGCTGCCCAATGGCCAGGTGCTCATCGTCGGCGGCCAGACCTACGCGGTGGGCTTCTCCGACAACAACTCGGTCCTCGTGCCCGAGCTCTTCGACCCGGCCACCGAGACCTTCACGCCGCTGCCGCCCATCGCCTCGCCGCGCAACTACCACAGCGTGGCGCTGCTGCTGCCCGACGCGCGTGTCGTCTCCGCCGGCGGCGGCCTGTGTGGCGCCGGCTGCGCGGCCAACCATCCCGACCTGCAGGTGTGGACACCGCACTACCTGCTCAACGAAGACGGCAGCCCCGCCACGCGGCCGGTGATCCAGACCGCACCGGCCAGCATCGGCTACGGCCAGACGATGACGGTGACGACGAACAGCGCCATCGCCTCGTTCGCGATGGTGCGCATGTCGTCGACCACGCACACCGTCAACAACGACCAGCGCCGGCTGGCGCTCAGCTTCCGCGCCACCGGCACCAACACCTGGGCCGTGGACGTGCCCACCAACCCGGGCTGGGCACTGCCCGGCGACTGGATGCTCTTCGCGATGAACGCCGACGGCACGCCCTCGGTGGCGAAGATCGTGCGCATCACTCTCAACGGCGCGGCGCAGTTCGCCGCCATCGACGACCAGACGAGCACCGTCGGCGCCGCCGTGTCGCTGCAGCCCACGGTGAGCGTGCCGGGCGGTGCCGGCGCCACCTACGGCGCCACCGGCCTGCCCGCGGGCCTGGCGATCGACGGCGCCACGGGCCGCATCCAGGGCACGCCCACCGCAGCCGGCACCTCGCGCGTCACGATCACGGCCACGGCCAACGGCGTCACCACCAGCACCGACTTCGTGTGGAGCGTGGTCACGCCCGGCGTCACGCGCTTCGTCAGGCTCGAGGCGCTGTCGGAGACCAACGGCAACCCCTGGACGTCCGCCGCCGAGATCAACCTGCTCTCGCCCGATGGCACGCTGCTCGCGCGCACCGGCTGGCAGGTGAGCGCCGACAGCCAGGAAGTGGCCGGAGAGAACGGCGCCGTCACGAACGCCTTCGACGGCAACACGGCGACGATCTGGCACACGCAGTGGCAGGCCGCGAGCCCCGTGCACCCGCACTGGGTGGTCATCGACCTCGGCAGCGCCACCGATGTCGGCGGCCTGCGCGTCCTGCCCCGGCAGGACGCCAGCTTCAACGGCACCATCGCCCGCTACAACGCCTACCTCAGCGCCGACGGCGTCAACTGGGGCAGCCCGGTGGCCTCGGGCAACCTCTCCGACCTCGGCGTCGACAAGACCGAGAAGACGATCCTCTTCGACAACCTGGCGCGCGGCAGGGCGACGGCGCAGTCGTCCACCTATGACGTCTACGGCGCCAACCGTGCCGTCGACGGCAACGTCGACGGCACGTTCGCCAACCTGTCGGTGACGCACACGCAGAGCGAAGCCAACGCCTGGTGGGAGGTGGACCTCGGCGCCAGCCACGCGCTCAGCGCCGTGCGGCTGTGGAACCGAACCGACTGCTGCGCCGACCGGCTGACGAACTTCTACGTGCTCGTCTCCGACACCCCGATGCAGGGCCGCACGCTGGCGCAGCTGCTCGCCGACGCGAACGTGTGGCGCAGCCAGTACTCGGGCACCGCGCCGCGCGCCACGCTGGTCGCCGCCGCCGGTGCGCGCGGCCGCTACGTGCGCGTTCAGCTCGCCGGCACCAACTTCCTCCAGCTCGCCGAGGTGGAGGTGCACGGACGCCCGGCGGTGAACCGCGCCCCGACGCTCGAGACGCCGGCCGACATGATCGGCGAGCAGGGCGTGGCCGCGAGCCTCGCCGTGCGCGGCGCCGACCCCGACGGCGACC